>Ga0302227_10002789_pt1 | contig 11778 bp, 12 predicted proteins | sample II_Palsa_N1_1_FD_193525 | JGI IMG/M metagenome (GOLD analysis project Ga0302227, IMG submission 193525) | Peat permafrost microbial communities from Stordalen Mire near Abisko, Sweden - II_Palsa_N1_1 | ecosystem: Environmental > Terrestrial > Soil > Palsa > Peat permafrost | place: Sweden...
CTTTGCAGCTTCATCCACTTCACTTTGGTACTTGTCATACGTTCATCAAGTCCTCTTCGTGTTCACTTTCACTTCCCAGGTTATCCTCCGTCTGAAACACTTTCATTCACTTGTATTCCATTTTAGCTAATTGCAACGCTTGGCAGTCGCTTTCGATAATTCATCAACACAGCAAAAATGCCTAATTGGAAGAGTTATGAGAGTTCTGTCCGCCTCCTGTCCGCCATCGTTGCTGCTCATCCCGGACTCAAGCTTAACTATGATGGTATGTGAAACGTGTTCTATCTCTCATCGCTCGATCCTCCATATTTTACACCGTCGCTTTTATCTCCTTCGTTAAATTTCATTTGGTCTATGAAGCCGTAAATTTTAATTCCTGATAATGGTGTCTGGGTAGAAATTGCCCGTTTCTACGGAGATGGAGCAAATTACAAAAATACTTGGGCGCACTTTAGCAAGGTCAACAAGAACGCCAAGCTCCTCACACAAGCAGTCGAGGCCGGTTCTGACCCGTTATCGGTTGAACTGATCGACGCTCCAGCCAAAGTCCAAGGTAGCAAAGGCGAAACCTCGCATCATTTCTTGTCACTTTCACAGAGCACCGTTTCATTGCTGTTTTGCCGCTTTTCCACATGACGATTTTTTTTCATTGACTTTGATGATTTCTTTTAGACATGGCTGCTAGATTCGGCGGTGATTGCACTGCTATGGCTCTCCAGAATCGATTTCGGGCTATCAGAAGAGATGCCAAGTTGATGAATGACTCGATTGCCAAGGGCATTGATCCAATCACGCTTCCTATTGGAGCCGAGACCAGTAGCGGTGGTATCAAAGGTAGCCCTGGTTAGACGACTGTTTTGTTCATTTCTTCGAGCACTTTTACACAATTTCCTTCTGTTTTAGAAGCGCTCTTCACTTGAAGACGTCTTTATTGATACCTGGTGCAGAGATAGCTCGCTGCTTTGGGTCTGACACCACTCGCTCCGCAATTGACAGCGTTTTCAAGCGCCAAGTTCGCCCAGCTGTCAAAAATATTCTTGAGAGCTTGCATCAAGGTGGAGATCCGAAAGACCTCGACCTGATGGAACTCCTCTGGACTGCCGGAAAAGGAGGCCCGGGTTAGACTTTTTGGACTTTCTGTCTTTTGCATACAACCCTGTTTCCTTTTATTCAAGCATTTGCACACCAAGCATGTCTACTTTTTATTTATTAATTGCCACTGGACAGATGTCGCTCGATACTTCGGCTCTGATGCCAATGGAAAATCCATTAAGAACGTTTGGTTCAGCCGGATTCAACCTGCTGTCCAGAAGCTCAAGGATACAGTTGGCCAAGGTGGAAACCCAAAGGATATTGAGATCAACGCCCTGTGGGCTGCAGCTCAAGGAAGCACTGGTAGAATATTCTGATTCCCCATATCCACACATCACGTTTTCATTCCGTCTCCACACGAGTTGAGCACTGTTGGTGGATCTCGTATTGATATAGGCTGCAGAGATTGCGAAGTGTTATGGCACCAACTGCACGAAGCGAGCTCTGGACCACCATTTCAATCGAGATATCCGTCCCAATGTCAAAGCTATTCAGGATGCTCTCGCTCGGGGTGATGATCCGAAGGATCTTACCATGATCGAGGGTGTTCGAGATGGCAAGAACGGCAAGGGTCAGACAACACACCGTATCATATCCTACACACGTTGCACAATTTCCTTCCGTCAAAAATTTGGGCTCTCTTTTCCTTAGAGTTAGTATTGATAATATTCACAGAGATCGTCAAGCATTATGGGAGCCGCTGCACAAGAATTGGTCTCGAAGGCCACTTCAGACGTGATCTGGCACCCAACATTCGACTCCTAAAGCAAGCTGTGGCCAACGGTCAAGATGCCAAGGAGGTCGTCTTGATTGAAGGAGTCAGAACTGGCGCGACTGGAAAGGGTCAGACAGATTACTGTATTCTGTTATGCCTACTGCACGTTTTCTTTTTGTCTATTTCCTTTAGTGACTACGCTGCCTTGGAAATCGGTATTGATCCGTGGCAGAAATTGCTAGGTTCTATGATACGCAGCTCAAGCCCGGCACTCTCAAAGTACACTTCAGTCGCAACATCACGCCGAATGTCAAGTTGATTCAAGAGGCTGTCGCGAGAGGAGACAACCCAATGGGTGTCTCTTTGGGTGGGAATGTCAGAGGAGACGGCGGCAGCGGCAGAAAGAGTTAAGACTTTAGCGTTGCCTTTTTGCTTTGCTTTGCTTTGCTTTGCTTACTTCATATTGCTTTTGAGTTATTTATTAATGGTTTACTTAGAGCTTCAGAAGTGTTTCGGATCCGATGCAACAGTCGGAGGCATCAAGTTTCAGTTTGCAACGCGCATTAAGGCTGATGTTGAGCTTATTAAGAATGCTCGAGCAAAGAGTATTGATTGCAAGGACATCAAGCTCAGCTGGGCAGATCAGCCTTCTATTTTCGGCAAGGGTACACAATTTTGCTTTGCATTTTGCTTCGTCTTGCCCAATCTTTTGCTTCGACTGCGCAACCCTGGGGCAAATACATATTGATGATTCCACAGAGATTTCAAGCATTATGGGCAGTGATACCACACCTAATGGCATCAAGTTCCAGTTTACGGATCGCATTAGGCCCATTGCCAAGCGCCAGTTTGATATGAGAGCCGCAGGCCTTGATCCAAAGGATGTTTGCCTTGACGGTGCCAAAGGCAAAGGATCTCAAGGTCAAGATTGTTTCTCATCAAACTTGGTGGCCGATTCTCCTCTTTGCAAAGCACATCACGTTTCTTTTGGTCATTTGCAGTCAACCACATATTAACAGACATTCTAGAGATGGCAACGTTTATCGGAAGTGACTGCACGAAAGGTGCTTTGGAATGGCAGTTTCGCCGTTACAAAGCAGGTGCAAAGTTGCAGATCGCGGCTGTAAAGGCTGGCCAAGATCCGAAAAACATTAATGTCGATGTCAATCCTCAGGGCAAGCCAGATGGCAAAGCTTCTAGTGGAGGGAATTGTACTTTATATTCTTTTCTTTTCTTCTCTTTCCTTGCAACACAACACAGCACAACACAAGTTCATGGATCAACTCATATTGACTATTTTCTAGAGTTGGCTGGCTATGTTGATGATGGCAGAACGGCGGCTGCTTTGAACCACCAGTTCCGCCCTATCAAGAAGGAGGCGGAAAAGATGAGAGCAAGAGCGGGTACAAACTTGCCATTATCTCATGGATATTGCTCCCACGTTGCTGCGATCATTTATTCTTTCCTTCCGTCTTTCTTTTCGTTCTTCCCTCCCATCACCAATCACTCATCATTCGATTGAACACTTACTAACTTTTTGCAGCCATCGCTCGAGAATTCGGCGAAGGTGTCACAGGTAAAGCTGTCTCCACATACTTTGAGCGCACACGTAAGGACCCTCACTGGAACAGAGCTAACACGATAGAAGCAAACGGAAGTGCAACCAAGAAGGCTCGTACCCCACGAAAGCTCAAGACTACCCCGAAGAAGGCTTTCCGAAATGAGGATGGAGATGACGAGGAGGAAGATGTCGGCAGCTCCTTTGGCGACACCCCTTCTAAGAAGAAGACTCCCCTCAACAAGGTGAAGGGTGGTCGTGTGACTAAGCCAGCCGCCAGTCGCCGTGCTGCTGCTCCAGCACCTGGTGCGTTCGCCGAGTCCTCAGAGGACGATGGTGATGTCAAGGAGGAATTGATGGATGACGGTGCTGATGACTACGAAGTCCACCAAAATGGCTACCACAATGGCCATTCCAACGGTAATGGCTTTGGTGTCGACGACGAACAAGAGGAGGAAGTCCAATTCTACGATATCGCAAATGAGGCTTAAGGGTCTCCAGACTTGGGATCTGTTGGTCTTCTATTGCCAAATTCTGCAATCTTCTTGACAATTTGCAGAACGTCAACATCTGGCTTAGATCGACCTGAACAACTGCATCTCACATTATGTACCATCTCAACCGCTCCCTCCTCGGCGTTCCGTCAGTTATGCTCATGGGTTTGTTTTTGCTTTTCATTTTCGACTTCAACACTTCGATTCTCGGCGTCCGGCGCTTTCAACATCGGATTCGACCAAAATTTCCTTGCTTTTTTCAATATTTCGCAATTCCCGGCGGCGACCGGAAGACTGATCATACCATATTTCACCATCGATCAGCCTACAATCACCTCTCGACTCTTCTCCCGGATCTTCGACTAGCTGGCTTGCTCGCTGGATGATGGAAGTGGAACGAGTTGGAGGGATTTCCTTACTTGTGCTGATTGGCTTCTTTCCGTGGAAGATGCAGATGGTCACATTACATTTCCTCTTCCACATGTACATACCCTTCCTTGCATGGCATTAAGTTGCTGGCACTCTCTCGGCTTTCAGAAACTATGGATGGATTAGCTCGGTGAGGAGCGCTCTTCGTCCTTGTGGAATGGGCTCGGTTGGGTTGGATTGGGTTGTTTGCTGGATTGAGTGGTTTTCATATGATGGATGGGATACATGAACATATTGCACTGCTCTTAAGGTTACTTTGAGCTGGTGCTGATAGAGGCGGACTTTCTTACGGCTGGGTGGACTGCTGGTTGCGGGCTGCGTAGCTAAGGAATTGAAATGCCCTTTTCCTTGAACTCATGACTTCGTAATCGCGTGATGTGTTTATTGTTGTGTTGTGTTGTGACTTGAAATGATTAGTGGAAGATATATCTCTTGAGGTATCTTAAGTCCCTAATCAATTATTATCTCGGCATTGCTGCGTCATTGCGTGTGGCAGAATTTTAACTCCACCATAGAAAAGGTCATCCTCCTCTCATTTCTACTTTTACAATTATATTTCTTTGCCAAACGCTATGAGATATCCAATTTTGCATTTTACAAAGTATCCAGCATTAACTCTCCCTCAATTTCCTCCGGTATATTAAGATCCAGATTATCCCCACTTATTGAGAATTGCATGAATCGTATTGGGCGCACAACTTGGCCCAAGATCAAGAACCACCATTCGATTGTAATTCTTCTAGAAGCGGAGTCCAATGATGCACAGTCTCTACTGAAAACTTGTGGTCAAATTCAAGAAAGGAGAAAGTCGAAGAAGGAAGGTAGATCGAACGCCATGGTCTTCCGTGCCTCGCTATGCTAATTTGAACAACGTAAGAGCCAAGCTTCTTGCTCCCGTTCACATCCTGTCTACGTAAATAGTCTTCCCCCGCAGTGATCCACGAATTTCCGAAATCGCAGTCTTTGCAACTCCATGCGCCCCGTCCCCCACTATCCCAATGCTGCCCTGCCTCCCCAGACTCCTCATTCCAGATTCGGATTCTCGACTACTCGTACGTTCATGTTTTGTAGTTCTGAAGAAGAGTGGAGGCTGCCTACTCAAGCAACATCTCCCACAACCCCTCCTTCTCAACATACCCATGATGAATAACATTAACCAACCATACATCCTCCTTCACTCCCTCAATCAACTTCCTACTCTTCTCCCCCTTTTCCCCTGGTCCATATACCCTACCCCACTCGCCCCAAATACCAAATGCTTCTTCTGCCCAAGCTCTAAAGCTCACTTCTTCAATAATTGTCGGCGTGATAATCTCTTTCCCGGGGAAGGCGCCCCAGGTAACGGCGTTAGTCCCACTGCCCCCTTCCGCCTTTGAGGAGGTGTTTGAGTCGGAGGAGAGGTAGTCGCCTGCTGCGTTGGAGGCATACCATGACACAAATGGGGAGGTTGAGAAGGATGTGAGTTTTGATTGGAGAGTCTTCCAATCTTCAGATGGGAGGAAGAGCTCTACGAATGCTTTTTGGAAGACAAAACCGTTCTTTGGACCCCAGCCGAAGATTGGGTCTGAGCTCCTGACTCCATTCACGGCTGGTTGAGAAGCAACAGTCCACCATCCTTTCTTATTTAGCTTCAAGAGTTGTGATTTGATTGTATTCGACTCCTCATTCAGTCCTTGTTCACTCCATGGAATGGCGGACAGAGAGCCTTCGATATGTCTGATAAAGAGGTCCGTGATATCTTCACGAGATCTGGGGTAGCCCCAGAGCTTGATAGCTTGGTTGACAGACATATGCAGCGAGACACCATAACCATCAATTTCTCCATAAGCGGGAGATCGCGCATCGCCCCATCGACCGTTAGGGAAATCATCCCACGTTGCTTCGCGGCCCAAAGATCCTTCTCCCTCTGAAATGGCGAGCGTGTTGGCACGGGTATTGATGGGTTCTGCTGGGATGCCGGCTTCGAGACCAGTGGCTTCGTAGGAGGGGTTTGAGGTTTTGGGCGCTGTGACAATGATTCTGTTATATGGATCTGCGCCCACTGAACTTTGGCGACGTGACTTGCGGTCGTGTGAACCGTTTGTTTGGGAGCCATTGATGCTCAGGGCTTGTAGAGAGAACTGGAGAGGAAGAGACATAGGTTCCTCCACGATAGCACACTCATCGTCCGCTGGCGAGCAAGGGATCAGCTTCGTCCGTTCCAGGATAAACGAGACCGCCTTCTCCAGATTTAGTGTGTAGAAATGGAATCCTCTTGGTCCAGGCGACGGTTGGTTCTTGATATGCGTAACGAGCTCACTAACTATATCCACGCCGACCTTCTTAACCATTTCATCATCCCCCTTCACCGAATCCAACCTATCCATTACCGCCTTCGGCATCTTCGCATGACTGAGTTTCGTCGTCCTCTTGATCATCTGATAACTCTGAATAGGCATCATCCCCGGGATAATGGGCAAGTCTTTGAAAACCCCACTCTCATGCTCCCTCAGCCTCCTCTCAAACCTGTCATAGGCTTCCACATCGAAGAATAGCTGCGTCATGACAAAATCCGCCCCCGCCTTGACCTTCTCCACCAAATACGGCAGATCGTGCTCCAGACTTTGACCTTCAGGATGACTCTCATCCGCATGGCCCTCTGGATACGCCGCAACACCAATGCAGAAGTAATCACCATGCCCCTTCCGAATATACCTCACCAAGTCCACAGCCCACTCAAACTCCTTCTCCCCAGCATCTCCCCCATCACTGTATCCGTAATCCTCTCGTGGCGGGTCTCCTCGCAGAGCAAGTATATTCCGTACTCCCAAAGCCTTCGCATCTTCCAGTGCTCGATCAACCAGCTCCCGCTTCATGTTTGTACATGTGAGATGCAAACACGTCGTCAGGCCTAGCTCGCGTTGACACAGCTCTGCAAGCTCTAAGCTTCGGTCCGCGGTACTGCCTCCTGCGCCCCATGTAACTGTCACGAACAAAGGTCGGAGGGAGTGCGACATCCGAGCCAGACGGGCGCGGAGGTTTGAGGAGCCCATAGGAGTTTTTGGGGGAAAGAACTCTAGGGAGAAGTAGGGTGTGCCAGGCGGCAAAGCCGCAATTTTGGTGGTGATTTTTTCCATTGCTTGGTGTTCTCTGAGGTGATTTGGAGGAATTGAGAGGTAACAAAAAGTTGGGAGAGGGCTGAGGCTCTGTGGAGAAAAGAGGATGTCTTTGTTGTGGCGGGGGAAAGACCAGGCTTGGAACCTGTAGTGGGGCATAGAATGTGGGGTCAGTGGCTGAACTTCGGGTCTTTAGAGTGCAGTTTTGAAAGGGTTTCTTTACTTATAAAACGAGGGCGACACCAATGATATTGATGTGTAATAGTGTGCTATATTGGTTATGAATTCTGACAAGCCGCGTCATTTCTATGTTTGTCTTACATTCGTGTCATCTTAACATCATCAACAAGAATCTTCCGCTCTATCCTAAAAGTCCCGCAATTTGTCCCATTCTAAAAATATCCTAACAAGCCAGACTCATACCCAAATCCGTCAATTCTCCTTCCATCTGTCTCCCACTGATCTCAGGGTCGATATCCTCCATCTCCTTCTTGTCCTTGATTAACCAGAATGCCTTGATTCCCTCCGCAAATCGTTTTGCGCTCTTCCCAACCTCATCCTCAGAAACAGCAGCAAAGCAAAGTCTGTAATACTTCCATCCTTCCTTCTCCGCAATTTCTGGGGTAGGACTGAAGATCAGACCCGGAGCAGCCAAGACCAGGTATGGCGTAGTGGTCAGAAAAATCCAGCACAGCTGTGCTAACCTCTGGCCAGGAATCTGGCCAAACAACGGATGTGATTCATAATGCATCTTTATCCAAACAAACATCCCTCCACGTGGCCAGTCAAACGAGTACATCTCTGTCTTGGAGATGACTGCCCAATCTGACTCGGAGGTCTTCAGTGGAGTACCCTGTTTGAGTTGGAAACGCCCGTCCTCGAGAGCAGAGCACATCCGGTTCATCCGTCTTTCGTAAACACCTCGCAGGCCGGCGAGCCAGCGGACCCAGCCATCTGTCTTCCATCCTGTGAAAGTGACCTGCTCCTTTTTGGATTTCTTTACGAATTCAGACATAACGGGTTGAGGACCCATGATGAGCTCGGAGATCATGGACTGAACAAAACCAGAGGGCTGTTGGGTCCCTGATTCCGAAATGCGTACAATACGCTCAACTATTGCTGGTTGGGCCGTGATCCATCCCAATCGGCAACCAGGCGCAACGGTCTTTGAGAATGTGTCGAGACGAATCACTCGACCATCGTAATCGATGTTCAAGTACGATGGAACGAGGCTATCAAGGAATGGGTACCCTGATGACTTCTTGAAAGTATGTACTGGTGCTGCAGAAGGAGCAGGGAGATTTCGGGCTTCTGCTTCAGATGCTGCCGCAGAAGGAAACTGTAGGTACCAATAAGGGTCATCTTCAATAATCATGACATCGTATTTGCTGCAAAGAGCGTAAATATCCTTTCGTCGTTGGATGGAAAGTGTTCCTCCGGTCGGATTTTGGCCAATACTTTGATGTTCTGTTAGAATGCTTCTCTATGGGGAACAAGCATCACTTACGTTACAGTGTACATCAAGTGAGGTCGCATTCCCTTAGACTCATCCCAATTTTGCAAAACGTCTTCCAAGCCACCAGGGCCAGTCGGAAGCATGCCCTCCATGTCCATTTTTACCGGCGTGACTGCAATACCTCGTGGCCTGCACGATTGTACAGCGCTCATGTATGCGAACTCCTCACACAGTATACCAGGTCTCTCGCGAATCCAATCTCTTTCCTCACTCCACACGTTGGTAAAGCATTCAAGTGTTTTGGATAGGCCGTCTGTATTTCCACATGTAAGGGCGATGTCTGGTCCGTTGAGATATGGGACGTTCGGTTGTAGGTTCTCCCGTGTGAATTGTCGGAGGAAGGAATAGAGAGGAGGGTAGCCTTGCGCTTGGCCGTATTGAAGGGCGGTTGTCAAGTCAATCTTCTCCATCGGATTTGCAACTGCTGAGGCATGTGGGACAGTCAAATGCGCGGGGACAGAAACATCTTTATCTGCTTTGATAGAGCTTGCAGCAAACTGAGCAGAGAGGTCTTTGCTTGGATCGTTTGGATCGTTGGGAGTAGGTTTCCATCGTTGCGGTTGTGCGGTTTGGGCTTCGAGCGTGTCGAATGGAAATAGACTTGCATTTGGAAGTCCTGTGCAAATTATGAGCATTACTCTCTATTTCTGGATAGAGTCGGAATTCTTTTCAAGTCTATTGACGTATGCCGGGGACAATTTCCAAACATACCGCCAGCCAGATTCCCGATTCCAGGGATCTGAAAATACTTATAGAACGATTTGACGCTGCTTTCCTTCCTTGCAGCAGTGACTCTGGAATAATGGTAGCTGAAGTCCAACGGAGGTTTAGGCCCCTTCATTTCTGTCGCATCCGCTCGAATAACATATTCAAAATCTGCCATCTTGACCTTTCCTCTTTCAAAGAGGCACAGTGCTGGAAATAGGAATAGTATGGAATGCAAAGAGAGAGAAATGAAGCTCAACACAAACCATTGATCATGATGTCGTGCGATAAGACATCGGCAGGGGTGGGATGTCTCTGACAAATCAAAAGCCTGCTGAGCGAATCAGGAAGGCGATGCTGCTCTAACTCCGAGCTTTCTGCGGTTGTCATTAGCTGACAATTGAAAGTCTCCGGAGTTCATGTTGGCCGTCGGTTAACGGGTTAATTGTAACTCCGTAAGGTAAGGTGCATTTGCTTATATTTTGAGGATATATTCAAATGGTGAGACAAGGAGAATAGTCGCTTGCATGTGCGGGAATTCTCCGGATCGACGCGGAGCAGGTGCCCAATCGCGGGGTGCATGGTGGTACGGAGCACGACATCGTCCCTGGGCCAGGGGACCACAGGAAATAATCTTACAATCACTAGCAAGCCCGGTCGTCTTTTACTCCACGATTCAACTACATTGTGGATGTGATTCGAGATTCAATATTCATAATCACCACTTCAGAATACTGCTCGATCATCGATGTCCCATCCCACCAGTGTCTAACCCATTCTCCAACATCTCTCCAAGGGTGTCCCAACTTCTGGCCGCCTCTCCCCCGCCAGCCCTGGAAACACCCTTCAATCCGCTTGCTACAAAGCGCACCCATCTATCGAAGTCCGCTTTCATATTCCTCAGCTTTTCTACATACAACAGATCGCCTTTCTCATCATCATATACGGAAGAAAGAATGCTGAGATCAACATCGATACCCTGTTCTTCTTCATCGGAGCTTGATTCCACTTCCGTGGCTTTCCTTGCCAGAGACTGGGAGACTGAGGGGCGTCCTTTCCGTCGCGGTGTATGAAGCCCTAGACTTGCCATAGAAAGATCCATCATTTCTTGCTGCTTCTCTAATGCCTCGTTGCTAGCAGCTGCATTCGCAGCCTGTGCATCTTCGAGCTTGATGCCCAAATCAAGAATCTTGAGTATTGTTTTATGAATCAGCTCCAATTTGCTGCCGAGAAGAGCCTGGTCTGTGATGGTTTTGATGTACGAAGAATGAACATCTATCATGGTATCAATATCTTCAGTTGCCTTCAAATCCGCTCGCATTTTCTGGGTTGAAGGTTCTAGGACGAGGGAGGTGAGGTGGTAGTATAGTATTTGGGTAAACCAAAGGAGTCGAGTCCGCAATGAGTAGTAAAGTGCTTGTTCGTCGGAGCTACTGGTATTTGTGAGTCCGGCGGTGATCAGGCGCTGGCGAGAGAGAATGTGCGAACTCCTGCGAATCTGCACGAGAAAAGTGAATATTCGTTTATAGGATGAGATTGTTGTCGAGGTGAGAATGATCTGAACTGGCCAGGCAAGGTGATACTTGAGCTCGAGGATGGACAAGACTTTGACCGTTCTTCTACATTTAATGATATCTTCAAGCTTTCGGGGAAGTGCGAGGACCAAAGTCCGTAGGCGGTCGGGTGAAATACACGGCATCGATCCGAAGGTGCTCTGAGCCAGTTCAGTTAGTGTGAAGCGGTCATTCCAGGACGAATCCAGCGTGTCAAGCTTATCGAAGATAGAGTTAGTGAATATCGAAGCAGTCGTCCCATCAGCAAGGAAGTAAAGATGGGAGAGAGCGCTGAGTGACGTCTGTAGACCGCATGAATCAAACAAAATCTTCCGAAGCATAGATGAAGCATGTTGATGTTTACTTTGTACCCAAGCATCGAAAGCAGAATGGAATAGCTCTGTAAAAGGAGCATATCCAACACTATCTGGATCGCAGATGCTATCGAAGTCGAGGCTCAACTCGAGATTACTCCTCGCTGATTGAAGCAAATCGAATTTGTTGAGATGCTTGAGAACTACCACACTCTTGCCAGTTGTAAAGATCTTGTTCGCTGCCGCTTGAAGGAATCTTGGGGCATGAAGGACTCCATCCTGCGTTCTCCGGATCTTGAATCGTGAC
>Ga0302227_10002793_pt1 | contig 11770 bp, 20 predicted proteins | sample II_Palsa_N1_1_FD_193525 | JGI IMG/M metagenome (GOLD analysis project Ga0302227, IMG submission 193525) | Peat permafrost microbial communities from Stordalen Mire near Abisko, Sweden - II_Palsa_N1_1 | ecosystem: Environmental > Terrestrial > Soil > Palsa > Peat permafrost | place: Sweden...
CAACAGACGGTGTGGCACGACAGCGAACCGGAACGCAAAAGCGGCTGTTGGGCAAACCGAGCCAGTAGTCGCGTGCAAGAAAACGCTCCCGATGTTTCCACCATTTTTGAAAGTGTCGCGCCTATTCCTATCTTCCTAAAAAAGGCAATTTTAGCGAGATGGCCAGCAACCGACCGCCGCACGAGCCGCTGCACGAGGAGGAAGAGGAGGAGGAGGACCCAGCCAACCAGGCGTCGCAGGACGAGGACCACCAGCAGCAGCAGCAGCAGCAGCCGCTGGATGATGATAAAGAAATTGCCGACCAGCGTGAAAATGGCGATAAGGACAGTGACAACGTCATTCGGTCGTCGTCTGGGACGGTATCGAGGATACGACAGTTTCTGTCTGGCGGACGCGGGTCGCAGTCGGAGGAGGGCGGCAGTGCCGCGCAGGCAGGACCAGTTGCAGCTGTGCTGCAGCATCACCGGAAGACTGTGTCGAGAGACCTGACCAAGTCCGAGGGGCCGCCAGCGCTGGTCGAGGACAATGGGCATGTGGCCGTGGCGTCGCTCGAGGGGCCAGGGGCCAGCGCCGCCGCCGCCGAGGTGAAAAAAAAATTAAATTAAATTAAATTCCGGTGCTAGTCAGACTAACTGAAAATTGAATTATTTCTCGTCTAATCATCAAAGGTCCAAGTTATTGAGCTGCATCACAAACGGACGCAGGTCATTGTTAAACAGACGCCCAATCGACGGACAGTGTCGTCGCTGGAGGAGTTTAGCGAAGAGAACAGCCCGTTTCACACGCCCCTGGGGAGTTTCTGGCAGGACCCGTTCGCAAACAAGCTGGATTTGACCATGCTCGACATGGAGGCCGCGGCGCTGCAGCAATTTGTCGACCGAGACAAGAGCTTTGGCAGTGGGCAACCCGCGTCGCCGGTCCGGATGGCGGCCGACCGCGAGGACGAGGACGGCGCGCATACGCCGCCTCAGGTTCGATCCAAGCTGTCTGGCAGGCTATCTCAAGGAGATCAACTGTCATCGATCAACACGTCGCCAAACACGCCACCGCAGCAGAGCAAACGACCACGGTCCAAGCAACTGTCCGGCGGTGTCGATGAGGCACAACCCCCAGGCTTCAAGTTGAAAACGCCACCTTCGCGGCAGGCGATGCAGAAATTGCGCCAACAAACCAGCACTTCAGCAATTGTCACTAGGGGGGCCCTGACGCCAACATCGTCCGGTTTCGAATTGCAGGTGCCCAAGTCCCCGCTCACGCCGACGTCCTCACGGCTGGGCTTCGAGTCGTCCCCATCATCGCCCATGTCGCCCACTCGGCAAGGCGTCAACGATGGCGATCTGGACGAGCTGTTCAAGACCTACGACACCCGTCGTAAGCGCACGCACCAGAAGCACGTCAGCATCCTCGGCCTCAACGAGAACCCGCGGCCGCGCCGAAAAGTAGACTGAATTTAATTAAAAAATTAAAAAAAAAAAATCAAAACTGAATTTTTTTTTTTTGCATGACCGACCTCACGTCTTCTCATGGTGACGACGTAGGCGGCGGAAGCAAAGCCATGGCACAATCCCTTTAGCCCCGAGATGGAGGCCGAGTACAGCACGTTCTTCTACGCGTTCAACCTGCGGCAGCTCCTGTGGCTGTACGCTCTGAGTATGTTGCTTTCGACGGTTCCGTGCTAACACGTCTCGTTCAGGTTGCATGTACATGGCCATCGCGGCCATCTACTACTCGCCGCTCGTGCCGGCCATCTCCCCCTTGGCCGTCAACGCCCGCAACCCCGACTACCTCGTGTTTGCGGCCGCGTTCGCCGTGTCGCTGGTCACCCTGGGCATCCTGTCGTTCATCACCCTCAGCCCAAGCCTGACGCAGCGTGTCCACTCGGTCGCCTTTACGCTCATCGGATTCCTTCTCGCGGCGCACACGCTCCTCCACGGCGTACGTGCTCCCTTTCGATGTTTCCGTCGGGTGGTTTTAAAGTGGCTTCGTACAGAGCATACTACCAGAGGGGCCATACTACATGTGGGCGTTCATGACCTACACCCTCGTTGGCCAAAACATCCGAGTGACGTTGGCAGCCGGCATCGTTACGTCGGCGCTGAGCTGGGTCACTGCCATCTTCCTCACGTCGTTTGCCCCAGTCGTACGGTGGTCATTTCCTTTTTCTTGTTTGTTATCAACAGTGTTTTGGGTGTGAAGACGTGGGCCAACGACTGCGCTAACGCCCAGGCCTCGATGTTTCCGTGCTGGAACCGAATCGGTGCAGCCTTGCTCCTGTACATTTGCATCAACTTTTCCGGCTTTGTGTTTGCCTCGGTACGTGCCGTAGTTTTTTCCTTCCTTTTCATGGTGCTGCCCTTTTCCAGATCATGAACTTGTACAACCGCAAGACGTTTTGCAAGCAGCGAACCGTGCTGGAGCAGCGCCGCAGGCTGATACAGGTCAAGGTTGAGTCGGACAAGATCGCGCTCTCGATCCTCCCGCAAAAGGTCTGGCAGGATCTGCGCTCTGGCCAGCACCAACGCTTTGTCTCTGACGGCGCCTTTCACCGCAGGTACCACATATCCTGTCACGTCCTTTTTGGGGTTACTTAAAGTGCATGCCAAAATGAATTACAGTCTCATGTACCGACACGAGGAGGTGACAATCCTCTTTGCCGACATTGCGGGCTTCACGGCCATGTCGTCCAAGCTGCGGGCCGAGGAGGTCGTCGAGATGCTCAACTCGATCTTCTTCATGTTTGACACGCTGGTGGAAAAGTACGTGGGCCTCGAAAAGATCAAGACGCTGGGCGACTGCTACATTCTGTGCGCGGGTGTCCCCCAGTTTGTCCCCGACCACGTCACGCGAGTCGTCGCGATCGCCCTCGAAATGGTCAAGAAGATGGACGAGTTTGCGCTGGCCAACAACTACCCGCAGCTCGGCATCCGCGTCGGCATCCACACGGGCCAGGTCATGGCGGGGCTGATCGGCACCGACAAGCTCACGTTCGACATCTGGTCCAACGACGTGACCGCGGCAATGTCGATGGAGCACACGGGCGAGGTCGGCCGTGTCCACATTTCGCAGTCAACGCGTGTGCAGCTGGACGAGGGCGTGTTTGAGCTCGAGGACGGCCCGGACGTGCACATGCCCAATAACCCGCCTGGATCAAAGCCCGAGCCCACCTTTTTTGTCACCAGGCAGCTCAACGAGTTTATCAGCTTTGCGAGCATCCCTTACGTCGTACGCATGTGCTTTTAACATATATTTGCATTGTCTTATTTTGATATCGGTAGGTGCGACCGGCACACCCAAGCATCAACAAAGATCGCCGCAAAAGCATCTTTTTTTCGAGCCCGACATCGCCCAACCTCAAGTCCAAACAGGGCGGCAGCAACGAAGAGGTCTATCCTGTTCGCTACCCCGTGCGTTCAATCCAAGGTTATTGCTTTTTTTAATTGATGTGGGTGCAGAGCGAGACGGACGAAAGCTCTGCATCATCGACGACGGGAAGCCATGCGGGCTCCAAGCACAGCAGTATCGCCCATCGCACTGATAACGCCACGTACGCCATTTAAAGATCGACTTGGGATTTTTCATTTATGTATATTTTTTTGATAGTTTGAAGCGACAAAACACCATCTTCACCACGGGCAGGTTCAAGGCAAAGCTGAAAGAGGAGCTGACGGCCGATGAGATGGATCTGTTGACGTACGCACGCGACAGCTTGCACCTTTTGTCCGTCTCGCTCGAGTTTGAGGACCGCGCCCTGGAGACTGAATACCGCGTACGTTGTTTCGTTTTGTACTTTAACAAAAAAGGATTTACTCGCGTTTATATAGCAAGATTTCGTTAACCAGACCTCGCACACGTTCATCATGGGCAGCGTCGTCGTCTACTCGATCGCCCTTTTGCTCATCGCGGAAAACTGCATCCTCCTGCTCAGCAACTCGTACGCTGGGCCCCTGGCTATGCGGCTGGTAAACGACGGTCTTGTTGGCAATGATAATAAAACTGTTTCCAGCTGCTGGTCGGCCAGGGCGCCGTGTGCGCCTGCCAACTGCCTGCCTTTGCCATGCTGTCGTTACGTGTGACCGATCCGGTCAGCAAAGGGCTGCGGGCTCGATCGTGCCCACAGCCCAGCGGAGGCTTTTTGCAGTGGTCCACGATGCTGACGTTCATCATTATGCTCATCTCGTCCCTCATCTACGTCATCCAGATCCCCGCCCTGTTTCCCGGGACGAGCAGTAGCAACTTTGATACGACCGTCTGCTCGGCCGACGTCATGCAGGACAAGCTGTTTATCGCACTCAACGTCGAGGGCATGGGTATCATGTTCAGGAACAGCCTAATTATTTATTGAAACGCGAAACAAAACAGTACTGCTCACGATCATGACCTTGGCCTGCTTTATCCGTCTCAAGTCGATGTGGGTCATCACCCTGTGCGTGGTTTCGCTCGTCTCGTACACGCTGACGATGATGATTGCCTTCCGCGACGTGATGTGGTGCATGCAATTCGATGCAAGTTTTTTTTTTCTTTTTGATCAAAACTCAAGTTACGTTTTATTTTTATTTTTGCAGCACCTTATCTACATTGGGTGCGTTATAATCTACCTCATGTTTTTATCGCGACGCGTGGAAAAGTTTGTGCGCAACAACTATCTCATGAGCGTACGTCAAAAAAGTGCAGAAATTTGCCTCCCTAACCTTATCCTTCTCCACTGCCAGCGCCTCGTCCAGTTTAAAAACCTCGAGATCGAGGATATCCAGATGAAAACGCGACGTCTGCTGATCAACCTGCTGCCCAAGGACATTGTCAACCGGCTGTTCATCCAGGGGACCGAGAACGTGACCATTGCCGACAGCCACACGCGCGCCGCCGTCCTGTTTTGCTCGATCGCCAACTTTACCACCTTTGACGCGGCGTCCATGCAGGAGCTGAATGAAGTCGTCACCCGTTTCGACGAGCTGGCCCACTCGTTTGGCATTGAAAAGATCAAGATGATCGGTGCGTCCTGTGATTTGAAATGAGTGGGCTTATTTTTAATCCGAGTGTAGGCAACACGTACATGTGCGCAACCGGGATCAGCGCCAAGCACGACGAAAACTACCTCAACAACCTGGGCAGTTTTGCGCTGGCGATGCGCGACCTCATGGACATCATCAACCAAGAGTTTTCCGACAGCCGCCCGGGGCACGTCGACTATGTCCTGCGCATCGGCATCGACACTGGTCCGCTCGTGGCGGGCGTAATCGGGCGCACAAAGCTCGCGTTTGACATTTGGGGCCACACAGTGAACATGGCCTCGCGCATGGTAAAACAACCAGACAATTTGTCTTGTTTTTGAAAAAAAAGTTGTCTTGTTAGGAATCAACGGGGGTGGACGACAAGATCCAGGTCACAGACAAAGTCCGATCGCAACTGCATCACCATTTCCACTTTGAGCAACGCCCCGATCAGGTCGTTGTCAAGGGCGCAGGCACGCAAACGACCTATTTCCTCTTGAAGGCGCGTCACCCGCCTGCCCTGTAGATGCGGTATTATTGTTCCGGTCCTTCTTGATGAAAATGTATGTATAATTTCTTCTTAGACTAAAAATATAACATCGGGAGGGAGTGAAAGAAAAAAGTGCGATTCATGTGTTCAATTCTATTCTTCGTCGTCAGAGCTGTCTGGTGGCGAGTACGGACCGTTGGGCTTGTCGTCCTCATCGTCGTCCACTTCGAAATCAGACATGGTCTCATAGTCCTCGTCGTCGTACTCCTCATCTTCGCTCCAGCTGGGCATGGGGTGGCCCACGAACGCCTCCTCGTGGAAGGACTCGAGCTGCTTGTACAGGTGGTCTAGATGCCGAAGACAAACATGAGATCGGCAAATCCAATTATTTTTTTTATTTTTTTATCAATAATTACTCTTCCAGTTGATGCCCTTGGGACGCTCGTCAAATGATGGCGTAAACACGACCGTGACGCTGTCTTGCTTGGCCACGTTCTTAAATTTGCCGAAAAAGGCGTGGTTCACAAGGGAGGCCGCGGAGGGTCGCAGGCAAGGGTTGTAGACGAGGATCTGGCGCAGCAGGTCGATGCACTCGGTCGATGCGACCGGGAATCGCTTGGCAAAGTTGCTGGATAGGTGCTTGGTGCTCTCGGTCTGTTGGAGGGCCTCGATGACCTGAAAGAAGCAATTAAATATACTTTAAAACAAGGACAAAATATTAATTACATCTTCCTCGCATTTGAAAGTCTGTCGCAAGAGATTCTCCTCTGGTAGTCCCAAGAGCTGCACAATGCTGTCCATAACCTCCAGTTCTATAAAGCAGTAGGTTTACTAATTTGGAAAAGGAATGGCCATCATGACTTACCCTTCTTTCCGCCAGGGAAGAGAAGCTTGCGCAGGAGCATCTCGCCGATGCAGCAAGCAGCAGCCCAGATGTCGATCGACGAATCGTACGAGGGAGCGCCCAGGTGCAGCTCAGGGGCGCGGTAGTGGCGGGACTCGCTGCTGATGCCAGAGATGGCCGACTTGGCCGACTCGCAGCTGTGGCGCGCCTTGGACAGGTCGCCGATCTTGACCGAGCAAACCTTGTTGAACGAGAGGTTGATGAACAACGAGTTGGGCTTGATGTCACGGTGGATGAGCCCGGATGAGTGAAGGTGCTATTACAAATAATAAACAAATAAATAAGCAAAGATGATAAATATGGGTTTTTTTTACGTTGAGGCCACGGAAGAGGTAAAAGGCAACCATCTGCACCTCGCTGACCTCCATGGGCACCTGGCGGTCGAGAAGGAGTTCACCGAGGGTCGTGTCGTGCATCTCGCCAATCAGGTAGACGTCCTCAGAGGGACTGACAAAGCCGTCCATGAGCGAGGCAATCTAAGCGAGCAAAAAAAAATAAAAAAATATTGGAAAGTGCTTCACAAAACCACGTTACGTTTTCATGCTGAAGTGACTGCAGGATGGTGATCTCCTTTGAAAGGCGGTAGCACTGCTCGCGATCCGACGATATCTTGGACATCTTTCGCATGATCGTGTCGGAACCAGTCTGAATGCTCCACGCGACACTGTAGAAAAAATGTTTTTTGCTGATTAGAACGAGCCTATCGAAACGCGCTATACCAAGACACATGGCCGTTGGTAAACTTGGGCAGACGGAGAGCACGGTAGTAGTGCGGCACCTCAAACACAATGGTGTCGCTGACGCGCCATCGGAAGAAATGGGGCGCTTCGGGCTCGAGCAGCCCCGCATCGGCACTGTCGCTGTCGTCCTCATCCGTGTCGTCCAACGCGAGACCAAAGGGCACATGCTTCCTCGCCGCCGGTGGCTTCTGGTCGCTCTTGTAGACTTTCTTGCCACCTCCCGATCCAACAAGGGTCTTTTGGCTGTCGGCGAGTGTGGCCGCTCCGGGCTTCTGGTTCTCCTTGTGCTTTGCGAGGATCGCGGCCGTCGTCGCGACAGGCTTGGTGGCGGGCAAAACCACGGGTTCTGGCTTTGGCGATGCTGGCTGGCTGAAGGCATAAAAGAAAATTTAGAAACGAAGCAGCTGGTCGAATTGACGTACTTGAGGCGTGGCATGAGGAGCTTGAAAAACTCGTTGATGGGCAGGGACGCGTTGCGAAGGGCCTCGGGCGACTGGAGACGAGGCGAGAGAGCCGCAGGAACGCTCTTGGCCTTGGCGATCCAAGGGTGGGCCAAAAAGTTGTCGATGGAGAATCGCTTTGCGGGATCTGTTTGGAGGCAGCCAATGATGAGCTCTTTTGCTGTTTGTTTTGCATTAGCATCTTTTCTTTAGTTATTGGAAACGAAAAAGAGGGTAGCTCACCTTCCACGGAAATATAGGCCCATTCAGTGCCAGGGAAATCGTAATCGCCACGGCGAATGCGGTTCATGACGCCGTTGGGGGTCGAGTCATAGAAAGGCGGGCGTCCACTGAGCCTAATCATGCTCGTTTAAACAAACAGACAGACAGCCCCGCTGGGAAATATCTTACAGGACGTAAAGGATCACACCGAGCGACCACACGTCAGCCTTACGACCGTACCCACGGGCAGACATGTCGTCGCCACTCATGATAATGACCTCTGGGGCGACATAGGTGACGGTGCCGCAGGGCGTGGAGGCGACGCCGGCGTCAATGCGCTTGGTCATGCCAAAGTCGCACAGCTTGATGACGTCGAGGCTGTCGGGCTGGCCGCAGAGGAGGTTTTCGGGCTTTGTCGTTCGATAGTAAATTAGTGATCATGATTATTTTTTATTGATTTAATTCGTCTCACCTTGAGATCGCGATGGATAAAGCCGTTGTTGTGCATGACGCGCAACGTCTCGGCCACCTGGACGACGACGGTGCACGCGTCCAGCTCTGTGAACGAGCCGCGGTTGGCGATCTGGGTGAACAACTCGCCACCCTCCATCCTAAAACATGAATAATTAACAATGAAATCCTAACATTAGTATTACAGCTCCATGACGATGTAAATGTTTGTCTTGTCCTCGAAAAAGTCGTAAAACTTGACGAGGCCGTGGGACGCGGGCAACTTGGCCAGTTCAGCCATGATCTTTGCCTCTCTCCTGATCTCGCCCATCTAACAACCAAACCGAAAGCTAAAAAACAAACAAACAACGACCACAGACCCAGTCGGTACCTTTTGCTTGGTCAGGACCTTTTTGCTGACGGCCTTGATGGCCACACGCTGGCCCGTCTCGACGTTGATTGCACGATAAACGCGCGTGCCCGCTTGACCGCTAATAACACAAAAGAAGGAAAAAAAAAAAAAAACAGGTGGGCGATTTAGACCCGTGACACTTTGAAGTGCAGCCAACGTTACACTCCGATCTTTGCGTCGTCGTCGCAGTTGTCCTCGTTGTCGCCGTCGTTGTCCCCCTCGTTGTACTCTGCGATCTTGCCGCCAATGACCTGGTACTTTTGCTTCTTGGCCTTGTCGTTGGGCGTGGACGACGTCTTGGCCGCGGAAACGGGCGAGCCGGGCGTGCCCGGAAGCAGCAGCAGCTGGCGAAGGCGCTTGGGTGCACCGCGCGAGATAAAGGTCTTGACGGCAGACCACACACCGCCGTTGGCGTCGTCAACCGCGTCGGTCATCGTTTCAGTAACGGTTTCTTGATGACACAAAAATGATGTCATGGGTAAAAGGTGCAACGTCACCGCCAATCACCGCACGAATAAAGTACCCGGGTAACCGCCAGTTTTTTTGTCCGTTGCTGTTGTGAACTCCCCAGTCTCGAGGCGTCACAGCGGCTGATAATAAAAAAAAAGAAGGGACCCGCACTATGGACGCATCATACCGGGCCGTGGCCGACGCCGTGACGGCGCTCGTGCAGGGCAATTCCAGCAGCGCCGCCAGCGTTGTTTCCGCCACCCAAGAGGAGTTGGACGAGGGTAAATAACGGAAAAATCCCTCTTTTCTCCCCTCCCCTCCCCTTCCCTTTTTTTTCTCTCCTTCCCCCCCGAGAAACAAAAGCGCGCCAAAAAACGGACACTAAAAAAACGGTTTTTTTTGGTAACCCATGCAGCCGCTGTTGGCTCGGGCGAGGATGGCGTCACCGAGGGAGTCAAGGCCGTTCGCTCAAAGAAGGGTACGTTTTTTGTTTTGCCCTCCTGGTGTCTCTATGGCCCCCTTTGGCCTCTGTTTGAAAAACCCTTTGGGAGACCGTGCTGACATTTTCTTGGTCCCAACCAACCACCACCAGGCCCGATCGCCCTGCGCCGTCTGACCGACGATCCCGTCGTGCACGTCGTCCAGCTCGGCTCGGACGAGAAGTTCGAGTACCAGCCCAACCAGCCCAACCAGTACTACATGTACCTCAAGCACAGCCGCTTCCCCGACGGCAACACGGTCAAGCCCATCGTGCCCAACGAAAAGGTGGGCGGACACACAGATTGCTTGGCCCCCCATGCTAATCGTTGTTTTACCGCCATCCAGGGTTCGTACGATTGCCCCTTTGGCGACGGAAAGACGTTTATCAGCACAGCCACGCTCCGCCAGCACGTCTACCGCGAGCACGACCGCCCCGCCAAGGTCGAGGGGTATGTGGTTCCAGGTGTACTTCTATACTAAGTGCCCCAACACAGTGAGCCCGAGATTACGTCGCCCCGTGTCACCCATCCCGTCAAGACGTACGTTGCAAAATAATCGAGGTAATAATTCACTAATTCATTTTGTGTTTCGATCAGCGTGGGCTACAACGTCACCCTCGAGACCGGCGTGTTCCCCAACGGCGAAAAGGTCACCTTTGTCACCCGCAACCCCTATGTACGTCCCTACTTGGACAAAAGCAAAAAAATAATTCAAAATAAACAGGACCAATACGAGTGCCCCTTTGACGACGGCAAGGCCTTCACCAACCTCCCCACGCTCAAGGCGCACTTGTCCAACGTGCACGACCGCGAGAATGGCTCGGAGCCCGCTCAGCCCCGCCGCCGCAACTCGCCCAACGCCAAGCAGTTTTGCCTGTGGATGCGTCACGACAACACGTTCCCCGATGGCACCAAGAAGATGCGCGCAGAGCTCAACGCCGACGTAACCTCCCATGCACCTTTGTGCTTATTATTGTACTAAAGAAAAAAAAAAAATCCCCCCAGAACAAGTTTGTGTGCCCCTTTGACAACAAGGAGTTTGTCAAGCTCAGCTCGCTGCGCTGGCACATCACCCTCCACCACGACCAGCGCAAGGACATCGAGCCTGTCGTGACCACGCCCGTGCTCACCCTCAAGTACTCGACCTTCCCCGACGGCACCCGCCAAAAGGACATTATCGTCAACGACAAGGTATGCCCAAATGAAAAAAAAGGAATCAAGTATTTTATTTTCTTGTTGCCTTTCTCTCTCTCTCTCTCTCTCTCTCTCTCTCTCTCTCTCTCTCTCTCTCTCTCTCAGGGCTTTTACGAGTGCCCGCTCTGCCCGCCCGCCACGACGCTGTTCCAAACGCTCGGCCACATGCGCTCGCACGTGACGCGCATCCACGACCAGAACCCCGATCGTCTTGCCGCCCTCGGTGCCGAGGCGCCCGCGAGCCCCTCCGTGCCCGACCCCAAGGCCGTTGCCGCCAAGGCCTTCCGCTTTGCCCAGAAGGCTGCCCTCAAGGCTGCCCAGGCCGCCGGCGACTTTGGCGAGGAGGACCTGGACGACGTTGACGACGCGATGAAGGGCGGCAAGCGGATCTCGTTCAAGAAGAGCGAGCTTGTTCGCGCGCAGAAGCTGCGGCAGCTTGCGGACGAGGCCGCCGAGGCTGCCCTGCTGACCGAGGACGCCGAGCCCATCCTCGACTACCTCGACATCAACCGCCAGCGCCCCTGGACCGTCCACATGGGCGACCACTCGCAGCTGACCACGGACGACGCGATCCTGACCAAGCACAACCTGGTGATCAACAAGGAGTTCCAGTTTGTGGCGTGCACGCTCTGCGGCATCCAGGTCACGGCCAACTACGCCACGCACGTCAAGCAGCACGCCGACAACGTCTCTGCCGACGACGCCAACCACATCAAGTCAGTCGTGACCAAGCTGGGCAAGGCCCACTACCACCACGGCGCCGCAGACAGCGTCGTGCCCGTCCAGGGCCTGCGCGTCAAGGCCGCCTGGCAGTGCTCGTTCCACCTGTGCAACCAGATCATTGCCACGATCGAGGAGCGCATTGCCCACGCCCACGGACCCAGCTGCCGCGACGTTGTTGTGCAGGAGAAGCTCGACGAGACTGGCTTCAAGCTGGTACGTTGCTGGCCTTTACGTAGCTCAACCACCCCCTCCCCTTCCCCCCCCAAAAAAAAAATAAA
>Ga0302227_10002794_pt1 | contig 11767 bp, 13 predicted proteins | sample II_Palsa_N1_1_FD_193525 | JGI IMG/M metagenome (GOLD analysis project Ga0302227, IMG submission 193525) | Peat permafrost microbial communities from Stordalen Mire near Abisko, Sweden - II_Palsa_N1_1 | ecosystem: Environmental > Terrestrial > Soil > Palsa > Peat permafrost | place: Sweden...
TGACCTGAGGCATGGCGTTGAGTTCTCGCTTGAAGGGATCATTCATATGGGGGCTGGCACATTAGCTTCGCCAGGCCAACGCGAACCGCCCGGTTTCACTATAAGTCGATTTTGCCGGCCAAAGCCTGGGCCGGAAGCGTCTGGGAGAGGCAGAAATTGCCAATACTTCATACTTAGCCTGGAACAATGATATTAGGAGAGCGCAATTCATCGAGCAGGTACAAGCCTTCTCGCCAATGACCAAGGTTGCTTGCTGCATTGATGTGCCCGGCCTTACCGAGCGAGATGGATGAACTGCCCCAAGCCTGAGCACACGCCATGGAGAAATCAGAAGTTGAAAATGGGTCGTCGTCGCTGAAAACGACGATTGTCTTGAACGGCATCGTCTTTAGGGGAACTTTGGAGAATCCGATAGCGTCGGAAGGAAATCTTGGCCCTGTCGGATCAGGCAACGCCACCAGCAGTGCTCCCACGATTTGCGGTCGGCATTTAGAAGCCCAATGCGCAAACGCCAAACAGCCCAGACTATGAGCAACGACAACAAACGGCACAGCTAGAACGCTAGTCTGCTCCTCAATCGCCGCAACCATAGTTGAGCATTCGGGATGATCCCAATCCGCGAGCTCAAGTCTCGTGAAAGATGGGTCAGTTGCTTCCCAAAGGCTCTGCCAATGGTTCGGCCCGGAACTGCCAATCCCGGGTATCACAAACACAGGCGCTTTCATCTGGTTGCCCCTCCCTTGTTACGAGCGGCGAGAGCGCCGTCCGAAGCATCGAGAACGATGGTGAGTGCGCCAGACAGACCGGCCAAATCTGTTCCGGTAGGTACCAACGTTCTGAAAATTAGGTGCATCGCGTTTGCCTCTGCTGAACGAGGGCCCCGCATGTATCGGGACCGCGCTTCATGCGTAAGTTCGCCACATTGGCCGCAGTCACTCATTGGCCAAGGGTTTCAATGCTCTGAAGCGCCAGCCAAAAGGTCCCCAGAGCACAATGGGCCCAGCCAAATCGGTGTCGGTCACCCCGAGAGTGTGGAAGTCCCGAAGATATGAATTTGTATGCTGTATATCGAAGATATGAATTTGACCGCCTGGTCGAAGGACTCGCCACACCTCGGAAATCGCCTTTCGCCTCCCGGCCGCACTCTCAATATTGTGGATGGCGGTCATCGAACAGACGACGTCAAAGCTCCCATCGGCATACGGAAGCTTCCGGGCGTCCCCGGTGTCGATCTCGATATGATTTGCTACTCCCGCTATGGCCGCATTTGTGCGAATTGCACTGGGACCATTGCCGCTGAGGTCCGCCGATTGCCAAATGTCCACACCGTGAACCTTTCCATTAGGGACGCGTCGCGCAGCCTCGACGGTAAGAAGACCACGTCCACAACCTATATCGAGGACTCTCTCATCACCACGCCAACGGCGCTGATCGAGTAGCGAACGCATTACTCTTCTCCGATCCACAAACTTGATGTGAGCATCCAGCCCGCAGCTGCGAGCGCGCTTATGCCGGTCATCCAGAAATTGTGAGCTATCGACGCACCCGGGACGATGTTCGGAAGGAATCTACAACCGACGCATACGATGCCTAGCAGACCGAGCGTGCATACAACTCTCGGCGCATCGATGCCATAGTATTCACGATTCACTCTGCGTACACTCCCATGATGAATAGACTCCGCGGCAGATTGCACAGCAACAGACTAGAAGATGCGCAGCGGACGTTGGCTTTTGAAACGAAGCCGGCAAGTCTTAGATGAAGCTATCAAGGTCATCCAGTTGCTACAAGGTGAGATGTCATCCTAGTACTAGCAGTACCACCTTCAATAGTGAACACGCGTTGGTGTGCATTGGCGATGGCCTGTTCGCTGCGTGTCCAATGGCTCACCGTTGACTATGCAGCGCCTGCACCATACTCTTGATCATCGATTTGGGTTGGCGATTCTCACCAATGATCACCGGTGGATGCATCAAGCTTTAGAGCGTTAGGACCTGAGGGATACATCGCTATCATGACAATCTCTTCAAGCACTGCCGCCCCTCTTGTCGTTGAGAAGCATGCTCGTCGTGTCGCTTTGGTGGATATTCTTCGTGGGTTGGCGATGGTGCTCATGCCCCTCGATCACACTCGCGAGTTTTTCACGAACTATGCTGGTAATCCTCTTGATCCGCAACATACGACATTGCTCCTTTATCTAACGCGCTGGATAACCCACCTTTGCGCACCGATCTTCGTCTTTCTCGCTGGCACGTCGATTTACCTTCAACTGCAGCGCAAAACAAAAGTGCAGCTCAGTGTTCATCTTTTAAAACGTGGAATTGGGCTCGTCCTCACAGAACTGACCCTTGTACATCTTGTCTTCAATTTTAACTGGCAATGGAATGTCCAAATTCTAGAGGTCATCTGGGCTATCGGGGTCTCGATGATCGTGATGGCGGGACTCATTCATCTCAGCATGCAGGCGAACTTTTTTATCGGGGTATGCATCGTGGTTGGGCACAATCTCTCCGATAGCCTCACTGCCGCGTCGTTTGGTCACTTTGGCTGGTTGTGGCATCTGCTTCATGTTCCAGGTTTCATCGGGGGTGTGTCCCTCACTCCGCCCCTCGTTCTGGTTGCATATCCTTTCTTGCCATGGCTGGGCGTCATGATTCTAGGGTATTGCTTCGGGCTCTTTTTGATTCAAGGCGGCCAAAAGCGAAAGGCGTGGGAATGCAACCTTGGGCTTACGATGTTGCTCGCGTTTGTCTTATTGCGATGGAGCAACTTCTACGGCGACCCGTTGCGCTGGTCCTATCAAGCCGTCTGGTGGAGAACGATCCTTTCCTTTCTGAACGTGCAGAAGTATCCACCGTCGTTGCTCTTTCTCCTCGTTACCATGGGCCTCTCCGCACTCATCGCTGCTGGAATCGAATCTCTCGAGGAACACGATATTTGGAAGCGTGTAAGGGGAGTGTTGCAGGTCTACGGCCGCGTTCCTCTTTTCTTCTTCCTCTTGCATCTCGCCTTCATCCATCTACTGGCTCTCGCGATCTCCGCCGCTCGTGGTGAGAACTGGCATTGGTGGATCACAGAATTTCCCCGTGGTGGCGTATTGACGGGTCACCCTCGCGGATATGGGTATGGACTGCCATTCATATGGGGCATCTGGTTGCTGGTGGTCACACTTCTCTATCCTGCCTGCAAATGGTATGCAGACATAAAAAGGAGCAGTCGAAATGCCATCCTGTCGTATTTCTAAGAGCGCAGGTTCATCTGACCTCGACAAGCAAGCTTTTCGGCAAGTTCGACCGCTGCACCTCAACAACAGGTTCAGTCCTGCTATACGCTCTTCTCGGAAGTTAAGCCATGGTGAGCATGCACACACTGTGAACCCACATCTCAGAATCGAGATGTGGGCACCCGACACCCAGAATGGTGGGGGCATTATCTTGTCTGTTCTGAAACGCATCCGACTGACTAGAAGGTGACTTAGCAAAAGTTGTCAGAGGCGCACAGCCGCATGCGTGAGTCTCCGCCGCTGCTTCGTTCGTATAACGACAAGGGCTTATCCGGAGGATTTCTGGAGGATTTTGCGGTGATGGCGATTCCCGAGCACACGTTTCCGTCCAGAACGAAGTGGCTCCTCAGGCAGAAGAAGCTTTGGGCTGGATTGACTCTCTGGCTATTGCTGGGGGCGTCGCTTGTTGTGCTCGGCGGTCGAATGTTGCCCTTGAAGATGGTGGAAGATCACGCGATGACCCCGGTGCAGCATGTGATCGGCAGCTTGATCGAGCTGATGATCTTGATTGTGATGATGGGTCTAGTACAACTCATTGCAAGGCGAAGGAGCTATCCGGACTTGGCGGCGCGCGCACCCAACCGGGGCGTTTCCGCCCGGGAGGCGGCGTGGCTATGGGTCTATGCGGCGATCGTGCTGGGCTTCGGTCAATGGCTTGGGTTGCGTCTGTTCGGCGAAGGTATCGGATTGCATCTGAACGGATGCATCAGCGGAGCGACGCGCGTGCAATCGCCTGCAGAGGTTTGGACCTGGGCGATGTATAACGGAGTGTTCTACGCGCTGATACCCTACGTCATATTTCGCAGGCGAGGTTATTCGCGGAGAGACTTGAATCTGGTTTCAGCCGATTGGAAGAACGACACTTTCATCATTCTCCTCGTGTTGCTGATTGGTTGTGGGCTGGAACTGCTGGGGCCGAACATCTTTCGGCTGACTCATCACCAGCAGATTGCGGGTGGAAGCCTTTCCTTCTTCGTTCATCTGCTAGGGACTGATCTGCCAATCATGATCTTTATTTACGCAATCCTTGTACCGCGTTACTACAGGCTTTTTTCGCCAGCAACTGCCTTTCTACTGGGCGCGGTGAGCTATCCGGCTTTACACATTTTCGAATCCTGGACGAACTACGATACACCGATGCACTCACTCCTCTCTGTCATGTTCGCATTCTTCGTGTTCTTCCCGGCAGGTTTGATGAAGTCCTACCTGACCATGCGAACAGGCAATGCGTGGGTCCACATGTGGGCCTACCACGCCTTTACACCGCATGTCATGGTCGATACCCGGCTGGTAGTGAAAGACTTCGGAATTCAGTAAAGATGGAGGAGATCAATGAACTTGAATCCCCAACGGTCGACAGTATTTGTACTCGGAACTCTCATGCTCGGCGGACTCATGCCCCTTCCAGGTGCCGCTCGCGCCCAGACAAGTGACCCAAACGGCACCACTCATTTTGCGTATGACACGAGTGCCGCTCTCAATCTGACGGAGGTCACAACTCGGGTGCAGGATGGGGTGATCGTCCGAGACATCACCTACACCTGGTCAAATGGCGACATTGTTCCGGCTTATCTCATCATTCCAAAGGCGGGCGGGAAGTTTGCAGGCGTGGTCTGGGGCCATTGGCTCATGCCGGGCGCTAGCAACTCCAATCGAGATGAATTCTTACAAGAAGCCATTGCTCTAGCACCCTCAGGCGTCGTTTCACTTCTGGTTGACTCTCCACAGGCTCGGCCTGGCTTTAAGCCGACACCCAATTCGGTTCTTGTTGCGCAGCAGGTGGTGGACCTGCGTCGAGCTGTGGACCTTCTCCTGTCGCGCGGCGATGTCGATGCGAAAAGGATTGCCTATGTCGGGCACAGCTGGGACGCTGGCACCGGGGCCATCCTCGATGCCTTGGACAAGCGGCTTGCGGCTTTCGTCTTTATGAGCGGACCGCAGTCCATGATGGAGTACGTCCTCACTTCCGACTCGCCCCGCATGATGCCAATGCGCAAGACCACCGATATGGCAAAGGTGGAGCGGAGCATGAAGGTCACTAGTTGGTCTGACCCTGGCTCCTATGCAGACAAGCTCGGTCCCGCACCAGCACTCTTCCAGTATGGTCTCCATGACGAAGAGTGGGTGCCATTGAAGGATGCGAAGGACTATGTTGCTATGGCTTCTGAGCCGAAAACTGTCAAGTATTACGAGGCCGATCACGCACTAAATGCGAAGGCAACTGCGGACCGCGATGCCTTCCTCAGAAAAACACTAGCGTTGACGCAGTAAGAGGGTTTTGGCGCCGCCGATATTCTCCGATAAACGCGCTTCGCGTAAGGAAAGGCTGACGAGAAGCCGGCTTCCCGTTACTGATCCGGCCTCGACGAGCGCATTGGCGATTTCGCACTAATTCAACTTCATCATCGACGGTAATTGCTTTTATTTTCCTAAGTTGAACGGCCAGATCCATCAGCCTTTTGGGAGTCAGCGAAGCCGATCTTAAGTTTGGTCATGTTCGCGATCTGGTTGAGCTTCTCAGCGAGCAGTTGCTTCTCGCGCAGGTTATCAGTCAGGAAGATCGCGCGTTGGAGTTCTTCCTCTGCTTCCGTGTTGCGACCGAGTTTCATCAGCAGGTCGCCGCGAACACTGGAACGCAAATGATAGTTGGACAGACCATCGATTGCGTCCACCGCAGCAAGTCCGGCTTCGGGGCCGTGAACCATGCCAACGCCAACAGCGCGGTTAAGCGCAACGATGTGTGAGGGCTTGATTTTCAGGAGCACGTCGTAGAGAGCTACGATGCTCCGCCAGTCCGTATCTTCGGCCTTCATCACGCGCGCGTGGCAGGCGGCTATCGCAGCCTGCAGGGCGTAAGGCTCCGCACTACCGCCGAGTCTCTGCGCTTTCTGGAGCGCGACGAGCCCTCGTTGGATTTGAGCGCGATCCCAGAGAGTGCGGTCCTGATCGGGAAGAAGAATCGCTTCACCGTTGGTCCCCTGTCGTGCCGCGGAGCGTGACGCGTTGAGTTCCATCAAGGCAAGGAGTGCGTAAGCTTCGGGCTCTTTTGGGAGCAGATTCACCAGCATTCGTGCGAGGCGAAGCGCTTCCTCCATCAGCTCGGAGCGCGACCACTCTGAGCCGGATGTCGCCGTGTAACCCTCATTAAAAATTAGGTAAATCACGAGCAAGACTGAATTGACGCGTTCGTGAAGCTCTCTCCCACGCGGCGTTTCAAACGGGATTTGCGCATCGGTGAGCGTTTTCTTCGCCCGTGTGATGCGCTGGCCCATCGTCTTTTCCGGTACCAGGAACGCTCTGGCGATCTCGGTGGTGGTGAGACCGCCGAGAAGGCGGAGCGTGAGGGCAATGCGGCCTTCGACAGCCAGCACCGGATGGCATGCGGTGAAAAGAAGACGCAGGATGTCGTCGTCGATGACCTGATCGAAGGACAGTTCCATTTCCTCTCCGATCCTTTGTTGCCGAGCGTCGAGTTCACGCGCAATTTCTTCGTGTTTGGGCGCGAGGTTTTGCTCGCGACGCAGAGAGTCAGTCGCGCGCCATCTGGCAGCCTTCATCAGCCATGCGCCTGGATTTTCGGGGATACCTTGCACAGGCCACTGCTCCAGGGCGGAAACGAGCGCGTCCTGCGCAAGTTCCTCGGCGATACTGATGTCGCGCGTGACGCGAATGATGCCCGCCATAAGGCGTGGGGACTCGTTCTTCCACACTGCCTCGATCGCTTCGGTTACATCCCTCATATCCTCTTAGGATATGGTATTACCGCTTCTTCCGCGGTATCGTGCATGACGAATCTAAATGTGCATTGCCGGTGTGCCGTCCGACCACTTGTCGGCGGCTATCAAGGAAACGAAGATGCGCGGGAAGTTCCGAAGCTGCGGATAGCTGTCGGGTGATAAAGACCAGTAGCTGACTCCCATGATGGGAGAGTTCGCGAGATTGGCTCCCCACGCTGTTCCGTCATCGGCGGTGTAGAACATCACGTGCGACATGGTGTGGTCGCCTTGATCGAACAAATAGTCCATCTTCGACATCATGTAGCACATGGCTCCAGGCTCAAGCAGCGGCAGTTCTTTCTTGGCGATCGCAGTTTGTGTCGCGGCGATGATCTCCGGCTTCGACAGGCCCTTCAGGACGAGTTCGGTACGCTTTACGTCATATGGAAGTACCGAGCGGGTCGCAGACGGATTAAGGCAACCGGCTGCACGAATCTTAGGGTTCCAAAAATCGGGGTTATCAAACATCCCCCCCCAGCCTCGGTCAACGATGCAGGTCCAGCCATTCTTGCCCTGCACGGCAATCTGGTAGCCGTGACCGCTCATAACCATTACAGAAGCATCGCGCGAAATAGCCTCCGGAGCCGCACTGCGTGCCAGAGTGATTTCCGCATCGCTGTCCATCAGATATTGTTCGAGGGGTGCCATCTTCGGGTAGGTGCTCGCCGCAGTTTGCGCCGATATCTGCTGCGCCCTATGTCCAGCAAGGAGCAATGAGCAGACGAGGAGGACGGGAATATGAAGTATGACTTTGCGCATGAGATTCCTCGCACGCCGTGGCATCTTGCGACCGCGTGCCGTTTAGCTTACGACGGCGATAGTGTTGTTGCCGGTGAGCGTTAGGGTTGAGAAGGATCGGGCACGAAGAAGATTTCGCGCACCTCGGATGGCATGTGCGTGCACTTCGCACTTTTGCGCGCCCACGACAGCGCTTCTTGGAGATCTGCGACTTCGATGATCATCATGCCGCCGACATATTCCTTGGCTTCGAGGTAAGGGCCATCGGTGACGACGACGTCGCCACTGGCATCCGTGCGTACCGCATGGGCCGCGCCGAGGCCACCGGAGAACTTGGTGATGCCAGCGGCGTCCATTTCGCGGTTGAGAGCGTGGATCCCTTCGATCATGGCTTTATCTAAGGTGGAAGGGTCAAAGTTTTCGGGAAGGTATCCAGAGATCACAAAATGTGGCATCGTCTTCTCCTCAGTGAAATGGTGGCTAGCTGATGCGCCTCCACTAATGCAACGAACGGCGGAGACGGATTTCTACATGCGGCGTGAAATTATTTTCATCCTTGCTTTTATGGTATTTCGAGGGAGGCATGCACATCGGGCGCCGGGCGACGTCAGCCCCCTTGCCCTAGCAAGGGGTTTCTCCATGTTGGCGCAGTTGACGATCCAAAGGCTGCCGACGTTTCCTCTGCCGAAGGAGCAGGAATCCAAAGCGAAGCCTGCTCGTCAAAAAAAAATATTTAAAAGTATTGTAGAAAATCGATCGTGTCGTTCGTTGTTGTAGTGAAAGGCAATCTTGAGCATAGCTGGCAGCTCTTGAGGAGACAAGATGAAAAGGACAACAGGAACAAACGCGATTCGATGCTTGGCTCTGCTTTTGGCGGTCGGTGTGGCACAACAGGCGACGTCACAGGCCACCCAAACGAGGTATACGAAGATGGCTCCGATTGATCAATATCTCATGGCCGACCGAGCAGCAGAGATCGCCCTGGCACGGAGCGCCGCACCGGAGTCCATCGCACGCGACGCTGAGGTGCAGGTTCTTACGCGCCATGGTTTCGAGACTGCCGTGAAAGGCACAAATGGCTTTGTCTGCGTCGTGCAACGATCGTGGACTTCCAGCCCAGATTTCTGGAACCCGAAAGTGCAGGTGCCTATCTGTCTAAACGCGGCGGGCGCACGTTCATACCTTCTGCGCGATGCAGAGGAAACCGAGTGGGGACTGGCTGGGCGCACACCTGACCAGATTAATCGAGATATCGCCCATGCCATCTCACAGAAACAAGTCCCACCGATGGAGCCCGGAGCGATGTGTTACATGATGTCGAAGGGCGGATACGCTGGCGACGGCGTTCCACACTGGCCCTCCCACCTTATGTTCTTCTACACGGATGTTGACCTATCTAGCTGGGGAGCAAATCTGCCGGGCTCCCCTGTCATTGGTGTCAGCGACCCCGTGGAGCACGTGACGCAGTTCGTTGTTGTCGTGCAACGGTGGTCAGACGGAACGGAATACCACGAAGACGCCAACGTCGCCCATCAACACTAGGGACTACGTGCGCCTCGTCTTGTAAAGATCGAGTTGAACCCTTCTTGTAATGACGGCGGTCCCGTGGCGAGTCCTGGGGATGGGTACCAGATCTCGTCGTAGTGCCAACGGAACGCCACAGTCGAAACAAAATACGGAGACATAAATGAGGAAGCTAAAACTCACAGAACACATCTCGCTGGACGGCGTGATTCAGCACTCGACCGATGACAATGGTTTTCCTTACGCCGAATGGAGTGCACCGTACCGTACCGCTGCCGGCCGGGACGCAGTCCTAGCGGCATACGGCGAGCGCTTTGATTTGCTGTTGGGTCGTCGGACCTATGATATGTGGTCAGACTTTTGGCCGCAGGCGCCGAGCAGCCCGATGTCGGATCGGATCAACGCGGCGAGGAAGTATATCGCAACACACCGCCCGGAGAGCCTGGAATGGGGGCCCTGCGAAGATCTGGGAAAAGATGCTGTTGAGGGAGTTCGCCGCATAAAGTCACAAGACGGTCCGGACCTCATCCTCTGTGGTAGTTCCACGCTTACGTCGGTACTGCTTGAACATGGACTTGCCGATGAGGTTTTGCTAATGGTTAATCCGATAATGCTCGGTACGGGAAGACGCTTTTTCACTGAAAACACCCCTGCTCAAACCTTCGAATTGGTGAGCACTGCGACAACGCCGACCGGCATTATCATCAGTTCCTACAGAGTTTTGGGGCCTCTGAAGGCAAGATGAAGCGGATAAGCTAACCGGGGCGATCCTGCAGAAGAAGTAAGCAACACCTTGTTTCACCGTATTTCCACTCGGTTGGGCGAAAAAGCTCTATCGCTTACTTTGGTTGTATTACCCAACGTCGAAAAGCCGAGCGTCTCTGGGGGACGCGCGTGATCGCAGCAGCGAAGAACCCGACAAAGACCTCACCGTCGCTCAGTTTTCGGCGTCAGGGCAATTTGATCGGTCTGGCCGGTCCGGTTCAGGCACCGCGTCTGAGGACTTCCAATTCCGATTGTCTTGACATCCCACTATCCGTTCTGGCTCAGAATACACAATGCGGCTGGAGCCAGAGAGCAATACTTCCTTCTGGTCTTCGGAGACCACCTTTCTCATATGCTGGTCTGGGTGTCAGTTCGACGCACGGGGTACTCGGCTTGGCGCATAAAGACATGGCGTCGCACTTTGGGTTCTAAGCTAGTCGCAGAGCTAAGAACGTCGCCCGATGCGGAATATAGATCTGTGGTGACTCCAAGGATTGCCTACCGATGAATCACCATTACGACAGCTTTTACCGCTCTCTCTCGACCAATGTCAGCAAAGGCTTCTATGCGGACAAGGGGGGCTTTTCATTCCTCATGATTCGTCTGGCTTTGCTCAGTGGAGCAATGGGGCTCACTCCATGCCTTGTCACTGCGCAGACGGCTTTGCCTGTAACGCTGGACGGCATCATTCACCCCGACAGCGACGATACGCTTGCATTCACACCAGACGGCACTACGGTCTTCTTCGACCGTAGCGAAGGTTCGCATAAAACCATCATGCTCTCGCATCACGTCCGTGGCCATTGGTCGAAGCCCAAAGTTGCAAGCTTCTCCGGACAATGGTTCGATCAAGATCCCCTAGTCGCTCCGGATGGCGGCTATCTGCTGTTCAACTCGGACCGCCCTGTTAAACCTGGGGGCAAGCCTCTGACCCAGAATTTCTTTGTGGGGGGCACTGCTCCGGGCTCAAATATCTGGAGAGTCGACCGCACAGCGGACGGCTGGGGGAAACCGGTCTGGCTAGGAAGTGCGGTCAACAACGATGTGTTTATCGACTTTGCCAGCCTTGCTAGCGACAGCACGCTCTACTTTATCCGATGGAACCAAACGGAGAAGGCGATGCATATCTGGCGTTCGATATACAAAGAAGGCCAGTACCTCCCTGCGGAGCTCGTGACCATCGGTGATCCGGCGGTGTCCGTGCATGATCCTGCAGTTGCACCAGACGAATCCTTCATGATCCTCGACTATGGCAAGGTGAAAGGCGGTCTTGGGCGGCTATGCATTTCGTTCCGCGATGGAGACCATTGGGGTAAGCCCATCGATTTCGGAGATGCAATCAACAAGGACCTTCCCTGGGGCGCACATCTCGCGCCCGACGCCCATACGGTGTATGTCACGGGACAGTCCGGCATTTCGCGGATTTCTCTCGATCCATGGCTGAATGCCCGCCGTCGTGACTCAGAAGCTCAGTCCGGAACGTCGAGTGATCTGACGGCATCGCACTGCGCTGGACGATAACTTTGCAAAACCTTTCGCACCCACCATCACAACCTACTGTCGAGGACAATACCGAACATGAACAGAATCACGATTCCATGCACAATCGTCCTTGCAACGTTCGCCGCAGCAGCAACAGGGCGCGCCTTCGGTTCGGATACGACCTCCGAGCCGCGTACGG
>Ga0302227_10002795_pt1 | contig 11765 bp, 7 predicted proteins | sample II_Palsa_N1_1_FD_193525 | JGI IMG/M metagenome (GOLD analysis project Ga0302227, IMG submission 193525) | Peat permafrost microbial communities from Stordalen Mire near Abisko, Sweden - II_Palsa_N1_1 | ecosystem: Environmental > Terrestrial > Soil > Palsa > Peat permafrost | place: Sweden...
CACCACAACGTGCAGCGCTCAACAATGGCGGAGTTCTTCGACTTGAGAGGACTGGAGGTAGGAGGAAAGGAGGTCGGCGGAGAATCAATGAACCGAGCCGACGCCATCCCCTTTTCACTTTCGGCTTCCGAAGCCGGCCCGTACAAACCCCGATTTGCCGACCACGGCCAACAACCTCACCCCTGCGTCTAACCAGTAAATACAAACACACCTCTGTTACCTCCAGCAGTACTCACTCGAACGCGCAAGCGTACTCAGCCATACCGCCGTCGAATAGACTACACCAACCCTAAAATCGCAAAGCCCATTGACTGGAGCAAGGCGAAATCTTCCTTCTCTCGGCTCAATCTGTAAGTAACTTCCCTATATTTTCTTTTTTCCTATTTGGCCTGGCATATCAAGAGAGTGTCGTGATGGACCTTCCAATGCACCACAAATAGGACCATATTTCGAGCATCAAACCATCAGTTCTATTGCTAACCACTTTTCAGGGATACTCTTGCAACTGATATCCTGGCATCGACCGGACACCCTCTGGCCGATAGGTATCTAAATCAGCACTTGGAGCCCCTACTGCACGTTTACACACAAGTAAATGAGAACTCAGATCTGGCTTCGATCCGGTGGGACTTGGTCCATCCCGATATACGGAGTCTTATAGCTCAATCTGCACCCAAGGCCGTTACAATGCCACCTGGCGACGAGGAGCAAAAGCATCATGCACAAAATGTGCCCACTTACTTGCCTACAAAGCCTACTCGAGGTGGTATGACTCCAGGTGGATTCGGATCAACTGCTAGGACTTCTGGCTCTCTTTCTGGCATGAATGCCGCCCCAAACTATACGGACACTTCTAGATACTTCAAACGGTCATTCGAGCCAACGCCTCGCAACTTACAAAGTCCTTTCAGCAGAAGTTTTGAAGCCTCTCGCCAGCAGTATGATCCAAGACCGCAGCAATATGATCCACGGCCGCAGCAGCGCCCGACGATGTCTGATGGTCTCGGACCGGCCCAATCCTGGGGCTTGCAACCTCGGGCCTGGGAGTCTTCATATCAATCTCCCTATAATTCAGCCCCTTCTGCGGATTTTGGACTGGATGGGGCCTCCATGAACCTGCTGCATGGTCATCCAAGCCCCCCGCAAGAAGCCAACACTCCAGTGCAACCACAAGGATTTTCTGTTCCAACCGTATTGAAGCCTGTCACGCCCGTTACTTTCTACGGTCAAAATGACATAACCAGAATAGATTCGCGAAGCTTGGTCGAGAATGGATCCGGATCTGATGCCCTAAGTTCTTCGCGACTTCAACCATCACTTAATCCTAGACCTTCATCTGCCCCGCGAAGAGGTCGACTACCCCAAAGCTCTAATTTCTTCATCGAGGTTACCAGTGCGACTCCACAAAAGCGAGGAAGACCACCCAAGAATACCGAGCTAAACCCACCTGTTCATCCGAGTTCCAAGAAACGTGGTCGGCCATTCAAGACTACAGAATCTGCTGCTAGAGCTGCTACAGCTACATCAGATTCAACCGATGGCATTTCCAAGAAGCGGGGCCGCCCCTTCAAGCTTTGGGCGCAGCTTGAAATCCCTGTCCCCGAGCCAGAATATATTCCGTTTATTTGTGAGTGGAAGGGATGCCCTGCCGAGTTACAAAATTTGGAAACGCTTGAAGTTCATGTCTTCAACGTGCACAGCAAGAAGCAACCATCCGGCAACCGATTTTGTCTTTGGGGAAAGTGTGGAGAGAAGCATGAGACAGACAAAGCTGTAGATTCACAACTTCATGATGAACCGAATGAGTTCAGGAGTAAGGCGGAGTGGAAGGACCACGTCAATCAGCAACACCTGATCCCTTTTGCTTGGCATATGGGTGATGGACCAAAAGGCACATCTCTGTGTATGTTTTCTGAATCCTTCTACCATTGCGGCAAAGAGGTATTATTACTGATTACATTTGCAGCTATCAAGCCGAAATCCGACATTGCTCCCTGGTTGATTGATAATAATGGCCGTCACGTCACTCCTTCGGTCAAAGACCAGCTGATCGAAGAAGGCCGAGCAAAGGATAATAATGCAAAGAGATTTAACCGCAAGGTCGAAGGTATCTACTGGGTTTATGAGCGTATCGAATCACCCAAAGCACACATGAAAGCTCAAGGTCTTCGTACTGGCAATACCAGCGATGGTGATGACGAGGACGATATTCAAATGGGCGAGTCTCCTTGAGAGTCTGTCTGGATGGTAAAATATTGTATTGCATTGAAAATGGCGTTTAGACGACAGAATAGCGCTGGACGAATGAATAGCTGCATGGACCATGGCGTGGAAGGCGTCATTTTGACATGCGCTGATTTGATGCACCCCCAGCATACCTGAGCATAACACGCAGGACATAGAAATGAAATATTTGATACAATTCCACCATATCTGCTGAGGAAGAATATAACCTTGACATGCTAATAGACTTTGTCGATGTCCAATTCGGCTAGTTAAGCATCTAGACTGATACACGGCTGTATTATGGTGCTGTGCGAGAAAATAACGGCGGGAAGCTGAATGAGGCTCAGCATCCGGTGCCGAATTATTTTGGTCACTGTCACTTGTCGATCAAGTATCGCGACATCGAATTTTTAATGTTTTGTGGAAATTATGGTAGTGACGTTTGAAGAAGCATTTGCAGGCACGCGAGGCTTGACGAGGCACGTTGCCTGGTCCTCGGCCGTGTCAGCCCAGCGGGTCAATCCAAGACGCCTCCAGCCTCCTCAAGGGCATCCGACACCCAGCTCCTAGCGAGCAATTACTTGTATATATTCTTTACTAATGTCAACTTTACCTGATTAGAGACCGTCTTCTCTCACGGTCTCCGGCCTACACAATGGCAACCACTGATACCCCTCTCCTCGCCGACCGACCCTCTCTCCGCTCATCGGGCTCGTCTCAATCCCTCTCTTCCCTCGCCCGCAAGAAGCAATCGAAACAGCGCGATGTGACCAGATACGTCTCCTTTGCCTCTGCCATTCTATCCTGCCTATGTGCCGGCTCGATCACAGCATACTCCCTATACGGGCATCTCTTCCAAGAAAGATTACGCTACACGCAACTCCAAGTCAACATTGTCATAATCGGTGCTGAACTAGCTCTCTACCTCCCTGTATCACTATTTGGATATATCTGCGACCGTCTGGGGCCCGCGCCATTGTCTTTTGCTTCTGCCATTCTATTTACGATTGGATACTTGCTTGCTGCATTCACATATAGAAGTGGGGCTAAGGATATCTATGGTTACACTCATGAGAGGGGCTGGCCCTTGTCTGTCATGGTTACGGCGTTTGTGATCATTGGCATGGCGACAACGTTAATGTATCTCAGCGCTGTAACCACGTGCGCGAAGAACTTTGGACGTGGGAAACATAAGGGACTGGCACTCGCAAGCCCCATTGCGGCCTTCGGACTGAGCGGCATGTGGCAGAGCCAGCTTGGAAGTAAGGTTCTTTATGAACATCTACCTGGAAATAAAAAGGGGGATGTGGATGTCTTCAAGTTCTTTATATTTCTCGCTTTTACACTGCTGGCAGTGGGGTTACTTGGATCAGTCTTGCTGAAAATAGTAGATGAGGAGGAACTTATCGATGAGGCAGTGGAAGAACTCGAACGAAGTGGCCTGCTAGAAGACAGCGCGTTCTTCCGAAGAAATGGTGGACAGAACGGTTACGGGTCCTTTGAAGATGGCTCTGATGAGGAAGCAGCCGAAGCTCGACGGTCAGAGGAGGCTAAAGCTCGAGATGAGGAAGAAGCACGTAAGAAGACTTGGCTGCTGAATGAAGAGACGCGCAGATTTCTCAAAGATCACACCATGTGGTGGTTGGCTGCGGGTTTCTTCTTCGTTTCAGGCGAGTTCCTTCTTGACAGATTGACTGCCCAATATCTAACAATGTTCAGGTCCAGGCGAGGCTTTCATTACCAACCTCGGGACCATAATTGGGACTTTATATCCACCTGTGTCTGACCCTTCATTCATCCCAACCACTCCGGCCACCCATGTTTCAATAGTCGCAATCACTTCAACAATAGCTCGAATCTTATTTGGGACATTGACGGACCTTCTAGCCCCTGCCTCTGTTGGTCATCACTACCAGTCAGCCAATAACTCACTTTCATCCCTACCACCCAGAGGCCAATTCACGATCTCAAGAATCACATTCTTGCTTGGATCTGCACTCCTCCTATCGCTCGGACAGGTCTTGCTGGCAGCAGGAGTCATCCAAAACCACGCTGAACGATTCTGGATAGTTTCTACCTTAATAGGATCTGGCTATGGAGCATTGTTCAGCCTGACGCCTCTTGTAATCAGCGTGATATGGGGTGTAGAGAATTTCGGTACCAATTGGGGTATTGTGGCAATGGTCCCAGCTCTGGGCGCTACAGTTTGGGGCGTAGTTTACTCGAAGGTCTATCAATGGGCAGCAGAGAAGGCTTCACTTAGCAGAGATATGGATGATGATGTCTTGTGCTATGGGAAGCAATGCTATTCTTCTTCATTCTGGGCCATGGCATTTTCCGTTTGGATCGGATGTGCCCTTTGGGTCTTTGCATGGAAAGGAAGAGATGGTTGGAGTAGACGTGGTATCGCTGTATAAAATAGTAGAAAAAAAGCTGTTACTTTTCTGCAATTGTCCACAGAAGAAAACGGTCCAATATCCATAAACTAGCTATCTCTGTGTAATCAAAGTCTGGTACTCTTACGAAAGTAATCTTACAACAACCCTGGAGTAGTGACAGTCTCCTAGGAAGGAGACTTATTCCTACAGTTTCCAAACTTCATAAACGCCGCAACTTTCTAGTCCACTTTATGACCCATACGCACATAATAATACAGTAAGCTGTGACGTACACAAGCACCACCAAAATAGCGGTGAGCCAAAATTCAAACAAGACCAAAATGTCGACCTCTTCAATCCATGCTCGTGGTCATGATCCAGAACCAAGTAACAACCTTCTATTCTTCTTTATCAAAGCGTGCAATTTCTTCTCAAATCCCTCTGTCTCCTTTCTTGCGATCTGCAACGCAGTTTCTGCGTCAGATAGGCTAAGAAGAGAGACGTTGCCAAGCGGTTGACCCCGATTGATATCTCCACCGACGGCAAAATGCGCCGTCATGCTTTCCAATCCATTGGCGAGAATGCCTTCACGGTTTACGTATTTCGCATCATTATTCGTAGGATGCGGGGTAGCAGGGTCAGTTCCCCAAGAGGCCCATGCTGAGGCATCGCCAGAACGCAATATCTCGGTCTCCAAAGCATTGGCATTTAGCGCCTTCTCTAACTGCGAGTTGGTCGAGAGTGAAGGCAAGACATATTGGTTGATGTAGCTGAGGGCTTCGTCACGTTGGATCTTGCTAACAGGATCCATTGGAGTATTTGTGCTGTTGAGTGTTGGAAAGAATGAGGGTGGACCATTCGGAACAGCGCGGCCACCAATCAAAGTGAAGCCATTGCTGGCATGGTGCTTGGCAGAGTAGAATGCAGTGGGCCCATTAGCTTTGGCTAGACGAGCCTGCAACTCCAGATATCGCCGCTCTTCTTCCAATGTGAGATTACGGACGCAGTCACCATTGGGTGTAAGCATAATCCTGTGTGGCCCTTCTTTGACTTTGTGAACGGGTCTGCCTTTGAGAAGCGCTTCTCTATCTTCGGGAGTAATTGTCAGCTTCTGATTGGCGCTCTGCATGTCAATTGTAGTTTCCTGGTGTCGGTAGCTGTAGCTGGGTTGCCTTAGTAAGGATAGAGTGTTGACGTCTCCAAGAGCTCCAGACTTGACGAGATCCTGGAAGATCGAGACGGCAGTTGGAATAGGCTTGTCAGATGCTTCCTCTTCAACCTCGGCAATTGTAAGCGCTTCTGGTGATGCAGATTGCTGAGCTTTCGCTTTGTTCTTGCCTTTGCTCTCCCCTGTAGTGCGCGCAAGCGTCTCTGCATCTGCCTCCTCAGATGTCTGTTTCATAGAAGCTTGGGCAGGCTGTTGGGGGGTATCAATGCTTGGCACCAAATCCTCAGCAGCACTTTCTGTTGGTGTAGGTGATTGTGGCCGACTGGCGGTCGGTGTCGATCCTCCCGTGGCAGTATTGAGACTGCGGTCTTTCTTTTGCTTCTTTTTGCGACCCATTATCGGGGCGATCTCCACTTCAGGTTCAACTTTAGCAACTGTTGCTTCTATCTCGGTCCTTTCTTTCTCTTTCTGGGCCTCTTTGCGCTGTTTCTTCTGCATGCTCTTGGTGGTAGCTCGCACGGGTGCGGAACCAACCTTTGTTAGAGGCGGCGAGCTTGCGCGTGACATCGAAGCTGAGGTAATGGAAGCATTGTCCGACACAGCTTCACTCGTCGGACTCCCGGGACGATCTAGCCTTGAAACTGATGCCATGCTTGCCTGACGTGAAGGGGGAAACGTAGGTGCAAACATGGATGTTACGGAAGTTGGGGTGGCACTTCCACCGCTGGGAGTCTCTGTCTTGGGCGTGGCTGTAACTCGTAGGCTTTTGGCAACGTTCCGTGCAAGAGGAGACTGGATAGAGGGGGCTGTTGTACTTGTCGGAAGTGGTGGGAATGCGGCAGGAGCAACAAAAGGTTTGGAGGCCGAATCCGTCGAAGCAGACACCGGAGCAGACGCCTTAGCTTTTGCAGGAAACGAGATGTTCAAACCTGAAGCAGCTCGTGTGTCAGCACCCTTTGCAGAAGCTTGTGTGGACGGAGCAGTGCCAACGCCGGCAGATTGTTTCTTGGTTGTCGCTGGCAATGCACCAGACTTGGCAGAACTCATTGACTTGACTGCCGCTGGAGCTATTGGAGTCTTGCCTTTACTAGTTTGCAGCGCAGGAAAGTCTTCTGATTGCAGAGCAGGCTGCGAGGCTTGTGAAGCTATTGCCTTTGAAAGACCACTGCTGGAAGCTAACTGCTGCACTTCTTGCTTTGCTTGCGAGGTTGGCGTCTCTACCATAGAGCTTGGTGCGGCGCGGGGAGTAGCGGGGACCGAGACATTGGAAAGTGGTGTAGCAGCTCGAGGATAAAACGAAGCGCTTCGAGACGGGGTGAAAGGGGCTGAAGTGGGAACAATTCGAGAAGTTGGTTTTGCAATAGGTTCTTCCCCTGGCACGGCCGAAGGCTGAGTAGGGAGGAAGCCAAAGCCAGGAGGGACTGATGGCGTTGAAGATCTCGATGCGTGGTCAAAGCCTATGAACTCATCAAAGGGGCTGTCGGCTACCAGTGCATCCACCGAAAATGTTGCTTCGTCAAGAGATGGGAGGCCAAGTTCATCTAAGAGCATAAGTCAGCACTTCCTCGTTTTAAATTCTCCAACTCAAGTAACAACGAAAGAAAAGAGTGTTAAGATCAAAGGCAGCAGTTGTACGAGCTCGGCAGTAACATAATCACATCACGGGTCCATCATCGTCTTCGAGCTAAAGAAGGGAGGCTACTGAGGGCACAAAATATGTGAGAATGCTATATTGACCAGCCAGTTCTCTGGCTTGGGGTCGGGGACTTTAACGTACATGAAAGGTGGCCGAGACGAAGACGATGATGGAGCTCCCGCAGCAACCCTTGATGCAAAGCCAGCGTGCCAGGGCCATGGCTGCTGTTGGAAATTTTGCAAATAAAAAGCAAAAAAGGCAGATCCATGAGCTTCCCTCATTTTTCCAAACGCAAATGACGCCAGAGCATCCCGAAGCTTCCACCTTGGAGCTTTCCCATGCTCGCTAAAACAAATATGCCGTCCGAGCAAATGCAACGCCCTTAGAAGGGTCTTTGCGAACGCCACCCTCAATGAAAGCAATATCTACAAAAGCCATGCTGCAATTAACGCCTGCCCGCCTGCCATGTTTACCACCTAGTAAAACCCGTACCATACATCATGCTCGGATTGTACCCACCTTGAGCCTGACCACCAAACAGTCCCTGTCCGACTCCGGCATTGCTCTGTTGCTGGTGCTGCATTCTCGCTTGCAAGATACTCGGGTCGGCAAGATCGACTAAGCCACCTCCCCCAGAGGAGGAAGTGTTAGCATGTCTGTGCTTCTTCCCCTTCTTCTTCTGCTTTTGACCGAAGTCATGGAATGCTCCAGTCTGAGGACCATAGAGCGATGCCAGGAGGCCTGAAGCAGGAGCTGGAGTGGAGGAGGCAGATGGGTACTGAGAAAGAAAAGAAGGAAACATGTACTCACGCTTGCCTGTATCATGAGATTGACCACCGCCTGTAGCTCCACGGCCTCTAAGTATATCCCTAAGCATGTCGCTGCTATTATCCTTTGGGAGACCACCAAAAGCTGAAGTGCTGCCCATCGATGCACCGAAATTATGACCTTGGCCGAACATTCCACCACCAATAGGTGGGGTTCCTGATGACTTCAACCCTGGGGGAGGACCTGGCATCGAGGAGCCATAAAATTGACTGCCCTGTTGTACATGGCTTCCAGATGGCATCATAGAAGATTGTTGAGCCATCAACTTTGCGTTAGCCGATGGCTTGATGTTCGCGGATGCCGAGGCGCTATCATTTGCAAAACTGTATCGAGAAGACTGCCTGTTATGACCTTGTTGTTGAAATAATGCAGACCCTTGTCCAAGTTGGCTCCCCATTCCAAGGGGGAACTGATCCATGAAACCAGACTGAGGTTGGCCGGATTTCATGAGCAAAAGTTGTTGCTGCTGCATGGGTGTCAATGTACACCCGTTGATAGAACTTAAATTACTAAGGTTCTGAGGAAAGTTCTGCGATAGACTTGGGCCAAAAGGTCCGCCATTAGAAGCTCGCTGAATTGGAAGCTGAGTGCTCGGTCGTCGTGCGCCATGGAAACCCTGCGGGAGGTTGCTCTCTCGTCCATTGTCCCTGTCCTCAGGCTCGCCACCAAGTTGCAAGCTGCCACTCTCCGGTTGCTCTTCCTCCTCCATTGGTTCCTCGACTGATCGTAGATCTGCTTGAGAGTCCTGGTCCAGATGTAGTCTGGCTTCTTCCTGATGCTCACGCATGGCTCTTCGCTTTTCACCACCACGGTCATCGAAGAGTGGTGGAAATGTAGCATAGACCTCCGAATCGTCGCCCGTTGTACTTGATCCAGAGAACGATAAGGTTGGAGAGCTGATTGCTTTCAATAGGTCCAGAAGTACCGGGTTGCGTTCAGGTCGGGGAGCTTCAGCGGAATCAGCGGAATCCGAAGCTGCAACAACGCCTGCGGGCTCTGGCGGTTGTTCCAGCGCTGATTCTGAGTTACCTTCCACAGCCTCTGCTGTCGCAGGCATCGCATGAGAAACGGCAGGACTCGAAGCCGCGCCGCTAGTTGCATGACTACCTCTTCTGCTGCGTTGTTGTGTACCTCTATTTGCCCAACTTGCAGAAGAGGGAAGCGCTGAGCCATCTCCGCTATCTGATCCATCTTTACTATTCTCTCGAGCCATGGGTTGTGCCGCCGCAGCTACGGGTTGGATCTGTTGGATAGGGGCCTGAGCTTGTGCAACTTGTCGAGACGATGAGGCCATGGTTGGAAGCGGGCGTTGGGTATTGACGCTGTTGATGGAAGATAGGTCTTGTCTTGAATAACTGTCATCGTTATCGCCAGGTTCGTGAAGAAACATGCAGTTCTTGTTCGTGCAAATCTCATTCCGCAGATAAGCTGAGCAATATTTAGTCGTCCCAAGCTGCGCTCGCAGCACTCGGTCTCCATTTTGAGATCCGTTCACTGCTGCTATACATCTCGCAGCGTCCTCTTTTCGAGCAAAAGTAACATAAACTCCGAGAGATTGACCATTAGGACCAGTGTCGGTTTTCTTGTTGCTGACAACAATTTTTATGATCTTGCCATATTGTCCAAAGTACTTGTCACCTCGCAATGTTTGTAAAATCTCCTGCTCTGGGATGCCAGGACTCAATCCAACGACGTAGACAAGGTTCTTTTGTACGACTCGGAGACCAGACAAATGCTTTCGATTGAGACTTTCAACCTCCCGCTTTTGTGCTTCTTTTTGCCGCTGTTCTTGTTTCTTCTTGGCGTTCTTCTGGATGTTGGCCTTGAATTGCGCAACCCTAAGACGAAAATTTAGTACTTGAAGACTGGGCAATGTGAGATAATCTTACTCTTCAGGGGTGACAACTTTCCACTCTATTGTCTTCTCATCGTAAGGTCTTCGGCAAGCAGGACATAGACCATTCATATTATTCTTGATGTTGTTGTAGCAGAACTGACAGACCTGGGGCAAACAAGATGAGCATCGAGAGGAGAGATCAAAGGGTGGAAGATGAAAATACCTGGTATCCACATGGACATGGGCGGAAGTTTTTGTCTGAAAGATCGAACTCTTCAACGCAAAGAGGACTGAGCGCGACATGTTAGCAATGCTACCATGCGGCTGAGGCGCGGATTTGAAGACTCTGCACAGCAGTATATACGTACCAGGAGTCGTCGTCATCGTCAATAAAGCTATCTTGGGGTGCCATTTTGTATACTGGGGGCTACGGATATGGGAGATGATGGTTGTGACGTGGAGAAGATTTAACGGAGCCGAAGGCGAACAACGCGCGAGGCCCTCTCCTGGCGCGTTCTGGGGAGTATGCAGAGAGAAGCGTGTGAAGACTCGAAACGGCGTACGGGCGAGCGCTTGTTCACCGAGTGAGGGGAGGAGGAGGCGACTGTTTGTGTATGACAGAAGGAGAAGAGATGGAGCGGAGAAAGTTGAAGTCTGGAAGGAACTCTGGCGAAGCTCGCGCTTTACCAGTTTTGACCTTAGCGTTGAATAGCGTTTAATTTAGGTTTCCGAACCAATCATGATGACGACCGTGAAGTGCTTCAATCTCGAGAATCGAATCGACAGCTCTTCTCACTGCAATTGGTAACACAGCAAAGAACTTTCAGTCATGGCAATGAGGGTATCGAATAGCCGAGCGCTGGCTTCAGCTTTGCGATCGAGTAGGGCTGCAGTGATCCGGCACAACAACACTGCAGCTCGAGGATTCACGTCAACCCAGAATGTCCAGGTCGTGGTCTCTTCAGATCAGCCAAACATGCGCCACGCCACAAGACAGCCTGATGCGCCTGGAGGACTTCATGTACCTATAGTCAACCCAGCAGACAAGTACGCGGCGAAGGCTGACGATATGCATCGGTATGGATCCTGGCTCATGGGTTGCCTGCCAAAATACATTCAGCAATTTTCGGTCTGGAAAGACGAGCTGGTAATCTATATCTCGCCATCTGGTGTCATTCCAGTGTTCTCTTTCTTGAAGTGTAAGTTTTCGGTGCTGAGCTACAAGATCTTTGACATGGAGCTCACATTGTCCAGACAATACCGCAGCGGAGTTTACACAAGTTTCAGACATTACAGCCGTTGACTTTCCTACTAGAGATCAGCGATTTGAAGTTGTCTATAACTTGCTCAGTGTGCGCCACAATTCAAGAATTCGAGTGAAGACATATGCGGACGAGGCCTCGCCAGTTCCAAGCATTACAAGCCTTTATGATGGAGCCAACTGGTATGAGCGAGAGGTCTATGACCTATTTGGGGTGTTTTTCGTTGGCCATCCAGATCTACGACGTATCATGACTGATTATGGTTTCGATGGGCATCCGTTACGAAAGGACTTCCCTCTGACTGGATATACTGAGATTCGCTACGATGAAGAAAAGAAGAGGATTGTGGTGGAACCCCTGGAGCTGACACAGGCTTTCCGAAACTTCGAAGGCGGAACAGCAGCTTGGGAGGTGAGTCAAATTCTGCTTT
>Ga0302227_10002799_pt1 | contig 11761 bp, 14 predicted proteins | sample II_Palsa_N1_1_FD_193525 | JGI IMG/M metagenome (GOLD analysis project Ga0302227, IMG submission 193525) | Peat permafrost microbial communities from Stordalen Mire near Abisko, Sweden - II_Palsa_N1_1 | ecosystem: Environmental > Terrestrial > Soil > Palsa > Peat permafrost | place: Sweden...
AGCTTGAAAAAGGAGTAGCAGATTCTTGAATACTTGGCTGTTCTCTGCCAGGAACGCGTACCCTTCTGGTGACGAAATGTAGCCTCAAAGACGAGTCAAAATGGGGACGAATTTGATTAAACATTGCGTGTATATCTCCTTTGGGTTGGAAACTGAGCACGAACTATCAAAGATGCACCTAAACCGTCAATTCTCGCTCCCAGTCAACAGGATTTCCGGACATCAAGTCTGCGATCAGACTTCTGAAAGTACGTATACACATCTGCAAAGAACCTTCATCTCGGTGTAGTACGTCTTTCTCTAAAACTCCACGGAAGGAACGCTCCATTCGCTATTTTCGTAGACATGGGTAAGTTCATGAGGAAGCCATCGTGATGTGGAAATGTACTTAAGGTGTCGTTAAGAACGTGTGAGAACTTTTCTTTCTCCAGACAACTCAGCTTCTTTCAAAACACACTCATTTTTCAGGTACTAATCAATTCAACATGAAGTTCACGATCTCTACTCTGCTCTTTTCTCCCTTCTTCCACTCTTTAGCTTCAGCAATTCCTTTTACTTCCCAGGAATCGTCACTTACTCCTCGTCAAAGTTCTTGCGAGAACACTGCAACATCTAGAAGTTGCTGGGGAAACTACTCTATTGACACTGATTGGTACTCGGTGACTCCAAATACCGGTGTCACCAGAGAGGTATGAACACATCCAAAGCTTTGGTCATAACTTGTCAAGACTAATATCAAAACAGTACTGGCTCTCAGTTGAGAACTCAACTCTTGCTCCTGACGGATACGAAAGATTTGTATTCACATTCAATGGCACCATCCCAGGTCCAGCCATCATCGCCGACTGGGGTGACAATCTCGTGATCCACGTCACCAACAACCTTAAACACAATGGAACAGCCATACACTGGCATGGTATCCGTCAACTCAACAACGTCGAGTACGATGGCGTTCCAGGAGTCACTCAATGCCCGATTGCTCCGGGAGAAAGTATGACTTACAAGTTCCAAGCAACGCAATACGGGTCAACTTGGTATCACTCGCATTTCACCCAACAATACGGTGACGGCCTTCTTGGCCCTCTCATCATCAATGGTCCCGCTACTGCCGATTATGATGAAGATCTGGGATTGCTCTTCTTGTCAGATTGGAGCCACACACCTGCCTGCCAGCTCTGGGATACCGCCAGACATGGCGCTCCTCCGACCTTGGAAACAGGTCTCATCAATGGCACTAACACTTGGGACTGCTCGAGCTCCAGCGATGCAACTTGCATTGGTGGTGGCAAGAAATTTGAAACCGTTTTCGAGGCTGGCAAGAAGTACAGACTTAGAATCATCAATACAGCAATCGAAGGACATTTTCAGTTCTCCATTGACGGCCACAACCTCACCGTCATCAGCAACGATCTCGTTCCAATCGTCCCTTATGAGACAGAGAGTGTTCTCGTCAGTATTGGACAACGGTATGATGTTATTGTTGAAGCCAATGCCGTGGCTGACAACTACTGGCTTCGCGCTGGCTGGGTCACTGCTTGCTCAAGAAACAGCAACGCAGCGAACATCACTGGAATCGTGAGATATGATAACACCAGCACTGCTGATCCCACGTCCACAGGCATTACGGTCGGCTCAAACTGTGGCGACGAGCCGTTGTCAAGCCTCGTCCCATACTTGGCGATGAATGTTGGCAACTACACTGAGGTTACTCAGGAGGCACTCAGCTTTACTTTCGGCAACTATTTCACCTGGACGATCAACAGTTCTTCGTTGTACTTGAACTGGTCCGACCCCACGACTCTCAGGATCTACGACAACGAGACTATCTTTCCCACCGACTACAATGTTGTTCCTATCGATGTAAGCTTCTCCTTTCCAACTTTTATTTTGATGGTACTGACTCTCATTACAGCAAGCCGATGCAAACGACGAGTGGGCAATCTACGTAATCCAAGACAACGCAGGAATCGGCCTCAGTCACCCCCTCCACCTCCACGGCCACGACTTCTGGGTCATTGGCCAAGCGACCGGGGTTTTCGATCTCTCGACCAGTGCCCTAAACCTCATCAACCCTCCTCGTCGCGACGTCGCCACCCTCCCTGGGAACGGCTACCTCGCCATCGCGTTCAAGAAAGACAACCCGGGCTCTTGGCTTCTGCATTGCCATATTGCCTGGCATGCTAGTCAGGGTCTCGCGATGCAGTTTGTGGAGAGCGAGTCTGAGATTGCGGCGACTTTGTCGGATACGGCTGCGTTCAAGGATACTTGTGCTGCTTGGGATGCGTATACGCCTACTGAATTGTATCTGCAGGAGGATTCGGGCATTTGAGTGAAGAGTCATGCGATCTGGGTTCTTTCTTTGTTGCACCAGTGGTTGTCGGAATTCGTGACGCAATACTGGTTTTCAATGTACTATAGCTCGAGGCACATTTAAGAACTCAACTGCTATTTTGCTTTTATAATTGTTCCTTGACCTGAGGAATAATCTAAAAAATAATAGCTTGTCGCTTTACGAATGTTCCGTGAGTTATAGTACATTGAAACCCAGTATTGCGTCACGAATTCTGACACCCACTGGGGGTTGGGATATGTTTCCACAACGGTTCTGGTTCTGAGTCTGAGACGGTTCCGAGCGAGTGAGTTGGCTTGGAGGACTTCTTGCCAGGTGGTAATGGGGATTGTAAAATCAAACGATCTTTGTTATTTGCATCTCTATCTCGTCTCAGAATGGATCATTCCATGTATGACTGCACTGATAGTTTCGAGTATCTCTCGTACAGGCCGAGCCAGGGTGCGATGTCTCCCGGGGGGGGGGAATTGAAATTGATAACCAGAAATCAAGCAGACTCGGTCACTTAAAGCTGCTATGCAGATTCCTACTCACAAATCGCCGGTGAAGCAAGCAACAGTCAAAAAGTAATACTTCTCCACGCAATTGCTGCACTCGCATCGTATTTATACAACATGTATGTGGGGAATGGTGGGAAGGGCTGCTGTATCATGGCTGTAAATGGTTATCAAAGACTGAGCGGTCCTCGGTTCCAGTACCAGTGGACTCCATGATGCTCTGCCAATTGATAGTTGCCAAAGTCAGGATTTAAACTTGGTAGTCGATGGAGGAAGAACGGTGATTCGGTGAAGCAAAATCGCGTGGGGCGGCCCTCTGTCAGCCTTGCATGCCCCACCAGCCAATGAGAGCAAGGACCGGGGCCTTTCGAAAGCTGTCCTTTAAGAACATCGTTCGAAAAGTATCAGCTCCACGACAATCAAGAGCCTCTCAGGCACTAACACACCAAAATTCCCAGCATACATTCTTTTAGCTTACCGAACTGACATGTTGATGTAAGCGGAGAGAGAAGTTTATCGAAGAAGAGAAGCGCAGGAGATGAACGGCTTCGCAAGTCATGGCCTGGACGAGGATGCCTTTGGGGAGAAGAGAGGCAATATCGTCCAGGCTTTCGATGCTTTTCGTATGTCTCTCCTCTCCATTTTTTCCAGGCCTACTCCCAAGCAAAAATGACATTTGGCTCTGCAAAATGTTACAATTGGATTGAAGAGCTTGAACTAACCTCTGCACAGCCAAAGCAAAGCCCCAATATGTAACGCAGACCTCGGGCGGCGGGAAATGGACCGTCGCAATGCTCTGCGTATCCTTCTTCCTCATCTTCTCCGAGTTCACACGCTGGTGGCGCGGCCACGAAACCCACACCTTCGCGGTCGAAAAGGGCGTGGGCCATAACCTCCAAATCAACCTGGACATTGTGATCCCGATGCAATGTGCCGATATTCACGTCAATGTTCAAGATGCTGCTGGGGATAGGATTCTTGCTGGTGAGATGTTGAAGAAGGATCCAACGAATTGGAGACAGTGGGTGGATGCTAGGGGTGTGCATAGGCTGGGGAAAGATGCGCAGGGGAGGGTTATCACTGGAGAGGGATTCCATGATCATGAGGAAGGTTTTGGGGAGGAGCATGTGCATGATATCGTTGCGCATGCTGGAGGTGGAAAAGCCAAATTTGCAAAGACGCCGAAGCTGAAGTGGGGGAAGCCTGGTGGGGACAGCTGTCGAATTTTTGGTAGCTTGGAGGTGAACAAGGTGCAGGGTGATTTTCATATTACAGCTCGAGGCCATGGATACCAAGAGATGTTTGCTGACCACTTGGATCACAATGGTCTGTTCCCTCCCCCTATCGTTTGCTAAAAACAATCCTAACTATGAAACAGCATTCAACTTCTCACACATCATTTCCGAGCTCTCTTTTGGTGCCTTCTACCCCTCCCTCCTGAACCCCCTCGACAGAACAATCTCCACAGTCCCGAACCATTTCCACAAATTCCAATACTTTCTCTCCGTCGTCCCAACCGTGTATTCCGTCGACTCATCCACGCCCTACGCCTCTCGCACAGTCTTCACAAACCAATACGCAGTTACGGAACAATCAATGATAATAGGCGAGCGCTCAGTTCCGGGGATATTTTTCAAGTACGATATCGAGCCCCTCTTGCTCACGGTTGAGGAGAGCAGAGATGGCTTTCTGAGGTTCGTGGTCAAAGTTGTGAACGTGTTTAGCGGAGTGTTGGTTGCGGGGCATTGGGGCTTCACGTTAACAGAGTGGGCAACGGGTGTTCTAGGACGGAGGAGGAATAGGCAGAGTGATGGTGTGCTGACTGGGAGAGCACACGATCGAGATGATTAGTGTATATTTCACTGTTTATGATTTTTCATGGGTCTTTGGGCATTTTCAAGGCAGTGAGGCGTTTGATAGTTGGGATCTGAAAATAGTATTTAAGTTTTTCTCATCATGTCATTATTCTGTGGTACCATGCTTGCAGTCACTGGAGAAAGTGGGACTTCTGACATATTTGAAGTTTGAGAATAGGTTACGGTTGGTTCAGCCCCAAAACCTTTGATCATTCGCTTTACCTCATAAATTTGAATTTAACAATGCTAACCTGAGGAAAACTTCGGCATGAGGACAAGATCTTAACACTTTCGAGTTCTAAATTTAGATCACGTGATTGGGGCGTCCAGGATGGAGCAGCTTGCGAAGTCCTTCACCGAGCCCACGTCATTGCAGGGTCTTTGAGCCTCCGTGGCTTCGACGGACACGAACTCTTTCAGATCCTGATCATCAGAACCAAAATTGGAGAAAGTTAGAGCAAGGCTCAAGGTGCAGCAACCGTCGCGTCGTCGGGAAGAACCTTTGACCACTCCGAGAAGGCAGATGACAGTCTGGGGCGATCCGCTGCTGAATAAGGTAAGTAGTAGCCACCAAGACATACCCTAAAAGGTGAGCGCTGATCAGGTTGAGACCCCTGATAACTATTCATTGCATCGCTGTGAGGATTTCTTTCTTTATTTCGTACATTTCGTGCGATTACTTACCAGGGAAACATTATACTTGGAATTGCTGCGCAACGACGGTCGGCTTATTGTATTGATCCGGTCATCCCATCTCATTGACAGCAGTCTAGTCAGCAACGTGCGCACTATTCACGGAACGTCATTTTAACCACGGCCTCATCTTAAAACATCTTCTTCCACCACGCGCGAGCATCGGTTGTACATCAATTGAGCTCTCAAGATGTCCTACACTCAATACCAGCAATATGGCGGGAATCCATACAATAATGGTCCTGACGCAGAAGCCGGACAAGGCGGCCAAGTAAGCTCCCCCAGCTCAACGGGATGCGCATCGCTCTGAACGAAACAATGACTGACTTGACCTCTTCTTGGAATATAGGGTTATCTAGGACAACCTGGATTGAACCAGGAGATGTCAAACTACTCCCAGACGTCGAACTACTCCAATGCCGGGGCTCCGGGCGCATCTCACACCTCGAGCGTCCTGACGCAACAAGATTTCCTCGCCCGCGTCGACTTTGCCAAGTCCGAGATCAGACAGCTGAGCTCGAACATCCAGGAGATCGCCTCGCTGCATCAACGCGCCCTGTCCTCACCCGACAGCAATTCCTCAGCCACGCTCGAGAACCTGGTCACGCAGACGCAGCTGAAGAACACGCAGATCCGGGACCAGATCAAGTACCTAGAGGCCGATGCCGTGAAGACGCAGGATGGCACCAAGAGTGTCAAGGCGCGGCAAGCAAAGACATTGAAGACGGAGTTTGAGAAGAGCCTGAAGGATTACCAGCAAGAAGAGGTCGCGTACAGACAGAGATATCGTGATCAGATTGCCAGGCAATATCGAATCGTCAACCCCGAGGCATCGGAGCAGGAGGTACAGGAGGCGTCGAACATGGATTGGGGCTCCGAGGGTGTTTTCCAGACTGCTGTAAGCAACCTTGGTCCTAGTATGCTAGGGATCTACTGACAAATGTATAGCTCAAGAGTAACCGATCAGGACAAGCTTCCTCAGTTCTCGGTGCCGTTCGTGCCCGTCACAACGAGCTCCAGCGCATCGAAGGCACTCTCACAGACCTGGCCGCTATGTTCGCAGACATGGCCCAGATCGTCGAAGCTCAAGACCCAGTTATCGAGCACACGGAACAGAACGCCATCAAGACCGCCGAAGACGTAGACAAAGGAAACACCGAGATTGACAAGGCGAACGAGCATGCCAGACGCCGAAACAGACTAAAGTGGTGGTGCCTGTTGGTCGTGGTACTCATTATTTTGGCTATTGCCCTTGGTGTTGGATTGGGTGTTGGATTGGCTACCAAAACGGCGAAGACGGCCACTGGAACTTGATCGAGATCCTCTGTTGCTTGTTCGTGAAATGTACAGTTGATGGGTTTTCTTTGGAGTTTCGCGAAGTACCATAGTAATTACCAGCCATGGCCTTCACAGCATGGTTGTTCTTAATAAAATCAAACATCATACGTCGATTTGGTCCTAACCCCTCACTCACAGCCTGATTCGAAACGAAAATCGAGGGAGTGAGGTTTTGATGTGTTCTTTTACAGGTGCTAGAAGAGTTTGCTCTTTGCTATCGAGGATTACATGAGGAGCGAGAGTCGTCATCATATGCCTTCATTTGTTCGGGTGACGGCTCGAGCAAGGAACAAAATATTGAGATACCTTCATTAAATTCAAATAATGCTCTTCCCTTGCACTGCACGGCTAACTTCAACAAATCCCATTTGGCCGGCTTCCGTCAGCCTCATTTCTATCTAGTCAAACTTCTGCGACAAAAGAATCGTATGCTATATTGTAATAATCACATCTTAGTGGTCTTTTATTTATTAATTTAGTGTACTTTGCGTTTGCATAAACTTATTATATTATAATACTTTCCCTTTTCTAGCGCGAGTCTAGTATAAGTATATATAAAATAAGAGTGATTTAAAATCTAGACTATTAAATTTTTTTGTACTTATATAAGTAACTTATTAAAGGAATCGATTTTGGCTACGATTTATTATTAAAAGGAGTATATTTAAGTGAGCTATTAAAGGGGCCGGTTTTAGGTACGAATTACTGCTAAGGACAGTATACTAAAGTGGGCTACTAAAGGGGTCGATTTTAGCTGTGTTTTGCTGCTAAAAGCAGTGCGCAAAAAGAGGATTTCAAGTAAGCTACTAAAAGGGTCGATTTTAGGTACGATTTATTACTAAAGATAGTGCGTTAAAGTAGGCTGCTAAAAGGATCGATTTTGGCTATGTTTTATTGCTAAAAGTAATGCGCAAAAAGAGGATCTCAAGTAAGTTATTAAAGGAGTCGATTTTGAGTGCGATTTATTGCTAAAAGTAATACGCTAAAGTAAGTTACTAAAAAGGTCGATTTAGCTATGTTTTATTACTAAAAATAATACGCGAAAAAGGTATTTTAAGTAAGTTATTAAAAGGACCGATTTTGGCTATGATTTACTATTAAAGGAACTATATTAAAGTAACTTACTAAAAGAGTCGATTTTGATTATATTTTATTACTAAAAGTAAAGCGCGAAGAGAGGATCTTAAGTGAGCTATTAAAGAACTTGATTTTAGCTATATTTTATTACTAAAGACACACTGCAAAATAAAAATCAAGTACTATTCTTTTTTATATTTTTTATATTTATTCCTGATCTTGTATTACTTTAAGCTTTACAAAGTCCATGTCTTTATAAGCGCATTACGAATCTCTTTCCTTTTCTCCTTTTTCAATCTCATAACCTTACAGCTAATAGAAAATACAATCTCTAGCCTCTTCTACACGGTTCGCAATCACCCCAAATGTGAACAACGTATCAAGAAGTTATGCCTGATATCGAGATGTCGGAAAGCTAATTATAGGTGTGGTTACTAGGTTTAAGGAATCTGTTGATAGGTTGGCGGGGTGGGAGAGCAGAGCCATAACTCCAGTGGCAAGTTGAACATTTCTTCCTTGCTGATGGAATTTACCCTCCAAATTTGGTTAACTGCGTGACACTGGTAGAACGCCAGATTGACTCAGAGACGTGACAGCCCAACCGCTTGCAAAGTTCTTTGGCATTGACTTAGCGGCTGTCATTCGAAATTCCTGCATTGTTTAATGCTCCATATACGTATTGTAATCATCAATCACAGCCTCCATTATTCCTCATCCGAGTCCATGCCACGTCTGAGAATCCCTGTCTCTGCCATCGGCCAGCTAGGTGTATAGTCCCAGGAGTGTGGGCTGTGAGGTCTGATAAGGTCATCTCTTCGCTGCTCAAGATCGACATGTCCTCCGTCCTTAGCCTTCATTATCCACTCTCTCCAACTGGTCATCGCAGTCTTGCGTTGCGGAGGGCGCACAAGTTCATGAAGAGCGCTATCCTTGGCGGATGGCTTGAGTCTGATGGTCCACCAAAGCCAGAAGCTCATGATAACAACTGTGGTGGGAATTGTCAAATTCCAATAGAAGATGAACGATGGAACAATATCGACTTTGAAACTGGAGTCCACGGGGCGGAAGAACGGAGTGCTAAATATATTCTTCTTTTAATAAGTAAGAGCGTTAAGTTGGAGAGCGGGGAAAGGGGAGTGTTGGCATACAGCAATTCCCGTGCCCGGAAGAAAAAGAAGTGTGAGAATGGAGATGGTTTTGACCGATTCGCTGCTCCCTTGAGCTGTCTTGCCTACTTTTTGCTGTCCGAGATGAAAAGTCTGCGGAGAATCAGTACTTTGATATAGGTTGGATGATATGGTAAGAGATTCGAAATACAAACCAAGCTGATTTGATTGTTCATTCTCTTGAGTAATGCTTGAACTCTTTCCCTGATACCTTCAAATCTTTGAAATTGATAGTCCAAAGCTGCGGCACTCTCCTCAAAATGTTCAAGCGTATGAGAATTAATAGCGTATAATTTCGCTACAGTAGCCACTCCATCAAAGTAGGTAGAAATCGCAAAACAAAGAGGTTTCAATGTTTAAGTTTTATTAAATAATAATTAGATTTTGTTACTTCCATAGCTTCTCACGATTCTCCTTCAGTTAAAAAAGTTCAGACTGGGGAATATCGTGCTCATCCTCACAAGCTTTCCAACTCTCTCGAATCCACCACTCAAGCCTCTCTTTAGGGTCTACGCTTGTCCCAGATTTCTCAACATCCTCTTCTGATCCCTTAACGCTGCCATTCTTTATACATTCTCTCCGAATCTGTCTAGCAATACCACCCATCTTCAGCATCCATCCAACTTTCCACATGGGTTCCCAAGAAAGGTGACACCAAAAGACTACAAGAACGCAGCCAAGTCCTTGCAGAAAAGTCTCGTCACCTTTGGGGATGCCGTTGTGCTTAGACCAGTCTCTGAACGTTATGCCTGCATTACATAGCGCCAGCACTGCACTCGTCACTATCGTAAAATAATTTCTTCTCCTTGAAAACAACGACAGACAAAGAGTGTCTGTGTGATATGGATTTGCGAGATATTGGCCAAATTCCTTCTTTGCATATCTTGCGAGCTCTTCGGTACGCCCAGGATATTTCATCTTGAAAGGGAATCTTGCTGTCTGCGCAAAAGTTTTAAATGCTGGTTCTAGACCAACGGCCCATTCTTCTTTTTCTTGCCCGTTGGAAACTCGAATACTGTTGGACCTATAGCCGCATACAATCCAAGTGACGCAAGGTACCATCGTGGATATGAATAGGATTATCGACTGAAAAGATATTGTAATCTCGATTGGTTGTGCAAGGCCGCCGGGCCCCGAAAAGAAGTAGGCCAGAAGAAAGATGCTCACGAAGATGTGTACTAGCAGCAGGAGTATGTAAAGGGCAATGAAGGAAAGGGGTGGCCATTGACGAAGATTTAGGTCTGGCGGAGAAGATTTAGACATGGTAGGGTAGTGCCTGAAGATTGCGCGAAGTAATGTAGTCTGAATATAAGATAAAATGGGGGCACAGACCAGATTAAATACAAGACGGAAGAAAGAATTTCAAGCTAGCGCCGGAGACAGGGTTACAGTCCAGAAGTGAATATCTTACCAAAAGTCACACATTCTGGATCACTAAAAAATTCCGCCAGTAGACTAGACCCACATAGTATGCCACGATTCAAATTGATAACCAAAAGTTTGATGGAATTATATTAAATATATAGTTATACTTTAACCAAGTTCCTGCAAAGATCGGAGTATTACAAACGAGATGAACTGTAGTCCCTCGCGGTAAAGAGCGAAATACAATTGCCTATGCAAATTCTGTACGTACACATTAAGCAGCGTACTCTTTGGCACAACACGTATTTGTAGAGGGAAGCTGGCCTATATTGAAAGCGTGATGAGTGCGACGGTGAAGGTCTCGTGATGCGTTATAGCATATAAGAGTGATTTTCGGTATTGGGAGGTGATGTTCTGAGACCGGGTCATGATGTTTCAACAAAAAGGCTGACCAACTCCATGCATCCGTTTTGCCTTCCGAGTTTTTCTGCAGAACAGACAGCCAGGTGTCTGCCTTTCATCGGTAATGTGTTAGTAGAAGATGAGATATTTCATGCTTGCCATTGGAATGTCCGCAAGCTTCTGATGAAGCTCATCTCTGCCCGACGGAACCAACGCCTTCTTGGTCCCAAAACGCTGCTGGAATTTAGTATTGCCCACTGAATGTCCTCATAGCGTCATTAAGATTGTTGTCCCGAAGATGAATGGGAGGGATCTTTTTGAGAAATCTGCAATATGTGAGATGGATGCCCAATAGTTCTCGAACAGGTTGGCTAACATAATTCGAATCTGGCAATTTTCTGGAACTTCAACTTTCAAGTTGGAGAAGCATGTATCTGGTAGCTCGCAGGAATAATTGGTTTCAGCTGACCCTTGAAACTGCGTTAGCATTGACCTTTTTGGTGGTGTTTAGGAGATGCCACCTTTATATACGTCCAAGAGCTGGACCTGCGATTTCAAGGAAGCTGGCCCCTTTATCAAATTACGTTGATCAGGCATTCCAGAGTCGTAGAAATCTTCAAGAAAGGGATCTCCAAGCCGAAAATCATTGTCAGAGATAGAATTCGGAACACTGCTGGAGCTTAATTCTGTCATCTCAATTCTGGGCGACTTTGTTTCAGCCTTCATATCTGGGGATGAAGTTGGGTTGGCGTTTGTGTCGAGCGACATATTATAAACACTGCAAGCACTAGTGGTTGTCAGAATTCGCGGCGCAAAGCTGCGTTTCAATGTACTGTACCTTATGGAATATTCGTAAAGTGAGGGGCCACTACTTTTCATATTGTTCCTTGGATCAGGGCACATTTAAAAAAGCAAAATGGCAGTTAGGCTCTAAATGTCCCTCGAGCCATGGTACATTGAAAACCAGTATTGCGTCACGAATTCTGACACCCACTGGTGCAAGGACTCAAGTCATCA
>Ga0302227_10002800_pt1 | contig 11760 bp, 15 predicted proteins | sample II_Palsa_N1_1_FD_193525 | JGI IMG/M metagenome (GOLD analysis project Ga0302227, IMG submission 193525) | Peat permafrost microbial communities from Stordalen Mire near Abisko, Sweden - II_Palsa_N1_1 | ecosystem: Environmental > Terrestrial > Soil > Palsa > Peat permafrost | place: Sweden...
GGTCTCCCTATCAAAAAAAAAAAAAAAAAAAGGTCAATCTTCGCTCCCCCTCCCCCGCTCAGTTACCGGCAGCAGCAGGCACCTGGGGCACAAACACATCCAGCACAAACGGCTCCTTGTGCCACAAGTGCTCCTTGACAAAAGGCGCAATCGTCGCCATCATCCGGTCCCTCAGGGCATACAGCTGCGCGGCCACCTCCTGCACCTGGGCCGCCGTCCGACGTGTCTCCCTGTCACCTTCGCCGCCGCCGCCGCCATCGCCCGGCTGCAGCGGGTACACAACGTACGTGCACCGATTCATCAGGCCCGTCTTATGTAATTTCTGCCGTCAAACCACGTGGCCCTCAGCTTTTTTCCCGTACTAAAGGGGACCTCCCGTTGCTATTGGGCCATTTATTTTTTCTCTTACTCTACGGAGCTGGGGGGTGTTTGCCGTTGTTAGTGGGTACCCTGCCTACGTCTGTGCGCTGGAGCGAGGTTAATTGGCTTATTTTCAAGGGCGACAGCGGTGATAGGCGTGTTGTTTTGTTTGCCGCGGGGTCTCTTTTCCCTGGTTTGGTGGGTGGTTCACTCCCAAGCCCTGTTGTGTTCAATAGATTGAGTACAGGCTTATGTGCAGCTATGTACGGTCCGTGTTCTCACCAAGTTTGGTCCTCGTAGGTCAAGAACTCGTGCATCCACACCACCCAGTCTGTCCAAGCTGAAGAACAGGGGGGAAAAGTCGGTCAGTCTTTTTCACCCAGCAGAACCTCCAGTCAGTCCTCGCAGCTTGCCCACAAGGTACTGACCGTCACAGGTACTGCTTACGCTATGTAATCCATGTTAAATAGCCGTGCTAGGGTTACGAGGTTCGAGGAACGGACCCGGAGGACGGAGAAAAACCATCGAGGAAAACCGTCGAGGAAAACCACAGGGAGGGAAAACCAAGTCACGAGCGCGAGCCATTCACTACGCGGCAAAGCAAGAATGAGTACTGAAGGAGACGAGGAACTCATTGCGGCGGACGGCATGGACATCGATCAATCTGGCTCTGGCTCGGATGGATGGACAAGTGCCAGCGACCTGGACGAGGACTCGTCGGACGACTCAGGCTCAGAGTCAGCCTTTTTTTTTGAAGACGAGCCTCTTCTGCGCCCTAACCTTCAAGCAAGCATTGCAGTGCGTGACAGCTCTTTATTGTTCAGTGAATATTTATGTCGGCATAATAAAATAGAATGCACTCGATATGGAAGAAAATGAGAGTGAAGACGACGACGACGATGATGCTGAAGGAGACACCGTCGTACAGGATGCCGATGCAGCTGTGGGCGCCAAAGCTGCCCAAAAAGCCGTCAACCATGCGATGGGAGGCGATGAGACTGCCCAGCTGTGGACAAGATGCTGCCTCTTCGCACCCGATGACACGCCCGACCAATGCCCTGAGTACTGCCGAGGCGACAAATCGCAGAATGCCGTCCTAGCGCACTTATTTGGGATGTGCCAGGTCCACAGCGATGCAATTGAGCTTTGGATGGATCATTCGTCTGTACAGAGCCTTGCGACTGTCGACGAGAAGATGGAGATGCTCACAAAAATCATGCCGATATGCTGGAGGCACAAGATGAAGGGGCTGCGCGACCATCCTAATTTAACAAGAAAAAGTGATCCCGTCAATGCTATTGTACCCGAGACGCTGGCAGAAGGGGGCCACCTGACCGGTGACGATGATGACAACGCAAACGGCGCCAGCGGATCCAGGCGGCGTTCACGTCGAAGCAGCTCATTCTCAGGGTCGTCCAGTAGCACTCAGGCTGCGCAAATCCAGAAACCGCCAGAGAAACGGCAGAAAAGAGGTACGTCCGCTGCACACGAACAGCAAGAACAGGCCGATCTCGTCGCTCGAGCTCCACTGGAAGACGAAACGGTGTCAGATGATGATAACACGAGAATGGACCTGGACGACAGCATGTCCGGGCGGTCCAGCGCAACCTCGACGCCCACCACCAGCAGGGTCGCAACAGCGCCAGAAGCCTCAGAAGGTCCCCGTGGAGCCACAGTCGCCGCCTCTCTCGGGCCCAACGCCACACCAGTCACGGCTCCTAGTACTCCTCGTTCTTCTGTCACGCCCCCCATCACGCCCACAACCGTGACACCTTCCAGTGGCAGCGGCATCTCCCTTGCAGATCCGTACCTCAGCAGACGCAAATGTGTGGAGTGCAAAAGTCTTTGGTTAGTACCATCAAAAAAAATATATTTTTAATACCTTTTTGTATGTAGCGTTTTCTATGTCCGAGAACGCGAGTCTTGTTTTTGCGATCATGCTCAAACGATTATCAAGACCGATGAAAAGGGTAGCTCGAAAACAGCAATTCGATTTCCCTGCGACGTCATTCGATGCGGTGTACTCACGCAAGCCGCCAAGTATCTCGATAGCACCGACGGCGGTGACTCGGAGAGATGGAGCAAGCGTGACCGTGAGCGACATGGCTTTGTTTGTCGCGAATGTATCCTTCGCTGCTACCATATCCACATTGACAAAATCGGAAATGCTGGTTCCAAATACGTTTCTTGCTGCCAAGAAGACCAACAGCGCCACGCATTTTCCCTCAAAATCTCGTGCCTCAATAACGCCAAAGAGAATGCTGAGACGTTACTCGTCGACATGGAGCCACGAAGCGATGCCCTCGTCACGACGGTTCGCGAGTGGTACCTCAAGCTCCCCAAAGCGGAAAAGACTGCCCTTACGACAGCTCCATCGTCTGGCGACATCGCTGACCGCCTTGCCCAGTTCCCAAGATGCCTTCGCGACCATCTCGAGGGTATGATGTCTCAAACACGATGGACGAATAAAAATGCAGATGCAGTGGTACGCTCCAATGATGAAAAACATGTGACATATTTTCTTTTTGTAGGCCAGACACCGTGGGGTCTCCATCGCTCGTCGTACAGAGCTGCGCCAAAAACGAGAGGAAGACATGAAGAAAAAAATGCTGTTCCAAGCAGAGTACATCATCCATCTTGCGGCTCCGTCTGCACGCTTGTGGCTCATGCACACTGCCACGATGATGTCGTTGATGCCAAATCGGTACATAGAAATATTTTAAGCCCGAGAAAAAAAAAATGTTTTTAATTCCGAAACTTCATTCAGACGATTCCAACTGCACCGCACTCTGTACAAAGTGGGCGCGTTCACAATGACAATCAAGCACATGCAAGAGCTGCGCAAACAACATGCTCAGCGCTCCAAGTCTGACGAAAAAGTGCGCTTTAAGGACATGCTGTCAAGTGCAGGCGCATCCATTGATACAAGCGGGAAGCGCGGCCAAATAGACAACCTGGACATCCAGCAGCTCCGCTATGCCCGATCCTTGTACGAAAGCGTCCTGGTCGGCGTGCACATCATGATGGTTGTGTTGACCGTCTTTCCGAGCCGTGCCAAAGAGATGTGGGAGGAATGGTGCAACGAAGTTCCACACACTCTGCGCAAAGGTAATAAAATAAAATCCCCCTTCCCAAAGAAAATATATATACATATATACGCTTTCCAAACAATAAAAAAGGGGGCGGGGGGGGAGAGGGGAATGCCGAAACCTCAATTCACCATCACCACTCTTCCCAGATCCCTCTCTGTGTTTTCATACTTTATTTGCGGGCTTGAGACCGCCACATTAGTGGGCCACATTACGGATCTTGAAATTAAAAATATTTTCTTTTTTCAGACTGGCTGTCATGGGAAGAGTCACAAAGGGCGGCGGTAACCGACATCAACGCCAACACTACAAACATCCAAACAGTCCAGGCCTCCACAACTACCTCCCGCTCCTCGCACCCCCCTATCAGCGCTCCGCAAGGAACAATCCAAACGGTCCCTCCAGTGGCTACTCCACAGCCTGCCCCGCAACAAACACTGGAGCAAGCACAGTCGCGGCAGAAAAAGCAATCAGAACTGAAAAAATTGCTTGCCGATATCGAGAGGGGACACGAGGGCTTCGGCATGGACCGCATTGCAAAATATGAAGCCATCGCCGAGCATCTCCTCCTGGACAAGTACAGAGAGAAGAAGACCTTGGGCATCGAGGACGTGTCACGTGCGTTCTCCCTTGCAGCTCCTGCGTGGCGTGACAGGCAAACACCTGTCGTCTTCATCCCTAGCCCTGTGCTTGTGAAGCCAAACAGCGACGAGGGCGTGTTTGCAACGTTGCTGCATCTCATGGACATTCTCCAAGCCAAGGCACCTGATGGCAGTGTGGCAAGCTACCTCGTCATCGGACTGGACCATTCGACGTACTTGCACGCGAAAAAGGTCATCCGCAAGCATCCAGGTTTGTTCGCGCCCATCCTCCTGTTCCCATGTAAAAAATATTTTTATTTTCAGCGAAATTTAAAAAACTTAACTTTTCAGCTCCTTTCCACGCGAACTGGGCCATGATCAAAGCGATCGTACCTGCTTTGTCTGGGTGCGGAATTTTCGAGCGCTTGGCCGTCCTCAAGGTGGAGCATTTGGAGTCTATGCTCAAGGCGGTCGACTGGAGAACCAGTACGAATGTGCTGTCCCTCGACTACGCCGCCCTCACTGTTGCACTGCACACGGTGTTTCCAGGTGAGGGCAGAATCTCTGACCGCGTCGCCAATACATCCCTCGATGGTGAAGTCACAATTCCAATCATGTTGGATTTTCAGCGCCGCATCATTGGTACCATCTTGATGCACCAGAGGGGAGGACGAATCAACAACCTGGATTTGCAGGTACGAAAAAATTTTAGTACTGTTTCTTATTAATTCATTATTACCATTGTCTTCAAAAAAAAAAAGTGCCACGCAATGGTTTCGTTTACTCCGATTTTCTGCATGTTTGGACGCTTTGCCTACGGCGAAGTTGGCGGCTACATGGCCAACATCATCGATCGCCCCGACAGCAAGCTGCAAAAGGAGTTGCGGAGAGGCAACTCGATTGAGACCGGCAGTGGGCCGCTGCATCAGGTGATGAGCGATGAGCATCTCGAGCGTCAAATCGACACAGCCAAAAAGAGCTTGACAAGCAAGTATCGTGCCGACGAGTCGAGGGTCGATCGCGACGTCACGTTGATGCAGGCCGAGCAGCTTGCGATTGATGAACTGCTCCACATCATCAACGGCGATAGCGCTTGCGGCTCTTCCCATCGAGCGAGGAAACAGCACGAGGAGGCGTTTGACAAGCTCAGGTCTGTCCTTGTCGGCGCACTCAACAACACCGATCCGCAGCAGCATTTCCTGTTTAAAAATGCTGAGTACATGTCAACCGCAGCCAAGCGCAAGGAGTTTTTAAGGGCGTACCCAAAGGGCTCCGAGCGAGCTGTCGCGCTCAAGCGGCAAGAAGTCGACCGCATCGACAAACCGGTCACGAAGGGGCGAGGAGCAAAGGAGGTCAAATCGTTCGAGTTGAGCGAGAAGGCGAAAAAAGATCGTAAGGCCAAGACGACCCACGCGACTTTGGCCGTCGACGAGGGCAAGAAGGCAGCGGCCAACATTATGGCAAAAGTTTCCGCGGGCAGCATCTCGCACGAAGAAGGGTTCAGGCTGTGCCAAAGCAAGCTCGCCAAAGCAGCAAGCCCTTACTGCACCACCTTTACCAACGCCGATGGTACCATGAGACACGGCGAGAAAGCAAGGGGCGTCCACGTCATCGAGGCTCTACTGAAACAAGTCAACACGGTCAACAACGATTACAATGCTCTCTTACGTTTTGGGGAGGATGCATCCAGTGACCTCGTGTACGCTGGTGCAGAGGGCACGGCCTACGACATGCTGCAGTGGCTCGCGCAGTTCAGAGGAGCAAAGGTCTCGCTCTCGTTTCTCGTCGAACGCCTGGTCGCACACGTCCAAAAAATAAAGGCCGCCGGCGTCAGCTCACTCGTTCTCTCCTGGGACAAGCCCAACCACGTGCCACATTTCAAACTGCCAGAGCAGATCCGTCGCAGTGGCAACCAGACCTACAAGAGCACGTTTGTCAGCGACATCCAAATGGAAAAAATCAAGGCAGCCATGCAAAAGTACCTGCGCACAGAAGAACCAGCACCAGCAATGTCCTCAACGTCCTCATCGTCCTCATCGTCCTCAACGTTCTCATCGTCCTCAACGTCCTCATCGTCGGGCGCAATCGGAGGATCTGCCGTGTCACTGACCTCGTCTGCTGGCTCCTCTTCTGCATCCGCATCACTGTTTGACCCCGCCACCGCTAGTGAGGAGCTCCTAGACATGAATGCCGTGTTTACCCGTCGCGACACGAGGCTCGTACTCATCATGGCTCTCACCATTGAGATGCATCAGCGCATCGGTATGCAGCAAGGTCCCAACTTGTTTTCCGACTTCGAGATGCCAAAGATGGGGTCGCGGCAGTACCAGCAAATTCCAGGGATGCCGCTTCCCCTCTTGTCTAGCTCGGCAACCTCTGCGCTCTCCACCTCACACCTGGACATCCTAGTCGAGGGATTCAGCAATAAACTGGGCGAGGCCGATCTGTCCATGGCGTACCACTCTGCCCAGTTTCTCAAGGAAAATCCACGAAAATCGTACAACGTGGTATCGGCCGATGCGGACGAGTTTCTCATCCTCCTCCTCACGGCATTCTTGCGCGCACCCTATAACACCGCCACATGCTCGTTCTCGCTGCTGGGGGAGTGCTGGCTCACCTATGCCACGCACCACGAGACGCGCCGCCGATTTAGCATCAATGCGCTGTTTCGAGCACTCGCCACTGGTGAAGGGACCCCGTTTGCATACAGAAACACAGAAGTCCACGCATTACCATCATCGTGGAACGCTGCTGAACGAATCGGCTCCTTTGTTTTTGTTGCCCAGTGGGTCGCAAACGACTACAATCATCGGTTAGTCGGCACAAACGACACAGCTCTCCTTGCCTGGTTCAAAAATGCTGCCGCCGTGGGTCCCCTCGTGCACCCAATTTTCCAGGTCGACAACTCGGTAACCCATCGCCAGTTTGTCGTCGGCTTTGACGTCGATGAGAGTGCAGCGCTCCGCCTTCTCTTTGTCCTCTTCGGCGACCGGCATTTTCCCAAGAGCGTGCTGCCATCTCTCCATGTCGGCTTTAAAGTGCAGTACGAAAACATGCGCGAAAAAGTGATCGAAAAACTGGGGGACCCAAGCAAGGATGGCCACATGCCGACATTCAGCGGAGCACAGCGAGCTGTGGCGCGCGGCACAGTAATCTTCCGCTATTACACGACTGTTTTGCGAGGAGCCACCACATTCGAGACGCAAGAGTTCCTTGTAGGAGGTGGTTTTATCAAGATCGATCCAAGCAAGCCTGCTGATCCACAAAACTTGGCAATCGCGTGGGGTGAGCACGAAGGCAAAGAGTTGCACAGCCCGTGCATTTCATTCACACCCTCCAGCGCAGACACGAGCACCAGGGAGAAGAAAAGGAAAAATGCAAAGGCTGACAACTGAAGATATAGTCTAGTGTATATATTGCAGAAACAGAAAAGAAAACAACGGGATACTGTAACTTAGACAGATCGAAAAGGATAAGCAATAGTGCGAGTAGCAAGGACGGAGGAAGCGTCATAGTTGTGGAAAGCTTGAGAGCAGGAAAAAGAAAAACAAGAAAAAAAAAACAGACGTGATTGAAGGCACGCCGCACGTGTCAGGGACCGCGACGGTCAGGTTCGGGATATTAATTGTGGCGCAGCGATGTCGTCTGAAAAAGTGGACGTCTTCGTCGTAGGGCATCTGGCCGATCCCGTTGAAGATGAACCCGTTGACGATTCTCGCAGATGAGAAAACAGCCTGAAGGAAATTTTTTTTCCCTTTCTTTCAGAGCAATTAAATTAAGAGAATCTCGTTACGAGCAAAGACAACTACCGCCCAGTGTATCGCCAATGGTTCGTAGGCCGTCCTGCTTGAGAGACTGGCTCAAACAAATGACATGCTTTCATATACACCACTATCGCCACGGAACCAGAGCAGCAGAAGGACACGTAGAGCAGCACAAGGACACGCAGAGGCAGTAGATGGTGTGCGCCAAGCTCGCTAGCACGAGCGATGGTTGCCAGCATGTTGGGCAGATATGGGGACTCGTTTCCCTCCATGATTCCCTCTTGCATACGTCATCTTGAACCTAGGAAGGGCTGTGTAGGGCGGTACAGTCAATAAAAACAGCGTTGTTTTGTGGAGAGCGCAGGACTGGGTCGCCACAAACACGAAACGCAGCTTCGCGCGCGAAATAAAGAGGTGAATGGACGTCGAGTGTGAGAAAGAAGAGGGGCAATAAAGGTCAAAATCATAACAAAACTTGGCAGCAGCCTGGACCAATGTTCCCGTAGGAGTTCCAATAGATTGACTACATAGTCAAACGCGCTAGGTTCCAACGAACACGCTCGTCCAAGTTTGACTGAAAACGGACCAGATCTCATGGAGTTGACCCAGGCACGCCTGCACATGGGTCCAATCTCCACGTGGCACGAGGCACAACCTCGTTCTCGCTCAAAAACACAGGTTTTTTTCCCGTTCCAAAGTGCAAACCCCTCTACGGAACCAGAGCAAACACGACGTGCAAGAGCGGTCGCAAACAGAGCAAAACTGAGCACACGCGACGTTCGTTTTTCGCGCTCGGAAGTTTTCGCGGAAAAAAAAAATCAATTAGGAAAAACGCGTTTTGACGGCAGAAATTACATAAGACGGGCCTGGCGAAGGGAAAAAGTGGCGACGACGGCCATCTTTTCGACATGTGTGCAGCCCAGGAGGAAGGGACCGGCTGGTTTGCGTCGCTCGCGGCGGCCCAGCAGTGGGTCAGCCGGACCCTTGTGGACATCGAGGATCTCGTTGTCGGCGCAGGCAGCAGCAGCAGCGGCAGCAGCCAAGGAGAGGGCAAGGATGGCAGGGAAGCACAACTAGAGCAGGAAGACGAGGACGATGGCTCGTTCCCTCTGAAAGGACATGTCCCGATGGTGCGGCTGACTTATTCCAGTTCTGTATGTCTCACCTAACCCTTTTTGACCAGTACTGTCCAAAGAACGTTCGAAATCTGCGCGTCGGCCAGTACAAGCTTTGGTGGTAAAAATAATTTCTTCGTTCTCAATTTTTTTTTTTTTTTACGAGTTATTTCACAGTACGTGTGGACTAAGCAAAACGATGCCGTGGTGCGATGGAGTTGGGCATCAGGGCACGGCCTTCCTGCCATACGTGTGGGAGGTACAAGGGACGGCAAAGGATGGCGAACAACAGTCCATGTACCACATCTGCTCATGGTAAAATTTTTCTTTGTAAAGGCAATACGTCGGATTGTAACGAACGTTCGTTACTCAGCACAAGGACGTCCTGCCCACCATTCTGCGATGCGACACGTAAGCATATGTCGATTTCGTCTGCTTTTTATTTAAGCAATTAAATGGTGTAGACACATACTTGCCATTACAGCACATCAAGGAGATGAACGAATGCGTGGCCGACCACACAAGGGTCAAGAAGCTTTGTCCTCGTTGTGGGTGGGTGCCCCCCAAATCAGAATAGATCAATGTATTATTTGTTTTTATATTCAAGTTACGTAGACGAAGAAACAAAAAGAAAGAAAAAAACAAAATGATGAAAGAAAAAGCAGAGGAGGCGGGTAAGAAAGTTTTTTAGGCCACTGGTTCTGCGCCGTTTGTTTACTTTACGTTTGACACGGCACGGGCATGTCGTGTTACGGCCTTTTCGGTGTCACGGGACAGCTGGCTGAGGGACTTCATGTCGTCGATGACCTGGAGCGTCGTGAGGAACTCGGTGATCTTTTGGATGCTAAAGCCACGCTCGATAACCGCGTCCGAAATCATTTCCACCGTGCTCCGGCGCTTTTTCAACGTGGGCACGGGCTGCGAGATGCTGTCATATCGCGAGAAGCGGAACGAGTCGACAAAGCGGATAATGTTGGACAGGAGACGCAGCTTGTCAAAGTTGACAAGGCCATTGATCTTGCCCTCGTTGCACTCGTGCACAAACGTAACGTCCTTCATCACGATCGCTGGAGAGGGGGGGGAAAGCAAATAAACTTGAGTACTTAGAGAGAGAGAGAGTGGCAGATTCAATCGTACGGAAGAAAGGAATCAGCGGTGGAGGCGAGTTGAGCAAAAGCTGACGATACGTCTTCATGTTTCGCGAGGGGTCCATGAGGTTTTGGAGCTCTTCAAACTCTTGGACGTACTTTTGAGGTACTCTCTGAAATTGGACCAAAAAAAAATTTTTTTTTAGTACTTTATTAACACGTGTCTGATGCAACGTACTCGCCATGTCTGAGTAAGACGCGAGACAGCGGTGTTGCCAAGACCACTGAGCACTGCAAAGCACGAGTTGAAATTGTTCATCTGTCGGAGAACCTGCGCCAACTTGATGAACTTTTTCACAAGCTGAACGCGCTTGTTAACGTTCTTTGTCTTGACAATCTCGGTGACCACCCAAAAGTTCATCTATTTTTTGTTTGTTTGTTTGTTTGTTTGTTGCAAAAAAAAAAAACATCAATCAGTACCACGTTGGTGTATTATAAAGTTACCTGGTTGAAGCGGTTGGAAAACAGATTGAGATTGTATGTGCTGACACCCTTGAGCTTGTAGACAAAGCTAATGTACTCGGTGGGGTCGATGCGCGTGAGCAGCTCGTGGTCGAGGAGCGTCAGCAAGCGGCCGACTTCCTCGGTCTCCATCTCCAGGAAAATGGTGTGGTAGTTTGCGTCGACGGGCGTGACGGTGAAGGGCATCGGCTTGAACGGCTTGGATGCATCCACAGGCTTGATAAACAAGCGTCCGTTGAGACTCATTTTGCTGACAACGCACGTTTCGTCGGGAGCAAACTCGCGGATCGCTGAAAGGGGACAAAAGATACGTTCGTTTTAAATAAAACAGGCAAACTTCAGGCAGGCAACGCTTGATACCTCCATCGGACTTGACCTCAACGAGCACGTAATCCTCGGGGTTGAGCCCGCCCTTGTCGGTTTGGAAACGCTTCACAGCCTCGGTCTTTATCTCCACAGCGGTCGTGTGCGCCTCGGCCTTGATTGACTTGTACGTGTCGTCATCGCGGTTGATCTTGACGACGTCTGTGCCAAAAAAAAAAATTTAGTTTCCGAACCCAAAAAAAAAAAAGTACCAGTCGGAGGCTGGAACGTGCTGATGCCCGGTGGTAGTGAAGGAGCTGCGTCCACCTCGGCCGCCATTTCCTTCTCAGGAAGTTTCATGTGCAAACGAGCAAAGCTCTTGGCCAAAATCTGTTTCATCGAGTTGCGACGCTTCGACATTGTGTTCTTGTCGGGAGTGGATATAAGTCGCTTCTCCTCGAGGGCAAGGAGATCGGCCTGCTCCTCGGGTGTCTTTTCCCTCTTCTTGCGTCCTTGCGAGTCGATTCTTGGGGGAGAGAGGCATGTAGGACGATTAGATTTGTTGACTCGTTGAACTAGTCGACAATTTACCCGCGCGACTCCATGGCAATGAGAAGTTGGTCACGCTCGTGGTCAAGCTTGACGGAAGCGAGCAAGTCCAAGAACTGCACCAGTTGAGACACATTGGTAATGTCGGTCTCATAGTCAATGTGGTGGTTCAAGATCCACTTGCGAACGACACCCACGATCCTATTCGCAAAAGGACAAGAAGTCTTATTTTTTAAAAAAAAAAACTGGGGCAAAAAGTGCGAGTACCTTGTGCGAGCCTTCTTCTGCGTCGCCTCCGCGTCAGCCGCACCCTCAAAGTTGTTGTTGAACCGAGCCAGGAGGAGCTTCCAGAGGTCCTCGCAGGTCATATGGGTGCGATATGTCAGCAA
>Ga0302227_10002811_pt1 | contig 11745 bp, 14 predicted proteins | sample II_Palsa_N1_1_FD_193525 | JGI IMG/M metagenome (GOLD analysis project Ga0302227, IMG submission 193525) | Peat permafrost microbial communities from Stordalen Mire near Abisko, Sweden - II_Palsa_N1_1 | ecosystem: Environmental > Terrestrial > Soil > Palsa > Peat permafrost | place: Sweden...
GTTCATCAACGATTGGGTTACGAAGGATGGGCCAACCAGGGTCTTCAACATTTTGGGGGCATTGCAAATTGTCATCGCTTTTCTGAGTGTTCCCTTGTATGTCTTTGGCAAGAAGAACAGAGCATGGATTCATCGCCAGAATTGAGGTTACGTGTAATGTAAGGAGGGGATATTTCAGCACTCTGTTAGAGATATTCGTCAGTCTGTTATTTGCCTCTTCAAATTCAGCCGATTAGCGTACCATATTTCTGATTTTTAATGAAGCATGTTATTCGTCCTTCGGGGAAATCTTACGAATCCTCATGTAGAATAGCAGTGCACTTAATCTCTACACACAATTTCTCACCCGGCAACGCCGCAACCTGCACTGTAGTCCTCGCTGGTGCTCCCTCTTTCTCGGGGAAGACCCTATTCCAAACCTCGTTCATCCCCGCATAATCCTTCTTCATGTCCGTCAAGAAAATCGTCGCATCAACCACATTTTTCAGCCCTCCTTTTCCATCCGTTGCCCCGTTGATGATTCTTCGGATGTTTTCAAGCACAGCTGCCGTTTGTTCTCGTATGTCGAGGATCAGAGAGCCGGAAGAGGAGGTTGAAACGCCGGCGTATGTGCCATCGCCGCGACGGGACGAGGTGCCTGAGATGTATATTGTTTTTGTGCCGGATGAGGGTAAGACGGTGCGTGCATGAGGGTAGTTTGCTAAACCCTGGGCGGAAGATGCTGGGAGGAAATAAGGGACGCCGTTTTGGGAAGACATTGTGAAGTTGTCAAGGATTAAGATTTGGTCTGCAATGCATGGCAAGTCTCTAGTGGAGGACAAGACAGTTACAAGGCTGAAATGTGAGTGGTGCGTCGGGTGGGAGATGGGCAAGGCAAAGCAAAGCTGAGACACGGATGCGGATGTCGATCAGCGGCTCGCTTAGCTGAGCGGGGAATCCGTAGCGGACCGAGATCCGATAACTGAGATCACTTCATTTTTGATCATTTCGTAATAAGAAAGCCCTCCGAAATTCCAAAGATATTCGCACTTGCAGTACCCTACATCAGCATATGCTTTGATTATTGTTCATTTTCTCGTGCCTGTTCTAGGCATTGGGGTGGTGAAGTACAACAAGCGTGGTCCGAAGCAAAACCGTCCAATAGCGGGGAAGGTCGGGTGGTGAAGATCACGTTGCTTATATATAACGCTCTCCTAGGTAGTTTCCCCCGAATCGTATACATCACTGTCAGTCTGTAATCGTTGATTTGGCCCAGCTTACCGTAGATAACTCGCTTAGTTAGTCCTCCCAGTCGAATGGCGAGCATGGCTTCCTCACTCCACGCGACCCTCTGGCAATGCAACACACTTGAGAAAGCCCGTCAATATCTCGCCGGGTCCAGGGACTCTCCTTTAATTCTGCAAAACTACATTTCTGATACCTACACCTCTTCATCCCAATATATCGACACCTTTAATCCACAAACTGGAGCACTATACGCTAAAGTTCCACTCAGTACTCCACAGGATGTTGATCATGCTGTTCTCACAGCTGAAAAGGCTTTCAAATCATGGAGCAAGACAACTCGAACAGAACGATCAAAATATCTCCAAAAGATTTCGAGATTGATGGAGGAGAATCGAGAGCTTTTCGCTGTTTGGGAGACTATTGATCAGGGGAAGACTTTGGAGAGGGCAAGAATCGAGGTTGACCGTGCTGTTTCGAACTTCTCGTATTATCTCCCTTCCTCTTTGCCCCATTCATTTGAGGAGTCGACTAACTTCCGTCTAGATACTTTTCAACATACATCCTGCATGAGGAGTCTTCGGTAAGGTTGATCGATGGCGTTGCCTTGACTTACGAACATCGATCTCCGGCTGGTGTCTTTGCGTTGATCTCGCCATGGAATATGCCTCTCTACCTCCTGACGTGGAAAATTGCGCCTTGTTTGGCCTTTGGCTGTACCGCCGTTGCGAAGCCAAGTGAAGTGACGAGTATGTCGGCATTTTGTAAGTGGTCGAGCTGGCCTCCCTCAGCCGTGGGCCTGAGCACCTCTGACCTTAGAAGTGCTTACAGAAATCATACGGCAAGCCGAGCTTCCCGCTGGTGTCTTAAATATTGTTTTTGGAAACGGGCCAACAACTGGATCCGCATTAGTAAAGCACTCAAGAGTGAAAGGCATTTCATTTACGGGTGGAACTGCAACGGGGATCCAAATTAGGAGAGACACTGCTGGTGATATCTACAAGCATCTCTCCCTCGAGCTTGGTGGCAAGAATCCAACGCTTGTTTTTGACGATGTTGATATGCAGAAAGCTGTGGCCACTGCTGCTCTCGCTGCTTTTGAGAATCAGGGAGAGGTATGCTGTCCCCTTCTCTCCCTATGTCGATTTTAACTAATGCTTTAGATTTGTCTCTGCGGGTCAAGGATCTATGTTCAAGAAACTGTCTATGAGGAGTTTATACAGCATTTCACATCCTTCGTTGGGGAACATTATAAGATCAAGGGAAAGGTTGGCGCTGTGGTTTCTGTGCAACATTACAAGAAAATACGGTCCTACCTCCTCCTTGCCGAGAAAGAAGGAGGGACTTTCCACCTGGGCGCAATCCCTCCAGAGTCACCAAATGGGGGATATTGGATCGAACCCACGATCCTCACTGGGATATCTACAGATAGCAGGGTTATGATGGAAGAGATCTTCGGCCCTGTGGTAACGATTGCACCTTTTCGGGATGAGGAAGAGGCGATTGAATTGGCGAATGATAACCCAAATGGGCTCGCAAGTGTACTATTGACCAGAGATGGCACGAGGATGAGAAGAGTGGGAGAGAGAATTGAGGCAGGATTGATTTGGGTTAATTGCTGGTTGGTAAGAGAGCTTGGGGCACCGTTTGGAGGAATGAAAAATTCTGGCACTGGGAGAGAGGGAGGTAGTTATAGCCGTGATGTGTTTACTAATTTGAGAACACTACATTTACCATCGGTCTAGAGATAGAAATGAAGATGAGAAAAGATGCGCGGTAACGACGAATCGAAGATGTTCAATGGAAGGAAGAAAACAAGGAGCCGCGGAATCTCATTCTTCAAATTTAAATGTATGAGATTATACCATGGTGCGTCTTTATTCTGAAAAATAGTTTGTACACCTCGAGAACTTTGATATATCATATTAGTAGAACGCAGTCAGCATGTGGACGAAGCTGAAGATCCTGGACTTTCTGTCCCGGGTGGTGATATCTCCATCATAGCCTTTCCAAACCGTCCATGTACTTTACGGAACTCCTCCAGTCTTCTGCTGAACAAATTTCCAAATTCTCTCTCTAGTCCAAAGAACTGTATGGCGTTCCCAGCGAGAATCATGGCCCTGTCATCCCAACTTAGAAATCCTTCAAGCTCATCCTCCTCAGCCAACATCTGCCCCGCAATTGGAACTTCACCGAGCGGAAACGGGTAATCACTACCCATCAATATCCTACTCTTTGGAATCTTCTTACACAGATACTCCAACAAGTCAGGATCATGCACTAAACTATCAATCCAGATGTTGTTGCCAGACGCAAGATGATGTGCTGGTGAGATACCTCCTGCATTTGTGGCAACGAGATCTGGTCGGCAGTTATAACCATGCTGGATCCTTCCCAGCAAAGTTGGAAAACTGCCGCCTGCGTGAGCGAAGCAGAGTTTGAGATTCGGGAAACGATTGAGAGTGCCAGAACACGTCAGACTAAGAATCGCCAACGCCGTCTCAGATGGCCTATTAATTGTCAGTCTCAGCATCACCTTTGCTAGTGTTGATTCAAGTGGAGAAAAGCATCTAAACATACATTCCCACAAGCCACGAAGCCCAGTACTTCTCCCATCTTCCTGGGTTTTCCTTTTGAAGTGAGTACCCAAGCGGGTGTACGAACACCGGCAAGTCCAGCTCCTCGCAAGCTCCCCAGAATGGATCAAGAGATGGGTCGTCAAGGTTCTTGTCTCCGATAGTTGTTCCAATTTCCACTCCTTTCAAACCGAGCTCAAGCTTTGCTCTCTTCAGTTCTTCTACACTGGCATTTACATCCTGGAGTGGGACTGTGGCCAGACCAACAAACCGTCTGGGATTTTCTTTACATAGAGAGGAGATGTGATCGTTTAAATATCGAACTAAAATGATGACCGGCTCAGGAGCTTCGTCATAGAAGAAAAGAATTGGGATAGTGGAGAGGACTTGGACGTCTACCCCTGCTTCGTCCATCTCGGCGAGTCTGTTCTCCTTGTGGATACAGTTCGGTTGTACGGTGCGGAAAAAGGAATCACCAACATACATGTCGGTCTCCTCTGGATTTTCTTTGTTCGGTTTCAGTTGTAGCCATGGTCGCGGCGAGTCGGCGGCGGAAAATGAGGAGAGATCTGGAAGAGTTGGAGGCATAATGTGTGTGTGCATGTCGATTCGGAATAGTGATGCACCGGATATCTTGCTCAAATTGCCGTTTGAACTTCTATGATTGCCATCGCAGCACCCGCACATATCAATTCGAGATGGAGCCATGTTTACGCGACTTTAGATATGTGGTTTAAGGTATATTTGATGTTGAAGCCAAGAGGAAGTTGAATTGAAGGTTGTAAACATAGGTCTTCAACCTAACATGTGCACCCAATTCCCACATTTTTGAGACCCGGAGGTTTCATATGGCAGCTGCTTAGTTCAAGGATCATGATGATGGGCGCCCGGTTCAGATACGTCGTCAGACCCGTACCACTTAGTGATCCGCCGGATGCGCTCCGTGTCACGTGAACGATAAAATGGAGCACTGAAGAAGACAAAAGGAAAGAAGCGTTAAAAGAAAGTGAGATGCAAAATTGATTTAATAGTAGTGAGTCTGACGAAATCTGATGCTTTTCATTCTTTGGTCTGAAAAGATCTAAATTGTTTGGGAAAAGATATCGAGATTGTCTCCCTGAAATTCGTCTGGGAAGTTAGTTACCCCTAAAGCAGGAAGAAGCTAACGAGTGGGCATTGAAACTCTTTATCAATGCTTTTCGTAAAACTTTGCGTCGCAAGGTCAATAGGAGAGTATTTGTATCTCTATGAGAAATCAACGGGTCAATGATCCCAAGAGAGTTCAAGTCATGCGCGTCAGCGGCAGAGATCAAAAGCAAACAGTATATTCTTTGCATTAAACAACTCCACATTCGGTCACGGAGAAACAGCCATTCGCGATGGAACAGTGCAGTCGTGATTCATAATTCAAGACTTTACAGCGTGAACTATTATATTGCAAAGTCACCCATTTAGGATTGCACAAGAGTAAAGTCATGCTTCTATTTCTCTCTTCTAAGTCGCGAAGCAAAACCTCAAGATATCTTCTGGTTCACTTCCAACTCAAGACCGCCAACACTACTTGTTAACGATAAGGGTAAGGTTGATCCGACTTTGGGCCTGGTCGCAGAGAATATCCTCCTGGGTGTAGCTGGATCCTGTCATAGAGGGTATAAGAGCCCAATTTGGCGTCATGACCCACATAAATCATCCCACCCGGAGACATTAAAGAGAGGCAACTAGGACAGTATTGTGGTTGATTTTTATCATAATCATAATGCCAGGGGGAGCGGCAGTTCATGCAAACCACGATAGGGGGCATGTCTTCTGATGGTGGCTCTTGTGATAGATGTTAATTTGTAGCTGGGGACTGGGTTTCGGTAATATTGCCTGAAGTTGTAGCCCTTGGCAACAATATTGTACTGTTATAGACCAAGGTTCAAAGGGGCAAGTGGGGAAAAATCAGACCTTTAAGTAGACTACTCACAAAATCGAGAATGTTCCATTGTGAATGTTATTAAGAACGTAACTTTATCTTCAAGGCAACAAGTGGGCATATGAATGGTATAGGCCGATTGCATTGCTTGGGTAAAATAACTAAATAAAATGAGTGCCACTAAGTCTTCGTGGGATGTGAATATCACTCTGAGCCCGTGGGACAGAGAACAAAGTTTTACAATAACGAGTCTATCAGCCTGTTGCCTGGGAGTGTGGTTCAGCCAGTGGAAGAAATCATCGTTGGATATCCTGGATTGTCTCACCAGATGTACGAATCATCAGAAATTATGGGTGAATGTGCTTAATTTGATAATTTGCTCTCCTCGCTCATCTCTGAATGTATACGCTCAAACACATTCAGGCATTTTTTTATGAAAGAAATACTTAAGGGGGGCCAAGGCCACACCTACGGCTGATCTCATTTTGTAAGATACATCGATCAACCAAAACTCAAAAATAATTCAACTCAAATATCCACAAGCTTGACCGCAAACACCATATCCTCGTACGTCATACAAAACCCTGAAGGCCAAGGAACGGAGAACGTAAATGACAAGCAAGAAGGAAATCCTGAAGGTCAACATGTCTCTCTAGCAGAGCCAAAGACAAAGACAGAAGTGAAGTGTAAATTTGGAGGCTGCTGCAACCCGGCATGCCCAAGTGGTACGAAAAAGTGCTGGCATACGAGTCCAACGGAGTGCCCGTTCTTTCGGCATTTCGTGGAGTCTGGAAATGGCCCAAACAGGCGTGGGTAAAGAAATGCTAGACCATAGAGGAAGCGTGGGGAAATGTTCAATCCTCTACGCCGAAAATAATCACATGTTTTTCGCCTGAACGTTTGCCTTACAGATACATGCTCTAAATGTTCTTTCAATCAATATATTTACGAGAGTAGTAAACTCCGAGTCCAGTTACAAGATAAAGACGTACATTCATTCTTGTTCTGTTTTCATGTATCAAGAAGTTGACAGTTTGTTTGTAGCCTCCTTAGTAATAAGCCATCTTTGTACCCCTAGTGTTGTACAACAAAGGTTATGAGTGAAGCCAATTTCGAGTGCATTGAAGGCGTCGAAGGGTCACGTGAGGGAGCTCAAAGTTTCAGTAAGAACGGGGAATCACAAGTGTAGCGCCAAAACTTGGCCAGAGTCCATGTATAGCCTGAAAGAATTTGCCAGTCAATTATTGTACCTTCGTTTATCATCATTATATATCCAATAAGAAGTACATAGCAGAGGTCCAAAGATATCGAAAGATAGGCAGGCGCTAAATCGTGGCTTACACTGCTAACTCCTAGTTGAAGGAAAGAAGCTCAATATTTTATGAATTGATTAAAAGAAGCAGACTGAAGAGAGAAAACAGAGAAAAGTAGAAGACTAGGACCGCTGCTAGGCTGTGGGGATCATTCACGGAGACAGCCAAACTTGAGATCATTGTACTAATAGTTATTGTGTATCTGGAAGACTTCCGATTCCATGGCTTCGCATTGTTTGATCTGAGACATATTCGCCAGCGCTATAGGCGTGTCCTCCTTCGTTTATATTGCTGGGGAAAAGGATAAAGTGGTTGGCAGGACTACATGATCAATCCACCTGACACAGCCCAGGCTCGATCCATCATGGTCCTCGCATGACCGAATTTCCGAACAGAGTCTGGACTTCCAGAATCTCACGGCTTTGCTCAATCGCGGCCGGGCAGTGAGTGGCATTCAGCATGTGCCAAATGGCAGGTGCGTGACTGTATACTCCCAAGTGCTCGGTTGGACACTTGCTGGAATTTCATTTTTGCATGTACTTGTATTTGTGACTAAGGACTATAGTCAAATTGAGCATACTCAAAGAAGTGTTTTACCCAAACCAGTCTAGGAACGCAGGTTTGCAAGTTCCAGCCTCCGCGTAAGCAAAGATATAATATACTGAAAGGACACCAACGAGTGCAAACAAAGTAGGGTAACTGGTAAACAATTCCATGGCGAACACTTCGGAACGATGCTGGCTTCTAAGAATAGCTTTGGTCCATAGCACAATAGCATCGTAAAAGCACCGCAATCTGCCGAGAATGGCAAGGGGAATTGAATTCGCCAGTCCTCTTAGAAGAAAGGTCCCCAGACATAATGGGATAGGCAAATCTAATATGAGCCTCAGAGTCCAGTCAGTACCCCAGACTCTGATCAATATGTCAACGTAATCGTTCGCTTCTCCTTGTGTGGCAGAGTCCCGTTCGCAGATCGAGCGCTCTTCTTTAGCATGCTGTATAGCGTGCGGACAATGCAACTTCTCTTCCGTAGTAGGTCGGCAATAAATCCAGCAATGGTAGTACTGAACCGTAGCCCAGTCCACCCAGTATAGAACAGCCATCGTCGTAGTAAACCACGACCCGCGGATGAATACTAGTCTCCATATTTGCAGCATCATAGGCGCTATCAGCTCCAGCTTCGGCCGCTCTACATATTCCACCAAGACCTCGTGTCATCATGTGTAGTTGTTGTCCGCTTCGCCATAATCGTAAAAGTTCGGGTTCTTGAGGAGTTATGTACGAAGCGTGCTTGAAGAAGAGGATCGTCAGACCTTCGACGGCCGCAGAGAAATGGCGAGAGGCGCCATATTCGCCGGTGGTCCTATTCGAGGAGGAATGACGAGAGAGCCGGGAAGCTGGGCAAGTGTGCCAAGTGCGAGAGCGATGAGGATGAATCCCGCACTGCCGCCAGAGAGTGTATCGCAAGAGTTCGAGTTTGAGAGCTGGAGATGGTCGCAGTGCCGTCGGCGCGCGACATGAGAAGGTAGTACTTCCTCAGGGAATGCGTTCATCAATCGAAGCTGAGATACTGCTAAGAGACAAATGAGACTGGAAGTTCCCCGAAATGATTTCGTGGTGAGGCTGACCACTGCCAGGAGAAACTCTACCACCTATCGTGTGGCTGAAGGCCTCCCTCCGCCTACTTGTTCCTAAATTCACCTTTGGAGATACTTGCTGTTAAGACATATTCGGCGAAGGAGCATACCTGGTAATTATTTGGTGGAGACTTGTTTGATGTCAAGATAGAGTTTCCTCTGATAGGGTAATTTCGCTTCCAGCGCGGAAACTCGCCGGCTGCCGTACTCGTAGCCTGACCTGTCCAGTTCGGCGTCCTCGGTACCTATTCAACACTTCCTCCCTCAAACCACGACCCCGCAAATTCTTGGCATCCCCAAAAGGATACAGACTCTGCCGTTGAGGGTAAAGGGCAGATTGTACTGAATAAGCGAGGACAAGTTCCCCCCAAGTTGCTCGGGACACCCGCATGTCAATTGACCCTTCCACCTGTACTCAAATTTCAATTCTGTCTCCCCTTTCATAAAATGCATATGCAGAGATCATTACTTTGGTCGATCTAAGGCCAGCAAATAGGGTGACGATCGAGTTACACGTTCCCTAGCTTTGAGGGGAAAGTTCCATCAATGGGAAGCAATGTCCTTGGATCTGGTCATCTGGATCTTGGCGAGTCACGACAATGAGTATGGTCGTACAGACCCATCTATAGCCGGGTAGGATTGTGCAGCCACAGTTGCCAGAGCCTTTCATGATCCAGCGATCGTGATGTGCTCGACTGTCCTTCCTGATCAGGGCCAATAGGTGGACTGGAATTTCCACATGGCATCTTTTGCTATCTACGAGGAGCTCGTATAAAATCACATGTTTGAGAAATGTGGCTGGTCTTGGCTTCGGATTTTATTGCGAAAGGCGTGACGGAGTTATCTACTGGACTGCAGCAACGCAACTTGTCTTCGCAGGCAGCAGCCCTTATTAATGCAAATGTTCAACACTTCATTCCCTTCGTTTGACCTTCAGCTCTTACATTACATTATCGAAGCCTCTTGCAATTCATCATGGCCCAACGTCAAGTTCTTGATCCCGAGCTTCCCTCTGAACTCGTCCACCAGTTCCCCAAACCGACCTGGATTGAAAATATCGCGGTCCGTTCAAATGGTGACATCCTAGTCACTCTCCTGACTAGCCCAGAACTTTACCACATCAGCCCTTCTACCAAAGAGGCAGTACTGGTCCACAAATTTGATGGATTTCTTGCATTGACTGGCATCATTGAAGTCAAGGACGATGTGTTCTACATTGGCGCTGGCAACTTCCATCTCCAGACCTTTACCAACGAGCAAGGTTCCTACAAGATCTACGAAGTCGACATGACAGCCTTCTCCAATGGTTCCAATGCTAAAATTAAAGAGGTTGCCCACTTGACAGGCGCCGGCCTCCCCAATGGATTTGAACTACTCTCCAGAGAAGCCGGCACCATCTTGATCGCCGATTCCGAGGTGGGTGCCGTGTGGAAAGTCAACGTTAAGAATGGGAACGTTGAAAAAGTCATCGAGCTCGACGAGATGAAACCACCGCCTCCCCCAGCCATGCAGATGGGAATCAATGGTGTAAAATTTCGCGATGGCTATCTTTACTGGAGCAACACAGCAAAGATGCTATTATGTCGGATTAAGATTGATGGAGAAGGGAAAGAAACTGGCGCAGTGGAAATATTGGAAACGGATACTCTCATCGATGACTTTTGCTTCGATAAGCATGGAAATGCTTGGTTGACTCAGCATGGGTTAAATGTGTTAGGGGTGGTGAAAGCCAGTGGCGGGGTGGTTACTGCTGCTGGGAGCATCGATAAGCTGACAGTCGCTGGTGGGACAGCTTGCCAGTTCGGGAGGACTGCATCGGATGCTGATGTTTTGTACTTCGTGACTACGGGGGGGATGAGTGCGCCTGTCAACGGGACTGAGGTGGAAGGTGGAAAGGTGGTTGCTATTGACACGGCAGAGTTTCACCATTGATCCGCATCTTCCTCAATGCTACTCTTGACAGTACAGTTACCCATTCCAATCTTTCCTGTCATTCTCCTCGCAACCGTGTCTGGCAATAACAAGCTGATGTCCCGTGGTCGATGGAGCCATTGCACGCAAACTCCTCCGCCTCCCATAAATGGTCGTGTCTCCCATGCATGGTCAATTCCACTCTCAAGATTTCGAGCCCTTCCATTTCGGATAAAGTCTTCCAGATGGCGTTCCATTGTTTCTTGTAGTAGTGGTTATGTTGCTTGATCTTTTCCGGTTGTTGTAGGAGAGTTAACACCGGCCGGCCATTGGTTGGGAGGTATGAAGGCGGCAGAGATATACTCAGCAGAATCTGGACATTTCAGATCTTGTTTATTCGATGCGGAAGCAGAATGCGAGGCAGAAAAGCAATCACATCTGCATCATTGGTATCGAACGTGTTGGACGAATACAAGAAGTCGATCGACTCCGAATATCTGCAAATGGTCAGAGACATCCAAGTGGATGATGAAAAGATTCTCACATCTGACGGCAACTCAACAATGCGTTCATTACTTCAAATTTCGGCTGGCCATACCAAGACAGGCATTGCTGCTGGCAATGCTTCTCGTCCGACCTACACCTATATCCCTTCAACCTCCTGTCCTCAGTACACCAATGCACTTGCATCTTTCCGAACATAAATTCCCAAATAATATCTCTGACCTCTCTAGGAAGTCGCAACAAAGGTGAAACACTGGCAATCCCGATCCTCTCTGTAGAGAGCCTTCTTCCTTGTCTTCGTTTCTTCAGAGCCTTTGGGACTCGCTTGGTCCGAACATACCCATCGTGTGGATCATATAGACCCCAATAAAGACCTGGAAACACTTTGCTGAGTGTCAACGCTAGAATCCCTCCGAAATAGGCAGACATTAGCCTGTGGATTGCGTAATCTGCTTGAGGCTTGATTGGATGCTCGAAAGTCGGGGATATTTCACGTGACTGACGCTCGACAGAAGTTTGGGTTCGAGAAGACGCTTGTATGAACTGAGTGGATCAATAAGTTTTTATGAGAAATGGCGAGTGGATGCCTGCTTGGTGTGTCTTACCCGCATATATGGGCTTAGAAGCTGAATGCAAGGAAGGTTCATCATCACCTGATGCTTACA
>Ga0302227_10002817_pt1 | contig 11723 bp, 21 predicted proteins | sample II_Palsa_N1_1_FD_193525 | JGI IMG/M metagenome (GOLD analysis project Ga0302227, IMG submission 193525) | Peat permafrost microbial communities from Stordalen Mire near Abisko, Sweden - II_Palsa_N1_1 | ecosystem: Environmental > Terrestrial > Soil > Palsa > Peat permafrost | place: Sweden...
GAGTGAGTGTGTGTGCACTATTTTCTGCATCGTGTCCAACCCGGATCGGACCCTTCTGCGGGTCTCTAACTGTAACAAGGTACGTTTTGGTTTACGGTGACTTTGTTGACTGACTGCACTCTCTCTGCATGTACTGCTGCCGTCACCCTACACTTCTACCTGCACACGTTCATTTCTGCACTGTTTCTTGGCTTCACTCCACTCTTTTCTGGCTGCATTCACAACTTCACTGTCGCATGTGTTGTGCAGGTTAGGTTAAGATGAGTTTACACAGCCATCTTCATGGCAATCTTTCCGTAAGGCTCGTATCCTATAACCTCAAAGTCTGCGGCAGAGAAAGCGTCAATGTCGGTCACGTCGGGGTTGATCTTGAGTGTCGGGAACTGACGGGGCTCGCGCTGCAGCTGCTCCTCGAGGGCCTCGACGTGGTTGAGGTACACGTGTGTGTCTCCCATTGTGTGGACAAAGTCTCCTGCCTTGAGCCCACAGACTTGCGCGATCATACTAGGAAAGGGAGATCAGGGGCAACAACACTGGGTTGACTGATATACCGTGTAAGCAAGGCATAGCTCGCAATGTTGAAGGGCACACCGAGCCCCATATCGCACGAGCGTTGATAGAGCTGGCAGGAGAGCTCGCCGTTGTGGACGTAAAACTGCGCAAACATGTGGCACGGCGGGAGGGCCATGAGCTTGAGATCGGCGGGGTTCCAGGCCGATAGGATGAGGCGCCGGTCGTTGGGGTTTGTCTTGATCATGTGGATGAGCTTGGCCAGCTGGTCCTCGCCCTGTCCGGCGTAGTCGGTGTGCATGTCCACATACTTGGCGCCAAAATGCCGCCACTGGAAGCCGTAAACCGGTCCCAGATCGCCGACCTCCCGCTCCTGCAAACAGACCAACGCAATTTAGTACGGCACAAGCGAGGAAGGCCCAAAGGCGCGCAGCCTACCTTGAGGCCGATCGAGTCGAGGTACTCCCGTGACGCGTTGCCGTCCCAAATGTGGATGTCCTTGTCCTGCAGCGTCTTTGCACTGGTGTCGCCCGAAATGAACCACAGCAGCTCCTCGAGCACGCCGCGCCAAAACACGCGCTTGGTCGTCAGCAGAGGGAACCTGTCGTTTCGCAGGTCAAAGCGCATCTGGCAGCCAAACTTGGAGAGCGTGCCGGTGCCTAGATGCACGGTTACCAGGGAAAGAACGGACCGGACAGACGTACCCGTGCGGTCCCCGCGCTGGTTGCCGCTCTTGACAATGTCACGCACGAGGTCGAGGTACTGCAGCTCCTCGTCCTGGAGGTGCCAGCTTCTTTAGTTGGAGAGGGGGGGGGTACCAAGGTGCGCATACGTTTCGGGTGGTGCTCATTTTTTTCACTTTGTTTTTTGGCGCGAACTTTTGGAAACACAAAATCTACGATGTTTAGGGATTGCAGGGGATGCGCGGCACCTGCTGGAAGGTGATGTTGCTGTCCCATCCAGAGGTGACGAGTTGGCCGGGCTTGGACGACGACCACGTCAGGCCTCGCGGGAAATCGAGGTGGTTCTGCTTGTCATAGCTTTGGTTGGAAGAGAGTGCGTTTAGAGTTCAGGCAAAGAGCATTACAAATCGTACACAAGGCGCTGGCAGGGCATCTCAAAGACGCGAGTGTGGAGGTCGTCCGACACGAGTGCCAGCTGGGAACCGTCCTTGCTAAACTTGATGTTTGTGATCTAGCAGAAGATGATAACGTGAAAAAAAAACACAGCACTGATCATCGTACGGCACGCGCGTGGTCGACTTGCTCCGAGATGCGTGTCAGGGGCACTTTCATCGATCGCGTGTCGTAGGTAGATACAGTGCCGGCCTGAGAGCCGACAGCGACATTGAACAGGTTCTTGGGATCAAAGTCGACAGAGATCAGGGGAGCCTTTTCGCGAACAACACCCGAAGGCCCTTGTTGTCGCTGATCCCACAGGAGCAGGCGATGGTCCTGCAAGCATTGAAAGCCATTTAATTGTTTTATTGTTGTTTCTTTTTTTAAATAAATAATAAAAAAGAGTGAAAACGACATACTTGGCCAACAGAGCTGAAGATGTTTGGGTCACCTTTACTCCAGGAGACATCCCAGACCATGTCGTCGTGAGCTACAAAAGCACACTTCATGAGAACAAAAGGGGAAATTGAAGGCAGAGGGGTACCATCGAATACGGTGAACGTGACATCGCGGTCCTCTGAAATTGTCCATAGCTTGACGCTAATCGAAGCAAGCATAAAGGCAAACCATAAATGTGCATGCGCACGTACGAGGAGTCCCAGCTGCAGCTGAGGACAGCAAAGTCCTTGTTGGCGCTCGCGCCGCCCGGTCGTACATCGAGGCTCTGAACAATGTCATCATGGTAGTTGTATTCGATGGCGAGGTTGAGCGCCTTCTCGTTGGCTGTTGCATTGCGCGCTCGTCAGTAGTGTGTGCAGGGCGCGTACATACCGCTGTAGGACCACAGCTGCAAGTGGCCGGCGTCGTTGGCGACCACAAACTTGTCCTTGGACAAACTGTGCACACAACGCCATTAGTGACAGGAGAGGGAGAACACTGAGTGTGTACCACTTGATGTCCACGTTCCCGTTGGTCGTCTCCGTGCTCGCGACGACATTGCCTGGCCTTGCGTTCTTCTCAAGCAGGCGCACAGTCACGACCTTTGTCGAAACCAACTCATCAGCTGGCCAAGCCAAAGAAAGCCACGTACATCAGAGCCACCGTCACTGTCACTGGCGCTGGCGCTCTGGCGGTCCCCTGGCTGGGACACGGCAAAGATCCTGCCGTTCCAAAGATGGCCAGACACCGCGGATGCGGCAACGAGGAAGACGTCTGCAGTTGGTCACCAACGACCAAAGGTCAGCGAGTGCTCTGTGCAACATTGCCTCTCTCGCCCTCCCAGCCGACTCGTTCGTTTTACCTGTCTCCGGCACTTGCTCCACGGCCTCAAGGCACCAAGAATTCATGGAGGCAGCAGGAAAAAAGTGACGCCTGAGGCTGTCGCGTTCAACTGAGCTGCAGCAAACTGGACTCTACAATCAAATGACCGAGGCCCTCGCCGTCGTCATCTGGGCCTGTGCAGTAGTGTGGCGAGTGGCTGTACGTACATACAGTGACGGGGGGCCCAAGGTGGAGGCAGCGCGAGCTGGCAAAAAGGTTGGTCCGAGAAACCGGTTTTTTTTTCTTTCATTTTCCGACTGAGAACCAAACTGGACGGGGTCAGCACCTCCAACCTCGCTGGGCCCAACCCGTTATGCCTCAATTTCAGCGTGCTGCTCTTTCCGGGGGTTGCGCACCTCCCCGACGGGACTGGGACGACCCCTAAGTGCGTCGGTTCTGCAAGGCAAAAAAAAAAACCGTTACGTAGTCGACTCAAGGGTATCGCACTTTTTTTTTTTTTTTTTTTTTGCAAATCGTCTTTCCTTGTCTCTTTCGTCCTCTTCTTGACATCCTGCGTATGTCGGTGGTGTGTGTGTGTGTGTGTGTGTGTGTGGTGCAGGAGGGAGCCGCCAAAGTGCTCGGGAGTTTTCCCTTTTTTTTTTTTTTTCCCGTTTGGCGCACGCCACGTGTTGGCCGTTTTTTTTTTTCAGGTTTCCTATTTCCTACTTTCTCTACTTTGCCGCGGTGGCCCGGTCTCTGTGCTGTGGTTCTGTGGCTGCGTGCTGTCCTCTGTTGTTGTCTTTTACGTGTCTCTCTTGAGTTTGTCCCAAATCACCAATTTTTTGGCGGTCTGCTCGTCCTCACCATTGTTTTCTCCCTTTTCTTTTGCTTTGTCAGAAGCGTCACAGCGCACGAGCACGAGCAAAATGTCGGCCGTCGTCTCTACGGTCACCAAGACCATTCAGGTAAACAACATGGCGAAAGACAAAAATAGTTTCTTTTTCAGCTGCTGACACCATGCTCCGCGGTAGGATAACTACCGCGAGCTCTCACGGGGCGGCCAAGTGGTCAAGAAGATCATCATGGCCAGCAATACGCTTGTGCTGGTACGTCGCTTGCAGCGCGCGCGTATACACGTGTAGTGGTCCTTACAAATGTGTTGTTTTGAACAGCTCTTTGGTCTTCTTCTCGTCATCATCGGCGGTGTTGCCGCTGGAGGTCAGATCAACGCCCTTACGTCAACAACACTTGCCAGCGGCATCATCGTCATCGGCATCTTTGTCATGCTCATCGCTATACTTGGCTGCTGGGGTGCCATGGTCGAGAACAAGGTAAAATCCCAAAATCCAGACGTAGGAATCTCATCAATTTCCCGCGTTAGATCATCCTCTATGTCTACTTTGCCCTTCTCCTCTTCTTTGCCTTTGTTGAGTTTGCCGTCGGCATCGCCGCCTATGTGAAGAAGGACGACTTGCCCGACTTCACCAGCCAACTCTGGACTACCCTGTACAACCAGGACAAGAATGCAATTGACAACATTGAGAGCCAATTCCAGTGCTGCGGCTGGTACAACCAGAGGTATACACTGTTTCATTCGCTTTTTTTTTTTATATTTAAAAAAAATAAACGACTTTATTTTTTTCTTTTTCTTTTTGCAGCGATCGCTCGACGCCTCCATTCGGAACTGAGCAGACGTGCTCTGGCATTTTCCAGGGTCAAGAAGGCGGTGGCAGTGCTCCTTCTTGCTACAGCTGGTACTGGGAGTATCTTGGCGCCAAGTATGGCGATAGCTCGGCTGCTAGCCGTCTGGCTCTTCAAAACTTCCAGAATCTGCATCAATGCTGCGGATGGACTTCCCTCGAAGAGGTGGCTCCCAGCTACTGGGTAAGGCGGTGCTTGTAATCAAAAAGATGTCTTTTGCTGACTCCCATTTCCTCACACAGTACCCGTGGGACGCAAATTCGACTATGACGTGCCCTCAGGCCACAGGCAATATGATTACTTGCTCTCAGCAAATCCAGCTCAACTGGAGCGCCCACTATGCTGTCCACGATGATCAGTCGATTATCGCTCTCGAGCAATTTGTAAGGAAACTTTTTGAATTGCAAAAAGTTTGGCTAAACCTTTCTTCTTCTTCTTCTTCTTTTTACTCAGGGTGCTTTCCAAGCAGGCTCCTACATGTGCTGTGGATGGAACTCGACCAGTGACATGGTCATCCCCCCCTACAGCAACATCACCTGCGCTAATGTACATGGATACAACACCACTTGCTCGGTCGCTGTCGACGCTGCCCTCGCGAGCACCTACCAGATCACCGGTGGAGTTGGCATTGCCCTTGGTATCCTCGAGATCGCCACCATCATCCTCACGCTCATCCTCATCGTCAAGATCCCCGGTGGCAACGCACCACGACGCCACGAAGAAGGCAACGCCGGGGTCATGGAAGAGCTCCACGACGACGAGTGAAAAGTTTTCGTTATTCACTACTTTTTTCTTCCTTTTTTTTTTTGGTGCTTTTTCCTACTACTACTCCTTATTAGTTTCTTTTTTGTACCTTTCGTTCCTCGACATTGCGACTCAAAAAATCGTCCAGAACTTTCAGGGATTGGTCAACTAATTTTTTGGTTGAAGAAAAAAAAAAACACGCCACTGGTCACTATTTCGGGGAACAAACTTGAACACGCCACCGGCGACGGCGCAACGATGAAGGCACTGATCACGGGCGGCAACACGTAAGGCTTGTGCGTGCACACACACCTGCGCGCTCAACTGGCTCTTACTTATTAGCGGCGTGGGCTGGTGGATCGCGTACCGCCTGCTCGAGCACGAGCTGCAGCGCTGCGCCTCAGTGTCGCATGTGGATTTGACGCTGGCTTGCCGGTCAGTGGACAAGGCCGAGCGGGCACGCGCCGACCTGCTCAAGACCTACCCGGACGCGCACATTGACGTGCTCAAGGTGGACGTGAGCTCGCCAAAGTCGGTGCGGGCGGCCTGCGACGAGTACAAGCAACGGTATGTGCCTACAAACCTGGCCAGTGGGCTGCGTTGGCTCCAACGTGTGTGATATAGACATGGGCGACTCGACCTCTTCTTTGCCAACGCCGGCATCATGCCGGTCAAGCGCGTCAACTGGCTGGCACTGGTCAAACACGTCGTGTGCTGGGAGATTGCGCTGTTTCTTGAGACATCAGGCCGCTTCCTCGAGCAGCCCGTCAACCTGCGCACGTGCGACGGATTCGGCGAGGTCTTTGCGGCCAACATCATGGGGCACTATCTCATGGTATCAACAGCAACATGCAGCGTCTGGTTTAAAAGCCTGTTGTCTAGGTTCGATTTCTCGAGGACGAGCTCGCGAACGGGGGACGCGTATTCTGGACCGGATCCAGCTCGTCCAATGCAACGTACTTTGATATGGACGACATCCAATGTCTGAATGGGTAACAAGAATAAGACATCCTAAAATTAACAAAAAAAAAAAATAAAAAAAAAAAATAGGATGTACCCTTACCAGTCGTCCAAACACGCACTGGATTTGATATCGCATGCAATCAACCTTCGGTACAACTCATCCAAGCAAATCTACTCGATCAACACTGCACCGGGCACGATGATTTCACAGATCGCTACAAACCTCTTTCCCGAGTGGGTCTTTACCTTTCTCGCCATCCCGTTCTTCGTTTTGGTATGAAATATCAAGCTTTCAATCAAAAAAAAATAATTTCCTCTGACGCAGTTGAGGCTGATCACTGAAAACCTCACGATCACCGGGTACAATGCAACCGAGTCCATTGCGAGCCTCTTTGACACAGATCCCAAGACGGTATTTTCCGACCGAGAAGCCATGTGGTTTTATTTTTTTTTTTTTTTGAATTCTTCTTCTCGACAGCTCGATCTGACGCGCCAGTATGTCAGCGTCACGTCCTTTCAAGGGAGCCGTCTGGACGGCACAGGAGGCGTCCGAGCAGTCGTTGCACGTGACATCCACATTACGGACGAGGAGGCACTCGAGTTCCAGTGCAGGCTGGATAATTTGGTTACGCAGTTTATCCCAGTCAATGATAAAATAAAGTAGGATCATTAAATCGAAGTCCTTCTTAGTCAGTCACTGATCTTATACTTGTCGTTTGATTAAATCCAAAACAAAAAAACAGAAGGGTAGTTATTTGAAAAAAAGAACAAATCATTTCAGGGTGGCGTGGGTGAGTTGAGCCACCAGCGTTGCGCATTGCTTTTTCTTGGGTTTAGGCACGAGCGCAAAGGTGCCACAATCGATCAGGCCTGCAAAGCCAAGCTCTGACAAGTATTGCGTCTGTGTCTTGCGCGGTTTGGAAGACGGCATGGACACGACCGTGTAAAGGATCGACTGCACAGCTTCGACCACTTTGACGTTCTGGCTTGAGCCTGTAGCCTGGGCCATCTTTCCGACAAGCGAGTCGTAGACAAGCATAAACATGTCGGGCGTTTGCAGAGAGGCCTCGGCGAAAAAGTTGTAGATGAAGAGAGACTCTGTTTCGTACTCTGCGTTCTGTAGCATCGTCGCGAACAGACAGCCCAGGAGCGAGGTTGACGTGGGCTCGGCCTTGACAAGTCGGTCTTTTTTGTGTGTGTGTGCAGAGCATGAGACATTGCACATAAATTAAAACTAATTGGAAGAAAAAAAGGTCGTACTGAAGAGGCCTTCGAGCTTGCTGCCAGCAGAGCCGGAATCGACAATGTCCTGGAGCCCCGACGTCCACATGAGCGTCTTCAACTCGTGCTCTTCGATGATCGGCATGAGGGGTGCTAGGAAGCCCAGCAGCTGGACAAAGACGGTGTTACTGCTGCTCGACTTTTTGCTTCCGCTGATTTCAAGGAAGGTAGAGAGCAAGCGCACGGTCGCCGCCTTGGTCGACGGGTGCTTGAGGCCGCGCAAGAGGGTCACTGCCATGCCAAAGGAAAAGTTGGTCGTAAAGTTTACACCCACAAGCGAGTCGAGCTGCTTGCTGATGCCTTCCAGTGGAACACGGGCCTGCATAAGGAAGGCTGTCATGGCCGTGTCGTTGAAGAATCCGCGCGCATCCAACTGCGAAAACGACAAAAAATTAATTGTTATTAGCAGGAGAAGTTTACAAAAAAAAAAAAACGTACAGTGCGGATGACTACTTCCAGGAAATCAACGCCCGCGATAAAGAGTTCAACGTGGTTGATCTGAACAAGGCCAACGGCAACCCAGAACAAAGACCGCAGGAACCGCGAGTCGCTTTATTGTGGATATTAAAAAATAAAAAATAAATTATTTTTTTTTGGATTGGGTAATGGGGGGCATACTTTGGCATGTTGGGAGTGATCCGCTGAAGACACATGATAATGGCGACGATGAGTTCGTTGTCGTCCTCCTGGAACGCGTTGAGGGCGTCCACCAGCGAGATGAGGATCTGGAAGAGAAGAAGCTCGTCGTTGACACGATTTAGTCGGGCGAGACTTCCCAGAGCAACAAAGGCACGAGGTTGCAGAGCAGGGTTATGCTTGAAGGCCGTGGTCGTCACGAGAGACATCCATCTGTTGCATCACTTCAGTAAACCCCCCTTAATTTTTTTTTTTCCCTCTCTTACCGAGCGATCCAGGTACTGGCAGTCTCTGGGGTTGCCGCAAAGCCGATGACGTCCAGGAGAGATGAGATGATAGTCTCGAGTGACGACAGAGGCAATTTCTCATTGATGTCCTCGTTGGCGTCCTGTGTTGAAAAGGCGTTTGTGGCGATGCCTCCACGGCTGATGCCAAACAGCAGCTTGTACTTGGGCTCGGAAAACTGTGAAATCATGACGGTAAGGCTGCGGATGCTTTCGTCGCTCAACTGCATTGACGTGCACAGCGACTGAACCAGGTTGACAACGATTCCGTGCACGCTCGCGCGAATGAGGAGGGGGCCGGTTGCCACGACCATAGAGATAACGTAAAACAACTCGGGTAGGTACTGTTGCACGTTGAGACGGTTGTTGAACGAGAGCATGAGTGCGAATCGAAGAAGAACGCAGATCTCCTGCCATTTCGCGTGCTGATTGAGAGATGCCACTGCAAAAGCAGTATTAGAAAGAAAAGAAAATCCTTTTTTTTTTTTTTTTTTTTGCATGATCATACATGGTTGAACGGCGGACTGTGCAATGGCACGACGCAGCCGCGAGATTATCTTGCCAGCCACACGAACGTTTCCAGACGCCAAAGTCACGGCTGTGTCGGCCATGACCTCGGCTTGCCGCGATCCCAGTTGGTGCTGGAGGGCGCACTTGATAAACGACTCGAGCACGAGATCCACCGCCTCGTCCACGTTTGCGATGGTGTACCAGACCTTGGATTGCAGCGACGGGTACATTTCCGCTTCCTCGATCGTGATCTCGATCAGTTGACGGATAATCTCCTCGGTCCGCTTGATTTTCTCGGCACTGTCAGGGGCTGTCGAGGGCAGGCAGAATAGCGTCAGATTGGTGAGCCAGGGCGCCATGTACTCGAGAGCCAAGTGCTGTTTAACCACAAAACCATAAAATTACTATCAACTTACTGAAAAAAAAATAAAATAAAAATAATTATAAAAAGAGCAAACCTTGAGTTCCATGTTGGACTTTTTGAAGCCGATGAGACCTTCGCTCAAAAACTCGAGCGTGAGGTGGGGCTCGGAGACGGAGAGTTTGTTGGCGATTGAGATGACAAAGGACGTGTTGTTGGCGGGGATGCACAGACCCTTTGCCTCGAGAAGCTGGTTGCCCGCGTCAAACGTGAACGCGATCGAGAGCGAGTAGAGCAGGTTGTAGGCCGCCTGGCGCAGGCCAGGCTCGTCGCTGCCCATATTGAGCAGACCCATGTTGAGCAGCGTACCCGGTACGTCTTTGGGACGAATCATGCGTGCCGACACATTGGAGGGTTTCGAGAGCTGGAAACGAGCCTTGGCAGTGTTGAGAGCACGGGCAATGTCGGCAGCCTTGGGAGTGGAAAACGTTTGGCTGCTCGTGCCGCGCTCAAACTTGATCGTTATTTCGGACTCGGTGCCCTTGGTGGAGGACAGGATCTCGTCGATCTCAGAGACGTGGTAGATATCGATGATCGTCGCAGAAGTGTTGAAAAACTCGTGCTTTTTCACGGACGCGACGTGGATGGTCTCGGAGCCCACCTTGACGACGACGGGGGCTGCAGAAAAAGAGATTCGATTACACCATATTAAAGAAATCGGTCGATCTCGTACCGTGCGCGTAAAACTGCGACACCTTGAGAACGGGCTGGTAGGTGGAACCATTCTCGGTCAAGTCGGTTTCAATCGCCAGGGTCGACTTTGGCAGCTGCAGCTCCGCCACGTTGATGTACTCGGAAAATTCGGACAGGGTCGAGATGAAAATCATCTTTTTCTGTGTCTTTGCGGAGATGAACCGAGACAGGCGCTTGGTGTACTTTTTGAAGACTGCAAAGAAAATAAAGGAAATGAATTTCCAAAAAAAAAACAAAAAAACATTGTCACTACGCGTACCAGAGTTGGCGTTGTAAAAGTAGATGTTGGCAACGCTCTCAGTGACCTCGGGCGGGACAATCTGGAGCAGTTGGGTGAGCCATTGGTTGGGGACCTCGTTGTCCGTCGAGAATTGCGTCAGATCAATGACCACATCAAACGGTTTGCCCATTGCCGCTGAGGAACGAGTTGTTAAAAAAAAAACGCCTTTTATTTTTCTTTCTGCGTACGCTTCAGGTTTTGGAGGACAAAGTAGATGAGCAGCTCCTCGTCAACCTGGCCGTTGACAAACTTGCGAGAAATGTAGTAGAACACGGGGCGTCGCTCTTTGGATAAGGTGCCCTCGAAGAAGATTCGGCGGCTTTTGATGGGTTCGACATTGCGCTGTTTTTTTCATTGTCACTTTAATTGGGGAAAAAAAAAAAAGCACAGAATCAGTACCTTGGCGTTGCGCTGCATAAACTCGAGGTACAGCTGGTTGGGCGCCATGAGTTTGGTCTGGCCAACGTTCTTGCCCTGAGCTGCTTGGTCTGACACGGGTCCCAGTTGCACGAGCAAATGCGTGAGTGTATCCATGACTTTTTTGATGTCTCCCTCGAGGTCGCCTACACTTTCGATAGAGGCAGGCAGACGTCGTGACGCCAATTCCTTTTTTATTTATTTATTTTATATGTATATCAAATAAGAAATTTAAAAGGTGCTTGATTACCTTGCCAATCTTTTCGAGGTTCTCGTTGACGTAAAAGTGGAGACGGAAAAGATCATTCTCCTCGAGCGCAGCGACAGCTGCACCCGGCTGCGGTGCAGGGGTCGCAGTATCCACCTCGGCAGAAATGTCCTGCAAGAAGCGATCGATAGATGGGACATACGTCCGCAGTGTTTCGTTGAGAGGGCCCATGAAAGCCTCCTTGCTCCACTGGTCGATGCGATTGGCCAGGTTTTGGATACTCTTGGTAATAAGAAGCAGACCACGACGGCGGGGATCGCGCGGCGACATGTCTTTGACCAGGCCGAGCGAGTCGGGCGCGACAATCGCAGGGCAGAAGAAACGAAGGAAAACAAGCCCTCCAACCGCGGTCAGGTTCGCCTCTGGGAACCGTTTTTCGACAATCTGCAAAAAAAAAAAAAAAAAAAAATTTTTTTTTATTTCTTTCCTATTTTTTTATTTTTTTTTTACCAGTCTCGTGTGGTAGCAGATCTGACGCAAGGCAAGGGGCATGTTGGCGTACGAGTTGACGATGCAATCCAGGAATAACTTGGTCATTGTGCTATTTACTTATTTTAGAAGTTGTCCATGCTGTCCGACAAGAAAACATACATGAGAAGCTGCATGTTTGCGTCGGCGTTTTCATTTGGCTTGATGC
>Ga0302227_10002821_pt1 | contig 11715 bp, 9 predicted proteins | sample II_Palsa_N1_1_FD_193525 | JGI IMG/M metagenome (GOLD analysis project Ga0302227, IMG submission 193525) | Peat permafrost microbial communities from Stordalen Mire near Abisko, Sweden - II_Palsa_N1_1 | ecosystem: Environmental > Terrestrial > Soil > Palsa > Peat permafrost | place: Sweden...
ATTTCCAACCGGGGCGGTACGCGTTCCACGGACATTCAAGGAACCTTTCCTGTAAGACGAAAAAGCGTTTTGGAATGAGAAGGTCGGTTGCGGAATTGATCTCGTTGTGGACGATATCCCCTTTGCCCTCATTAAAGAGGTAGGCGGCAACGACACCTTTCGCTGTCGCTAAGTCCGGCTGCGTTCCCTTCGTCCACTCAGCGAAATGCCGTGATACTTCGCTCGCCGCGAGTTCGTGATCGTAAACTGCAAGCCCGTCCACCTGACCTGCCCAACTGTGATTCGTCGATGGCATATTGCCGAGTATTAGTTGCCCTGTCAAATCCGCATCTGAAAAAGTGAATATCGAGGTTCGCTTCTCTAGAATGCCGTTTGTGTAGACTGCGGTTCCCGCCACCCCGGAGGTAATCGTCAAAAATATCGGCTTCAAGTCGTTGAAGACGCCATCTACATAAATCCTAACTGGCTTTGTGGAGCGCCTCGGAGCTGCGCGCTGTAGTACTAAGTCCCCCAGTGACTGGCCCAGCACAAAAGGTACTACGTTGTTCGCAGGTCGATAAAACGCGAGAATAGTGCTGAAACCTTGGATCTGGCTCGGCTGTAGCCAAATTTCCAAACTGCAAGCGCTCTCGTCCTCGGGCCAAGCCACTTCGAAGGTTCCCGAACTTAGAATGCTGCCGTGCTTGCCAAAATGGAGACCGTACCCTTGATCTGACCAAGTGACTTCATTCCGCGGCGCACTAAACGGCCAAAGTCCTGCCACGAGAATACCCGACAAAATGCAGGCGCAAATTACTTGCAAAAGCTTTGTCAAAATGGTGGATCTATGCTCGGAAAGACGCACTTCGAAATTCTCGTCGTAGTACGAGAGGAAGACTATTCAGCCACTATCATCAGGCTATATCCATCCGCTCTGCTGATCGCTAGTTTTCTTCCAAGGAAGCCCCGGAGCCAGGACCGTCAAGCTCGCTGGTTTCGGTTCCGCCGAAGCCAGCGGCTACTTCTTCCACTAGTCGCCGTTCATTGCTATTTTCCCCGAATGGCGGTTTGGCTAAGACAGCCGGATCAATATCATCGAAGAGATCAGTCGAAAGCGAGTCCACAAGATCCAGGTACTCCTGTTTCTTCCTTGCCCAGCCATTGTGTCGACAATAGTCGTAGCCTCGGGAAATGAGAGACTCTCGTAGTTCCTTGTCGTTGATGACCTCGAGCATTGCCGCGGCCATGGCTCGGCTGTCGCCCGACGGAAAGAAGTGAACGTCACCCTCCTCAAAGTAAAAGCTATCGATCTTGGTTCTAGATACAACAACGGGCACGCCTTGGGACATGAACTCCATAATCTTGGTACTGTAGGCTTCGTTGCCGAACGAGTCAGCCCGTTTGGGGACGACTCCAAGGTCCGCATTGGCAATCACTTGCACAACTTCATCGAGGGAGACACCCTCATAGAACTTGACGCTTTCTTCAAGATGAAGGCTCTCAACCAGAATTCTCAACGACACTGCCTGGTTCCCGCCTGATCCCGCATAGATATGAAACTCCGCGGTTGGAACGTTACGCTTAATCTCAGCAAATGCAGAAATTGCAATGTCCAGCCCCTGATGCCATTGTAAGCTTCCCGGAAATAGGATGATAAACCTGTCGTCAGTTCTAGTTTTTGCATGACGGTAGAACAGATCCTCGTCTACATGATTGATCAGAACGGAGCAATGCTGCCGTTCAATTGAGCGCGCAGTTACTGTCTCATACCATAAGTCATTCGATATGATCACATGGTCGGCAACTCGCGCTGACATCTTCTCAATCGCTTTTAGGAACCAGACATATAGGGGTTTTAGCTTGCTCTGAAATTTGTTTGCAAACAGCTCCGGGACAAGATCATGTATGTCAAGGATAATTGTGGAACCAGTAAGCTTTGGATACCATGCCGCAAATATGAGAAAGTCTGGCATATTGTGTACATGGATTACATCGTAGTGAATCTGCTTATGTTGCCGAGTCAATTCTCTTGAGGATCTCACCAAAAAGCACAAAAGACGGAACGCATAGCTCCACATGCTGCGTTCATTCTGTTCACGATGCTGTACTCGATATACCCGAACCCCATTGACGGCTGGCTCCGCCATCTGCCCAAATCCAGAACTGCTTAACGCAATTACATCAACCGTGTCGCCACGCTTCACGAGCGCCTCAGCGTATCGCCGGACACGATTGTCACACTCATAAGTAGTGTAAGCCAGCATACATACCCTTTTGCATCGAACTGATACCTCTTGTTCGACCTTATGCTGGTTTACCATCTCATAACAACCCATTCGGGACTCCACGGCACACTGCTTCACCGTTAAATGTTGCGGAGCTGATCTTTGCGACATCGATGTTGGAGAAGCAGAGCAGTAATGTCAGCCACGAGGCATTGCGTATTGGCTTCCATTCAAAGCGTATTCCCCATTCAAAATGGAGCGATGCCAAAGTTCTAGAATAACCAAAGAGAACAATTCTCTTGCATGTCGGCCATTGTGCGTGTTGTCTGCGATAAGACTCTCAACGGCACCACGATTAAAATACCCGCGCGCAGTTGTCTCTCGATCAAAAAGAACATCCTTCACCCAATCCTTCAGTTCTGCTCTTAACCAGGTCTCGTATGGCATTGGAAAGCCAGCCTTCTTACGGTGCAGGATCTCATGTGGGACCCGGCCTTCCAGTGCGAACTTAGCCATGAACTTGGTGGTGAAACCTCGGACCTTTTGATTCTCTTGGAGGGTTGCTGCAAACTCGAGAATCCTGTGATCAAGGAATGGAACTCGCAATTCAATCGAATTCGCCATTGTCATCTTGTCTGCCTTCAGGAGCAGATCGTCTGGCAAAGTTGTCTTCGTATCAACATAGAGCATCCTATTGAGGACGCTTTTAGCGTTTTCGCTTCTAAGATACTGCTGGACAGGAGCTTGAGAATATGGCTTATTGACGAAGGCTGCAAAATTGTTGGAGTAAAGCATGCAAGATTTTGCGTTGAAATATGACCCCGGCGAATATGCTCGGCCAAGGTAGTACTTATCAAACGGGAGGCCCAGCAAAGGAGCGTACTTCTGCAAGCGCTGCAGTTTCACAGTTTGATTCAGGCGAGCACCTAGGGCAGCAACAACCGGCAGGGAGGGTCCTAGTAGAGATTTCAGCCTTTCGAGCCAAAGCACGCCACGATACGTTTGGTACCCAGCGAAGGCTTCGTCGCCTCCTTCTCCGGAGACTAGAACCTTGACATAGTCTCTTGCCAAGCGGGCAACATAGTAGAGCGCAACTGATGGAGGGTCACAGACAGGTTCCTCCATTTGCCAAGTGAACTTAGGCAAGAAGTCTGCAAACTGACGGGCACTGATGGTTGTTTCATGATGTTCCGTTCCGTACAGCTTTGCCGCTAAACTTGCAAACGGTCGCTCGTCAACAACCCCCGACGACGAGAAGCCAACGGTAAAGCTGCTTAACGGCTTGTCTGTCTTTCCGACGGCTAGTCCAAGCATCGCAGTGGAGTCTACACCTCCACTCAACAAAAATCCCACAGGCACATCGCTTATCATGTGCAGCCGAACAGACTCTTCCAACAGCTCCAAGAATTCATCCCTTGCCTCTGCATCGGTACGAACCTTTGTTGAAAACCTGAGATCCCAATACTGCTTGACCTCGACCTTTCCACGTCGGACCAGCAAGAATGAACCCGGAGCCAACTTGCGCACATCCCGTAGAAGTGTCTCTTCTCCAGGAAGGTATCCAAATGTGAGGAAGCGATCAATCATTTCCGGGGCAACCTCAGGCTTGAACTCCGGATCCGCCAAAAGGGCCTTGATTTCCGAGCCAAAAGACAAAGAAGTCTCCGAAAGCCGATAGTACAAAGGTTTGATTCCGACACGGTCTCGAGCTAGGAGCAGTTGTTTTCTATTCTCGTCCCATATTCCGAAGGCAAACATCCCTCGTAATTTCTCAATACAGTCTGCGCCATATTCTTCGTAGAGGTGGACAATTACCTCTGTGTCTGTCTTCGTTGTAAAGACGTGCCCACGCGCTCTCAGGTCCTCTTTAAGCTTTTCATAGTTGTAGATTTCGCCATTGAAGACGATCCACACCGAGCCATCTTCGTTCGAAATTGGCTGGTGGCCGGTCGCTAAATCGATGATCGACAGACGCCGGAACCCGAAACCTACGGAACCGTGAGCGTAGTAGCCTTCGTCGTCTGGCCCACGATGTGCGATACTGTCCGCCATTGCTTTCAACAAGCGCGGCGTGACTGGCGCATCTTTCTCAAAATTCAGCTTGCCACAAATGCCGCACACATCAACCTCACGTCTCGGGACCGAAAGCGAACAGGGTTTCTTTGAAATGGAATTTCGAACGATGAGTAAATTTCTGGCAAACGAGATGGCTTTTTGTGCGGGTTGCTGAAAACGGTCAGTACGGGGTCAAGGATATACTTGTCCAGCTTAACCAACGTCGAATCATATCTTGACTCCTCGCGCTTGTCTTCTTCAACGCTACCGTTGCCTTTAGGGGGTCTGACTGCTCCGGAGGGGATGTTTTTCATGGATGTTACCGTCCCAGATACTGCGTCTTCCGGTGAGCCGATTCCATTGTTGGCGCCGAAGGAAGGCTATGGCATCGGGGTCGTCTACTTGCGGAATTCTCTTCAGATAGCCGCTGATATATCCGTACATAAGAACAATGGCACCCATGACACGCGGTCTCATAGTGATCCGCCGCAGGCACTTTGCCAACATGAACACCGGATCGTAGCCACAGATGTAGTTTGCTCGGCCGTACTTCACCAGAGCCTGCCAGACGCCGTCGGCGGTTCCGGTTGGACGATGATGGACGAGAAACAGATCGTTGAAGCTTTTTGTGCGCCATCCTTGGGAATTTGCTTTGATTTCATCCATTGTGTCCCAACCAGGGGCGGCCCATAGACCGCCAATACTTTCCCAGCAAGCCTTGCGGTATATTTTTGTTGCCCCCCTAACGTGAAACGGAGGGGCTTCTTCAATCCGTATAGCTTTTGCAGATACATAGCAGATGGTTCCACCGCCCAGCCCAAGTGTCTGATCGTCGCGAAATTTAAGGAAGCACTGTTCGAAATAGTCGCTTTCAAAGGAAAGGTCTCCGTCGAACTTCGCGATAAATTCCCAGTCTGTGCTTTGCAGAACCCGATACCCGTCGTTGAATGCCTCAACTACTCCGCCACCGGGCTTGCGGAACCCACGATTACTCCGATGCACTGCGCGAATCCATTTCACGTTTTTCGCGTACTCGTCGATGATCTGAGGAGTATTGTCGCTTGACCCATCATTCACGATGATCCACTCGGCCGGCGGTACGGTCTGCCGCAACATGCATTCCACTGTGCTACGAAGATGTTCTTCTTCGTCTCGAACGGCAGTAATGACTACGAATTTGGTTTCGAGATGGGTCATAAGCCAATGAAGTCTTCCATGCTGTTAACGTGCCGTTGGCTGGGAAACAGGGCGCAGGCGACCAGATGACCCGAGCATTGTGTGCAGAATCAGTTTCCATTTCGTTAGTGCGGCCGAGTTTGGCGTTCGGTTCCTCAGTATTCCCATTGGCGCTCTCGTTCCTGTCAACACGATGAGACGCACCAGTGATGCGCACGCAATCGCAAAACGAAAGGCAACCGCGTATGCGTGTCCATGGTGCCGTTCGCAGAATATGATGATTGAGCGCCATTTCATCGGAGTTGCTTGCTCAGGGTTGCTGCTTTTGCCCCCGTAATGGAGGACGGTTGGAGAACTAAGATAGTAATTAGAATATCCAGCTTTCTGAATCTTGTAGCACAAATCTAGATCTTCAGCATACATAAAGTAGGCCTCTGTAAAGCCCCCTACCTCTTCAAATACCTCGCGACGCATCAGCATACACGCACCCGAGATTACCTCTACCTGCGCGGCCCCGACGCGCTTAGACCACAACGGCTCAGTTCCCCATAAATGTGAATTCGGCCAACGCACACGCAACCAGTCAGAATCCAGTAACTGGTTAAGAATTGTCGGAAATGTTTGGATGCAACTGGTCTGTATGGAGCGATCTTCATTCAGAAGGGTACACCCGATAACACCTGCACACCTATCGGCTGAAAGTGTACGGATCATTATGTCTCCTGCCGAATTGAGAAGTTCTGTGTCTGGGTTGAGAAACAAAAGGTTGTCTCCAACTGATCTCTGAAACCCAAGATTGTTAGCGGCTCCAAACCCTATATTCTCGGTGCATTGGATCAGCGTAATTTGTGGGAACTCGCGCGCTATGACGGATGCCTCTCCGGTAGGAGAAGCGTTATCTACAACGACAACCTCGAAGGAGCATTTGGTTTGTGCATAGATACTCGCAATACACTTGCGCAAATAGGTGAGCGAGTTCCAGTTTACGACGATGAATGAAAGCTCCATAATAAATTGTGTAAGCGCTCGATTCCAAGTTTGTTTACATCATGGTTACATGAGACGTTTAGGATCCCCAAGAATTGTGTGCGGTGTTTGATCTGCAAGCTTTAGCAGACGATCCTTGGAAACCAATCGTCGCGGTAGAGATCATAGCGAGAGATGCGAACCACCAGATCTGGGTTTGATCCCAATAAGCTACGCCAAAAAAGGCATAAATGTGGGCGAGCATAACAGCTCCAAGACTCCACAAAAGCCATTGATCTTTGGCTCTCACGCGTCTACGCATCTTTCCAAGCCTGCTATAGCTTTGGCAGATTATTGCGATGAAGCAAGTGACCGCAACGAGCCCACCTATCTCCCCCTCGGCTACAAACTGGTTCGATAGGTCCCACATGTCATATCCCCAATTACCGTTTTGATTTGTCCCAATGAGCCACCAATCGAGAATGTGTCGCATAAACGTATCAATCAAATAGGCACGATCGTAGCCTCCAGAGCCGCCAACAACGTTGGCGTACGCAACCGCCCACCATACAGGCGCATTCATTATTGCCGCTAAAATTACGAGCGCACCCACAATTCCCCAACGGACCGTCCGCATGGAGCGGCGAATAGGCCAGAGAGACAGTCCAAGAACTCCGGCCGCGTATGCAAGTAAAGGGGTACTGGAGCACGAGGCGAAGACCATCAAGGTCGATCCAAGAATTCCGATTACGGCAACAGGCCTGCTATTGCCGCTCTTCAACAACCAGAAAAAGAGGGGGACCAGCGTAGCCCCGCAGCAGCCGGCTAAGATTGAGTGTCCCAACGACGCTTGGGCTCTGATCGCGCCATCGCGCATCTCAGGGATCAGCCGAACGCCGCCTAAATAGCCGAATATGTTCACATCATGGATGTGCTCATATAACATACAGCTTCCCAAGATTACAGTAATCAAGGCAAAGGTCTTGGCTGTCCGGACGATATCTTCCTCGTTCTGGATCAGGTGGCGAAGCAAAAAGTATCCACAATAAGCTGTAATCCCGAAGTTCACTTGCTCTGCCAAGCCGTCAGGCCAATTTGTGAGGATGGCCGCTCCTACCCGATATCCAGCCCACAGGATAAAAAGTTTGTCGATGCTATTTAGTCCACCAGCAACTTGAAATCTGGCTCGTGCAAGCCGTACAAAGCCGACCAGCAGGACAATAAGCCTCACATACAAATGCAAGCCAACAAGTACAATCACCTGACCACGAGGGACGAGGAAGGTTATTAGGAGCAGGGGGACAACGACATACTTCCTTGGAAGCACCAGGATCAGAACAGAAGTCAGCACCAAAGCTACAAGAACCACCGGGTGCAGTACGGTTCCAGAAGCCCCGTGCCCTAAATCCCGTTGGTTAAACTGCAAATGCGGATGCATCTGATCTACCCAGTTGTTAGATCCGAATCCTTAAATTCTCAGATCCAGAAGCCGCTTCGCTGACTCGTACCCACTGCCCCAGGGACAAATCATAAATTTTGATAAGTTTCGCGGGACTTCCCGCAATCAAACTAAAATCGGGGAAGCTCTGTGTTACGACGCTGTTCGCTCCTACCACACAGTTTCTGCCTAGAGTCAACGCGCCGTTCGAGCAGCAGATGGCGCACCCAAATCCCAGCCAACTATTACGCCCAATCACGATCCGTCCGCCTTCAGTTACGCCCTGCGCATGGATTGGCAGGTCGGGATTGGAGTATTCGTGATTGTGATCCATGATCAGCACTCCAGGTGCCAGCAAGACATCTGCTTCCAACTCAATATAGTTCTTGGCTGAGACTGTTGAGCGTCGACCTACACTGCACCCGTTCCCAATAATCAACTTAGTCTGAAGTGGACCGGAATCCTCGATAATATTAAGCCACGCGTCTACGCCAACCTGCACATCGTCTCCTATGCTAATGTAAGGCGCGTCCCTTCTCGACAATTCGCAATTCAATGCGATTGAGACGCTCCGTCCAATTGCGGCAAAAGGATAGGTCATTCGCATCCACTCGGTATTCAATTTCCGAGTCGCACGCCCTAAGAGCCGTAGAGGATCCTCTACCGTTCCGCGAGAAGATTGAGAACGAGTATCCATTCAGCGTTACTCTGTGCAACTAGCCTTTCGCACGAATCATTTTTGGGAAAAGCGAGGTGAGTAAAGCTTGCCTCTCGCTCGCGGTCACAGCCCCGGTGCCCACTAGAACAGGCCAAGATACGAGAAGACAAGCTAATCCGGCTTTCGCCAACGTTATGGCGGCAAGCGTTCTTCCGGTATAACCACCCCGCAGTGGAACGTAGGATGCGATAAGGCCAGTGGTAAAGATCGATGCCGCGGCGACCGATAGTCTGAATGCGTCTGGCATCACAATATTTGCACGAAAGACGTCGAAAGTCCTTGCGAGGGCATAGAGCATGAATAGCATCCCCGCAAGCTCGCAAGCCGCAAGGCCCGCCAATATTCCAACAAACCCTAACCTTGGAGCGAGTGCAACGACTCCAACGATCAATGCAATACGCAGAAGCTGGCGTATGTTGTCCAGCAGAGCTTTCCCAGAAACTCTGTAAAGCACAAGAGCGAGCACGGAGAGGGCACCAAAAAGTGAACTAAGGCACACGAGAAGAAAAGCGGATCGGAATCGTGGATCAGTTTGCCCCGCCCAGGCACAGGCGATTGTTGGCCCAAACATTGCGACAAAGCCCAACGGAAGAAGGCTCAACCCCAAAGTCACCTTGAAGGCCTTGGAAAGGAGCGCCTTCATTTTCCCAACAGAGCCTGAAACAAATACCAAGGTCCCTCCCGACAAAATCGGCGACAGGAAGGCGTTCTGTAGAGTAGCCGCGGAACCTACTACACGGGTTACGACTGCGTAGATACCAGCTGAATTCGCACCAAAGCTTCGGAGGATGGCGACAGGAATGAGTGAGTTATAGAGGACCTCCAAAACATTCACTAACTGATAGCTTCCAGCGAACCGAAATAACTCATAAAGAACATCTTTGCTCAGCCATCGGTTTCCAAGCTTAATCTGCGGAACGACCCGATGCGAAGCGAAGTAGCAGCAAGTGAGATATGACAACTCTGAAATGCCCATTACTGCTGCCATAGACGCAAGACCATGCCCCAGATGTAGAACAATAACAATCGCTCCTGCCTCGGCGATCGAAAACACTGTGTTGAACTTTCGAAGCAGATCAATCCGATGCCCCCCCATCACGATGCCTTCGAAGGCAGCACCTGCATTCGACAAAAGCATGATCACTGCTAATAGAGAAATCGATTCTGCCGTTGATTTAAGAAATTCCTGAGGAACTCCTGATATCTGGGCAATACGTTGGGAGAATAAAGCGATTGGAATCAGTCCCACAAAAGAGAGTCCCGTCATAATCGCGGAGCCAGTGCTTAATAGCTTGTTAGCTCTGTCGTAGTTGCCATTCCCGGTTGCTTCAGCCACATACTTTTGGAATGCATTCTTAATGCCAACGCTTCCAAAGCGCATATAAGTGGCCGTTATAACAATCACATTCCAAATGCCGTACCCACTCAATCCGAGATGCTGAATGACAATCGGAACTGTAACCAACCGCGTAAGTATCTGCGTGGCGGTCGCTACCACCCCGAAGATGGTGCTCCTGCCAATGGCGCTGGCTAACTGCTGGTTTTGCGAAACGTCAGGCTTAGAGTTTGTCAAGATACTCAGAGGGTCTTGCTATTCTACGTGTGTCCGTCGAAACCCGATGGGGTTGTTGCGGCTGTCAGCAACACATATCTCAGGTTTAGCATATTGGGGTCATGATCAACTTCCGACGCTGCAGTTAATACACGATGTAGTTGATCAGCTCGCCTATTTGTTCAAGATCACGTCAATGACCACGCCAGCATTGGCTGCAGAGGCTAGCCTGCTTAGCGGAACCACAATTGACAACCATAGTCCCTTGCGAATCGCTCGCCATATGAGGTTTGCCGGTCCAGCCTTGGCCATAGGAGTCGGCGAGAAGTTAAGTTTTTCGAGAAAGGCCTCAAGTAAATAGCGGGCACTATGGTGCGCATGCGATCCTTCACTAGTAGCAGTAATGAATGACTCGCGAAATCCTACTTTCGCAACCAGTTGAGCCATCGAGCGTTGAGAAAAGTGATAGAGGTGCCGCGGTAGTTCCAGGCCGTACCAGTAGGTTCCGAATAACCTAGCCTCCCATGAGTCAATATTCGGCACCTTTCCAAAGAAGATACCTCCAGGTCGCAGCCAGTAATGTATCAACTCAAGAAACTCGCGCGGCCGGTCCATGTGCTCAAGAACGTCAAAAGCTGTTATGACATCGAAGCTATTTGGTGGGAAGGGTGCTTTCATGATGTCGCCCACGAATACTTCGGCGCCCGATGACAACTTGGCTCTTTCTGCAGTTGCACTGTCCATCTCGATCCCAAAAAGTTTCCAATGCCCGTTATTCATCCTTGCGAGAAACGATCCCGAACTGCATCCAACGTCTAGAAGTGTCCCTTCTTGCTTGTATCGAGCAATCGTCGCCTGATGTGTTTGCCAACGTATCCCATCTTTATGTTCGGCCCCAGAAATAATTGCCTTATGATAGTCCCCGGTGTAGTGCAGTCCCATTTCTTTGGGGCTGGGAGGACTCGCAAGCCATACGCATGAACAGGAAGAACAACGTAGCAAAACGTACTGTTCTTTCCGCAAGTGAAACCGATCCGGCGCATTGGTGGACTGGGATATTCGCGTGGCACCGCAGAGCGGGCACACTCGGAGACGATGTTCTTCGGACGCTCGTTCCGGTGCAATAGTCGTCTGTGAACTTATCACTTAGATTGACCCGATCCCTGAATTATTATCCGGCTCACCAGATGTCGGCATTTTCGAGGCGTCAGACTCGCCCTCGTAGTACCTGAGAGTTGCTAATTATTCCCAACGTCGCGCTAATAGTAGAAGTGTTTGCACCTCACGAAACACTGGTTGCCTTTCCAACCGTTGGTTTGCGAGTGACCTATCCGACAGGTCAAATTTCAATTGTGCACGCATTTCGTTGCAAAGGTGGCAGGAAATGCCAACAGGTATCTAGCGTCCTGCTCGATATTCCGCGAATAGAGCAGGACGCTAGACAATACTTGATCTTGGATCGAAGTAATTGGGTAGCTCAAAATCAGTGCTGACAATTGCGCTGAACTGCTGCCAATTTCTCTTGCTATCCCTAACTAAGTCACAAAAGATCACTAACGTATTTTGTTGCTCTACAACAAGGGAACTAAGGTCATTGATCGGCGAA
>Ga0302227_10002826_pt1 | contig 11699 bp, 20 predicted proteins | sample II_Palsa_N1_1_FD_193525 | JGI IMG/M metagenome (GOLD analysis project Ga0302227, IMG submission 193525) | Peat permafrost microbial communities from Stordalen Mire near Abisko, Sweden - II_Palsa_N1_1 | ecosystem: Environmental > Terrestrial > Soil > Palsa > Peat permafrost | place: Sweden...
TTCTTCTTTCCTTTTCAAATTCTCGGACAAAGCATACTTATTCGAGTTGTTGTCTGTGAGGTGTGTCCGCCATCGCAGTGCTAGGGTTCCTTTTCCCTTTCTTCGTCGAGTTAATGTCGATTGTGAACGATGAATGCAAAGTGAAATTTGTTCTCAGCGAAGTTCTACAATTTACCCCGGAGTGCACAATCGATGAGGAACAACATTCATTCATTCATCATTCATTCATTCAACAAAACACGACCTTTTTACAACTCATTCTGTATTCACTTTGTTTTCACGTTGAATTCACAAGTCGTTCAACCGCCGTACAAACATGGTGTCGTCACCCACTTAAGTCGTGCACAATTGATGAGAATTTGATTTGCACAAACACTTTTCATTGCCGTCCCACCCGTGCAAATGCCGCTGCGCAAGAAGAAGCCGGGCGAGGACGACAAAGACACGGAGAAACGCACAACCACCATCATCATGGCGTTGCCCACCGCAGTACAGGCATGTGGGCACACACTCCACCTCGACAAGGACGAGCAGGCACTCCTCTACGAGGAGCTCCTCCGCTGCGTCCACGCACAGTCGCGCATCACCGTGCTGGCCGCATGGTTCCTGAACGTCTACTTTGCTTGGCTCACGGACGACCAAATTGCCACGCAGGGCGCTGCCGCAGGCACCCACGCCCTCCTCACATGCGCAGCGTCTCTCGTCAACAACACCGGCAACCTTCTCACCGCACGTTCGCAGCCGCTCATGAAGCAGTGCTTTGACACGGTCTTCGCGCCAAGGTTCCCCGATTCCGTTTGGCCGCGCCTCGACGACGGCGGCCACTACGCCTCGGCCATCGGTCGGCTGTTCGACGCAAACTATCAGGTCTACACCACGCTGGCCCTCGACGCTCACGCCATATCCTACCTACGCCTCGAGGGGGCCTTCCCGCCCGATGCTTATGTGGACGGGCGCTGTCCCGAGGACTCCCGCTTGCCCAAGTGGGTCGCGACAAAGGCATGGGAGCGGGCCAAAAAACTCTGGCCGGCGACGACCGATGCATCGTTCATGACAACTCAGTGGCACCGCGACTACAACGCCAACCGGCCTCTGGCCTACGTCGACGTCCTGGCGGAGCGCATGGTGGTGACCATGCGTACGGACCCGCTGCTTCTGCACCGCGACATCCTGAGGCGCGTCGAGGAGCGCCAGGCAGCTGCTATGGACGTCGACGGCGAGGACACAGAGGCTCGCTATCGCCGCACGGGCAAGACGTTTTCACTCTTCCCCATCTACAAGATCCGTAGCCACTTTGGCGTGCTTGACCAGGCCAACACCTTCCCGCCCGACCACGACTCGGCGGGGGTCCTGCGCTCGCTCTTCCCCAAGCGCCCTGGCTGGGAGCCGGCGCACCAGATCATGACGGACGGGGTCCGCGTCGCCTTGACGTACACGCGTATGCAGCCCAAGCGGACCATCGGGTCCGATGCGATGCGCAAGCGCAAGCGCCGCAGCACCCTAGGCGAACACATCACCGAGCGCCCGGCGCACTCCAGCTTCCACGCAGACCTGGACGCGCCGCTGATCGACATCCGGACGGCACCCAAGGGCATGTACGACCTCAAGGACCTCCAGGAGGACTGGACGTTTGCCGACGGCGACTGGGAGGCGTTTGATCCAGGCCTCACTCACCTCTTCACCGGAAACACGCCATTCCCGAAGACCGCAATCTTGGACCGGTCCTCGCCCAGCACAGCGTCTGCGATCCGCGACAGGATCTTCTGGTGCTTGATATACGACGTGAACCGCTGCTGGCCCCACCACGTTTGGCCAAAGTGGGCCCAAAGACTTGTCCAGTGGCCGATCCACACGTCCAGATGCTGCAGCAGTGTCTCGAGGTCGGCCGTCTTTAGGGACGCGCGCGACAGATCTGTCAACTGGGCCCGAACTTCACGGTTGCGGTGGTTGGCCCGACGCGTCGCGGTGCCAGCGCCGGTGAGGTGCCGCCACTCCTTCCTGGACATCGACGTGCCCCGATCGCCGTCGTCGATGAAGGGGATGCCGCCCGCGCCCGTCACGAAAGTTCGGGACTACCTGGCGCGCCACGGACGAGTCGTCATCGTGGACGAGTTCCGGACGTCAAAGGTATATTTTAAAACGCTAACGTTGCTGACGCCGTTGGGCAGGTCTGTTCGATGTGTCATTGCGAGATGCGGCAGTCGTCTGCTGGTTTTGCGTCCAAGCACTGCAAAAGTGACTACCACACTTGGACGTGGAACCGGGACGACAACGCGTCGCGCAACATCGCCGAGATATTCAGGCGCAAGCTTGTGGGCATGGACCGTCCGCTTGCGCTGCGCTGCGTTGCGTCCACGCGGTCATAACCCTTTTATTTTCAAGTTTGAGAGTCTCCAAGCTAAAGACAGATGGCTGTCCTTGGACGACGGAGTCTGCAATGACTTCATGCCCGTTTGGACCAAGGTACGTTTCGTCTGTGTTTTGGTGAATTCGTTTGCTGATTACGTTGTTTGTGAAATTGTAGATTGCTTTGTAGAATGTAGTTTTCTCATCAATTTTGTACTCCGGGGTACCCATGTTGCTGATCAAGAATGGCACGCTCGTCAACGACGACCGCATGTGGAAGGCGGACTTGCTCGTGGAGGCGGGCAAGATCGTTGCCATTGGCGAGAACCTGGTGGCGCCCAGTGGCGCCGCCGGTGTGCGTGAGCTCGACGCGACCGACCGCTTCGTCGTGCCTGGCGGCATCGACCCACACACGCACCTGCAGCTGCCGTTCATGGGCACGGTCTCTGTGGACGATTTCGACGGTGGCACGCAGGCCGCCGTGGCCGGTGGGACGACGTGTGTCAGTACCGTTTGCGATGCAATGTCTTTGGCATGGCATGGCACTAACTTGCTCCCCCCCCCCCCACCCCGGGCAAGCAGTCGACTTTGTCATCCCTTCCAAGACACAAACACTGCTAGAGGCGTACGACCAGTGGCGCGGCTGGGCCGATCCCAAGGTCAACTGCGACTACGGGCTGCACGTTGCGATCACGCACTGGGACGCGCAGGTGGCCGAGGAGATGGGCGTGCTGTGCCGCGAGCGGGGCGTGAGCTCGTACAAGTTTTTCCTGGCCTACAAGGGCGTGTTCCAGGTGACGGATGTCGAGATGTTCCACGGTCTGCAGCGCTGCAAGGAGCTGGGCGCGCTTGCGATGGTGCACGCCGAGAACGGCGACCTGGTGGCGGAGGGCCAGAAGCACGTGCTCATGTGCGGCGTCCACGGGCCCGAGGGCCACGAGCTGTCGCGGCCCGAGGAGGTCGAGGCCGAGGCCACCAACCGCGCCATCACCATCGCCAACCAGGTCAACACGCCGCTCTACGTCGTCCACGTCATGAGCAAGGGCGCCGCAGACGTCCTCGTGCGCGCCCGCCGCGCCGGTGTGCGCTGCTTTGGAGAGCCCATCGCCGCCGGCCTCACAGTCGACGGCTCCAAGGCCTTTGACAAGGACTGGCGCACCGCCGCGGCCTACGTCATGTCTCCGCCACTCCGATCCGACCCCACCACCAAGGACTACCTCATGCGCCTGCTCGCGTCCGGCGATCTCGCCTGTGTCGGCACCGACAACTGCACGTTCAACGCGGACCAAAAGGCCATGGGCAAGGACGACTTTTCCAAGATCCCCAACGGCGTCAACGGCATCGAGGACCGCATGTCGCTCGTGTGGACCCGCGGGGTCGCAGCTGGCTACCTCACGCCCAGCGAGTTTGTCCGCGCCACGTCGACCATGGCCGCAAAGCTCTTCAACATGTACCCGCGCAAGGGGCGCCTCGACGTCGGCTCCGATGCCGACATTGTCATTATCAACCCCAACGCCAAGAAGACGATCTCGTCCAAGACGCACCACCACAAGGTCGACTTCAACATCTGTGCGTATTCTTTTTTTTTCTTTTTGATTTTGATTTTATGTATGAATAATGTAACAGTCGAGGGCATCGAGGTCACCGGCATCCCCGAGGTGACGATCTCGCGCGGCAAGATCGTTTGGGAGAACGAAACGCTGTCGACCGAGCCCGGCAGCGGCAAGTTTGTCGCGTCGCCCTGCTTTGGCTATCCGTTTGAGGGGGTTGCTATCCGCGATCAAGTCAACAATCCTGCTCTCAAAAAGGTGGATCGTTCGTGAGGTGAGTGAAAGTGAAAGAGAGAGAGAGAGAGAGAGAAACACGTTGCGTGTGTACTGACAATCGTAGTGGTTTTGTAATTTCATTGGGCCGCAGACGAGGGCATAAGCGGATCGCAGACAATGTGGCGCTTGTGGTCAGGCTTGACAAAGTCGGCGAGGGCCTCGGCATAGTCCTTGTAGCGTCCGGTCATCTGGAAGCACCAGCGGTCGCGGACTTGGCGGCACATGTTGAGGTCGCACTCGACGATGAGAACGCCGTCCGACGTGCGCGAGAGCCCCGGCGTGCGCGATCCGTTGGGCGCTGCGACGTAGCTGCTGCCGTAAAAGTGGCCAAAGTCCTGGTGCGCGGGCTTGCCGTCGCCCGATGTGAACGCGTTCGGGAAGACCTCGGTGCCGACGCGGTTCAGGCAGGCCACAAACACGCTGTTTGCGATGGCTGCGTTGCGCCCCTCGATGGGCCACATCGGCTCGGACAGCGCGCCCACAGTCGCCGACGGGTTGAAGATGATCTCGGCGCCGTTGCACGCGTACAGCATCCACGCCAGCGGGTGGTGCCGGCCATAGCAGATGTTGATGCCGATCCGTCCGAACTCGGTCTCAAACACGGGGTGCTCAAAGGGCCCCTCCAGATAGTAGTTGGCCTCGTTAAAGTCGTTGATGCGGGGGATGTGCACCTTGCGGTGCTTGCCGATGACGTTTCCGTGGTTGCCGATGACCACGGCCGTGTTCCAGATCAGGTCCTGGTGCGCCTCGTCCCGCTCGAGGATGGGCGAGACAATGACCATGTTGTACTCGAGGGCCTTGCGCTGGAGGAAGCGTGTGGGCCGGCCGGTCACAGGGTCCTCGGCAAACTCGCACCAGGGCTGCTTCTCGCGCGTGCACATGAAGAACGGGCAGTGCCACGTCTCCTGCAGGCACAGGATGTTGGCTCCGCCCTTGCCGGCCACGTCCACCAGCTGCCCTATCCGCCGCTCGAGCGCCTCGTACTGCTCGTCCACCGTCGCGGTCGTCGGCGCAACGATCGCGTTCTGCACCACCGCGACCTTGACCACCCGCGGCGCACGGCGGTGCTCGATCGCAGCACCGCCAATCTTGTAGCCCTTGAGCTCGATCTTGTGCTGGCTGGCCGCAGCGGACGCGTCCCCAGCGATGACGAGTGGTTCCGACGGCGCACCGTACAGAACGCGCAGGACCTCGCTGCGTGTGCCCTCTGGCAGCGCCTCCAGTGCGCTCTCTGGTAAGCAGTACGGATGTGTGTTAGCAGTTGGGCTGGGACTGCGTCGTCGTACCAACGGACGTCAATGCTGCGCTCATCTTTTGTTTTGTTGTCGTTTGTTGGTTTCTCGTTGACTTTGAAAAAAATCACCCCACGCCGACGTCAGCAACAAGTCATGTTGGGCGTACGCCAGTCAGCGGTGTCGGCGTCGCGGCTCGCCCGCCGCTCGCTTGCGACGCTGCCGCCGACCAGCCACGTGCCGCCCAAGTATGAGGGGCCGTCCTATGACGAGGTGCTGAAGAACCGCAAGGAGTATGGCCATCCGGTACGTTCCTTGGCAGCGACTCGTTGATCACTCACAACCCCCACACCCCACACCCCACACACCCCACCGCACCAGAACCTGTTCCTGTACTACAAGAAGCCTGTGATGATCGTGAGCGGCCACAAGCAGTACCTGTACGACGAGAAGGGCACGCGGTACCTGGACATGATCGCCGGCATCGTCACGGTCAGCGTGGGACACTGCCACCCGCGCCTGGTCAAGGTCCTGAACGAGCAGGCAAGCAAGCTGTGGCACTCGACCACGATCTACCTCAACGACCAGTTCTCCCAGTACGCAAAGGAGCTCGCGGCAAAGATGCCCGGCGACCTCAAGAGCGTCTACGTCGTCAACTCGGGGTCAGAGGCCAACGACCTCGCCGTCGCAATGGCTCGCGTCTACACGGGCAACAGCACCGTCCTGGCCCTGCGCAACGGCTACCACGGCATGAGCTACGGAGCCATGGGGCTGACGTCGCTGCACACGTGGAAGCACGAGGTTTGTTGCCGCTGAACTGGGTGATGTCTGAATGCCCAAACATAAAACAGATCCCGCACGGTCAGCACATCCACCACATCATGAACCCTGACCCGTACCACGGCGCGTTTGGAAAGAACGTCGAGCCGTACCTGGAAGAGCTGCGCCAGACCATCCGCTTTGACACGTCGGGCAAGGTGGCCGGTCTGTGGGCGGAGCCAATCCAGGGTACCAATCTTTCATAGCAATCTTTTTCTTACCGTGTCGGTGAAGGCATTGGAGGCACGGCAGAGCTCCTCCCGGGCTACCTCCCCAAGGCGGCCGAGATCGTGCGCAGCCACGGCGGCCTCTTTGTCGCCGACGAGGTGCAAACGGGCTTTGGACGCACGGGAAGCCACTACTGGGGCTTCCAAATGCACGGCGTCCATCCCGACATTGTTGTTATGGCCAAGGGCATCGGCGCAGGCTTCCCCATGGCGGCCGTCGTGACCACGCCCAAGATCGCCGCCGCATTCAGCTCCAAGCTCACATTCAACACGTACGGCGGCAACCCGATGGCGTCGGCAGTTGCCCGCGAGGTCCTCAAGATCATTGACGAGGAAAAGCTGCAGGACAACTGCAAAGTAAGCCTGATCATGTTGCCCCCTGTTTATTTAACCATTGGGGAAAGGTCCTGGGCACACATCTCCTCGACGGCATGAAAAAGCTCCAGAAAAAGCACTCGCTCATCGGCGATGTCCGCGGCGCCGGTCTCATGCTCGGCTTTGAGGTGGTCAAGGACCTCAAGACCAAGGAGGCGGCCTCGGTCGAGGCGGCACAGGTCTTCGAAAACATGAAGGACCGCGGTGTGCTCGTGGGCAAGGGCGGCCTGTACGGCAACTGCATGCGCGTCAAGCCGCCGATGTGCATCACCAAGGCCGATGCCGATTTCTTCCTCCACGTCATGGACGAGTCCTTCAAGGCCCTCTAATTTTTTCGGTGTTGGAATACTACGTAGTAAGAACGGACGGAGACAAGGGCGGACACGATGGCATGACACGAAGAAATTTTTTTTTATTTTTGCTTCCACGTCAGCTTTGAATGGACTGGCTGATCACGGCACTCGAAGTCGCGCTGGGCGGCTTGCTAGTGGTAACGACACACACCTGCGACCTCGACTAAACACCGACGCGGTACACGCAGCTGCACTTGGTCGTGCGACAGCTCTCGCACAAGAAGAACGCGCCGTTCTCGGAAGAGTTGTTTTACTATGATCCCAGGCACAAGTCGCACCACAACTTTCCGCAGCTCAAGGAGACGGCCGCGCCGTCGGTGCACCTGAGCATTGTCTTTCCGTGCTACAACGAGGAGCAGCGGTAAGTGGGTGGTAGCGGACGGGACGGCACATTCACCATCACCTCTTTTTTTTTTTTTCTTCGTATGCAGGCTTACGTCCACCATGCACGACACGATCACCTATGTCAAGCAGCGCGCAGACAAGGACGCCGCGTTCACGTACGAGATCATCGTGGTCGACGATGGCAGCCGTGACAAGACGGCCGACGTCGCCATGTCCTTTGTCGAGAAGGAGGGCTGTGAACACGTAAGACTGCTCAAGCTCGTCAAGAACAGGGGCAAGGGCGGTGCTGTCACCGAGGTACGCCCGTGACGCCCGTCCACCCTGAAGCGAGTGTGTGTGTGTGTGAAAAAAAAAAAACAGGGAATGATGCGCTCTCGGGGAAAGTACATTCTCTTTGCCGACGGCGACAACGCGACGAGCATCGCAGACGTCGAAAAGCTCGAGAAGAGAGCAAAGGAGATCGAGCGCAACGGGCTCGCCATCGCCATCGGGTCACGCGCGCACCTCGTTGGCACGGATGCGGTTGTAAGGGTACGCTGTCGATCCTCCCCACCCCCCCAATGCTAATAGCGCGCACTTTTTCTTCAAGCGATCCTTCATCCGCAATTTGCTGATGCGCGTATTCCATATGGTTGTCTATGTCCTGGGTGTCAAAAACATCCAGGATACACAGTGCGGCTTCAAGCTGTTCAGCAGGAAAGCGGCACAGCTGATCATGCCGTCGATGCGCACAGAGGGGTGGATCTTTGACATTGAGATCTTCATCCTTGCCGAGCTGCTCAAGATCCCTGTGGTCGAGGTGGGCGTGACCTGGCACGAGATTGCAGGCTCCAAGTTGTCGCTCGCGACCGACTCTATCCGCATGCTGAAAGATTTGTTCATTATCCGATACAACTACACCCTGGGCATCTGGCATCCAACGGTGGCCCTGTCTGACTTAGAAAAGATTAAATAATCTGTACAGGACAATTGGAGGATTGATCGTCAATTTAATTACTTGATCCCGAGGTCCCTTCAAACGTTGATCATTAATTGTTGCAACAAAAAAAATAAGAAAAAGAGGAGCGTAGAATTAAAAAAGAGTAGAAATATAACCAGAGTAGAAAAAAAGATGTTAAAAAAGGAAAAAAAAAAAAAAAAAAGACAGCTTATTTTAAAAGTACAATGAAAAAAAGGAATGAGCAATCAGCAGCACTTGCCACCGCCGTTTCCGTCCTTGGGCAGTTGGTCGTCGTCAACAACCACCAATTGAGACTTTGCCCTCGGCGGCTTTGGTTTCCCGCCATTGTCGCTGCCAGTCTCCTTGGAGTGTGCGAGCATTTCTGGTCGTCATTTGTTAGGGTGCACCACACACACGAGTAATTGTTCTCTCGTACTCTTGGTAAGCTCGAGGAAAACCTGCTCGACGTTGCGATTCAATTTGGCTGATGTTTCTATGTACATTGCTCCGACGGTTTGTGCGTATCTGCATAAACTGTCAGATAAATAAAATTAAAAACATGCAAAGAGACATACGCTTCGGCCTCGTCCTCTTTCACGTGTCGGTTCTTCTCCATGTCTGCTTTGTTGCCGGCGATTACTATGGGGATGTCGTTGCCGAGCATCTTCCGGAGCTCCTTGACCCAGTTTCGCACCTGGACAGCACGTCAGTTTGGCACTCCCTCGAAAACCGAAACAAACCTTTTGGAACGAGTCCTCATCGGTGATATCGTACACAAGTAATGCGCCTGCCGCGTCGCGGTAGTAGATTGGCCCCAGAGCATGGAAACGCTCCTGCCCTGCTGTGTCCTGTTCATTTGATGATGACGATGACGATGTGTTAGTCTACGGCGCTGCCATGTCATCACGGCCACGCATCGAGCGATAAAATAAAAGGGTGCAACGTTACCCAGATAGCAAGCTCTACTCGTTCGCCTTGAACGTTTATCCGCTTTGTCAGAAACGACGCCTGCAGTCAACTGTTAGAACACGTACATCCTCAGGCGCACAAGGGTACCTGCAGCGTCGCAACGTGCTTGTCGTTGAACGAGCTCTGGCAGTACATCATCGTGAGAGACGTCTTGCCAACGCACCCTATATTTGAAAAATGGGAAAAAGTCAGCATGCTCCTCACAGCACCCCGCAGCCACCACCATCACCACCACCACCACCACCACCACCACCACCCCAACGCAATACGCTGGGTTGTGGGTAACCCGTGACCTCTGCACAAGTTCGGTTATTTTTCGTTTTTTTTTTTTCACACCGCGGTTACGGATTGCCCGCTCTGCCAATATTCTTGTTTTTTGTCTTCCCCCCTTCCCAGCCGGCACTCGCAGTCCCCCCGCCACCCCGCCACCCCCCACCCCTCTCGACCCGTTCAGTACCTTCGCCCAGAAGAACGACCTTGAACGAGTGCTTTCCTGCCGATGACATATCACGGGGGGTTCAGTGTTTAAAATATGGCTACCACCATCAAATTCCTCGGCCAGAGGGTTGCGCAGCAGATCGATGTGGACCTGATGAAGGCGGACGGGTGCGGCTTTGCGCTGGAACAGCTGATGGAGTTGGCGGGCCTTGGATGTGCCGAGGTATCCGTCCGTGTTTACTTGTGATTACTCAGCGATGTGTCTGGCGATTTGTGTAGGCCATCTACAAGGTCTATGGAAACTGTCGCGCCCTGGTGTGCTGTGGGCCCGGCAACAACGGGGGCGATGGGCTGGTGGCTGCGCGCCATCTGAGGCTGTTTGGCGCACAGCCTACAATTTTCTACCCCAAGCCGACACCACGGCCCGTGTTTGAGGGCCTCGTCAAGCAAAACCACGCGATCGGCAACCCGTTCCTCGACAGCCACGCAGTGCTTTCGGCCGAGGACCTGTCAAGGCAGTACGACATCATTGTGGACGCAATCTTTGGTAGGCTGTGGCCTGCACAAAAAGAGAATTCATCTTTTTTGTGAATTGCCTCCTCGTTTATCCAGGATTCAGCTTTGCCATTGGCTCGGGGATCCGCCCGCCATTCGACTCACTGCTCAGCACGTTGCGGAAGACGTCGGTTCCGATCGTCTCAATCGACATCCCGTCCGGCTGGGACGTTGAACACGGCGACACACAAGACATTGGCCTGAGGCCCGACATGCTCATTTCCCTCACAGCCCCCAAGCTCTGTGCCAAGCACTTCCAAGGCCGATACCACTACCTCTCTGGCCGGTTTGTCAGCGCGAGCATGGACGCAAAATACGGTCTCAACCTCCCAAAATACCCGGGCACGTCGCAGTGTCTTGATATTTCCAGCAGCAGCAGCAGCAGCAGTGTGTTGTAGTCACAATTTTTGCAGCCAAGTGTTGCGGCCAAGTGTACTTGATTTATCATTTGTCATTGCATGTGTCCAACAAAAAAAAAAGAAGATGCCCCGCTTGTTACTTGACAAGGGCACGCGACAGGCCCGCGTTGTCTGTGCACACGTTTATCTTCAAATGTAAACAAAGCACGATAAGTTGCATACCCTTGAGATCGTGCGCCTGGTACTTTTGCAGCTCTTTCTGGTACGCGTTGAGCTCTGGCGCCTCGGTCGTCGTCTTTGCCTTTTTCCCCCGATTTTTCTGCATGCACAGTGTTAGCGTCCACATCACACTCCACCCTCTTCGTCTTCTCCGCGCAACGTACGATGCGGTCCTCAATCCTCCGTTTCCTGTGAGTAAAAGCGTGCTGCCGTTCAGTGTGCAAATCGACAAAATGTCTGGGGAGCGTACAGGTCGAGCGACTTGAGCTTTTTGAGCTTTTCCTCCTCGTCGGCCGAGAGCACCTTTTGCAAATGGACCTGCTGGTTGGACGTAGCAGCAGCCATCGCGGCCACCGCCGCGGCCGATGCGGCCGAGTTCACGGCGATGCCCTGCAGTGAAGCCATCCCTAAAATGGACTCCTGAATTACACGCCCTGATGTGGAGGAAAAACAACAAGACACCCGAGACGAGCGACGACGAGGAGGACGACCGCCCCATTGTCGCCAAGGGCCGCCGTATCTCGGTCAGCGCCGAGTCGATGAACCCAGAGGACGAGACCGCGTCGGAAAAGGTACCGAAATCATTGAGCGTGATTTCTTCCCGTGTTTTTTCGTTTGTGTTTTTTTTTGAAAAAAAAAAAAACACGGAGAGGAGGCTCGAGCCAAACACGCTGCGGGCTTGCTGTCTTGGCGCGG
>Ga0302227_10002827_pt1 | contig 11699 bp, 20 predicted proteins | sample II_Palsa_N1_1_FD_193525 | JGI IMG/M metagenome (GOLD analysis project Ga0302227, IMG submission 193525) | Peat permafrost microbial communities from Stordalen Mire near Abisko, Sweden - II_Palsa_N1_1 | ecosystem: Environmental > Terrestrial > Soil > Palsa > Peat permafrost | place: Sweden...
CACAACACTAAAAAAAAGCTCTTTTTTTTTTTTTTTTTTGGGTACCTTCAAACTGGTTCGGGTCGAGCTTGTTGTCCATAAAGTTTTCGATAAAGTCGAGGAGCTGCGCGTAGAAACCGGGCTTGCTGTTGTCCGAGGGGGGTTGCGGCTGCAGGCTCAGGTTGACGGCAATGTTGTTGGCGACCTTTGGGTGCTCTGCGTCGTGCGAGATCTGCTTCATCTTTTGCAGACGCGAGTAGGCGATCTGAAAGGAGAATGAATGAACCAAAACCAAAACCAAAACCAAAACCAAAACCAAAACCAAAACCAAAAACATACCTGCAAGAGACGGACAAAGACGTAGATAGTGTTGTTTGCGTAGAGGAACACGAGCGAGCTGGGCGCACCATTGACTTGCGGCTTGGTGTCCGACTCGCCCACGCCAACATTGAACAAGTGCGGGAAGACCTCCTTGCAAAAGCGGCCCACCTTTTCGCGGTCGGCAATGGTCATTGAAAACTTGTCGAGGTTTGCGACGACGAGACGGACGATGTCGTTGAGAATGCCGTGGTCGCTGAAGAACAATTATTGTTAAAAACTTGTCAACGAAGTGTTTTTTTCATTTTGCTCACCTGAGGACAAACTCAAACTGATGCGCGGGCTTGTTGGAGACCATGTCGCCGATGCGCTCGAGCTGCTCGTTCAGCAGACTTTCTGCCTCCTGGATGAGCTGGCGACCGGTGATGGCCTTCTTGTCGTTGAGCTTGAAGTTGTTGGCCTGGTAATCGAGCGCCTTGTAGTAGTTTTTGTTGTAGAGCTCGCGCCAGATCTTGTTCCACTCACGCTGGCTCTTGCGCCACTCTTCGTCCTTGAGCTTGAGGCGGTTGAGGACGATGGGGACAATCGCAAAGGGATGTCGTCTCAGGCTGTCGATAACCTCGGTCGTGCTGTCGCCATACACGCGCTTGATGGCTAGGTAATAGATCACCTCTGAGGTTCCTCCGAGGTTGTCGCCAAGGCGGTAGCGCTGCGCTTCGTCGGGGGTCATTTTTTGCATTCGCTCGTGCACGGCGTCAAAGTTGCGGATGGTGGCACGGTTGAGCTCGAGCATGTGGTCTAGTTCGTAGCGCTCGTCCTCGGCCTTGTAGATGGCCTCTTCGTGGATGTTTTTGCGAGAGGCCAGGAACGGCGAGTCCTCGCTCCAGCAAGGGAAGGAGACCCACGAGTCATTCAGGACCTCGTTGCAGAGCTCGTTTCGTCCAGAGCTCTGCGGGCGCTGGAAGGCTTTGGGCATTGCGCGGTAGGAAGGGCCATATCGCTTGCACAGGTTGTAATCAATCTGCGGGAAGTGGCTCGACGCGGGCTTGCGATCGGGAATGAGCAGTTCTGTTGTTGTTTTTGTTTAAAAAAAATTTTTTTTTCTTTCAATACTAAATCTTTACGGTACCAGGGGACTCCTTGTAGCCGATAAACTCTTTGAACCATTCAAACAGCTTGGGAGCTTTGGCCAGAAAATTGGACACCAAGTTGACAAGCTCTTGCCTTTTTTTTTTTTTTTTTTTTTGCAGTATTAGTTGTTTTTGCAAAGGGTGTTTTTGGCAACCTACTTTGTCACGATTTCTTGCGAAAAGAGGTTCAGGCACTTTAGAAACTCGCTGTAGACGGTCTTGTCATTGAGCGTGCGCTTGACGCTGTCAAAGAACTCGAGCTCCTCGTTCGTGCCGGGGCCAAAACCACCACCGAGAGGGAGAAGCTGGCTTGCACGACCGTAATTGAGGTCCTTGGTCTGGCCGACATTGTCGATCTGTGCTCCGGTGGGTCCCTGGGGCGAAAATACACCGCCGTGACGAACCTTGGATTTCTGGACAAGCGAAATGGGCAAAACAAACAAATAAACAAAACAAACAAAACTAGGAACCAACCTTGGGGACATTGCCCACGGGCAGTTGGCTCAGGCCGGCCTTCTCACTGGTGCGCTTGTACTGACGGCTGGAAGACGACTTGGAGCCCTTCTTGGAGCCGTGTGAGCCAAAGTGTTCAGCAGTAGCCGGGGCTGACGGCGGCGGTGCTAGGCGATCTAAGTGAAGAAAAATAAGATAAAAATTAAAACCCTTGTGCACCTCAAAAACAACAACAACAACAGAAATACTTTGAAAGGCAGCCGCGGCAGCGTTGGCAGCTTGCTGATGGGGGACAGCCTCAGGGAGGAACTGCGAAAACTCTTGCAAAAGGTCATTGTGGCTCTGGAAAAGGATGGCCACTTGGTCGTAGACCTCTTTGATGGACTTTTGCTCCTTCTGGTAGGTGTGGAGAATTTCCAAAAAGCTCTTGTACGTCTCTGGCTGTGCGTTGAACCGAGTCTACAGGAGATTTGTAAGCAAAGGGTTGCAACGTAATTTCAAACAAACTACCTTGATCTTGTTGACGTAGTTGATGGCATGGTTGAATTCCACAGGCTGCTTGCGTTGCTGCTGCTGCTGTTGGTTGGCCTGCATGGCAGCGAGCGTGTTGGGCGACGGGGGCTGCTGCTGTTGCTGGTAGGAGGGCGGGGAGACTGGCTGCTGTTGGATGAAAGCAGTCTGTTGGCGATGGTGCAAGTGTTGCAAGACTATTTATTGATTCCGGTTGGTTATATGCCACACACAGTACAGTTTTTAAATCAAAACGTTACTCGTTGGCTGCTGGAGCTGGTACGAGTTGATGACACCATTCTCAGCGGTGTGCGTAACGACCGGGGGCAGCGACTCGTCCGCAGGGAGGTCAATCTTAAAGCCCGGCGGGAGGAATGTGTTGAAACCCTGGATGAGGTTACGATGGCCTTGGAAGAGGTTGGAGACGCGCTGAATGACGCCAGGTGTGTCGATACTGTTGCCAAAAAAAAAAAAAAAGAAAAATTATCAACACAAGAAGACGAGCAGGCAGCAAGCAGAAACCGACCTCTGCGACTTGAAGTCTTTCATGATGTCGAGGAACTGATTGTAAACTTCGGGCTGGTCGTTGAACTGGATCTTGACTTGGTCGAGGTACGACAGGGCGTCCTTGACATTGAGAGGGCGAATGGCGTTCGCAGGAACCGGAACTGGACCCTGGCTACTGCCGACCCTGCAAACACAGTTCATTATAACGTCTTTTTCTTCTTCCTAATCATTGTACCACTCCTGCGACAGCGCGACCGAGTTGGGAGTCCCTGGGAGCTGCTGCTGCTGCTGCTGTTGCGTAATCAGGGCACTTGGCTGTTGGCCAGCCGGCGTGAGTGAAGGCATGCCAAAGCGACCATCCTGCACAAGACCACAATAAAGGGGGACACGTTGAATAACTATGCCAAGCCTGGAAAGAAAGGAAAAAAAAAAAATACCAATGATCCAACCGGAGGCTGCTGGATAGGAACCTGTGCCTGCACGCTGGGGCTCAAGGGCTGCTGCTGCTGAGTTGGCAGAACGTTCTATTTCGTGTGTGCGCGCCACAAATCAGAAGAAGAAGAAGACGGGAAAAAAAAAAGACAAACTTGTGATCCTGGGGCAGGCGAGGCCACTGGTGGTGTCAAGATGGTGGTTGTTGGTGGCGAGGTCAGAGGGGCCGTTGCGGGGAGCTGCGGGGATGCAGCGTTGAATTGTTGCGCTTGCTGCTGCTGCTGCTGCTGCTGCTGTGCACTCGGCTGCTGAAGCGGCGCGGACCCCGCTCCTGGGAGTTGCGGGAGGACCAGCATGGCCGCGCCGAGTGACGAGGGTGACAGCGGCTGCGGTGGTGCAGGCGACTGCTGCTGCTGCGGTAGCTGGAACGGCGCAGCTGGGGGCTGCTGCTGCGGCTGTTGCTGAGGCTGCGGCTGTTGCTGCGGCTGAGACGCCAAAGGCTTGTCTCCCGCAGGAGTTTCCGCATCTGCCATATCCTGCAGCAAAAAAGGAGAGTGACGCTTTGTTCAGTGAAAAAAAAAAAAAGGATAAAGCCGACGACGACAACAATTAAAACAGCCGGAGGGAGGGCGCGAGAGTGAGGGAGCGAGATCACGGCCTCTACAGAGGCAAAAAAACCCCCTGCCTCCTCCGGGCGAGTTCTTTCGGTCAGCGCAAAAACGCGCGTGGAAAAAAAAAGGATGGGCACCACACTCTTACAAAATGATGGCGTTTCGTCATTTTTTGGTCATCGACTCGATCGTGTTTGCGGAAGGTGCGCGAAGGTGAGCGCTCGTTCTCTGTGGGAGCGGGTTCTTAGGCACTGCAATTTGCAGTTTGCATTGCTACTCGTTCCTTCAGAGGGAGGCTGTGCTTTTCGCGTCCCTGCGTTGGACGTTTTCGGGTGCGCAGTTCTGACAGCGTTGTCATACTACTTTTTGCAGACACTCCACAAAAACCGTGATGCCCAAGGACTACTACAAGATTCTCGGCGTCGCCAAGGACGCAGACGAGGACGTCATCAAGTCGGCGTACAAGAAGATGGCCCTCAAGTACCACCCCGACCGACATCCCGCTGACAAGAAGGAGGTACGTACTCGCAGTCTTTTTTTTTTTTTTTTTGACACCTGGCATGCCATAATGACGTCTTGGTTCCACCGTAGGAAGCAGAGAAAAAGTTTAAAGAGGTTGCCGAGGCGTACGAAGTCCTTACGGACAAGCAGAAGCGCACCATCTACGACCAGTTGGGCGAGGAGGGCCTCAAGGGCGGTCCTGGTGCCGGCGGTGCGGGCTTCAGCGGCTTCCCTGGCGGCGGCGGCTTCCCTGGCGGCGGCGGCAAGTTCCACTTTGCGTCGTCTGATCCGCATGGTGCGGAGGACATCTTCAACCAGTTCTTCCGCGCTCAAGGCATGGACCCATTCGCAGCCCTCTTTGGTGATGCTGGCGCTGGTGGCGGTCGTCGTCGTGCTGGCGGAGCTGGCGGAATGCCCGGCGGAATGCCCGGTGGATTTGCAGGCTTTGGCGGCGGTGGCATGCCAGGTGCCAGTGGCTTTGGCGGTGGCATGCCGGGTGGCTTTGGTGGCAGCGACTACATGGTATACAGTTGAACTCTGCTGTTAATGATTAAAACATCACACACACACACACACACGCCAAACAAAAGGATGTTGACGAGCAGCAGGTACCACCGGAAAACCTCGTTGTCAAGCGCAAACTGGCAGTGAGCCTCGAGGATCTGTACACAGGGGTGACGAAAAAGCTGAGGGTGACGCGCAAGCGGACAGACGGATCGCCTTCCGAGAAGATTTTGGAGATCAATGTCAAGGCGGGCTGGAAGGCCGGGACCAAGCTCACGTTCAAGGACGAGGGCGACGAGATCATGCCCGGTCGGTTCCAGAGCATCGAGTTCTCCATTGAGGAGAAGCCTCACGCCACGTTCACGCGCGAGGGCGACAACCTGATCTACACACAGACAATCACGCTCGCCGAGGCCCTCACCGGGTTCAACAAGACGATCACCACCCTCGACCACCGACAGATCCCCCTCGCCTCGTCCTCGGACGCCATCGTCGACCCCAACACCACCCGCAGGATACCCAATGAGGGCATGCCCATCTCAAAGCAACCTGGCCGAAAGGGCGACCTCATCGTCAAATTCAACGTCAAGTTCCCCACCTCTCTCTCCTCTCGGCAGAAGGAGGCCATCAAGTCTGCACTCGTCTAGGCCAATTTTTGTATTTTTTTGTTTTTGTCACACAAACGATGTTCCGTTTCAAAAGCTTTCTCCGAACGCCTTCACGCGAAATGGCGCAAGCAACCGACGTGCTGGCGCAGCAGCTGGCACAGTCGCTGACGCTGGAAGAGCGTCTGACTGGTAACGGCGGGGGCTCTCGAGGCGCAGCTAACCATTTGAACGCAGGCTATGTGTACGACGAAGTGATGCTTGGACACAAAGAGGAAGGCCATCCTGAACAGGTGCGTGCCAAAGGGAAAGGTCTCTGTTGTCTTACGCGTTTCTTGTCTTTGGTGCGGCAGCCGTTGCGCATCGTGTCAATCCACAAAAAGCTCGAGGCGGACGGCCTCCTCGCCAAAATGACCAGGATCCCCGCTCGCAAGGCCACCGAGGAGGAGCTGCTCTCCGTCCACTCGAAAAAGCACGTCGACGAAATGTACTCGATGGCGACAATGACCAGTCCGGACCTCCACGCGCTCGCAGACGGGTTCAACTCGATGTACGTGTCAAGGACCTGTGCTTGCGTGCTTTCGTTGTGTGTGTCACTGACCTCGTTCCTGGCATGCGATGCCTGCCGCACGGCGAACAAAACAGCTACTTCAACGAAAAATCGCTCGAGAGCTCCCTGTACAGCGCTGGCGGAGCGATCGCGCTCATCGAGGCCATCGCCGAGGGAACGATCCACAACGGCATCGCCAACGTCCGCCCTCCCGGCCACCACGCCGAAGAGAATGAGGCCATGGGCTTTTGCACGTACAACAATGTCGCTGTGGCCGCGGCGCTCGCTCGCAAGAACTGGGGTGTCGGAAAGTACGTCCCCGCTGATCGTAGTGCGTTGTTGGCTGACGGACCCTTTTCTGTCGATGTCCAGGATCGCCATCATCGACTGGGACGTCCACTGGGGCAACGGCACCTACCACATGTTTAAGGACGATCCGAGCATTCTGTATGTCTCCACTCACCGTTTCAACCACGGCCGCTTTTACCCTGGAGACGAGGATGCCGGACCCACCATCGTCGGCGAGGGAGAGGGCACGGGCTTTTCGGTGCACGTCGGATGGAACCAGTCCTCTATCGGCGATGGAGGCTACCTCAGCGCCTTTGAGACTGTGATCATGCCCATCTGCCGAGAGGTAAGGAAGAGCATTACAAGGCCATTTCTGACAGCGAAAAAAAAAAAAATAAAAAAAAAATCAAAAAAATCGAAAACCAGTTCAACCCAGACATGGTGATTGTGTCCGCCGGTTTCGATGCCGCTCGTGGAGATCCCCTCGGCTGGTGCGATATTACGCCCGCTGGGTATGCCCACATGACCCACATGCTGATGTCGCTCGCGAATGGCAAGGTCGGCATCGTCCTTGAAGGTGAGTGAAAAGAAGAAGGAATATGTTGTTTTTACGGGTAACAACAGGCGGCTACAACCTAAAGTCGATCTCCGATTCGATGGCTGCATGCGCCTCTATCCTCGTCGGCGATCTGCCGCCGAACAAAGCAAAGGCTCCACTGGAAGAAGGCGCCTACGAAGCCATCATTGCCACCGTCAACGCGCACCGGCCCTACTGGCCGAGTCTGAAAGGTGGCAAAGTTTCTGATCATCACTATTTTGTACTCAACAAAAAAAAAAACCGCCCCGTTGCCACGATGGCAGGTGTCACCGAACCCATAGTGTTTGCCGGTTACAAGCGCTCTGCCTCCGATGCCACACCCGTTCCCTCGCCCCAGAAAAAGAGCTCTGCTGCCCTGACGCCGAACGTGTCGCCTGTCAAGACAGCTTCCTCGCCCACGCCGTCAAAAGGCAAAGCGCCAGCCGAGGCTCCTTTCCCTGGGAGCATTAATATGCTTCTCTCATCCTCGTCGTCGTCGTCCTCCTCCAGCTCTGCTCCCCCAAACGCGGGCGGTGGAGGCTCAGATGGTGTTGGTGATGGTAACTGGTTATAATTGGTATCGTTACCGGATCAGAGAGATATAACGCACAAACTGACAGACAAGGGCTTTGCCGTGGAGCCGCTTCCTTGGTGCCCCCATCTGGACTCGATCGCGTCCGAGGATCACGTGCACCAGATCGTCTACAGCGCGCCGTGCGAGCTCTGTGGCGACACGTCCGAGAACTGGGTGTGCCTGCATTGCTTCATGGTCGGTTGCTCGCGATACGTGCGCGAACACATGGCCTACCATTACGAGAACGAGCCGACGCACGCGATGGCGCTCTCGTACTCGGACATTTCCGTTTGGTGCTACGCCTGCGATGCCTACGTCCACAACCCCAAACTCACTCCGTTCAAGACTGCCGCCTACCAGCAGAAATTTGGCAAGGACTGATCTGTGAATTTGGCTATTTTTTTTTTTTTTTTTGTAACTTTTGGAGACTTTTTTGGAGTCTCGCGACAAGCACAAGCTTAATTTACATCAATGCCGCATACAATAGCTCAGGACATCCTCCCAGCCGCCACCAACACGGACAACAACGTTGTCCCACAGGATGCGCACAAAGATCTTGCGGCGCCCGCCTCCCGCGAGCTTGAGCCAGTATGTGCCGCGTGAGATGCGAGTGAAGCGACCGGCCATCTCGGGACAGGCAGCTATGAGCTTTTCCAGATGGTTGTCGATGTCGTCGTCAGGTACGGCACGGTACTTTTCCATGGTCTCCTCCACCATCGGCAGAGCATCGTCCTCGGAAACGTGGCTGTCTTCTGCAATCGCTCGATCGACCTCGGCCTCCACTTGCACCACCTCTGGAGGGGCAAACCCACGCTTTGCGCCCTCACGGCTAAGCGCCATCAGACATCTGATTACGGCATTGCGATTCTTCTCCTCAACGAGATCGCCCACCTTTTTGAAACGAACGTTATATAATTGCAAGAGCAAAGTCCTGGTCACCTCAAACATGTCGGTGGAACGGGTCATGCCCTGAAAGCCCTTGATAAACATTGCAACATTGTCCCGAGCGTGGAAGGACCTCGAAGTGGCCGATTGCTTGACGCTTTTAACAGCCTGCTGCGTCGAAGGCTCGATCGTGGCCAGTAAGCTGCACAGGACGACACCCGTCCCGAGCTGATCAAACAAGTCACGATTGGCATGGAACGTTGGCACGAGCGAGCCGATCCAGCGGCCGACATCTGCCTCGATCTGTGCGCTATTTAATGTAATAAAAGAAAATAGTGCCGTACGGCATCCATGAGCTGCTGGTTCAGAGTTCTTCGGCGAAGGGTCATCGGGGAGCCCTGTTTGATGGCCACTCGTCTTGCCGCGGGACGGGTTGGCGAGGTGGCCGGTGGGGGCGCGACTTTCGTTGGCGTGGCCACTGGTGCTAGCGATGGCTTTGCGGGTGTGTTCGCGATGGAATGCCTTTTGGGGGATTGGCCAATTGGTGCCGTCCTTGGAGACGGAAGCGTAGCCGAAAACGACGTCATGTGCGGGACCACCTTTTTCTTTCCAGCAACGGCGGGCGACGCGACTTTTGCGGGCGGCATTGGGGACCGCGGCGTTTGTGCGTTCACTGCTGGCCGGGGAGACGGCTGCTTTTTGTTGAGCAGAGATTTCGTTTCTTGCTTGGCAGAGGCAGAGCCAGCGGCAGAACCAGCGGCAGGACCAGCGGCAGAACCAGCGGCAGGACCAGCGGCAGAACTTGGCTTTGGGGCAGCGACGGAGGAGGCAGACTTTGGCGACGCGGTCGTGAACACACGGGCAGTCTTTTTACCGGCCAAGGCAGCACTGATGGGCGAGAGCTTGGTGGGCGTATTGAAGGCGGCTGCCTTGCTGACCAGTGCTTTCCCAGGTGTTGTTGGCTTCGGTGTCCTGCTTTCGTCTGCCTTCAACGAGAACTTGGAGCGTAACACGGGCAGAGGCACGCGACTGCGCCGTGGGCTGCTTAGCGTCTCCGTTCGCTTGGTTGGCGTCTTCTCCAGTAGTGTGGAAGAGTTCCACTCTGGGCGCTGCGCGAGTGGAACTGGTGGCATCTTTTAAATACGCCATATTTGGGGTGTGTGACTGCCCTATTCACCCATCCGTTCAGGAACGATACTCCTAAAATGACGACCACGTGGAGTGGCGTTTTCAGTTCAATTCTCTGGTCGACGATGTTGCGAGCACCAGCAGCTCTGGCGATGCGGCGAGGGGTGCTTGTGGTACGTGTTACTTTGACGGGATGCATTCTCCATTTTGATTGTTTTTCGTTCGCGTATGGGGGCCTTTTTTCTAGCCCAACGCACCCGCAAAGTCTATTGCCTTGCGGCCACTTGCATCGTCACTGTCATCTGCATCGGGCGCAGCTGCTTTGCCGGCATCGGGAGTGGCCCAACTGGACAACAGCACGAAACTGACGACATTGAGCAATGGCCTGCGCGTGTGCTCGGAGAACTCGTATGGGCAAATCGCGACTGTGGGCATGCTTGTGAACGCAGGTTCGCGGCACCAAAACATCCACAGCGCCGGCGTTGCGCACCTGGTCGATCGCATGGCGTTCAAGAGCACAAAGCACCGCAGCATGCAAACCATGCTGGATGAGCTCATCCTGATGGGAGGGAACATCACGGCCTCGGCCTCGCGCGAATCCATAAACGTACGTTTGCCTGCCCCGCTTTTCGGGTTACTCAAAACGTGAACGAGGACAGTACACGGGCACCGTGTTCAGGCACCACATCCCGCAGCTGGTCGAACTCATCGCCGACACGGTCTTGTATCCCAACCTCTTGCCCGAAGAACTCGAGGCACAGAAAGTCAATGCTGCGGTAAGCATTCTGTTACTTTTCGTTGCTTTATTTCTAATGCGATGCTGCGGTAACCAGTACGAGTTTGACTCGATGGACAAGCAGATCGATCTTGTCATGGGCGAGCTTGTCCATGTCGCCGCCTACCACCAAAACACCCTGGGCCTGCCGCTGCTCTGTCCCGATGTACATTGGAATCGCTTGTGCACAATTAAGTTTTGCTCTTGCGTGAACAGGATATCATCTGCAATACGTCTGTTCAAACGCTGAAAGATTTCCGGGCCAGCTATTTCCGCCCCGAGAACCTTATTTTCACGGGTGCTGGCGTCGATCACGACGAATTGGTATTTGGTCTGCGTGCTGAAAGGACTGTTGCTTATCGATGACTTAGGTGGACTTGGCCGAAACCCACTTTGGCGGCAAATGGAACATTCCTGGAAGTGACCTGCCCGTGCCTGCCCATGAGGCGTCCAAGTACACTGGTGGTGAAATCTACGTAGAAAAGCCCGACTTGCCCCTGCTCAACATGTCGATCGCGTTTGAAGGCGTCTCTGTGGGCGACCCGGACCTCTTTGCCATTGCCACGCTCAACATGATGATGGGAGGAGGTGGCTCGTTCTCTGTCGGTGGTCCGGGCAAGGTATCGGCTTTTTTCGGGGGGGAAAAAAAAAAGTTTATCTTTAGTCATGTTCTGTTTGAATGCAGGGCATGTACTCGCGCTTCTACACACGAGTGCTCAACATATACCACCGCGTCGAGTCTGCCCAGTGCGTCACTGCCAGCTACACTGACTCGGGCCTGTTCATGATCAACTGCTCGTCTCTTCCCGAGGACGCCCACTTTTTGCTGGCTGTGATTACGAAAGAGCTTCGCGCGATGTCGCGCCACATCTCTGAGGAAGAGCTTTCGCGAGCAAAGAACCAGCTGCGGTCGTCGCTGCTCATGAATCTCGAGACAAAAGGAATCCAGTACGAGGACATTTCTCGCCAGGTGCAAGCCATCGGCTACCGCATGCCCGTCGAGCAGGTCTGTGCCAGTGTCGACGCGGTCACCGTGCAGGACATTGTTCGTGTGGCCAAGGTAAAGCATTTGCTTCGGAACACGTTAAAATAAATAAAAATATTTTCTCAGCGCATCTTGAGCTCCAACCCTACGCTAGCGATCGCTGGCGACCTCAGCAAGAACCCCCCGACGCTCAGCGATGTCGTCAACCGTCTCAAGGCATGAAAACGAAAAAACGACCAAAAAAAAAAGCTGTACAAAAAAATTTTCTAGTTCTGGCTCTTTGCCCACATCTCTAGTGCCAAGTCCACGACGTTGTGCATTTCATCTTCCTCAACCTAGTTTTTTTTTTTTGGGGGGGGGGGGGGGGGGGGGGTGAAAAAAAAAAAA
>Ga0302227_10002829_pt1 | contig 11694 bp, 10 predicted proteins | sample II_Palsa_N1_1_FD_193525 | JGI IMG/M metagenome (GOLD analysis project Ga0302227, IMG submission 193525) | Peat permafrost microbial communities from Stordalen Mire near Abisko, Sweden - II_Palsa_N1_1 | ecosystem: Environmental > Terrestrial > Soil > Palsa > Peat permafrost | place: Sweden...
CATCGACGGCCAGGGTTTGCGCACGACAAGCAGTCCGCCATGTCCATCCGGGACAGGATTCCCCTCTTTTGTAACTACCTCGGGAACAATTCCAAAGAAGGGACGCGTGGCGGAACCAGGTTTTGTCGCCACAGCACCCGGGATCGGTGCAATCATGATGGCGCCGGTCTCGGTCTGCCAGTAGGTGTCAACGATGGGGCAACGCTCCTTGCCGATCATGCGGTGGTACCACATCCAGGACTCAGGATTGATCGGCTCACCGACAGTACCCAGCAAACGTAATGAAGCAAGAGAGTGTTTCTCAACCCACTCGCTTCCCCACTTTGTGAAGGCGCGGATTGCTGTTGGCGCTGTGTAGAACACGGTGACCTTATGGTCGTCGACGATCTTCCAAAATCGATCGTTCTCCGGCCAGTTTGGAGCCCCTTCGTACATCATCACAGTGGCGCCGTTCAAGAGTGGACCGTAGACCACATAGCTATGGCCCGTGACCCAGCCAATGTCAGCAGTACACCAGTACACATCATCATCGCGAAGATCGAAGATGTATTTGCTTGTGAGATAGGTCTGCACAGCGTAGCCCCCGGTCGTGTGCAATAAACCCTTGGGTTTGCCGGTAGTCCCGGAAGTGTAGAGAAGATACAGTGGGTCCTCTGCGTCCATCCATTCCGCAACACACGCCGGCGCAGCCTTTTCCATCTCCTCGTGCCACCACAAATCTCGTTCTGGCTCCATCTTAATCGGCGAGCCAGAACGACGAAAAACCACGACATTCCTAACCGTTGGGCACTTCTTGAGTGCCTCGTCCACGATCGCTTTCAGTTGAACCTCGGAACCACGGCGATAGCTTGTGTCCTGAGTGATGACCGCGACACAACTGGAGTCGTTGACTCGGTCGGAGATTGCCTGGGCTGCAAAGCCACCAAATATGACAGAGTGCACCGCGCCGATTCTCGCGCACGCCAGCAGTGCAATGGCAAGCTCGGGCGCCATACCCATGTAAATCGCAACTCGATCGCCGCGTCTGATCCCCAGCGACTTCAGTACGTTGGCCAAACGCTGTACTTGCTCGTGCAGTTCTCCGAAGGTCAGCTTGCGGACCTCGCCCGGTTCACCTTCCCACAGCAAGGCGATTTTGTCCTTACGTGCTCCCGATGCGTGACGATCGACACAGTTGTGCGAGAGATTCAGCTTACCCCCGACAAACCATCTTGTGTGCGCTGCTTCGCCGTCCATCACCTTTGTCCAGGGAGAGAACCACTCGAGTTCCTGAGCGGCCTCGCCCCAGAACTTCTCCGGATTCTCCACACTTTGTGTGTATAAGGTCTCGTATTGCTCGAGGCTCTTAATGTGAGCTTTCGCGGCGAACTCCGCGGGCGGAGGAAACACCCTATTTTCCCGCAGACTTGAATCCAGATCTGTACTCTCTTCAGACATCTCCCGCACAGCCCTCCGTAATTTCATCCAGCAAGGTGAAGGTACCCTATACAACTCTGCCCGAGCAACCCGCCGTTACATTTAGGTGACACGCTGGCCACTTGGATCATGTATTGTGGTTTCCGCATCTAGTTCTTGAATGGATGAATGAGCTTTTTACTGTCTCTGGTTCGACGATGTACGACGTAACAACTCCCGAGGTTCTCAATGGCCCTGGCTTTTCTCGATCGTGACCGCTCTATAGCTCCCGCAGGATATAGCCGCTGGCTGGTACCACCAGCCGCCCTGGCAATCCACCTTTCTATCGGCCAGGTCTATTCCTTTTCGGTCTTCAAGAATCCACTCCTGGCCTTGCATGCGGCAGACGGCTCTTCCTGGAACTTGAAGGAAGTCGGCTACATATTCTCGATTGCGATCGCATTTCTAGGCATCTCCGCAGCGCTCTTCGGGGCGTGGCTTGAGAAGGCGGGTCCCCGCCGCGCGATGTTTTACGCCGCAATCTGCTTCGGCGCGGGCTTCATCATCGCCTCGTTTGGGGCCAGCACACATCAACTAGCTCTGATCTACCTTGGCTACGGCGTCATCGGCGGGATTGGGCTTGGACTGGGGTACATCTCGCCTGTATCCACGCTCATCAAGTGGTTCCCCGATAGACCTGGTCTGGCCACGGGTCTCGCCATCATGGGGTTTGGCGGTGGGGCGATGATAGGCGGACCTCTGGCCAGCAACCTCATGGCCCACTTCAAAGCGGCGGGACAGCCGTCAATTCCCTACACCATGATCACGATGGGCATTCTCTATTTCATCTTCATGATGTTCGGAGTGTTCACCATACGCGTCCCGCCGACCGGCTGGAAACCTGAAGGATGGGTGCCGTCGGTCAAGCATTCCGCGCTCATCTCAAGCCACAACGTCGCGGTGACAGAGGCTTGGAAGACACCTCAGTTCTGGCTGCTCTGGGTGATGCTATTCGTCAACGTCACGGCCGGTATCGGCATTTTGGAACAAGCAGCACCCATGATTCAGGATCTGTTTAAGGGCCAGATCTCTCCTGCGGCCGCTGTAGGCTTCGTAGGCATTCTGAGCATCTTCAACATGGCCGGGCGGTTTCTTTGGGCATCATTCTCTGACTTCATAGGACGCAAAGGCACTTACTTTACCTTCTTCGTACTCGGTGCCGTCCTCTACTTCTTCCTTCCCTTTTCACGGCAGGACAAAATCAACTCGATTCCCCTCTTCGTCGCGATCGCTGCGTTGGTCATCTCGATGTATGGCGGAGGCTTTGCGACCATTCCTGCCTATCTCAAGGATCTCTTCGGCGGTTTCAATGTCTCTGCCATCCATGGCCGACTGCTCACCGCGTGGTCGGCAGCCGGCATTATTGGACCCCTCATCGTTAACGGCATACTCGACCACTACGTCGAAAACCACATGAACAAAGAGGACGCCTACCCGCTTATTCTGCACATCATGTCGTGCCTGCTGGTCATCGGCTTCCTGGCTGATTTGATGGTGCGCCCGGTTGCAGAGAAATACTGGCTGAAGGACAAGAACTTGGTCTACGCCGACGGACCGGCCCATTAACCGCAGCGCGGAGTGCTTGCCTCCGCCCTTTCCTACATTTCGGGAGTTATTTTATGGCAGATTCCAATATCAAGAAGTCGTCCCCTCTGCTCATCGCTGCAGCGTGGATCATTGTGATCATTCCCACAGCATGGGGGCTCGATTACACCGTCAAGAACGCACTAAAGATCTTTGCTACGTCCGCGCCTGCCCCTATAACTACTGCGAAGTAGCTCCGGAGTTCTCTTAGAGTGCATTTCGGGCGCAACCTGAATGTTCTTGTGGTCATCAAGCTGACCCAGAGCTGCTGCGAGACCATGGCGCAGCGCTGTAGACTTCCATTATCGTGAACTTTTACTGGCCATCCTTGATCGGCTTCTTTCTCGGTTTCGCTTTTGGCGTGGGTTGCGCGTTAGCGGTGATGTACTCGATTTACATGGGAGGATATCGCGCCGCCGTACGCGACTCCCAACTGCCCAAGCAACCGGAACGCTACACAAATGCACTTGATAAGATCTCAGCAAAGTCATAGCGCCCGCAAATCCTCGCCTCAGCAGTACTTTTGATCAGTTTGGCAATGCTCCTCGCGCCGCCAAGTCGATGCGCATCTGCTTGATCTCAACATGCAGTTCTTCGATTGACCTTCTCAATTCGGCCCTTTGCGCATCGTCGCTCATGGACTTGATCCCTTCGAGATAGAAGTTTCCATTCGGCTCGAGGACGCACTTCTCCACTTCGCTGAAGTCGTTGAATCCCTGTTTGTGAAGCACGGATCGCAGTTCAAGCTCCGTTAGCGCTTCACGTTTAGCCTCTGCCCAATCGACTACTCCATGACGAATCAACACCGACGGAGAGCCCTCGAAGGCAGTATTCAGCTTTGGCATGTTGAAGAGGAGTCGCGAAAGCAGCCAGTTAATGGTCAAGAGTGACAGCGCACCGATTACGCCTCCCGACACTGTGTTGTCGTCACCAATCATGGCATTCTGCACGGTGTTTGAGAGGCTGAGCAGCACTACAAGGTCGAACGGGTTCAGCTGTGCTAGCTCCCGCTTGCCGAATAACCGCAAAAAGGCGATCAGGCATAGATAGACAATCATCGGTCGGAGAATCTTTTCCAACAACGGCAGGTGCATGTGAAACATGCTTTCGATCAAGAGATTCTCCTTCTACTCGGTGTGACATCGGAAGCAGGACGTCGGCACGCGACACTCGACGTCCTGCTCAAGACCGTGTTATGCGTATCGTTTCTGGTGCCAGTCCCACGCGCTCGCCACGATCTGGTCCAGCTCAGCGAACCTGGGCGTCCACCCCAGCTCCGCCTTGATCTTTGCCGAACCCGCCACGAGGACCGCCGGGTCGCCAGGCCTTCGTTCACATTCCTCAATAGGAATCGGCTTGCCCGTCACGCGACGTACCGACTCGATGACTTCGAGGACGCTAAATCCCTGTCCATTGCCAATGTTGTAAATCAGCCGGCTCCTCGTGTCGCTCAGCGCTGCGAGAGCCAGAAGGTGCGCCTCAGCCAGATCACGCACGTGGATGTAATCGCGGATGCAGGTTCCGTCTTTGGTGGGATAATCCCGTCCAAAGATCTTGATGTTCGATCGCTTGCCGAGCGCCACATCCAGGATCAGGGGAATCAGGTGTGACTCCGGTTCATGAGCCTCCCCATAGCCTTCAATGGCTCCTGCGACATTGAAGTATCGCAAGCTGGCATACTTAAACCCATGGATTAAGTTCATCCACCGAAGCATATGTTCTACAAGCAATTTGCTCTCCCCGTACGGATTCGTCGGCTGCAACTTTGCGTCTTCGAGAATGGGTGTCTTTTCGGGTTCCCCGTAGCATGCGGCCGTGGAGCTGAAGACCAGTCGGTCGTGTCCAGTTGCCAGCATCGCCTCCAGGAGGGTCAAGGTTGCCGCCGTGTTATTTCTGAAATAAATCTCCGGGTGCTTCATGCTTTCGCCAGCTTCGATCAAAGCGGCAAAGTTCATCACTCCATCGAAACGGCCCTCATGCAGAGTCTCTTCGATCAAAGGGCGATTCGCGATATCACCCTCGATAAACGTGGCGTTTTCAGCAACTGCCGAACGCTTGCTATGGCAAAGGTTATCGAACACGGTGATTGCATGACCTTGAGCCAGCAAAATCCGCGCCACTGTCCCTCCGATGTACCCCGCTCCACCTGCTATCAGAATCTTCATTAATTGTCTCCTAGTACCCTTCTTGGATACCACAAAAGTGCCAGTGTCAATCACTTACGCTTACGGCACTATACTTGCTGTAAGAGAAGAGCAGAGCCCGGCCCTGTAAAAAGAGACACCTCCCTGAAGCACGGCGCCTGCTACAACCTTTTCCTTTATCGTTCGCGTCTCTTAAGTTGGGCCGACGCAACGATCCAACCTCCCCTTGGTGATGTCAAAAGTTGCAGTGAGTCAAAGACGACAGGTTCGAATCACACTAGGGCTCTCCGGCATAGCACCTCGGAGTTATTCCTCCTTTGCACCGGTTCTGTTTCCATAGCACTGGTGTAACTCTCCCGCCCTCGACACGAGGCACTTCAAGGACTTTTTTATGGCAAAGCCGCTTCGCAGTGATGATCCAGCACCGCAGAATATGCAGTTCGCACACTTCGGCGTCCTGAACGACGGCAACCAGAGCAAGTCCTCGCTCTTCACTTCGATTGCCCTCAACGTCGTCCTCGCCCTCTGCGCCATCATCATCGGAGCGGCCGCGAAGAAGACCATCGACACCAGGCACAAGCTGACCGAGTTGACCGAGCCAATTCCGATGAAGAAGCCGGATGAGCCGCCGCCGATCAAGATCAAGCCACCAAAACTTCCGCCGACTCCGGTGGTCAAGGTCGAGCCGCCCAAAATCAAGCTGCCAGACGTGAAGTTGCCTGACGTCCCCAAGCCACCTGAGATCAAAATGGCCCAGCCGATGCCGGTCGTTCTTCCGGCACCTCCAAAGCTCGTTCAGCCTCCGCCCGCTCCGAAGGTGGTCAGTCTCGCCCAGGCTCAGCCCGCTTCAGTGGTCAACAACTCTCCGCATCCAACAGCGGTCGCACTGGGTTCGCAGACAAACCCGATCGCGCCCTCGAATCGCCCGTCCACTACGGCCATCAATCTCGGCAACAAAGGAATGTCCGGTATGCCGGCCTCGAACAACGGCATGGGAGCGCAGTCCACTGTTGTCAATCTTGGTTCCGGTTCAGCCGGCAGCCAAAACATGAAAGGCAGAGACAACGCAGCTGGCGGCGTCGTCGGAGTCAAGCTTGGCGTTACTGGCGGTACAGGACCAATGAATGCTCCGGGGCGTTCGCCCGGTGTTGTTAACCTCGGCCAGAACACTCCGCCACCGATGCCGAAACCAGCCGGCCCATCTGCGGCAGTGGCCAAGTCTGCACCCAAGGTTCTCTTCAAACCCAAGCCTGAGTACACCGCAGAAGCTCGCAACCTTCACATCGAAGGCGTTGTCTCGGTTCGTCTCCGCGTCTCTTCCTCTGGTGTTGTTCAGGTTCTCGGCGTCACCAGCGATCTCGGCCACGGCCTTGGCGACTCTGCCATCCACGCCGTGCAGGCCACACGATTTCAACCCGCAACCGACGCTTCGGGTCATCCGATCGATTGGGAAGGTGTTGTCAATGTAGCTTTCCAGCTCGCTGGATAAGAAACAATTTTTGTTCCGCAGTTGCAGCATGAAATAGCATCTAGTCCATACTCAGGATGACCCCAGGGGTCACCGTAGGAGCCGCAAATCATGATTCTCGGGAAACAGTCTACCGCCGGTCTGCTGCTGGCATTTCTAGTCGCAACCACTCTCCCCGCGGGAGCAGGCATCCTACATCCTGGCAAAAAGAAAAAGATGGATGAGGACCTCTCTACGACGCGCAAGCCGACGGCCGCGCAAAACGCACTTATTGACAAGTCGATCGCCCGCGAAAAGGTGATCGTCAAGACCGTCAAGGAGCGGGCCCCTCTCGTCGAGACCTACATCCAGACCATGAAGCCTGATCCGCTTCTAGGCCAGGTTCCCGAATCTGACGAGCACTTCCTCAGCCGCGTCGACTTTAAGAGCGTCATCGGCGATAACTCTTATGCGGTAAACAAGGAGACATCCAAGGGCACCAGCAACGACGGCAAGCTTGGATTCTTCAAGCACTCTGTCTCTTTCGTCGGTGGTCTCGGCAACAGCCTTCATCTGAACTTCCATGAGTCTGGTTTCGTGCAGATGCTCCTGATGGACTCCAACAGCTTCGATCGTCAGCACTACACTTTCGGCTACGTACGCAACGACTTCCTCGGCAATACTCCAACGGCTGTCTTTGATGTGACCCCAATTGAAGGGAAGAAGGCCTACGGCCGCTTCTTTGGTCGAATCTGGATCGAGACTCGGAGCGGAAACGTGGTTCGCTTCAATGGTGACTTCGCCGGAACCCAGGAGGACCAGAAGGAGTTCTATCACTTCGACAGCTGGCGCACCAATGTTCAGCCGGATCTCTGGCTCCCGACGTCTTTTTATGTTGAAGAGAGCGATCCCAAGAGCGTCTCCCGCACCCTCAAATTCAAAGCAATTAACCACATCTGGGGCTACGTGCTCAAGGTTCCTCCACCGGAGAGCGAAAATACCTCGATGGATGTCGTGGGCGCAACAGACGTCAGCAACGATGCACAAGACGTCAGCCCTCTTGGAGCCCAGCGCGCTTGGGTCCAGCAGGCAGAAGACAACATCGTGGAGCGTCTCTTCCAGGCAGGCTTGCTGGATGCACCGAGTGAATTCGATAAGACTCTAGAAGCGCTTGCTGGCAACATTCTCGCTTACAACAACATCACACTTTCACGGCCGATCCGCTGCCGCACTTTGCTGACCGAACCGCTGGAGTCTCTCGCCATCGGCAACACCATCGTTATCTCGAAGAGCCTGCTTGATACCACCGGCGTTGTTACCCAGGATGGCGCACAGCAGATGGGCAACCTGAATGCGATTCTGGCTTTCCAGATTGCTCACATCATCCTTGCCCACCGTCTCGACACCAAGTACGCTTTCAACGATCGTCTGCTCTTCCCTTCTACGACGGTCTTCAACCGCATTCCCATGCATCACACTGACGCAGACAACACGGCAGCAGCGAAGAAAGCCATGGAGCTTCTAAGTGCAAAGGAGTTGGAAGGCGGCCAGCAGTACTTTAGCCTCTACCTCCAACAGCTGCAGCAGCGAGTCAAGAGTCTCAAGGCTCTGAACGAACCCATGATCGGCGATGGTTTGATCAAGAGCGATACTGATCCGACCTTCTGGATGCAGGCCATCACTACAAAGGGCCCCAAGCTGGATATGAAGGACCTGAAGCAGCAAGCAGCTATGCCGTTGGCCAGCTTCCTGCGCTTCGACCCGTGGACCGATCAGGTATTCGTCCTGCACTCGGCATTTGAGCCTCTACTTACCGCGGCCGACAAGATGCCTTTCGAGGTCGAGCCGGTCTACCTGAAACTGAGCTACTACAAGGCGCCCGCAGAACCTGTTCCTTCTCCTGCGGCAACGCCAGCTACCGCTGCGCCAGCCGACAACACGGCAGCACCAGCCGCCGCTGCACCGGCTGCCACTCCCCCACCCACCAACGCACAACAAAACTAAATCCAAGAGCGTGGATGGACTCTGGTCAAGAGACCGTCCACGCTCTCTTTGTTTCGGGTCAGCTCACTCGACACAATCCGCGCATCAAACCTTGTTTAAGAAGGAGGCACTCTGTTGAAGCGGCATTTTCTAATCGGCTTTTTTGCCTGCGTCCTCAGTCTGACTCTCTGGTCACACGGTCAAGCCGTCCCTACCGCCACTCGCAGTGGCTCGGCGCAGATTGGCGCCGGAGTAACCTTCATCAGTCCCGACTATACTCAGCAGTACATCAAGGGTATTTCTATCTACGGTAACTACGATATCGGCCAACACCTTGGAGTCGAAGGCGACATTCACATATCTGTCAGCACTCCCGGCGATATCAGCGAAAACTCTTATCTCCTCGGTCCACGATATAAATGGCACTACAAACGTTTTGAGCCCTACGCCAAGGTGCTGTTAGGCCTCGGTCGCTTCGGCTTCCAATCCGGCTCCTTTGCAGAACCAGCAACCTTCACCTACTTCCAATTTGCGCCCGGTGGCGGTCTGGATGTTCGCGCAACTCGACACATCAACGTAAGAGCCTTCGACGTTGAGTTTCAGAAGTGGCCCGGATTCGAACCTAACGGGCTTTCCCCCATCGCTTACACAATTGGTGTTGCTTATACCCTGCGCTAGTTAGAGAATCTGTTCATGATTAAGACGTTGCTTTACCTTAATGGATCGTCACTGCGCTACCCGGTCTGCGCTAGGGAAAACACAATTCGACAGGAGTTCGCGTGCTGACAAAGGTTGTTCTTTTTCTGGGCCTGTTGGGGGCTACATCCATGCTGAGCGCGCAAGCCACTCCCACAGCAACACGCACCGGATCTCTCAAGATCGGTGGCGGCTTTTCCACGGCCGACTCCGACTATGGGAATCGATTCAATGGCGGCGCAGCTTACTTTGACTTCGATTTTCTTCCCCACGTTGGTGTAACTGGCGAGTTTCATTTCGTCAAAGACCAAAATGATCTTTACGAGAAGACTTACGAGATTGGCGGCCGTTACTTTCGTGAGTATCGCCGCTTCGTTCCTTACGGCAAAGTCCTCTACGGGCGGGGGGTCTTCAACTTCCCTGTCAATCCTGACGGATTTCGAGCGAATCTAGCCTACAATCTCGTCGCTGTCGGCGTAGGCACAGATTACAAACTGAAGCCCTACCTCTACCTCCGCGCGGATTGGGAGTACCAGCAATGGTTCGACTTCGCAGGCTCCAGTCTTACCCCTAACATCATCACGGTGGGTGCGGCGTATCACTTCCGGTAGACCCTCTTACCCAGACGTTCGTGGTCCAAAACAGAAAGCCCCGGTCAACGCCGGGGCTTTTCATATTGAATCCGTCAATCTTTAGAAGTGATACGCAATACCGATCGACGGAGTCGAGATGACCTCGTAACGATTAGTATTGAAGATGTTGCCCGGAAGGCTGAAGGTCGGTGTCTTTACCAGGAAGGCTCGATACTCGGCACGAATGTCAAAGCTTGGGCTTAGCTCATAGGCCACACCGCCGCCAAACAGAGCGCCAATGTTCGTATTTCGCTTTGCGTCCAGGTTGGTCGACCCGGCGTCCTTGAACGGCGAGAAAAACATCACGCCCGGACCAGCTTCAAGAAACGGGTTGAAGTTTTTGAAGTTCAGATTGAACACATATGCGAGGCTAACCTCCTGCTGCAGAGTATGGATGCCGCCGTTAGCCTTCCCGAATACCTGATAATACTGGGTATTCTGCTGATATCCATAGTTCGCTTCGAGCCCGCTTCGCGGCGTCAGCAGATAGCGGTAGCTGGCAAGGAGACCCATCGTCGTGCTTGTGTTCTTCTGCACGCTGTTCCCCGTTATCTCTGGCGCAAACGCAGCAGTGGCGCTTACGCTTACGTCCTGCCGGCTCTCCTGCGCATAACCGGCCGCCGTAGACAACATCAGCGCACCCAACAACAACATCGTTTTCTTCATTCTTCGCTGGATCCCTTCGAATTCGTCCATAACTTCCTACGCTGTCCCGCAGGCAACGCGTTTGCAGAGTTATGGGACGCCGTAATCACTGAGTTTCATTGTAACCGCACCGCTGCCCGAAGAAGCGCTACCAACGCAAGAAGGCCGGAGGATCAGCATCCGTCCGGCCTTAATGATCACTCCTGTGGATAACGCGTTATTGCGGTGGTGGTGGTGGCGGTGCTCCCTGCCCGCCCTCATGACTCTCCCGACGCTCCTTCATTTCCGCCTGCAAGGCGTCATACTTGGTCTTCTGATCGTCGGTGAGCACGGCGCGGATCTTAGCCTGCGACGCCTTGTGGATGTCCATCATCTTCGCCCGCTTATCGGCTTGAGGTGTCGTAGTGTCCTGACGCAAAGCCATCATCTGAGTTCGCGAATCGTCGTCAATCGCCTTCACCTGGGTAACCTGATCTGGAGTCAGATTAAGTTTTTTTGTCAGGAAGTCGATCTGATGCTCCTCCCGTTGACCTGGCCCACGATGTCCGCCATTCGGCGGGCCGGCCTGATCCTGCGTGGCCTGCGGAGCCGGGTCTTGTGCCATCACGGGAAGTGCGCTCAGCGCCGTTGTACATAGCGCCAAAAGTGCTGCCTGCAATACTGGTTTGCGAAATAGCGTCGTCATCGGATTCTCACTCTCATAATGCGTTCGCCGGACGAGTTTCTCCGGTGGTCGGTCTACTGGTACAGACGCTCTTTTTTCGCAAAGGTTCCGATGTTTCGCGAAATTCACGGTCTCGGTCACATAGCCCGATCTGCTTGGAAGCAATAGGGGTCTCCATGTGCCGCCGCGTAAGCCTCCACCACCTTGAGAAAAGCCAGCGCCGCGTGTGACAGACTAGCTTGCCTCCGATAAACAAGCCTGAGCTTGCGCTCTATCTGCAACTCGGGTATCTGGACCCGCACCAGCGCCCCGCTCTCCAGTTCAGTGCGCACTGTCAGCCCGGGAACCAAAGCCACCCCATTACCCATCTCTACAAATCGTTTGATCGCCTCCAGCGACGGCAGTTCCACGCCCATCTGAAGTGGTGTTTTGTGGCGCTTGAAA
>Ga0302227_10002830_pt1 | contig 11694 bp, 17 predicted proteins | sample II_Palsa_N1_1_FD_193525 | JGI IMG/M metagenome (GOLD analysis project Ga0302227, IMG submission 193525) | Peat permafrost microbial communities from Stordalen Mire near Abisko, Sweden - II_Palsa_N1_1 | ecosystem: Environmental > Terrestrial > Soil > Palsa > Peat permafrost | place: Sweden...
CATGTTAGGTCCGAGCTATTTACCAGCTTGTCGATGATCGCCGCGTTGTCTTTCAGGTCGCGTGGATCTGTCGAGCCGTTGGGTTCTACAGGGTTTCTGGTATTAAAGGCCATGGTTTTCCCCGAGGCAAAAAAAAGCCCGCTCAGTGGCGGGCCTTGAAAGGTTTGATATCTAAGCTGCTGCGGGTGGGTAGTTGTCGTCGTCCGCGTAAAACACCGGGGAATACTCGGTCGCGGTGACGGCGCAGGACCCGTCCTGATTCGGGGTTATCTCGGTGATCATCGCCGGGTAGCCGACTTGTTCGCTTGGCCCGAACAGGAACCTTGCGGGTTCAATGCTCAGGTCGGTGACGATATCGAAGTCGATTGCATTAAGCGGCACCAGCACCTGGTGAAAGCCAGCGTCCTTCGGCTCAAAAAGGCTTGTGACCGTGCCGTCGTGCCGGCGGATAACGGCGCGCGGCGCAACCATCGACCAGTCCATCTCTTCGCTAAGCGTGAGCAGGTACTGACCGTCGAGCGCCTCCACCGCGGTGATCAGTGCGCTACTGGTGGTATTCGGGATGTCATCGGCCAGCGTGATGTGGTCGATGTCGTCAAACACCAGAGCATCCATCTCAGTATCGACGCTGTAGCCCCAGCGCGAGAACTGATACTTGCGCAGCTGTCTCATGCCGATGCGCCAGGCGCGCGTTTCGTCTGACACCCCGTCCAGCTGGATTTTGTCTACCTTGAGCCCAAGGCTCCCAGGCAGCCGGCAGGGCCTCGTTTCCTTGCGATTGGTATACTGGTCAATATATTCAACATCCACTCCGTCGAAGTCGTCAGGGCTTGGCGCGGTAAAGCTGGCCTGTAGTTCGCTGGTCATTTCGTGCGGCGTGATGACTCCGCGCGGCGGCTGAATACCTTCACGCTTTACGCTGAGCAACCCGTTGCCGCTGGAAAGGTGCGACATGCCGGCGGTGAAGATTCCCTGCAAGACCTCCCGGACCGCCGTGGGCTTTTCGTGTGCCATGTCGTAGAGCTCGCTGCGCGGCGTCCAGTAGTCCTGGTCCACCGCATTTAGAGCATCCATGTCGATCAACGATTCATCGATCCCAAGCCCCTGACAAACGTGCAGCGCAGCCCCTTTGATTGAGCGCGCCGGGGCGTTGTCGTAGATGCGTGTGGGAACGCAGTTGATCTGCCGTTCCGACTGGGCGCTGAGGCGGTCACCACCACGGATATCCATGGTGATGACGGTGATCCCCTCGTAAGAGCCCGGATCAGGTAATAGCGTGCGCAGGCCGTACCATTGGATCGCGTCACGCACCTGGCCGCCCTCTACCGGCTGAACCCGTCGCATTTGAAACTCAGGGCGCAGCGGGTAAGGAAACACCACTCCATGGGTGAATCCGATCTGGTCTGGGGTTGCGTCGGTATATGTGTGGGTGATCGTCGTCCACGCACCGCCTACGGCTGAATCCCTCCACCGCACCTCAATGGACTTGGTGAGCATTTTTATATTGCCGGACTTGCTGTAGTAGCAGAGTCCCTGGCTCAGGAAGACATCGTATTCAGCCTGTGTTGCCAGTTCGTATTCTGGGCAGCCCATGAAGGAGCCGATCCAGTTACCGGCCCCGCCGCTACCCGACAACGAGAAATCGAGCAGGGTTCTGGCGGTGAATCCAGCCCAGGCATTATCGACCACCCCCGCATCAGTGATTCGTTTAACCGTGGCGGTGAGACCTGAAACCGACACGATTTGAAACCTGTAGCCTCGGTAGGCAAGGGAAAGCCGTTGCTGGCCGGCAGCGACACCAGAGAAGGGAGTGCCGTTATCAAAGTTCAGCGTGACGCTCGCAAGCTGCTCAGGGGTACCGCCTGCGGAGGCAGTGCCGACGGTATAGGTCGGCCCAGAGCCGAAGATCGCCACCGGCGCGCTGGTTTGCGAGATCGGGCCACCTTTATAAGGGCTGAGCGGCTCAATCAGGCGAAGCCGGCCGGAACTGTCTTGCGCCACAAGACCGGTGCCAGACAACTGGGAAGTGATCGTCGAAACAAGCCCGCTCATGTTCACATAGTTGGTGTTCAGGGATATGGTTTTGGTGACTCCCTGAAAGATCACAGACCATACCACCGCGCCCGACGTGAAGTCGTAGCCGGACGGGGATGCGCTGCCTGTAACCATAGACGGTGATCCGCCAACCCCTGGGACTGGCGCGACATAAGGAGTCACGCTTGCCACCGTCAAATCGATTTCTGAATCGCTACCCAGCGTTACCTTCATGCCAACGAACGGTGCAAGGTCGGACAAGGCGCCGGCGATTCGGCTGTACGAGCCTGCGGTCGTTACCGTGAATGTGTCAGGCGTGACCAGTCGAACGACAGTGCCGGTGTCCCACGCGTCAGGGAATCGGGGACTGTTACCCAGCAAGGAAACTGTATTCCCGCTGATCAGCATGGAGTCAGCCAAAGCGGCTGCCTCTGTGGGTGCGGTGCTCGAAAGGTCAAGGCCCGCAGTACCAGCGTTTGTTCCGCCGACCTCCGTAGCTGGGTACCAGTTTCTGGCGCGAGAATCACCCAAAAGTGATGCGCCCGGCTCGTAAATTTTGTAATTCAGGTCGGAACCAAACGCCGCAAAGGGCGTGTCGCCAACCTTAAGCGTGCTGGGAGGAATCGAATTACGCCCCCGGCCAACGGACATGGCCAGAGTTGTTACCATCGTCCGCTTGTTTACAAATCGCGTTACTGGCGGCACCAGCAGGTCGGGATAGACCTTGGCCATGCCAAGCACTTCGCGGATTGGCGAGTTCAGCTTGGCGTGGTTGCCTGTAGCCGTGGCTGCGTCAAGATCGTCACCTTGTTGTTGCTTGGCGGCCTTGGCCTTGGGCATGGTGAGGATCAGCACAATCGAAATGGCAGCCAAGGCCACCGCCGCCCAGGCCGCAGCCGCAGCACCCACCGCACGCGCCTCTGGAAATATCTTCACATCCGAGTCGCGATCAATGACTGTCACTAACCACTGGCCCACAGGCACCACAACACCTTCCACTTCGATACAGATCGGGTGAACTGCGTTGATATCGAAACCTTTGGCGTTCGCTGAGAGCCAACCCCCGAGGGTGGCCGGCTCTTTAACCTGGTGCGACTCCAGCGGCACGCAGTCGCCTTCTTTGACACCAATGCGGGATGGGTAAATTTCAATCACTTGTAATACTCCACCCGCACGAAGCGGCGCTTGAGCCTGTGCAGAGGCAGGCAGATTGTGCGTTGCTTTTCGGTGATCTCCATTGCCTCAAGTGAGGCGCCGCAGCGAATCACAACGCCTACGTGACGCATCTCGCTACCCTGGTAGAGCGCAATCAGCGCACCCTCTTCCGGCTCGCATGGCGTGAGAGTGGGAAACCATTTGCCAGCCACCTCAACCATCGAGCCGTCGCCGGCGCGAATATCAGCCCACTCTGGCCAGTCGGGCAGGCCGAGGTCGCGGCGAACCTCAAGGACCAACCCATAGCAGTCAACAAACGGCCACACTCTCCCGCCCTCGAGGTACTGGCCCTCGATGTATTTTTCGTGATCGATCATTATTGGTACCGCATGCCTGGGGCGAAATCGCCGGTGTAGTAGTTGCGGAGCCAGAGGGTTTCGAGCAGGTTGAAGTAGCCGGCCACGATCTGGGCTTCGGTTGCGGTGACCGAGCCGCTCTTGACCTTGTAACGCAGGATCTTCGACGGATAGGCCAGGTCGGTGCTGATGTACTCCCTGTACACCAGGTTGATCTCACGGCGCTCCCTAAGGGCCGCGCGCAGGAATCCGGAGACGCTGCCATCGATGTTGCACAGCGCAAACTTCAGGTCCTGCTTTCCATCGCTACCGCGCTTTGGCAGAGCAATCGATATGCCACAGGCGAGAAACGTCGCCATGCCGCCGGTCTCAAGCCCGACCACTAAATCCTCAAATCCATCCGTGAGAAAGTGATGGGCCACGCCGTCCGTGATCTCAAGCGTTCCATGGAGAATCTCCGTGCCGCCGCTTGAATAGAGGCGGTTTAGTACAAAGCTCGTCATGATGGCCAGTCCTTGTTCACCGCCAGGTCAATCAAGTTCATGTTCAGCAGATATTCAGGCGCGTAAATGGCCCAGCCGCCGGTGAGAATTGGTCGCTCCCACAACTGCAGCGTCGCGGTGAACATGAAGCGATCGACGCCAAAAAGTATTGGCCCTTCGTAGATGTCCTTGAAGTGGGCCTTGTAAGGCAGCAGGCCCTGAGGCGTTCTAAGCTCAACCTCGAACCATTGCGAGCCAGAGATCAGGACTTCTTCGAACCACGCTTCAAAGTACTGGGCTTCCTGATCGCTCATGTTCCAGGTGACCTTGGCATCTGTCGGAACCGATGAGTATTTCCTTCGGTACCGCGTGCGCCCGGTCTGCATGGCAGTTGACTTTATGGGGCTGACCGGGCTGAAGCCATAACCGTCTCGCAACGGATAAGGCAGACCGCTTGGGTATTCAATCATCGTGCAGCCCTTCCCATGCCGAGCATCTGCTGAATGGCCTTGGCCTCTTTGCCGTTTTCACGGATGTTTGAGACGAAGTAGTCAGTGATCCACTTGCCGTCTACTTGGCTCGACTGGCTTTGGCCGGCCTTGCTGGCGTCTTCGATCACGTTGACGACTGGTGCTGCACCTACCTGCGAGCGGCTTGCATCCGGGCCAGTGCCCTTTGCGCCTGGGCGGATTGGCGAGACGTTGCCTTTGCGCAGCGCCTCAACTGCCGCCACTCCGCCGTAGCGCTGGATGTCCTTCTGGCTCCACACAACTTCCCCCTTGTGCACCGTGCCGGCGGCCTCGTTAACCCCGCCAGAGCCGGTGTAACCGCCCGAAGAGAAGCCAATGCCAGCGATGTTTGCCACGTTGGCGGCGGTGCCCTCCCGATTGCAGATTGGTGAAGTGGGATGTAGGCAAACTCATCAAAGTCGGGCTCGTACTTCGCATGCTCAAGCATTGAAGCCATATGACTGAGAGGCATTGCAGCGCGATGCTGCTGCACAAAGGCAACCAAGAAGGCCCGGCCAGGCGAAGGCTCGTTCGCGCACATATCAATCAACGCCTTTACCCGCTGAGTCTGCTCGGTAAACTGCCTATGCTTTTGGTAACCGCGAGCCTCTTCTGGTGGGGTGGCTAGTGTGTGAAGCTTTGTTATTCGGCCAAGCAGGTCGCGACCGAAAGACTCGAGCAGGTCTCGAGCAACTCGCTCGTCTGTGAGCCCAAGGCCGAAGCCGTACACGCCACGCCCGTCAAAAACCTCAACTAGGTAGAACGGTTTTTTGTTGAAGCTAGGACTCTTCGAGTCAATCACCAGGTTCATGGCTGCACCTCCGAGAGATTCGGCGCCACGCTTCCTGCCTGGGTGTTTTGTGGCGCGTAACCTTCATACGGACCGAACTGACCCAGACGAGCTAGGAACTCATGCCCAGGACGCTCAGCCGATCGAACTGACTGGATCATGTCTGTTACGCGGTCGTTCATCCGGAGGAAGCTTTCGAATCCTTTTGCCCAGCCTGCTACCCACGAAATGCTAACCGGGTACGGGGCTACTTCCTGCTCGAGCATGGCCTTCAGCTCTAACGCCAGACACTCATCCAGCACGCCTGGGTAGGTTTGTTTGAGTCCCGCGTCCTCATAAACAACTTGAACCTCGTAGTACGTGAAGCCTGCTCGCTCATCAAAAGGCTGTACCGTGGGAGTGATTAATACCCCCTTAGGTACGCTGACCAGCCGGGGTTTGGATTGAGTTCGTTCAGCAACAGGCGACCGAACTTGTTTACTACGAATTGCATGTGCCATGATTGATACCTCTGCAGTTGTGTAGTCCTGATCACACAGGACGATTAGATGAGCCCGGTTCCCGCCGGGTTTGTTGCTTTCTGTACCGGGCAAAATTGATTCTCCACCCGTTTTAATTAATGCAAGCCACCAGGCGACTGACTGCGCTGTCGACCATTCACGCTGCTTTCACCGACTCTTCCAACACCAGCAAGCTCTGCCGTACATGGCCGATTTCTTTCTGGATATTCGCCTTCTCAAAAGGTGAAACTCGACCGTCCGCCAGGGCGTCATGTACCAGTCGAGAAACATCCCCGTACTCAGCCGCGAGATGCACCAGAGCCTCGATGAGGTTCTTGCTCGCCGGCCGCGCCTGAGGCACCAGGGCATAGCCCAATGTGTTGGCCAGATGTTCCAGCGGCTCAACGTTCTTGCTATGCACCAGAATCTGGAGAAATTGCTCCAGGTTCAGGCGGTGCGAGTCGTCATTTGGGTTGCTGCGATTGAGCAATGCGGTGTGGCTCATACCCATCAGGTGAGCCAGTTGCTTTGGCCCCGCCTCCAGAACTGCCTCATGTATTGCGCGGTGTACCTGTTCCATTTCGGGAAACCTCTTCGTGGTTGTCGTGGCGGAACGTTCAGCTCAGGGCGAAGATATGCGCCCTCAATCAGGGCTTCTTTTAATCGGGATTAAAGATTTGACTCTTGGCCTGAATTGCGCAGATAGGCCCAGTCGACATCGGGCCGGAGCTCTTCACAGGTAACCGCCCTGCTCAAGATTGATGGCGAGGCCTGGGCCTGCCCGGCGAAAGCCATGGGCGATCTGTTTAAGGTTCCCGGCACTGGTGCCGCTGCGCTTGGCCAACGACTCCACCGAAGGTGTGTCGAGGGACCGGATGAGTTCGAGTAGCGTCATGTTTGTCTCCGAAAGAAGCCAAGATTACATTTTGCTAATCTCAATAGCAATAGCATTTTATAATTTACTGTTTGCTAACGCAGGGACACTATTCGCCTATGGATATCAAAACTCTTCGGGTCGACGCGCTGCGGCGCGTCATCGGCCCACTCAGCCAGAAAGACTTCGCCGACCAGCACGATCTGGACGCTTCGTATTTGTCACAGATCCTCAATGGGCACCGCTCATTGGGTGAGAAGGCGGCGCTCAACCTCGAGAAGAAAATCGGGCTCACGCCTGGTGTTCTGGTCAACCCGAATGGGCACGGGCCGGCATTGATCGAGGGTGAGTACACTCGTCAGGATGTGGTGCGAGAGGCGGCGTCTGCCTATCAGGCCCTTCAGGACAAGGCTACGCCGCGAGCAGTTGCGGTTATCGAGAAGCTCGCGAGGGCCGCGGCAAAGGGAAGACTCAAGGAGTCGGACTTGGTGCTACTGGAGGGCATAGCCGCCCTGCTGGAGAAGGCCAACGCTGAAAAGCCTTGAGCCAGATACAGAAAGCCCGGCGCATGGCCGGGCTTTGTTTAACAAATCAAGACATTAACCGTGCTTCGGCACTGGCGCAGATGCTTTCATCAAGTCGGCGTAGGTGGTGGGCACCTCGCCGCTTTTGAGCATTGCTTTGAATACAGCATAAACGTCAGTTCTTGCGCCATCTTTCCGGAGCGTTACCTCATCGTTCAGCCAGGCATAAATGATGCTTTTGGGGGCATCGCTTCTGAACTGGAAAAATAAGCGATAACGATTCGGGAGCCCCGCCTTCACTCGACGCCAATGGCGGCAATTTTTCCCGAGGGTGTTCCCTTGAAGGTACTCAGGTGCTGCCGGATTAGCAGGTACTCGCTCTCTAATGGAGTTGTCTACCTTTTCAAGCAGCTTATAGTGCGGATGCTGATGAAAGCCGTCTGGGTCCTCGTTCGAGAGGGTTTCAATCTCTTCAAGCAAGTTTTCTAGACGACTTAGGAATAATGGATGGCCGAATAGCGCCCAATCGTTGATAACCGTGATCGTCCCTGACTGCATTTCTTACCCTTCAAGAAGCTCGCTACGATCACGATTTGCTTGTGCTTTTGCGCGCAGCCGATCTATACGACCCAGCAACGATGCTGAAATCGGCTCAATACGCCCAGGATTTTCGGCTATGTCGGCATGCAAAAGCCCAAGAAACGCCTTTTTGGCTTCTTGTGCTTCACGTTCAGCGGCGATAGACACCACTTGTGCCTTAGCTTTGGTCATGACTCACTCCTCGAGTCGTTGCTACGGTTTGCTAACTAATGTACGAACTATACAACAAAATTGGTTGCGTGTGGTTGCGTGTGGCTACGTGTGGCTTCTTTTACCTGTACGTTAAATTAGCAGCCGCGACTACTAAACACCTTCGAACAAAGCCCGGCGCTGGGCCGGGCTCTCCTTATTGCTACGCCAACAAGTCAGCGTCTCGCTCCCGCCACAGAGCTTCCAGATTCGTCAGGCCCTTCCCGGTGATCAACGTGGAGCACGTTGGGATCGTGCCGTCGATTGGATGCTCGAAGGTGCCCAGCTTCACATCAAGCAGGCCGGCCTCGATTTTTGCCTGGTATGGCTCGTTCGAACGGGTCACCCAACCTTTCTGCCGCATGAACTGCAGCAGCCTGGTGCGTCCGGTGCCGATGATCTTCGCAGCCTGGGCGGCGTTGTACTTCTTGTGCGACACCACAACCATGTCGTGAAAGGCTACCTTCGGAGCGTCCTGCTCCACCTTCACTTCCAGCTCGTGGTTCTCTTTCGAGAGCTCTGTGTTGTCAGCCTCCAGGGCCACGACCTTGCGGACGTTGTCAGTCAACAGGGCCAGCAAGACCTTGGGGTCATTCAGGCTGGCAATGTCGAAAGCTGGCCTGGCTGACATCTCTTCCAGTTCCTGCCAACGATCCACAAGACGAGCAGTGAATTCGGGACTGAGCTGGGCGACGATGATGTAGCTGTCGCGCTTGCAGACCATATACTCTGTGGCCTTCCGGCCTAGACCGTCGAGGTATTCCCCCACTGGGGGAAGAGCTATCACCGGGTTTCCGTTGATATCAATGCGGGCAGCTAACCGCTCTATTGATTGTTTTACCTTGTCATGCCGCGAGCCTACTAAATCAGCGATTTCGCGAGACGACATTGTCCGCGCCACATTTTGCGATTGCGGAAAACGTGGCCCACCATCAGAAGACTGCTCGGATTGAATGGAGATAGTGTTCATCGTGCTTTCTCCAGACCTTCAGCGACTGAGTCGATAGCGGCTTTAGCAGACTCGATCGCCATATGCAGTAACCATGCTTGGCTTGGCGTAACAATGAGCTCGGCCATTCCCGCGTCTTCTAACGCCTTTTTCACGCGATGAAGAGTGCAGGACGCCTGATTCAAAGCATCAACAGCGGGAACGCCTGGACGGACGTCATACAAATCTTGCCCCTCAATGTTGCACTGCGCGAATGAAAGCGGCACGGTCACTGGGCCCTTGAAGGCGCCAGCATTGAGTTTTTCGTTTACTTCGGTATGCTTATTCATGACGATTTCTTCCACGAAGTTGATCTCGTTAATCCCAACCCCAGCGCCGGCCAGCGCTGGGGTTTTTTATGCCTGGCTGATTTGCTCATCTTCACGTTCCAGGGATTTTCTCAGCCGGAATACAATTTCGCTGCTGAGGCTGCGTCCATTCTCAGCTGCCTTTTTTTCAAGGAGCTCTCGCATCGCCACAACGATGCGAACACCAACTACCTTCTTTTCTGCGCCTTTCATGAAGCTTTCTCCGTTGTCTGAACGTTGACTTTATTGCCTCTTGTTGCCTTTGTAAAGCAACATGTTGCTTATTTTGCATGTACACGCCTAGCCGTGTACTTTCATGGCCTTACTTGCACTGACGGGAGCATGAATTGGACGCATTGTTTGGCAAGCGGTTAGCCCGAGCTAGGGCAGCGGCCAACATGACACAGCGGGAACTGGCAGGCGCTGTCGGCATAACTTGGTCTCAGATTTCTCGCTACGAAGCCTCGAAGGCAAAACCGCGTCTCGGGGTTCTACTCAAGCTTGCCGAAACATTAGGAGTGACAGCGGAGGAGCTATCCGGCGAAGGTAGCGATGACGAAGGCCGTGAAATTACCTTGATGCTTAAAGCCTCAGAGGAAAAAGCAATTGAAGACTTTGCTGCCAGAGAAGGCATCTCCTTTGAGCAGGCAGTAAACAAGATAGTCGCGGCCGGAATGAAGGACCGTATGGATAGAAACCCCGACTTGATGGAGCAGCTGGAGGCTGAGATTCCTGGCGGCTATGCCAAACTCCTTGAGATGCTCGGCAAGAAAACTTAGACATTCTCATATCCAGTTGTGGTGATCATCATAACTGGATCAAATGAGTCAAGCGCGGCCCGTCGGTTTTTAATGTCTGTACGAATCGATGTAAAGCACTGCCTCTTTTCAGAGTTTTCTCAAAATCTTGAGAACAGAATCGCGCGAAATACTTATAGATCGTGGCACTCGCCAATTGCGTCGAATGATCATTCAAGTCGGTCATGCTGTTTCCTGCCATTGATTGGGACTGGAAACAGATTGAGGGATAGCGACACTTGTCAGATAGACCTGACATACTGACATGACACTATGTCAGGTTGTTATGTCAGGCTTTTGGAAGATCGTCAGGCTTGATGGCTGCTGCTAATTCAGCGAGCTTCCTAGCGTTCTCTCCAGTGCGAGAGGCTAGGAACGTAGCTACCGTCTTTTGGATGCCGTAGGGTGCCGGCTTGGATCTGTCGTGATCTTTCCAATGAGTCAGTGCTGCATCCCTCATAGCCTCGAGTTGTTTAGTTGCGTAGGGAAAGTACAAGCCACTGACTAATTCAGTGACCTAGGTTGGAAGGCGCTCGTGGGAATGACGTTTCCGTAACTCCTGGGTCAACCCTTCGATGAGTTTGTCACCAGCTCGAATCTTTTCTATATAGTCAGTTAATTGCCGGTCCAAAGCCGTAACCATTCGTTCGGCCTGTTCTGCACGCTCCTGCATAGCTACAAACTCTTTGTGGTCATGCATAAGCATATTTTTCATATCGACCAGAGCTCTTTTGCCATCTTGGGCACGTCGTCCTTGAAGCTCGGCTTCGACCGCTTCTCGCGCTACTTTTTCTTGCTCAAGCTGCAGCCGCAGATCTTCAAGCTGTGCAGTATCAGGCTGTTCGGGCGCGTTGTTAATTCTAGCGGCCAAGGCTTCAATGTCAGCAGGCTTGAAATACACAGGATAGCCATTCTCATCTTCCGTAATGGCCTCCCAGTAGTCATAGTCAGCGACAAGAGTTACCTCGTTGTCGTATGGGTCTGGCTCATACCGCGCACCCTCAAGACTAAATCTGCGCTTCTCCGGTTTGCCATTTTTTTTGTCAGCTTTTCTAAGAGTTTCGATACCAAGAACTAGCTGAAAGCCACGGCCGATAACATCTACTTCGAATCCCTCATCGTTAATGTAGTAGCCCTTCAACCCGAGTGCCTGGATATAGGCGTCACACTGCTTCGAAAACACCAGCTTCGATAATTCCCCCTCACCTACGGGCGACCCCGTGAGCTTGCCGAGCCAATCCACAGCTTGAGCCAAGTCAACCCAATCCAGAAGGCGATAAATACGCTCCATTTCTGCGCCCTCCTCAGGGTTCATTTTTGAAATAGGTTGTCTGATTTAAAGACGGTGGAACCACCTCTCATATACTGGCTATCCAACCAGCGATGGCACAGTCTAACCAGCCCGTTAGCAAAATGTAATAGCCCTACGGCTCATCCGAGGAACACACCATGAGCGACTGGGCTCGAAGGCGTTGAGGCCAGCACCAGGGGTTGGTACAGTCAGCAAACCGCTGATAAGGCACGGAGCCAGCATGGACAAAAAGGAGATGAGCCGTAGGGCACTGTTAACGCTCGCACTGCTCACCAT
>Ga0302227_10002843_pt1 | contig 11673 bp, 19 predicted proteins | sample II_Palsa_N1_1_FD_193525 | JGI IMG/M metagenome (GOLD analysis project Ga0302227, IMG submission 193525) | Peat permafrost microbial communities from Stordalen Mire near Abisko, Sweden - II_Palsa_N1_1 | ecosystem: Environmental > Terrestrial > Soil > Palsa > Peat permafrost | place: Sweden...
TTTCTTTTTTTCGGGTTAGGGAGGGTCTTCTGTTAATCATGGTTTCCTTTTCTGTTTGTCATGTTCTGTTTGCGCGTGTGCTGTTGTCTTCTGCTGCTTTGCTCTCGTGTCCCTTCTCCTGATGTGCTCTCGTGTCCCTTCTCCTGCTGTGATGTGCGTACACCATCCTCGTCTCTTCCTGCTGAACTCACGCCCCTTCCTCTTCTGCACGTCGTCGACGGACCCAACTCATTACTCCACCCCCTCGCGCTCTCTCTGGCGCACGCCACATCGTTCTCTTTGCGTGGTCTCACTGGATCGTTCTGTCGCCTTCCCCGTCCAATCTCTCCATCGAACTGAATTCATCAGGCACATATTTTTAATCCGATTTCTTTCTTTCTTTCTTCAGTTCTTCATCACTGGCGCAGTCGACTAAGATCTGGCGAGGTTACTAACCGACTCTCTCGTAGTTTTTTGAGTTTTCCGTCGCAATGTCGCGCTATCACGGTAAGATTGCTGCCCCCGATGCGTAGCGAGTGCTAAGGCTTGGGAAACAGGGTTCATGGCCACCAAGGCGTTCCATCCGGTATTTGTGTCCACTGTAACCTCCAGCAACCAAACGGACCAATACACAAGGGGACGTACGAGAACCAAAAAAAACTATGGATGGCGCAGCAGGCAGAGGCAGACAAGCAGCGGAATGAAGAGTTGGCGCGCGCAGAAATACAGCGCGAGTTTGAGCACGAACAGCTGGCGGGGCTGTACTGTCTGTTTTGTGATTTGGCGACTGTTCAACAGTCTTGGCACGCAGGAAACAAGGAAGCAAAAACAGCAAGGAAACCGATGCCGTCCGCAAACATATGGACATCTTTTACAAACCACCCCCCGGGTTCCAGAACCGTACGTCTTTGATGTGTCTGGAAGCAGTGGACTTTACCGCCCTTGTGCAACAGCTGATGACAAAAAGGACTCGGTCGAAAAACCAAGCGAGACTGACGACCGGTTCAAGGACGCTCCACGGGAATCGTACCTCAAGGGTCAACAGATTCGGTCCCAGCCGTTTGGCAAAGAGGTGCGCTCGATTCGCTGCGTCAAGTGCAAGCAGTGGGGCCACGCGATGGGCGAGCGCGAGTGCCCAATGAAAGGGATCGACAAAATGTACTCTGGTGAGGACCCCGCAAAGCTCGAGGACCCACTGGAAGTGATGAAGAGAATGGAAGAAGGAGGCTTGCGGCTCAAGACGTTTGATCGTGTTGTCGACAAAAGTGCAGCAAATCAAGTACGTAATAAATTAGAAGACAGTAATTTGTTATTCATCTCTTTTCAAAGCAACTTGTCTTTGACGATGATGCAGCAGAGATCAAGGATGACGACGTGAAGTGGCTTGAAACCTTGTCAAAGAAGCAAAAGAAGCGCCTCCTAAAGTATGTCTACTTTTTTTTTTATATATATTACTTCGCCAGTCAAATAATTTTAAAAATTAACAAAACCCTGTATTTTAGGGAACTTGAGTTGCACGAAGGAGGAGGAGTGGGAGGAAGTAGCAGCAGCTCGTCATCCTCGATGCCCAGCGAGTACTTTGTCGAGGTCGATCATCATGAAGACGAGAAGAACAAGCGCAAGTCGAAAAAATCATCCAAGAAATCTAGCAAGCGGCACAGCAAAAAATCGTCCACTAGCTCATCCGTTGCCAGCAAGAAGATGCGCAAGGCCAAATCAAAGAAGCGGGCGCACTCGTCGTCTGATGAGGGCTCTGACAGCGACAGCAGTAGTTCGTCGTCTTCGTCCAACGGCGATTGAATCATCATGTGGATCAAAAGCATTTTTGTTGACATAGTTGTAGCTGTACAAAAGGACGACGCCTACTTTCGCCTTCGCTAGACGTTTTTACACCTCGTCCGCGGGCTGCTGTGTGAGGAGGACACCAAACCGCTTCTTGAGGGTCACGCGCTGTCGTGAAAACTTGTCGTCGGGCGAGAACCGGGCTAATGCACAAGCGAGAGCAGGTCACATTCAAGTACCCTTGAGAGAACAAGAACGTACCAGGGTGGGCCGACTTGGTCGGCGTACCGTCAATGCTTTTCTGATTTTTTTTGGTTGCGAGATTCGCTTTCCAGTCAGCAAAGGGGTAGAAGAAGAAAAAAAACTTCAAACCTTGAGCGTGTAGACGCGCTTGCCCGCGCCGTCGACGCTGTACATCAAATGCATGGTGGGTGGCCTAATACAAGATACTCAGTCAAGTTCTCCGCCCGCTGGACCATGCGCCCACGCCATTTTAGAAATGTCGAACCCATTCGACGAGGACGATTCTTCGTCGCGTCGTCAAAACAAGAGCAAGCCGACGAGTGGAAAACCGAAGAACCCGTTTGGAGATGACGACGATGACAAACACGGATCGCCCCACAAGCAATCAACTCCGCCCAGGTCATCCAGAGTATCAAATCCGTTTGACGACAACGATGATCAGCACAAGTCCGCCAAGTCCGCCAAGCCGAGCAGCAGCAGGAAGCCCTCCGCCGTAGCGAATCCCTTTGACGACGACGAGGAGCACACGTCCGCCAAGTCCGCCAAGCCGAGCAGCAGCAGGAAGCCCTCCGCCGTAGCGAATCCCTTTGACGACGACGAGGAGCACACGTCCGCCAAGTCCGCCAAGCCGAGCAGCAGCAGGAAGCCCTCCGCCGTAGCGAATCCCTTTGACGACGACGACGACAAGCCGCGCACGTCATCCGGCAAGCCCGCTACGATTTCCGCGGTGAAACCATCGTTTGACGACGATAGCCATGTCAAACCAGCATCCGGCAAAGCGGTGGCGGCCAACCCATTTGATGATGACGTCAAGCGAGCAAGCAACAAGAAACCGGCAAGCAAAGTAGCGGCGACCCATGAGGACGATAACGGCAGTAGCAGCATCAACAACAAGCAGCCAGCTGGACCGGCATCCACAAACCCCTTCGAGGAAAAGGCCACCTCCAAACCGTTGAAAGTTGACGCCAAGACTGCTCTGGTCAAGATTGACGATGCAAAGGAGGAGCCCCTCAAGGCTATCAAGTTTGACAAGCGAACGGCCAAGACTGCAGACATCAAGCCTGCTCAGCCGGTGAAGCCAGCGTCCAACCCCTTTGGAGACGACGATGATGAGGCCAAGGTGCCCAAGACCTCGGTCCCAGCCAAGCAAACCAAGAAGACCTCAAGCAATCCGTTTGGAGGCGACGAAGACGATGACCACACGCCGACTGCAGCTATTCAGAAACCCGCTGCGGCAGCTTTGCCAATGTCGGACAAGAGTTCATCAAAAGCATCGTCAGTGTCCAGGCGGTCCAAGGAGGAAATTCAACGCGACCCTTTCATAAAGTCCTTTGAGAACGCGTTTGACGACGTCGACTACATCAAACGTATTACTCAAAATCTCCTGTCTCAAATGGAGCATGGAGAGCTTCCTTTACTGCCCGACGTCTCATTTGGTAATTATGAGGTTTGCTTTGGTTTGAATTTCAAGAAAACAATTTTTCTTGACCCAGCTTTCCCTGCCGACCCTTTTTTGAACGCATTCAGCTTTTGCAACTCGGAGCTGGATCAGGTGTCTGCCGCTCTTGATGAACAACTAAGAGCTGCCCAACAGGTGTCATACATTTTTTTTAATTTTTTTTTGCTGTGGAATTTGAAATGTTTTTTTTTTCCGACTAGTCCAACGATCAGGCTAGCAAGACTTACCATGCTCGTTTAGCGACGTTTTACAAGCAGTGCGATGTACGCATTTTAAATGAATAAAAATTTTTAAAATACTTGTGAGAATGCAGGAGATATCCGAAGGTCTCGCCACGTTGGAGGAACCGTTTGGTACAATTGGCTCACAAGTTGTTCGCATCGGTATGAATCACGAATTATATTTTTATTTTATTTTTATTTTTATTTTTATTTTTAAAAAAAGGCGAGCAAATGTCTGTGCTAGAAAAGCAAAGGACACGAGCCGACGATGCCAAAATGCTGCTCCAGCACATTGTTGAATTCAACACGGGCATGGAGACCTCCGATATCTTCCTGAACGAGTCACGCATTCACGAGGCCGCCATTGTAGCCAAGCGACTTCAAACGATCGCTCAAGACCTCGATTCGCAACAAACCAACCTGGCCAAAGAAGCGATCGACGCGTACTGCAAGCGTGTGGAAAGATCGCTCCTGGAGATGCTCAACGACTCGTTTAGAGGTGGCGACATCACGACCATGAAAGTACTGTCCACACCGTCTGTCTTTTATCAATTGTTGAACATCTCTGCGCTGCTTCCCCTAGAAAACAGCGCAGTCACTCCACGATTTTAACGGCGGGCCGATTGCCGTCAACCAGTTTATCGAAAAGCACCCGCTCATGCAAAAGGCCCGCGTGGCGAAAAGCAAACAGCTTGAAGATCATGCCGCCTACGTGCACAGTCACACCGTCCAGGGTCTCAAAGAGCTCATGGATGAGGTGCAAGGCGTGTTTGCCCGCGACGCCGTCCTCGTCGGCAAAGTCTTCCCTAATGCTGAATTTGTCATGTCACTTTTCGTCCAGCGCGTCCTGGCGGCCCTCTTGCCAACCTACATCACAGCACTCCTTGGTCGAACCAAAAAGGGCCTCATCTTGGATGAGCCCGAGAGATTGCCTGTGCCGCCCAGCAATGTTGTCGCGGGATTCAACGCGATCCCCTCCAGGTTTCCTTTTTTTTTTTTTTAGATCTGTTCGATTACTAAAAAAATATTGATAGGTTTTTCGAAAAAGAGGAGCCGCCGATGCCATACCTCGACACGTTGTGCCAAGTGTTCCAAATGTCCACGGCCCTCTTTAAGAACCTGCAGCAGTACAACTTTGACGGTCTGCTGGACATGAAACAACTGACGGAGGACTCCTTTGGCGCCTTCATTGGCCACGGCGTCTACATTGAGGAAGAGGCGTCGTACCTTCAAGCCACTCTGATGAACATCCTCACGCCGTTTTACCAGTCCAAGATCGAGCGCAAAACAAACGTCAGCAAGTCCCGCGGCAAGATTTGGTCCGGCGTCGACAAGCATGCTGCAGGCAGCCCCGTCTTGGCTCCCGGCAGTACGACCGGGAAAAGCGGCCCCCAAGTCATCACAAGCAGCGACACGATCAACGATCTATCAGCGGAAACGAGCCTCGAAATCCTCCACGCTCATGCCGATGCCACCAAGCGCTGCCTGAAATTGAGCTCTTCAACCGATGCGTACGTGCAAAAGTCAACCATGTGTTGTTTTCTTTTAAAAAACTTTTTTTTTCTTTTGTCCACTTAGGCCAGAGAATGTTTTGCGACTCTTTACCATCCTCGTGGACAGTTTATGCCATTCGTACATTGACGCCGCGGCCGACATGTATGTGTTGCTGCATTTATTTCTTCTTGACTCTATTTGTCTCGTCCAGGGCCCTCGAAATGCTCTCGCACGCTCGCGATAGCAAGAATGACCCCCCGCTCGAGACTCTTGACACTGTCATGACAATCTCCTTGATCGTTCACCTTTTGCAAAAGCATTTCCAAGATCATGTGGCGAGCGCACTTCCAAAGGGCTCATCTGCATTCCGACAAGCGATGATGCTCAAGAACAAGGCCTTGTCGATCATCGAAGTCGAGATCAATTCGATCATGGAGCTTCTCGTCTATGGTTCTTTTTATTTTTTACAGATCCCATGACTTAATATCTGTGAGAACCAGAAATCGAAAAGAAGCTTACCAGAGTCCTTGCCAAGCAAAACAAGAGCGACTTTAGGCCAAAAGAAGCATTTGGCATCTCCGTGTCAGCACCAAGTAACCAAGCATCGGCAGTTTGCAGTGAGATCACTGGCTATCTGCACAAGGTATTTGCGATCGCGAAACGAGACCTGGACGGAGAGAACCTCGAGTCGTTTGTGTCTGAGCTGGGTTCACGCTTTTATCAGTACGTCTGCAAGTGCGAGTTTCTCATTCACGCATAATAAAAGTTTGCTACTGGATCACATACGCAAGTTCACGGTGAATAACGCTGGCGGCCTGGTTCTCGCGCGCGAGCTGACCGAGTACCAGTACAGTGTGCGGGCCTTCAACATTTCCTCTGTGAACGAGCAGTATGTCTTTTGAAAGAAAAAAAAAACAATATTATTCTAATTTTGTTCTGTTTCTTTTATATGAAGATTTGACACGCTCCGTCAGCTCGGGAATATATTTGTCGTCAGACCAGACAATCTCAAGCTGCTGATCAGTGAGGGTGCGCTGAGCAACCTCGACCGCGAACTCATCCAGACGTGCATCGCCCAGCGCGACGACTTTAGAAAGGAAAAGTTGGATCTATTTTTCGCAGAGGCGATCGCGGCCGATGTTTAGGAGGCAAATGTTTAGGAGACAATGTATTAAAAAAATATATGTATTTGGCGATTCTCCCAATTGTTTACAAGTTTATTTTGTCAACTTCTGCAGCAGCCCCTCTGGCAGAGAAAACTCGACCGCGGGCGAACGGATAGTTGCAGAGGAGGACGCAACCAAGAAAAACTCGATGACAGAAAAGCTGCGCGTCGAAGGTTCACGCGGCGCCCTGACCTTGGGTGTTTTATTTATGACCTGCGGGGCCTTGTTGCTTTTGTTGAGCTGACCGCTGCCGCCGTTTTTGAATGTTAATCGCGAACGCGACTGTAGTAGTAGCAGGTAAGTGGGAGAAAACTAAATAGCAGCACAAAAAAAAAAAAAAAAACCTTGAAGACGTTCTTGAGTGATGCTCCCGAATTATGCCTACTTTGAGAGGACGAGCTGCCTTGGGAGAGAGTGTCTACGCGGAAATGTATCGGATTAGTTTTTTACTATTAGCGCTCCAAGGAAGCGTACCAAAAGAATGAAAGAGGCGCATCCCGGGGATGCGAGCGTTCAACTCAAGGTACTCACGTCGCTCGTCCTCCTGCTTGCGCACGTAGAGTTCGTGCAAGTATAGTTCGCGATCGCGGTTCTTCCTCCGTTTCTCGGCAATCTCGTGCTTGCGGTGTCGACGCTCCACACTCTCGTCGTCTGTCAGGTCATCCTCGGATACAAAGGACATCCTCCGCCCCTTGGAAGCTGCTCCGCTATTTTGATTGCTTTCCTATTATATTTATGATAATAAAAAAAAGAGAGCTTTTTTAACCCAGGAATGACACAGTACGAAACCAACCTTGACACGAAAGGTGGGTGTCTGTACAGGCTGAATCTCCTGGATGGCAAGCGTGACTTCAAGTGATGGGAACACTGGAGGGGGCATCGGCCTTTCGGTGCAGTTTCTCAAGGCTCGATCGTTTCCGTCGACAAAGATAAAGTCGTTTTCGGTGACCACAACAGGATCTACATATCCATGCCTGGTTTGGTTCAATAAAAAAAAAGGGGGGGATACCTGCAAGGTCATCAGATCTAAAGGGGCGCAACGCATCTGCGTAGGACATGACGACAGTCGTACCAGTTGACTCTTCTCCGTCGGCCGTTGTGAGCTCCTGGGACGAAAGAAAGTAGTCCTGGTCCTCAGAGTCCAAGCCACCCTCGCGTAACCGCTTTGATGCCAGGCCGTTTTGTAGCTTTTGAATACGCTGCGAGTGCCTTGGCTGAGCAGACGGGGTGGCATCCTCCTCGGGCACAGGCATGAGTTGTGGAGTCCACGGACGCTTCGTGGACGGTGCGTGCGTGTCGGACAACTTTGATGACGATGGCAAAACAGAGTCTAGTTGGGGCGGCACAGTCACTATTGCCGAAGAAGCCATCGAGGTCGCCGTGGCTGACAACGACAACCGCCGTCTGGTTTCGCAAGGGAACCCATCAGTTGAACCCAAAAAAGGTTGAAGATGCGTATGTTACCTTGTCAAGCGGCCCTCTGGCTCTGGCTCTACTGCTGCTGCTGCTGCTGGTGGTGAGGATACTGTCGGCGCTATGCTACTGGTTGTTTGCACTGCTGCTGCCCTGGCCGCCGCAGCCTCCTCCTGCCTCCGCTGCATTCTCTGCCTCCACCCGGAACCCTTTGGCCGCCCCATCTTCCGTCTTGGCGCCTGGGCCTCTGGCATTGGCTGCTGCTGCGCAGGCTGCGGTCTTGCTTCCTCTGGTAGCCCTGGCGGCGGGAGCGGGGGCGGGGGCGAGAGCAGCTGCGGTGGTGCCACTGGTGCAGTGTCGTTAACCGTCTTCCTCTTTTTGATCGACTGTTCCATGGTCGAGCTAGAGGCATAGCCTGTTGGCGGCTCTGGCACGGGCTCTGGCTCTGGCGCGGCTGCTAGTTCAGACTCTGGCTCGGCCTGCACTTGCAGCACAGGTGGCAGCTGGGTATCCCCGTCACCGTCGTCCACCCCGTTGACCACGTCCGCACATGACGCGCCTCCTCCTTCCACACCCGGTTGGCGTTTCCGCCGAGGACCCAGGAAGCCCATAAGTTTGACAAGGCCCCTAACGTCCGCCGGCAGCCCCACAGTGCGCGGCTCGTATCGTTCTGCTGGGGGTTCGAACGAAGCCACGCGCGTATTTGCGAACAAAACTTCGGGGTTCATGAAACTGTGCTGTGCGACTACCCTTTGATCACAGCAATGGGACGAAGCTTAAACGTCTTCTTGCTGATGCCAGCTTCGTGGCATGTGTCGACCACCTGAATAACGTCCTTGTAAGACTCGGGCGCCTCCTCGGTCACGAGCTTGGGCGAGGCAACGCGGATCGAGATGCCCTTTTCGGCGAGCTTGTCCAGGACGACCTGATAGTCGAGCTTTCTGCGCGACTTGTTGCGGGACTGTGCACGTCCAGCGCCATGGCAAGTGGAGCCTATTCAATGTTGTCAGGAAATAAAACACGCAAGAGCAAGCTACGAACCAAACGTCTGTTGCATGCCCAGCTCGGTGCCTGTTAGTACATAGCTGCAGGTGCCCATGGTGCCGCCGATGAGCACGGGCTGGCCCACAAACTGGTAATCGACGGGGATGAGGGGGTGGTGGGGCGGGAACGCACGTGTCGACCCCTTGCGGTGCACGAGTAGTTTTTTGGGGCGGCCATCCACCATCTGAAAACAAAAATAAATATATTCTCACCGATCAAAAGATGAAACACTCGTACGTGCTCCTCGACCTTGGCAATATTGTGCGAAACGTCGTAAATGACGTGCATGTCGAGGTCGTCGGGGGTGCTGTTGAACGCCTTTGCAAACGCCTTTCACAAAGAAGAAAATTGTTAGCCCACCACCACCACCCCAAAAAAACGTTGTTTTTTTCCCCCTCCGCCTCACCTGCCGCGCTAGAAAAGCCATGCTGGAACGGTTCACCCAGGCAAAGTTGGCTGCTGCTGCCATGGCCTTGAGGTAATTCTGGCCTGCCTCGGACTGGATGCGGGCGCAAGCCAGCTGTCGGTCGTTGACGACAATGTTGTCGCGAGCCATGGCTTTTTCCATCTCCACCAGGGCATCGGTGGCGACCTGATGCCCGAGGCCACGGCTCCCTGAGTGGATCATGATGCACACTTGGCCTACGTGATCGATGCCCATCTTGTTGGCCGCACGCACATCGTAAATCTCGTCGACAACTTGGATTTCAGCATAGTGGTTGCCCGCTCCCAGTGTGCCAAGTTGCGGTAGCCCTCGCTTTTTGGCTCGGTCGCTGACCTTGGAACTGTCGGCTTGCAGCATTCGCCCAAACTCTTCCCTGGTTTATAAAAAAACATAATTTAAGAAATGCTTTTTTTTCCTTAACAAATAGCGGGTTACGTGTGCTCTTTATCCTCTGCCCAAGCGTATCCTTTCTGGAGTGACCAGTCCATGCCCATTTCGAGTGCTTGATCAAGCTCCTTTGTCGTCATTGGGATTACACCACGCGAGCCCACACCAACGGGGATGTGGTCAAACAACGACTAGAGAGCAAGTTTTTTATATTTTTTATTTATAAAATAGAAAATAGAAAGGAAAAAAACAATACCTGAGTGAGCTGTTCCTTGATCGGGGCGACATCTTCTTCGCTCAGGTTTGTTCGCAAAAGACGCACGCCACAGTTTATATCGAAGCCAACACCACCTAAGTGGATGATGAACACCCAATTACTATTTTGACGTTTTTTAAAAAAAGACATTTCTGCTTGCCTGGAGAGACGACGGCATTGGGATCCTCCATGTCCATCGCAGCGACGTTTCCGATTGCGAAGCCATAGCCGCTGTGGCAATCTGGCAGTGCAACCGATCGCTGAGAGAAAAATAAATTTTTTTTTTTTTTGGGAGGGGGGAGACATACACCAACGATTCCCGGAAGCGCAGCGACATTGGCAATCTGCTTGACCGCGGGCATGAATCCGCCAACACCGGCCGATTCGCCATACTGTTGCAGCTCGCCAAACATCAGCTCGGACAGCGAGCTATTGACGTAGAAATATCCGGGCACGGTCATGTTGGGCACAAACCCGGGCTTGATCTTGAAGCACGTGGGCGTGACCTGCTCGATGAAGCTCATCTCCTCGTCGTAGGTCCGCACGACACCGCCACTCGCGATGGGCACCGCGGACGGCGCGCCAAGTTCCATGCCGTCCTCCATTGCCTGGGTAAGAAACTTGGTTGGCTGACCACATATGCTGGCCAGGCCTCTTTCAACTTGGTAGGTCGCGGGGCTGCTGGGGCTGGGTGCTTTGGGAGACGAGAGAACTAGCGGACGGGCAGGCGGACGGGTGGGTGGGTTGCGAGCAGCGCGTGCGTGGGTGACGGGGGGGGAGAGTGGTTGGACGGACGGATGGATGGGAATTGAGGACGGATTGAGTGCGGATTGGAAAAGTTGACGAGTGCTGTTTTTTGCTAATTTGCGTTGTGCCGCTTGCCCAATAGAACACTACAGAATGCGTCAGACCAACGTCACGCAGGTCATCGACATCCCCGACAAGGGTACGTTGGTGCCAACATGCAAACTTTTGTAAAAGCTGACTGGTCTGCAGTCGAGGTCAAGGTTGAGCAGCGCAAGGTCACCGTCACCGGTCCCAAGGGCAAGCTCTTCCGCGACTTTGGTCACTTGAACGTTGAGATTACTCACCTCGTCAAGAGCAAGAAGATCAAGGTTCGGGACGCGTGTTGTTGCTCAGTCGTGCCTAACAAGAATGGTGTGTGCAAATTGCTGTAGATTGGCCTCTGGTTTGGTACCCGCAAGCAGATTGCCACCGTCCGCACTGTTCTCTCGCACATTGAGAACCTGTTCACCGGTGTCCTCAAGGTGCGCAGCTGGCTCTCTTCCTACTTTTGGTTTAACGTTTTGTTGTTTTGTTGTTTTCTTCTTTGAATTTCAGGGCTACGAGTACAAGATGCGCTACGTTTATGCTCACTTCCCCATCAACGTCGTCCTTGACAACGGTGGCAAGACTGTTGAGATCCGCAACTTCCTCGGTGAGCGCATTGTCCGCGTTGTCAACCTCCTCGAAGGTGTCCAGGCCAAGATCTCGGACGCAGTCAAGGATGAGCTCATCCTCAGTGGCATTGACATTGACCTCGTCTCCCAGTCGGGTACGCAAGTGCGCGCATGTCGCTCTACCTAACCCTCTACCTCTTGTACAGCCGCCAACATCCAGCAATCCACCGCTGTCAAGAACAAGGATATCCGTAAGTTCCTCGACGGTATCTACGTGTCGGAGAAGGGCAACATTGAGAAGAACTAAAGTGTGCGCGTTCGGTTACTCACGATTTTTCTATTGCCTTGTAAACAACCAAATAAAAAAAAAATAAATAACAAAAA
>Ga0302227_10002844_pt1 | contig 11668 bp, 19 predicted proteins | sample II_Palsa_N1_1_FD_193525 | JGI IMG/M metagenome (GOLD analysis project Ga0302227, IMG submission 193525) | Peat permafrost microbial communities from Stordalen Mire near Abisko, Sweden - II_Palsa_N1_1 | ecosystem: Environmental > Terrestrial > Soil > Palsa > Peat permafrost | place: Sweden...
TAAACGTAGATATAGGTCTTCACGAGGTCACTGAAAAAAAAGATGAAGAAAATTAGTCGACGTACAAAGGGACAGAAGAAACATACTGTAGGTCGAGACATCGATTTCCGTGGGCAGAGGGGTGATCTCAACCTCGAAGCGCTTCTGGACCGAGTTGATGAGCTCGGCGTCCTCGCTGCTGGTGGTGACAAAGGAGATGGCGAGACCCTTTGTTCCAAAACGACCGGCACGACCAACACGGTGAAGGTACTGGTCAGCGCTATCGGGGAGGTCATAGTTGATGACAATGTTGACACGCTCAATGTCGATGCCACGGCCAATCAGGTCAGTGGCAACCATGATGCGCTTCTGGAAATCCTTGAAAGCTTGGTAGCTCTTGACACTATTTTTCCATTGTTTTTATCAGTCACAAACGAAAGCATGACGAAATACCGGTCAGCCTGGGGCATGCCAGAGTGGATGCAGATCGAAGGGAACGAGAGCTTCTCGAGCACTTCGGTCAGAGCCTTGGCACGCTGGACAGACTTGACAAAGATGACAACCTGGCAAACGAACGCTCAATTCGAATACAGGAACATAAACAAATAAATAAATGTACCTGGTTAAACTCGAGCGAGTCGAGCAGGTCGGCGAGCTGCTTGTTCTTCTCGTTCTCGGCGACGTTGACATAGTACTGCTGGAGGCCGTGCAGGGTGAGCTTGGTCTCGTTGTCGATCAGGATCTCGTGGGGCTACTCGGATGAAGAAGTACGAGGTTAATATGAAGGAAGGACACGACGCCGAAATGAGGGAGCTTCGTAAAGAGGTTGAAGAAAAGAAGAGGACGTTGGAGGTATTTATAGAAAAAAAAAAAAAAGAGGAAAGGGTGGCCTACGGCCTTTTTTTTTTTTTTTTTTTTTTGATAGGGACTCCCCCCGCTCCAAAAAAAAAAAAAAACCTCACCCGCACACACCGTCAAGAAGAGAGCGAGAAAGTGCGGAAGAAATGCATCTTCATCTTGGCCAAGGCTGGCGACTGGACGACGCTTGAAGGGCGCGCACATTATGAAAGGAAATAGAAGGGAGCACACACACACGACTCAGCTAGCAGGCAGCAGGCAGCAGCAGCAGCAGCAGCAGCAGCGCCAGGAACAAAAACGGGACCCCGAGGAAAACTTTGTGGTGACGACATTACATTGTGCATGAACTTTTTGCAGATGAGGCGCATCTCCTTGGAGAGGGTGGCAGTGAACATGAGGACCTGCTTGTTGTGGGGAGTGGCCTTGAAAGTCTCCTGCACGTCACCGCGCATGTCTTTAACAAAGATGGAACAACAACAAAAATTAATTTAGAATTTCCCCAAGTACTACAGAAAGCTCGATACCAGCCTTCTCGAGCATCTGGTCGCACTCGTCGAGGATAAAGTGCTTGAGCTTGGAGAGGTTGAGCTTCTTGTCGCGAACGAGCTTGACAATGCGGCCGGGGGTGCCGACGACAATCTGGGGCTTGTCGTTCTTGAGCGTGTTGATGTTCTCCGTCTCGGGCTGGCCACCGTAGAAGACGGCGGCACGGACGGCGAGGTGCTTGGAGAAACGCTTGAACTCTCCGTGGATCTGGTAGGCGAGCTCGCGCGTGTGGGCCATGACGAGGACCTGGACGTCGTCCTTGGTCTTCTCGTCGCCGAGGTCGAGCTGCTGGAGCGTCGCGATCACAAACACGGCTGTCTTACCCATGCCACTCTTGGCCTGGCAGAGCACGTCGGTACCGAGGATGGCGACGGGGATGGCTTGTTGTTGGACTGTTTTAACAGAGGAGGTTTTTTGTGGGGGGGGGAGGATGAGCGCCGGGCCAAAATTTTTCTCATGAGTTTATTCGGGAGGAGGGGAGGAGGAGGGCACACCTTCGGACGGATGCTCAAAGCCGCAGTCGGTGATGGACTTCATGAGCTCGGGACGCAGGAGGAGGTCGCGGAAGCCGGTGGCGTGGATGCCGACGTACGAGCCCTTCTTGGTCTCCTGTGCGGCAGCCACGGGGGCCGCGGTTGTGTCGGGGATCGTCTCCACGTCGTAGTCGAGAAGGTCTTCGCTATCTGCCATTTGTTATTCTTCCTGCCAGAAGGGAGAGTCAGCAAAATTTCGCCAAATTGCGGAGCCAAGTTTCGGAAACAAATAAAAAGAAGAAGAGGGCCTCTTGAGCAACCAGCACGCTGTCCAGTGTGCAGGAAAAACGAGCAGCACAGGCAAAAACGTTTGTGCAACTGAACAGGCAAACGACGAAATTCGCCAAAAAAGGCCAAGCAAAGCCAAAACCGGGCGAACCGCCTCAATCCAGAGCAATCCGCTTCAATCCAGTCCACAAATCTCCGCCTCTCGAGCTGATTCAGTTCAGACCCAGCGAGCTTCGGCTCACTCCTCCCAGTATTGTGCAAGATGCTCTCGGCACTTGAAGAGGTGGATGGTGCGACGGGAGCAGGGGATTGCACTACAGAAAAATGGCCACGTCTCTTTTTTACATCCTACATTCTATTTTATCAGTTTAAAGCAGAAACCAACCACCGACTTGTTGGGCGTGGGCTTTTCGCGGCCGAGGACGATCTCGTCCATTTGCTTGAGCACGACCTTCTTTTTGATCGGGACTTCGTTGACCATCGTGCCGTTGCGGCTCGTGTCTTCAAGTTCGACTGTGCCATCGGGCAGGCGGCGGATCGTGCAATGAGAGCTCGAGACCATTGGTGCGTTGACGACGATCTGGCAGCCTACCAAAAAAGAACAATATTTTTATTTTAACAAAAAAAAAAATTATTTTTTTTTTTCTTTCCATTAGAAATAATCTTTACCGGGATCTCGGCCGATCACGGTGACGTCCAAGGTGAGCAGTTGAGGACCGCAAACAGCTGTGATAGGCAAAAGCTTTCCCCAAGCAGGTTCGGGTGAGGACAGCGATGAGGAGGAGGAGGATAAGGTTGCCGACGACGAGGACGAAGCCGTCGATGAACTGTGCTGCAGTGTAAGTGGGACAGTTGCTGTCGTTGTTGCGGGCAGAGAGTCTGAGCTCGTGTTGCTCGAATTTGTATTGGATATTGTTTCCTGGGTCGAGGTTCCGCGAGTGACGCGACGGGCCGCTGGAGACGATGCCAGGTCAGTGCCCTCTGAGAGCTTTCGTTTTAGAGACTTTTGTGATTCCGCCGGGGGGGTGGCAGGGGCAGCCGAGGGCCCAGGCACATGTACCGCAGCAACTGGAGGAGCCGCAGCAGGCGGAGCAATCGTCGGAGCCATCGGCGCAGGTCGCAAAGGCGCAGCACGAAGCGGTGCGGTTGGAATCTTGAAGCCGCCGTCATCCGTTCTCGGGTGATCGACGTCCATAACGACCGTGCTTGTCTGTGAACAAGCGGGCTTTGTTGTTGTATCCATCAAATCGCTATCCAAAAGGCCGGCATTCCCGAATGCCTACCAATTTTTCGCGGGTCAGTTTAGAATTTAAAAATAAAATAAAAAACGAGTATATGTGTTTGTACATTGGTGATACCAGAACGAAGCTGTGGAGGGATGAGCTCGTCGCACGTGTAATCGTTCGCTTGAATTCCACATACCGACGTTAAGAAAAAAAAAATTTTTTTTTTTTTTTTTTTGAATTTGACGTACAGAGAAATCCACACATGGCGTCGTATCGAACGATGACATCGGGATCCTGGAGCCACGGATGATTCAAGACATTATCCACAGTGTAGCGCTTCGCGGGGTTGGTCACAAGCATTCGTTTAATCAGGTCGATCGCTTTTCAATGCACGCATTGAGCATAGTTTCATTTTTGATGGAAATACCTTGGACAGAGACTTTTTTCCACTCTGCAGGTTTGAATTCGAACGAACCTGTGACGATTTTTGCAAAGAGAGCATCCCGACTCTCTTCTTGGAATGGCGGGTGGCCAGCGAGCCTATCAAACAAACAAACAAACAAATAAATAATTTTTTTTTCTTTTGAATTTCGCCAAGGAAGAAAAACGCATACATCACGTAGAGCATAACGCCCATGCTCCAAAGGTCTACAGAGCAGCTGTAGCCCTTTTGGTCCGTGTTATTTAAAATCTCTGGTGCTATTTGTAATAAAAATTTAAGTAACAATGACAATAATACAGCTCAGGATACCGAGGTAAAGGGGCGTGCCGCAGACAGTGTTCATCATCGAAGCCTGCGACGTCATGCGCGAGAGGCCAAAATCAGTAATCATTACGCGCAGTGATTCTTTATTTGCGACGAGGACGTTCTCGGGCTTATTTTTTGTCGTTATCAGAACCAGAAATGCATCCATTACACAAACCTTGAGGTCTCGGTGCGCGATGCTCTTGTCGTGCAGATACTTGAGGGCAACACACAGCTGGAAAAACACAAACTTGATGTCTGTCTCCTTGAGCTTCTTGGGCTCTGGTGCAAAGATGAGGCGCGAGAGCTCACCACCTGTGGCCAGCTCAAGAACAATGTAGATGTGCTCTTGCTCATCATAGTAGTCTTCGTATGTGACGACTCCGGGCTAAGTTATGGCAGGAGTGGTTGTTGGTACAAGAGGCAGTCAGGACTTCATACATGCTTCAAGCCTCTCAAAATTTCGACCTCGCGCTCAAACGCCAGCTTGAGAGCCGGTTGCAGCTGGATTTTTTTCTGTCGGTTTACAATTAGATCGGGAGAAAAAAAAAAGAAACTCCGAGACCTTGTCAATGATCTTGATCGCGTAGGGCCTTCCGCTCGCCAACTTGACTGCCTTTTTGACGACGGCAAAGTTTCCACTAGAAGAATACAAGAGGAAACCATAAGAGCAAATGGTGTGAGGGGCATGTTCGGTACTTTCCGAGCACATCCTGGATCGCATAGTGCTGCAATACTGCCAGCTGTTCGGTAGGTGGTGCTCTCGTGTGCGCGACCGCCAGGTATGTGTAGACTGATGGGGGGGAGGGAAAAAAAAAAAAAAAAGTTAAGGAGACCAAAGAAACACTGGCTCACACGCACATGTTGTCGCGTTCTTCCCCAAGGAAAGCTTGGCACCGTGCGTCAGGACGCGCCGCACGCCCTTGCCTAGCTTGGTGCCGTTGAGAAACGTGCCATTGCTGCTCAAATCCTCGATAAACACGGTCGGGTCTAGGTCGGCGTAGTTGTTGTCGATCACGCGAAAGATGCGGCAATGTTGTGCGCTCAGAGATTGGTTCTTGAGGTGCACGTCGCAGTTGACGCTGCGGCCCATCACGTACTCGTCCTTCTCAAAGTCTGTAGCGCAACGTGTTAGCAACAAAGACATCGATTCTTTTCTTCTGTTCTTTTTCTACCGACAGGAGGCAGTTCTACCGGGTTCATCGACACGAGCCGGCCCCACACCTTCTGGGATGCGTCGTTGTGCACCTCGAACGCATCCACGGCCTGCGTCGGCAATGTTTGGTCGCTGAAGTCCATCTGGAGGGAAACAGGGAGGGAAACAGGACAGGGAACGAGGGGAAACGACGCTTGGCGTTAGAGGTGGGAGGGGAAACAAAGGCAGGCAGACAGAACGTCTAGGGAAAGCAATCACGACCTCAGGCTAGTCAAGAGCAAGCAACAGTCAAGAAGCAACACACAGTCAAGAAGCAGCACACAGTCAAGAAGCAGCACACAGTCGCTTTGAAAACGTACTGTAGATCCCACAATTTTTGCCAGGCGTTTTTGCATCTTGCGCCAAAAAAATACAACAAAAAAAATATTATTTATTTAATAAAGATCCTACAGGCCACAGGTCTTATCGGGTCGAACGAGTCCGTTTCGAGGGACTCAAGACCTTGGACACTTCAGACTCCTTACGTTTGGAGCTTCCGTAGGGCGCAGATGGCTCGGCCCACTGTGCCTGGTTGGTGCGAGTCCCGTTATTGTAGCTGCCACTGTACACGGCGGATGACGCCAGAGATACTGATCGATTTTGCTGCATTGAGTGTTGCTGTTGCGACTGTTGCAGATACTTTGCAAAAAAAAAAAAAAAATTTTTTTTTTCGTGTCAGCAGAAGAGTTCGGTTGCTTCTTAGATTACCGAAACGGTCGAGGACGGGAAAGGAACTCGCCGAGGAGTCGAGGCACCCGAATTGTTGGAGGCGCGCCCACGGGGGGTGTCAAATTCATCCTCATCCTGCAAACAACAAATAAAAATGGTAAACCTTGTCGATTGATTTTTATTTTATTTTACCTTTTCGACATAGGAGGACTCTTGGCGAACCGACTGGTTGTGCGGGGTGCGGAACGTTCGTGTGCTGGCAACGGGTGCCCGTCGAGACGTTCGTTTCTGGCGACGGCTTGCTCGGGCCTCACGCTCAAACGCCTTCTGCTCCTTTTGCAGTTCCTCGTGTGTGAGTGTTGTCACGATCGGGGTGAAGCTTGCGGCTACAGAGTCCTCACGAAGCACACTCTCCATCGTCTGCGCACGCACAATCGAAGGATTGAGCTCGTTGTACTGGACCGATTTCGCGTGCGCGGCCACTTGTTCACGAATGCAATGTGCGATGCAAGCCCTGAGATGTAAAAGTGCTTAGAGAATACGAAGGGATGCCGCGAAACACAAAATGGTACCGGAACTCGACTGGAAGGCCAACTTCTTGGACCATACGCTCAGCAAACTCTTCAGGCTCGTGCTGTGTCGCACTCAAGCTCCACTCAAACTGGTCCTCGAGAAGAATGTGATCGACTGTGATATTGAGCTGGAAGGAAATGGGATTTACACGCAAATAAAGGAGGACGCAATAGACGTACCTTTATCAGAACCTTGTCCTCGGGGTCGGGCGCAATGAGGAGGCACTCTTCAAACGCGTGGATTTGCTCCTCGATTGATTTTGCAATCTCGGCAACAAAGAGATCTCGGGGCAACTGTGAATCCAGGCACAGTACTAACGCAAACTGTTCTGGCGTCATGAATTTTTCTACAAGACAACGGAAATTAGTTTTGGAAAAAATTTTGTCTCCAAATTACCGTGAAGGTTCCATGTGAACGTATCTCGGAGCTTGTAGTGGTCAATCTCGAGATCCAGTCTGATTGGCACTAGAACTTCAGTTTGCGAAGCGGCATGGCGCCAGTCGGCCGACGAGCTACCGACAAAAAAAAATTTTCTATAAAAATATCTTGGCTTTCATCCAATTACCAGGTCAAGTTGAGGACAGCAGCGGGAGCAAAGTTGACGACGGAGAACCGATGAGAGGGATGCTTCGCGACGTTGGCCATCTGGGCGTTTGCAGAGGCCTTTGCTTGGGTCACATTGTTGCCGTGCGTCACCATCAGCTTTTCTGCCAGGGAGCGTTCGCGCCGCTCGACGGCCTCGTATTTGGCGAGCCAAGCTCGGACATTCTCCGTCAGGGGCTTCTCTGCGGGGTCCACGGAAGTGGCCACCGTAGTGGTCTCAGAAGTGGCCTTGCCATCGCCGCCCTCATCCTCCAGTTTAACAGAAGAAGGCTTGCCAGCGCTGACGTCGCTGCCAATGCTGCCGCTGTCCGCGTCGGCGACGGCAGCAGTTTCGCCCGCAGATTGAGACTGATGGGACGGCTCGTCCTCTGTGGAACCATGCAGCTCTTCCTTCGCGGGAGTCGGCGATGGGGCAGCAGAAATCGAGGTCGCTGTTCGTGGCTCGGACGTCTCTTGTACGGCGATCGGCGACGGATCAGACTTGACTTCTGCCGTTGGAACGCTCTCCCTCCTGGCAATGTCTGTGTCTCCCTCTCCAGTGTTGACTGTGCCGAGAGCAGGGGTCACGTCGTCGGCTGTGTTGGCAAGTCCAAGCGGCGAGTCGTTCAAAAAGTCGTCGATCGAAGCTGAGGCCGACGGCGGTACAGAATCCTGCTTGGCCGCATCGACGAGTTGCTGTTGGAGTTGCTGGAGCTGCACAGCTTCGTTTTGCAGCTTGTACTGTTGTTCTTGGTGAAGACGTAAGAGCTGCTCTTGCGAAGGTTGCTGTTGCGCTGGCGGCGGTGGGGATGGGGTCACGACGTGTTGTTGACGCAGCTTTTGAAGCTGTTGCTGCTGCTGTACGTGCTGATGCTGCAAAAGCTGTTGTTGTTGCTGCTGCTGCTGCTGCTGTTGCTTCTGCTGCTGTTGCTTCTGCTGCTGTTGCTGTAGGAGAAGTTGTTGCTGTTGTTGCTGCTGCTGCTGTTGCTGCTGATGTGGCGGTGGTTGTTGTTGTTGCTGCTGCTGCTGCTGCTGCAGTTGCTGTTGTTGTTGTTGTTGCTGCTGCTGCTGCTGCTGCTGCTGCTGCTGCTGCTGCTGCTGATGTGGCGGTGGTTGTTGTAATTGCTGCAGTTGTTGCTGAGGCTGCCACGCCTGTCCTTGCCATTGCGATGGTTGTTGCTGCTGGAGCTGCGCGGGTGGCTGTTGCCATTGTTGCTGCTGGGACGAGCCTGGCATCGGGGAGGAAGGACTCGGCTCACCAAATGAGCCATGCCGTTGAGGAGTAGACAGGCTCCGCTGTTGTTGCTGTGGTCGTTGCCAATTCGCGGAACTAGGTGAGTCATCTGGAAAGGCGCTTGCAGGTGACGAAGGCCACGAGGGAGCCATAACCGATCCTGATGGTGACGCTTGCTCTTGCGAAATTTGCTGCTGTTGCTTGCTCTTGGCTCGAACCGGTCGTTGCTTTTTGGCAGTCCCTGCAGGTGCGGACGGCGCTTGCTGCAGAGGCGCATGCTGCTGCTGCACTTGTTGAGGACTTGACGCTGCAGCCGATAAGTGCTGCTGCCGCTGATTGTAGTAGCTGCTGCCATGTCCGGTGGGCATCATCTGCTGAGCAGGTCGTTGGCCAAATGAGTCTGTCGCCAATTGTTGATGCTGTTGCTGTTGTAATTGCATCTGTTGCATCTGTTGCATCTGCTGCTGCTGTAGTTGCTGCTGCTGCTGTAGTTGCTGCTGGTGCTGCTGTTGCTGTTGCCGTTGTTGGTGCTGCTGCTGTTGGATTCTGAGCTGTTGTTGCTGTTGCTGGTACTGCAGCAGCTGCTGCTGCTGCTGATGCTGCTGCTGCTGATAGTCTGTCGGGGGGCGTACCGGCTGAACGGAGCGCTGAGGCTGTGACTGCGGCTGAGGCTGTTGTTGTTGCTGCTGGGGTGGTTGAAAGTAGGCACCCTGCGAGAAGGTCTGCTGGTGACGCTGTTGCTGCATTGCGCGTTGTCCAAGTGATACCTGCTGCGCTTGCAGGTGCTGCAGTTGGGACGGGAAAACTGGTGCCGAACTGATTGGCTGCTGGCCACGAGGAGTGACGGGTGTCGAAGGAGTCAAAGGAACCTGCTCATGGTAAGACTCGGACACGTCCTCAATCGAGACGGACGGCGGCTCGGTGATCCCACTTGTCACGGCCATTTGGATGAGATTATTGACGATCTGCTCCGGGATGAGGGGGACAATGTTGGGCAGCTTGCCGCGGTGGAACTCGGGATGGTTGCGCCTAAACACGAGGATCGCATGCTTTTCCGCTGCAGTGGCAGAGTGCGGGGAGAGCTCGACCATTTTGCGCATGTCGGTTTGGAGAAGATTGAGGGCTTGCTCGACCTGATAAATCCACGCGTAGCCCGGTGCGTCCGGCGCATCAAACCGAAAAATGTAGATACGCCTATGTCCTCCTCCTCCTCCACTGCCAGGGTCGCCACTGCCAGGGTCGTGTTCTTCCTCGGGAGGTATCTCCACTGCAACAAAATCATTAAAAAAAAATTTTTTTTTTCTTTGAATTCTTTGCTAAAAAAAAAAAAGAAGAGATTGGTACCACTCAAATTGCTGTGATGAGACCCGTGGTGGTGTGTGTACTGTTGCTGCTGGTGGTGGTGCTGCTGATACTGCGTTTGTGCTGCCTGGGGGTAGCCCCTCCCTTGCTGCTGTTGCTGCTGCCGCACATGCTGTTGCTGCTGTTGCGCGTGTTGGTACTGGTACTGATGGTGGTGCTGAGACTGCTGCGGTTGGTGGTGCTGAACCTGTTGCGGCTGTTGGTGCTGCTGATGGAAATGCTGCTGTACCTGCTGCTGGTGCTGCTGATGCTTTTGGTGTCCAGACTGCTGATAGTGCTGCTGAGATCCATAGTGCTGCTGGTGCTGGTGCTGTTGGGTCGATGGATGTAGTAGCTGTGGCTTGATGCCTACCGAACTCGTCGTGTTTGCGAACGAAAACAGGTCGTCCAGTTCACTGCCAACGTTGCTATCCATGCCGCCGCCGCTGTGGCCACCGAGATCAGAGCTGGAACCATGGTGGCCACCGCCGCCTCCTGCAACGACGCCACTGCTGCTGCCGCTCGCGGCGAGGTCCCACGAGAGCAAGTGGTCGTCGCCGCCAAAGTCGCCCAAGGCCAAATCACCCCCGCCACTGAACCCGCCGCCGCCGCCGCCGCCGCCGCCGCCGCCACCTGTTGTCCCGTCGCTACTTGACATCGTGTTGCTGTACGCGTTGAACAACACAAGGGGTGGGTGAAAAAACGCTGAGAACGGACACTAATGATTGTGGATGGACAGACAGTGTCATGGTTTAGTGGACAGTCTGAGGTTGGTCGCTGTCAATTCCCCCACACGCGACTGCGCTGATAATGAAAAGACGTCACAGAGAGATCTCGGTCAGTGCCCCGGAGCACGCAAAACGACACCAAAGCAAAACGATCACTCTGACCAGGGGGTTTCGCCGCCTGATGGTTCAAACGAAGTAGCCATTATTTTGACTTTGCCACCCATATCAAACGATCGATGGCCACATCGCCGTTGCCGCTGCCGTCTTCTATGCCCTCGACGCCGTTACCGTCGCCAACAAAGCGATCGGAAGGTAAACGTCTGACGATACGTACGGTTGTGCCTTGCAGCTGATTCGTGTGTGGGGGGTAGGGGTAGGCGGATTGCAATCACCTGTCGGAGGTGCGGGAGCTGGTGCAGGTGCCAACCCCCTGGCGAAGAAGCTGGCCAAGGTGCTGGAGACACGACTGGACAATCCAGAGGTGCGTTTGTGTGCACAGTCTTCCCCCCTGATGGGCGCTTGTCGCAATTAAGTCGTTACTGCCTACCTAAAAAGATGCTGACTGCACTGGATGCCTTGTCGACGTATTACACGGAAAACACGCTCAAGGCCCGTCGCAACTTGCGCGGCGACATCGATCGCCGCAACGGGGTCCTCAATCGTCAGTTTTTGGATGCCATGTCCCTTGTGAATGAGGTGAAGAGGAAGAAGAAAAAACAAACGGATGCTCAAAAAAGACTTGTAGGAAATGACCAAGCTTGACCAGGAGATCAGTGGGCTGACAATGTCGTGTCAAACGATGCAAGAGCGTCTGATGGAGGCTCGCCAGCAGACCGCGCAGCTCTTGGAGCAAACGTCGGTGCTCACTCGCGAGCGCCAGACCGTCCTCGAGCGCAAGAAGGTCGCGAGCGCGTTTGTCACCCGTTTCTCGCTCTCCCCCGAGGAGATGCAGGTCATTACCGGCTCAAAGCAACTCAAGCTCGAGTTTTTCGACGTGCTGGAGCATGTGCGCAGCATCCATAGCGAATGCAAGACCCTCCTGCTGAGCGAGCACCAAAAAGCCGGCCTCGAGATTATGGAGAGCGTGTCGCTGTACCAGGAGGCTGCGTTTGAGAAACTCTACCACTGGATGCAGAGCGAGGCAAAGATGTTTTCGCGAGGCGCCCCCGACGTTGCCGTACTGCACCAACGTGCGATGACCGCGCTGCGGGATCGGCCCGTTTTGCACCAG
>Ga0302227_10002847_pt1 | contig 11658 bp, 16 predicted proteins | sample II_Palsa_N1_1_FD_193525 | JGI IMG/M metagenome (GOLD analysis project Ga0302227, IMG submission 193525) | Peat permafrost microbial communities from Stordalen Mire near Abisko, Sweden - II_Palsa_N1_1 | ecosystem: Environmental > Terrestrial > Soil > Palsa > Peat permafrost | place: Sweden...
CAGTTGAAAGAGTTATGTCGACACATTACATGAAAAGCTACGATTATTTCGAAATTCTCTTCGCGAATCGCTCGCTCTCGTCCAGCCGGTGTCTTTCTTAGCTCTCGTGGAAAATACTTTCCCAAGTCTCACCTATATTTTGCGCACACCGTGGGACTAGCGTTCGTAGTCAGTCGTGCGTCCAAGTCGATCCAAGCACTCATGGAGCCTCATATGCGCTTGCTCATTGCTTCACTCTCATCGACCCGTAAGCTTCGGAGGAGTAATGGAGGCAAAGAATTCGTAGCTTCTTTTGCGTCTCAATGAGAGTTGTGAGTCGAATTCGTTAAAAATGCCATTGTTGCCCAGATAGCTGTCGTGCAGCCGAAGTCGCGTACGTACGGTTTCTCCAGCAGGGTTCCACATCCGATTAACTCGTTTCTCCAGCCGGTCCAGTAGCAGACATCAATCCTCAGTAACCCAGATGCCGAAGGGCCATCTCCGCGGTTCGCTTGATTTCCGCCCTTGTCGAACCATTCGCTGCCTGGATGGATAGACCGGCAAGGATCGATGAGAGATACCGGGTATAGTCGTCTACGTTGACGTCCTTAGACAACTCTCCACTCTTTCTCGCCTTTAGAAAGCGTTCCTTCATCGCCACTTCGTTCTGTCTCCGTATTTCCGTCATGAGATCTCTCGCCGGGGCAGCGTCTACACTGCCGCCCATCGCGCCAGCCAGCGTCATACAGGTCGGAGGATGGCCAGGCGCGGTGAGGAACGCAACCGTATTGTCGAAGAGCGCACGAACAACCTTTTCGAGAGTCGGTTCCTCCAGCGCCTCCGTTGCGTATTGTGCCCGGGTTTCCATATAGCGCTTTACCGCGAGTTGGAACAAGGTGTGCTTGTCACCGAAGGCCGCGTAGATGCTTGAGGGATTCAGGCCCATCGCCTGCGTAAGGGAGGTCATGCAAGTGCCTTCAAAGCCCCGTTCCCAAAAGAGTAGCATCGCAGCTTCAAGCGCTGCGTCTTTATCGAAGCTGATCGGTCGTCCCGTCTTTCCGTTTCCGGTTTTCATAACTTTGCTCGCCACTCTTGATATTAGAGCCCAAAACTGTGAATCCGATGCGCGTTTCATTACATCTGTAGTGAATGTTCCGTATATATGCGGACTACAGAAAGTCAAAGGAGATAAACATGGGCGTATCGAAGAACGGCGAACGAATCATTTTGGTGACAGGCGCCACCGGTAGGCAGGGAGGCACGGTATACCAGCAGCTCCAGAAGAAAGGATTTAGGTTGCGCGCGCTGGTGCGAGATCCCAACAGCAACCAAGCACGTCAACTGATGGGGTACGGGGAGGAAGTGTGTCAGGGAAGCCTCGATGATCCCGACAGTTTGATGCGTGCGATGGATGGTGTGTACGGCGTATTCTCCGTGCAGCCCCACTCGGCCAATGAGATCCAGCAGGGAGTGGCAGTCATCGAGGTGGCGAAGCGGCAGGGCGTCAGCCATTTCGTTTACAGTTCAGTAGGTTCGGCCGACGAAGAGACAGGCATTCCGCACTTCGAAAGCAAAGTTAAAGTGGAAGAGCATCTGCGATCAAGCGGCTTACAGTACACGATCGTGCGGCCTGTCTTCTTCATGGAGAACTGGCACAGAGGATTCGGCGCGTCGATCCGGAACGGTCAACTCCAGCAGCCGTTAAGCCCCACGGCAAAGTTGCAGATGGTAGCGGTGGATGATATCGGCGCGTTTGTAGCGCTTGCGTTTGAGCATCCCGGCGAATGGAAAAACAGGACATTTTCGCTGGCAGGCGATGAACTATCGATGCAGCAGATAGCCGACGCATTCAGCCGCGTGACTGCGCGAGAGGTGAAGTACGTTCAGGTTTCCTGGGATCAGTTCGAGAAGAACATGGGACGGGAACTGACGGTGATGTACCACTGGTTCGAAAAAAAAGGCTTTCACTTCAACATTGAAGAGGTGCGGCGCGAATATCTGCCGACCCACACTTTCGATCGATGGCTGGAGGGGTACTGGAACACGACTGCCGTTGCGGTGCCTTAGGCCATCTGCATTTCGGCCACTGTGTTGCTAGCGTTACGGAACAGCGTGAACAACGGACAGATAAGGAGAAATCGATGGGTGCACTTGAAGGCAAGGTAGCTGTAATTAATTGGGGGCAATAGTGGGATTGGGCTGGCTACGGCCACCCGGTTGCGATGGAAGAGGCTCATCAGGCTGAAATGATCTTCCTCGCCGTCCCTTTCACCTCGCATAAGGAGCTTGCGGAGGAGTCTGAGGATTGGAGCGGCAAGATCATCGTCGATGTGACAAACGCTCTTCATGTGCCCCTCAGTCTTTGCATCTCTTGAGTTCAAGGGGGAACTCAAGAGATGGCCCATACTAAGCATGGTCTGCGACAAGGAATGTCTGATTCTTTTCCATCGATTTCGTCAATTTCTGTAAATCGGCCTGAGTAAGTTGAGCGGGCAGAAAATCTGTCCTGCCCTCCGGATGCACCGCATCCTTCATCATCCGCTCGTGGTGATACGTTGAGACACTCAGCACGCGGCACGGACGCTCACTCTTGTTGAAGAACGTGTGAGGCGCATTGGGCTGCACCAGCAGACTCTCCCCGGCTTCACACACGTCCCACTCAGTGACACCCTGGTTGTTCCAATACCCGATAGCCAGATTGCCTTCCAGCACATAGAAAAACTCTGGAAAGGGGTGTTTATGAAGTGGAATACCCATGCCCGGCGCGAACGTGCTCTCGAAGATAGAGAACGTGTAGCCTGTGTTTTCTCCCAAGGCCCTCCAGAGCAACTTCATTTGCCCGACATCAAGGGTCGGGCCGCCTGTTTTGTTGTTCTTAATAACGTTGTGATGAATGACTTCTTCAAGCGGCGTGGGGAAGTTTGACATAAAACGATCCTTTCTTAGAACGAAGATGATGCTCTGATGAGAACGCGCCAGAACGTCGCGGACGATCGCCGTCCGGTTCCGCCCCGGACTTACGCCTTGACGGCGTTCTGTGCAGCCGCAAACACATCGCGTGCGGACGTCGTACCCGATACGTGCTCCGTACCCGGGACTCCGAGGTTCATCCATCCCGCGTTGACGCTCTCATACGTTTCTTCGGCAGGCCCAGTGTGGCCCTTCGGGACGCCGAACTGCTCGAACGCTTCCGCCCAACCCGCACGCGGGATTGCGAAGGCTTTTACGTCGAGTTTCAGGACTTCACCCAATTGTCCGGCCACTTCATCCGCGCTTACCATCGACCCGAGCTCGATCGCGCGATGCCCTGACCACGCGGACCCGGTCAGAAGGGTTGCCACCTCTGCGCCGATGTCATCTGACGCGACCATTGTCGATTTACGGTTTGTAGGATTGTAGAAGACCGGTAGTGTTCCGCCTTGGGCGGCCTGTAAGCCGAAAAGAAAGTTTTCGAAGAAGCCGCCTGAGCGCACAAGTGCTACCGGAGATGGCAGGCTGCGAAAACCTTGCTCCAACAGTGATAAGGCCGTGATCATCCCCACCCCGCTTGTTCTATTCGCGCCCATCGATGAGAGCGCTACCTCCCGCGGGGACACTACCTTGGTCAGCGCCTCGACATAGTTCGCAATCACGCCCTTTGCTTCTCTGTAATCAGGCGAGGGTGCCCATACGGCCGGCAACATAACAAACGCGCCCTCAACACCTTTGAGCGCCCCCGCTATGGCTGTCGCATCGTTCCAGTCTCCATCCACCACTTCCACGCCTTGGTCTGCCCAATTCGCCGCTTTCTCGCGATTGCGCACAAGTGCCCGCACCTGTTTGCCTTGCTTCAGCAGATGCCGCGCGGTGGCGCCCCCAACTTTTCCAGTAATGCCCATGACTAAATACATGCTCGTTTTCTCCTTGTTAGAACAAAGTTGCGCTCTGATGCGAACGCCAGAGCTTGTGAGTTGCGCAGCTAGCACTCCGCTAGTCCTGTAGGTTTCCACAGTTATCTGTCGCATGAATCGTTACAGGCCTTTACACAGCCGACCGGATCGCCTCGATGAGAGAGGTGGTCGATCCTCGCGGAGGCCTTGCTATGTGGTCGTGACCGTCACTGCTTGACGCACATACCGGCTACTTTCCAGTTGCTGCACCATGAAGGCTGCCAGATCGGCCCGCCCAATCTTGTACGCCTTCTCGCCGCTCTCCGTGCTCAGCACCCTGGCAATGCCTGTCTTCTCGACGTTGGTCAACATAGGCGGCCGCACGAGCGTCCAGTCCAGGTTGCTGCCCCCGATCTCGGCCTCCATGCCCGCCTTGTCTACCAGCAGACCCTTCAAAAACGTCCGCATGAGTACGTGCTCGTTGAAAAAGCCAGCGTTCTTGACGCTCTCGCCCGCACCGACCACTGAAATCTTCAGCAGCCGCCGCACGCCATTGCGCCGCATCGCGTCCACAATATTGTGTGCCGCGCTCGTCTCCATCGTCGTCACTTTCCACGGCGTCTTACCGCCCAGCGCGTCGATCACCGCATCCTGTCCGGCGACCGCAACATCGACCGCAGCCGCGTCCAGCACGTCGCCCGCAACAACTCTGACGTTCGCCTTCTTGTACTGCGCGGCACTGCGCACGAAAGCCGTCACATTATGTCCAGCCGCCAGCGCCTCATCTACCAGCGCTTCTCCGCTCTTGCCCGCTGCTCCAATCACTAGAACTTTCATCGCATCCTCCTGTTGCCTCGTATTTGGCCGCTCATCCAAATGCGCGACCTGACGATTAGAGTTTTATTCTAACCATTGGTTGCAAATTATTCGATGGTTTTATTTTTGAAACAGATCGACGCTTGCGTGCTCGTAAACACATCAAAATGTGCTCTCGTGCCCGTTTCCTGGGGGATACCTCTTCACCCTCTAAGTGCTTGGGACTTCTGGTTCAGCCCCTTCACCATCAGCCACAAACCGGTTATCACTTCCGAGAGTCCCGTCGGGATAAAGGCAAGATCCAGGGTGCTCGTGTACTCCGGGAGGATGAGCTTCGCAAAGCACGCTGCAATCACCAGTAGAGAAGCGAAGATACCCAGCCCGGACAGCACTCTCGGAATGTAACCGGACCGAAGGAAGAGATAGAAGAAGATGGCCGATCCTATCCCCATGAAGATGGCGCTAACGTTCAGGGAGTTTGCGGACGCCTGAGAGATCAGCTCCGAAAGCTCACTCAACTGCCCCATGCTGAACATGCCTGCGTGATCTGCAGCAACGTGAACGGAGGATGAGAGAAATTGCAGGACGATCCACGTAGCGCCAAGAACAACCTCGCTCAGCCGGAATGAAAGCGCGGCCAATGCAAGATTACGATTTGCCGGTCGAAGAGCTACGTAAAGGCTGATTGCCAGCCAAAGCGCCAGGAGCATCGTGGTCAGTTGAACCGAAACACCGATTCGATAAACGTGCACTGAAGAGGCGATCCGGTGCGAGGAATCTATAAAGTTTGCACTCTTTTCGATACTGGACCTCAGAAACAGTCCGGTGACGAAGACGGCAATCACCAGCAGATACATCAATCCCGCCATTCGTGCATATTTGTTCTGCGCGATGCGTTCGCTAAGCTCTTCCATACTGTCTCCTTGTGACGGGGCTGAAATTTGGAACTTGCTACAGATCAGTACCGGATCGCAATGGGAACTGTGGTCATTATGTTGTCGACAGGGAAGACCGAAGGATCGAACGGGGGTGGCCCCAGCTTTCCGCGCGTACCATTCGATATGCCGTAGCCTTCCAGTGGAATACCGGGGAATCGTGTGTCGAACTTTCCGTTCTTGTTCTCATCGTGCCATGTGCTCACCGCGTATTTGCCGAACGGGATTCCGGGAAACACCGCACTTGCGGAGCCGTTGGTGATAGGCACCTCTATGGTTCGCAACGCTTTCCTGTCGTCCGTGGGGAATCCATCTTTCTTATTCCACAGCCTGATACAAACCTGTCCCTTGGCGTTTTTCAACCCAGTGACTTGAATGGTCAGCGTTGAGGTCTGTTGGGCATGGAGTCGCTGCGGGATCAAGCCGACGGTAACCAACGTTGCGAAAAGAAGAGCCGCAATGGAATGAATTCGGTTGAGTCGCATCAATAATTCTCCTTCGAAGCTCGCTTTGATCATTCATCGGTTTTATTATAACCGTTGGTTATAAGTCAACAACTGGTCGTAAATATCATCAAAAGGGACTAAGCTATTCAAATGACAACCACATCACCAAGTCGCCGGATAGAGCGCAAGGAGAAGCTGCGGGGCGAAATCCTTGCGGCTGCAAACAAAATGTTCGTGGATCGCGGTTACGAAGCCGTGACGCTTCGTGCGATCGCTAAAGAGATCGGCTATACGCACGCCGTGATTTACCAGCATTTCCCCGACAAATGGCACATTCTTGCCGAGCTGAGCAGCGAGACGATCGGGCTGATGATTCAGAACTTCGACGCGATTGCCGCGAAACATCTTGTACCGAAAGAGCGTCTTTTTGCGACTTCACGCGGTTTGATTCAATTCTGTATTTCCCATCCACAGCAGTTCCGTAACGTCTTCTTCGGGCCTGAAAACCGCAACGGCGTCCGCGCTGGACAATACATCAACGACCTTGGGGCGCCGTTATTCGCGCGTTTCGTGCAGCTCTTTTACGATGTTGCCAAGGATGAAGGATTGCCAAATAGGGATGACATAGTGATAGCCCACACCTGGTGGTTTACGATCTTTGGCCTCGCCACACTCATGGTCATCCAAGGGGCTGTGCCTGACTTGCCTGACCAGGCTCTCGTGGTCGAGCAAACGATCGCGACGCTTTGGGCGGGCGTTCAGGCTGTTCCGCGATTGCCGAAGAGCGCAATCCTTAAGCGATCCGGCCGATCCAGTGCCTCAAAGCGATAACAGCTTCTGTCTACTTAGGAGCCGTTGAAGGTATGCCCGTCGACTACCAGGGCTCAACTACTTTTCCAAGGCGGCGCTGTCATCTCACCTGCGACACCTGTGCCGTTTGTTCTCTCGAAACGCTGAAGAGATCCACGAGGACCTTCACCCGCTCCTTCTGCCGGCTGGCCGGAAATCGCTTGGTCCTTGTAAGTTCGGCGATGCCATGGAGACTCGCCCAAAATAACTCAGAGAGTACCTCTGGCTTCGCACTCTGCCCCTGAAACACCTCCAGGATCTGAGAAAATGCGAATCGCAATTCGGAAGGAGTTGCCGCGTCGCCGAAGGGGACGCTCAGGCTGAGCGAAAACATCGCCTCATACAGCGCAGGTAAAGATGCTGCAAACTCCAGATATGCGTTTGCAACGGATTCGACCGCGCTTCGACGCTGGACCCGTTTCCGTGCCTTCTCCATCGCCAGGCCAAGCTCTTGGAATCCTTCGATTGCAACCGCGACGACAACTCCCTCACGGCTTCCGAAATGTGCATAGAGAACGGGTTGACTATAAGAAATCTCGTCAGACAGCCGCCGCACTGTCACATTGGACCATCCTTCAAGCTCCGCGATCCGTCGCGCGGTACGGATGATGTTTGCCCGACGAGCCTGCTTGTCCCGCAGTTTTCGTTCGGCGATTCGGTTTGGCGCCGGTGCCGTTTTCATATCTAGATATTATAGCGCCGCTAGAAATTATGGGAATCTTTGAGCTAAGGCTTGCATCAGATGTAGCGTTGCTAGATTATATACCGATAAGAGGCTTTATGCATTCCACTATTCCGCTCACTCTTGCCGTTCTCGTCTCTGTTGGGATCATTGTGATCGGCTGTTTCTACCTTGCATCACCGGAACGAATCCTGGGGGGTTTTGGCCTTAGGCCGCCCGCACCCGATGCTGACACTCGTGCCTGGCTCCATCTTAAGGGCATTCGGGACATCGCAGCTGGCTTGGCCGTGTTGACCTGATGCTGACCACGAACAGCCGGACAGTAGGCATAGTTCTCTTGGTTTTCGCCATCATCCCTTTCGGCGATATGTCCAACGTCCTCGGCTCGGGCGGACGCAAAGCCACAGCGTTTTCGGTCCATGGCGTGACCTGCGAGGTGATGCTTTTCACCGGCCTCCTGCTGATCCACGCATTCTGAGAAGCGCCTCGACATCCCAGGCAAATTCACGAATGAAAAGCAAACAGTGAACTCCAAATTAGGACGACTGAAGTAGGGAAGTGAAGATCGGATCGCAACCAGCAATACGGGCTCGGGCGTTCTCTGGACGGTTGAAGCCCGAGCCTTCAACCGAAGGAAGCAATAGGAGCCGCTCATGCATTTGTTCAATATGGCAACTGTCTTCATCGTAGTTTCTCTGGTAGGCGTCGAGTTCTCCGTCGCTGCCTTCGTAGATCCCGCGGCGTGGCGACTTGACCCCGAACCGCAACTGAAACTACTCAGCCGTTTCGCTTCCGTGCTTGGAAAAGTGATGCCGGTCTGGTATCCCGTGAGTGCTCTACTGCTCGGTATCCAGACCTGGCTGTATTGGCACACATCGGGGCGCGTGATCCTGCTTACAGCTACTGCGATCTGGCTCCTTGCTTCGCTGGGATCGATTGTTTTACTGGTTCCGCTGAATACTCGGGTGGCAAAATGTGATGCCGATTGGCAGCGGATACATCGGATCTGGGACAAAAGACATCGTGTGCGCACTGCAGCTCTCGCCATCGCGGCCGTTCTGTTCACATATGTGGTAGTGCGATAGGTGGGCCACCGCTCAGATTAGTATTGGAAAACGCGCTTGCAGTGACTGGAACACATTAGGCGGTAAATGGATTGTGTGAGGGATCGCAGGCCGTTACGCTCACTAGCGCTTAGCAGCAACAGGACGCTAACTACACCAGTGTCCGATAACACATATTATGTATAGTGAGGCTGCTGCATAAGAATGCTCTTCTCTATTCAGGCCAATGCGGACCTGAAAACTATATAACCTTGCTTCCCTGACACAGCCCGCACCAAATTCGCACCCCAGACCTTTTGTTACGATGAGTCGAGGTCAATCGCCCTACGGGCTGCTATGCGAATCGTTCAGACGGTCTTTGGGGTCTTCCATCACTTTGAACTCGCTAGCCAGCTTCACCGTCGTGGCCATCTTCAACGCATCTACTCCACCTGGCCCTGGGCCCGTCTCAAACGCGAAGGCCTCCCCCGCGAAGTGGTTGAAACCTTCCCTTGGGTCCACACTCCTGAAATCCTCATGCAACGCTTTGGCATTCACCATCCATGGGTAATGGATCAAACAAGTTATGCCAACGCGCTCTCGTTTGACGAGTGGACGCTCCGAAGAATCCGCACAGCCGAATCACCTGACGCCATCATCGCCCTCTCCGGCTCCAGCCTCAAGACCGGTCGCGAAACCCAAGCCCGTGGGGGACACTTCATCTGCGATCGTGGCTCCTCACATCAGCGCTACCAAGAGACCATTGTCTCCGAAGAGTACCGGCGTTGGCACGTTGACCGTCCCGTCACAGACATCCGCGATATCCTCCGCGAAGAAAAAATCTACGCTCTCGCCGATGCGATCACTGTCCCATCCAGCTTCGCCGCGCGTTCCTTTGTAGAGATGGGGCTCCCCGCAGAAAAGATCCACGTCATACCCTACGGCGTCCGCCTCGAGAAATTTACCCGCACCGGCGACCCACCCACCGACCGCTTCGAAGTCTTATTCGCAGGCTCGGTCTCACTTCGCAAAGGCGTTCCCTATCTACTCGAAGCATTCGCGCAGCTACAGCATCCCGCAAAGCGCCTTCGTGTCGCCGGTTCGATTCACCCCGACATGAAGACCGTGATCGGCCAACTCCCGCAACAAAAAGTCGAGTTCCTCGGCGCCCTCCCGCAGGAGCAGCTCGCCCACCTGATGAGCACCAGCCACGTCATGGTGCTGCCCAGCGTCGAAGAGGGTCTCGCACTCGTTCAGGGGCAGGCCCTTGCCTGTGGTTGTCCCGTTCTCTGCTCCACCAACACCGGCGGCGAAGACCTCTTCACCGATGGCGTCGAGGGCTTCGTAGTCCCCGTACGCGACGCAACAGCCCTTACGGAGCGGATGCAGCAACTCGCCGATGACCCAACCCTTCAATCAAAGATGAGCGAGGCGGCCCTCCGTCGAGTCCAGCTTCTGGGTGGTTGGGACGACTACGGCGACCGCTGGGAGGGCCTCCTGAAACGTCTGATAACGAGTCCGTAGACTCATCACAACCCGCCGCCAACGAAGTGAACTACCTCAAGACGATCTCCTCCACTCAAAGCTGTCTTGGCCCAGCTTGTGCGCGGAGCGATCTCGCCATTATGCTCAATCGCCACCCGGTCGCCCTTCAATCCAAGCTCGGCAACCAGCTGTTCAAGGTTGGCAGCTTCCTCAAGCGCTTCAAAGCTGCGAGACTGGCCGTTCAAAATCAGAGTAAGAGCCATACTCTTCCAGCCTAGCAGCACTCTTATCTAATCGAGCAACCTCACCACATGCTCGACCACCCAGTTCCCTATCCGCATGCTCAATGTTTGAGGCTGCGCAAAGTCTTCAAACACACTCCTGCTCAGCTCTAGCAAAATGTGAATCGCTTCATCATCAGCTTTATTGTCGAACCCTTCGATCGAATACTGCCGCGAGTTGGCCAGGTACTCGGCCGCATGTCCCAACGTCACCAGCGTACGCCCGTGGTGCGTCTTGCTGATCCGATGAATCGTCAGGCCTGCTTCATTCGACGGGTGGTTGCCCGGCGAGAGAGTGGGAAGGCTCGAGGCGTTCCGATTTACGAGTTCGGGTCGAAAGACCCTGGGAAAGGCTACTGTGGACATGGACCTGAATCCTCCGTCCTAATCCCTATCGGCGAACCTCGCCGCGGCATTATCCGGAATTTCCCAATGAAGTCGAGTCAACATACAAACCATCGGGACTATCGGAACAGCCTTCGCAGGACCTCGCAATGACCCAATCGATGTAGATTCATCACAAATTGCCCCTCGCACCTGCCATCTACCACTCGCAAAACGCCCCACCACCACCCGCATTCCCAAATCAGAATCGCGAATCTACAAGCCCATATCGACATAAAAGTGAGCCGCAGGCTATCAAGGTGAATCGCTGGCTATTGATCTCTACTAGACGGTGTCATCCTGAGCGAAGACTGTCGCAGTTTTATCGCGACAGGCGCAGTCGAAGGATCTGCATCTTCTTTCACCGTCCAATGCTCTCTACGCCATTTCAGAATTGCCAGGACTTTCTATAGATCGATACAAACCAGACGGTCTTGACTCCCGGGCCGAAAGCCGGCAAATCAAAAGCTGCTACTCGTCCCGAAGCGGCCAAAGCACATTCACCGGCCCTACTCCCTTACCCCTGGGCTCAGCCGTTCGAATCGCCTCCACAACGTACCGCTTCGCCATCTTCGCTGCATCCAGCGGAGCATCCCCCAGCACCAGACGGCTCAGCAGCGCACTGGAAAAAGCGCACCCAGTCCCATGCGTGGACCGGCTCACAATCTGCTCTCCCGGCATCCAGTCCATCTCCCCTCCCGCCCGCAGCAATAGATCGTCAGGCGGCATCAGATGCCCACCCGTCGCCACCACGTTCAATCCCTTTCCCATCGCTTGCAGATCCCGCGCCGCCTCTGGCAGGTCCCCTCGCTGCATCACAATCCGTCCCGCCAGAATCCCTAGCTCATCCAGATTCGGCGTCACCCAATCCACCAAGGGCAGTAGTTTG
>Ga0302227_10002853_pt1 | contig 11639 bp, 21 predicted proteins | sample II_Palsa_N1_1_FD_193525 | JGI IMG/M metagenome (GOLD analysis project Ga0302227, IMG submission 193525) | Peat permafrost microbial communities from Stordalen Mire near Abisko, Sweden - II_Palsa_N1_1 | ecosystem: Environmental > Terrestrial > Soil > Palsa > Peat permafrost | place: Sweden...
TCGTCCGGAATTGTCACCCCAGTTGAGCCAGTTTTCGATGCTCTGCAAGTTCGTCTGTGGAAATAAACCTAGCTTCTCTCTCCTTCTCCTATCATAGTTTGTTTGACATTCAATTATCAATACTCCTGGCTAGCCCACATGAGGCCTGCGCGGTTGGCATACGTCGCCTTGAGGAGACAAACGGTAGCGGGCGCACCCGCGATCTTGGCTGCGACGGCCGCGTTGCTCTTGACCTTCCTGCGCTGAGTGGCGATGCGGTTCTCGTTGGACGTTGTCGCTTGCCAGGTGGCGCCGCCCTTGCAGTTGCACTTGCACAGAGCACACTTGATCTCGAGGCAGTGGCGCTGGCTGTTGAGGGCGCGTTTCTCGCACTTGCACTCCTTGTGACGGCCAGGGCAGAGGCAGTCCGTTGCCGTTCTGATTGCGCGAGGTCGTGTTGAGCGCGGTGCCATCGAGCAGCATCTCGTCGTCCCATTCGTCGTCCGTTCCTTCGTCTCTGATTGTGCGGTGACTCAAATGTAGTGCGGCTGAAATAAAGGGCACCATTTCAACAATATGGCTCCCCTAAAGCTCAAGGAGTTCATCCGCGTCGTTCGCGCCTGCAAGGTAAAGCGCCCGGGGAGGGGAAGTGTGTGGGGGTGTGTGGAGCCCTCTCCGTGAACAGCAGCTAATGTATGAAAATGTATTATTTTGCTGTGTGTGCGGGGAAACCACAGACTGCGGCCGAGGAGCGTGAGGCGATCGCAAAAGAGTCTGCGGCGATCCGCACGGCCTTCAAGGACGCTGACAACGACTACCGCAACCGCAGCGTGGCCAAACTGTTGTACATCCACACGCTTGGTACGTGGTGTCACTCTTACATATTTAACCCCGGCTAACCGACCTTTTTTTTTCCCGCTGTGTTTGCAAATGACTTCGAACAAAAAATAAAAAAAAAAAACAGGATTCAACGCCCAGTTTGGCCAGGTCGAGTGCGTCAAGCTGTGCGCGTCGCCAAAGTTCTCGGACAAGCGCCTGGGCTACCTCGGTATCATGCTCCTGCTGGACGAGAACCAGGAGGTACTGACGCTGGTGACCAACTCGCTGAAAAAGTAAGCCCCTCTTGCCTCGAATGAGCTAAGCAATCCGGTGTGGGGTTATCAACAGCGACATGAACCACCCCAACGTGTTTATCAACGGCCTTGCCTGCTGCACCCTGGGCAACATCTCCTCGGCCGAGATGGCACGCGACCTCGCCAGCGAGGTTGAGAAGCTCATTGGTAGCCAGAGCTCGTACGTCCGCAAGAAGGCTTGCCTCTGCGCCGTCCGCATCATGCGCAAGGTCCCCGAGCTGCACGAGAACTACATTGTATAAAATTCGAGAGGGAAAAAAAGAGGGAGGGGAGATTCTAATTTCTCTATTTTTATGTACGCCAGAATCGTGCTCTCAGCATCCTCTCTGAGCGCAACCACGCCGTCCTCCTGACTGGTGTGACGCTCATCAACGAGCTCCTCAAGGTCAACCCCGAGCTGATCCCTCAGTTCCGCAAGGTACATCTCGCAAAATAAAGCCAAAGGGGGAAATGTATTCACTAAATAGAATATATATATATATATATATGTATGGTGTTCCAGTTTGTTCCCGATCTCGTCCGCCTGATGAAGGCCCTGAGCACGTCGACCGGCTCGTCGGAGCACGATGTCGGTGGTACGATTCAAACTTTCATTCACAAGCTCGTTTTGTTCACGCACGCTGTCTGTGTCACAGGCATCTCGGATCCTTTCCTCCAGGTTCGCATCCTCCACCTCATGCGCACGCTTGGTAAGGGCGACGCCCAGGCCAGCGAACTCATGAGCGACACGCTTGCCCGTGTGGCCACCAACACGGACGCATCCAAGAACGTCGGCAACTCGATCCTGTACGAGACCGTGCTCACGATCATGGAAATCGAGAGTGAGTCTGGATTGCGCGTGCTCGCCATCAACATCCTCGGCCGTTTCCTCGCCAACCGCGACAACAACATTCGCTACGTCGCCCTCAACACCCTCCTGAAGACCCTGGTAAGACAAAGTGATACCTTTAAAGAGCACCCCTGGTCTCAATCGCCACCCCATCACCCCATCACTCTCGTTTCTAGTCGATGGACAACAATGCTGTCCAACGCCACCGCAACACCGTGGTCGAGTGCCTCCAGGACGGCGACATCTCGATCCGGCGCCGTGCCCTCGAGCTGACCTTTGCCTTGATTAACGACAGCAACATCCGCGTGCTCGTCCGCGAGCTCCTCACTTTCCTTGAGAAGGCCGACAAGGAGTTCAAACCCCGCATCACCTCTGAGATTGCGGCCGCAGCTGACCGGTATAAGGGAGAGGGAATAAAAGAGGACACTAAAGTCGTTTGATTGGACCGACAGCGATGCACCGAACAAGCGATGGCACGTCGACACGATCCTGCGCGTCCTGCGATTGGCCGGCAACTTTGTCGAGGATGATATCCTCGCCAACTTTATCCGCCTCATCACAACCAGCCCCGAGCTCCACGCGTACACCGTCAACAAGCTGTACCACGCGATCAAGGAGGACGTCTCGCAGGAAGCGCTCATGTACGCCGCCGTCTGGTCGATCGGTGAGTATGGTGATGTTCTCGTCAAGGGGGAGGGTCTCGACCCTGAGGAGAACCACGTCAAGATCTCGGAGGCGGACGTCCTCGACCTCCTCGAGGCCACCCTCAAGTCGCCCTACACCTCCACCACCACACGCGAGTACATCCTCACCGCCCTGCTGAAGCTCACCACCCGCTTTGCCTCTGGTATTTAATCTTTCTCTGTAAATTTTTTAAATGGTGTTTGCCCATGCCCCTTTGCTTGTCCAGGCTCGGACCGCATCCAGGCGCTCCTCCTGAGCCTTCTCAACAGCGTCAACGTGGAGCTCCAGCAGCGTGCCGCCGAATACCTCAAGATCTTCCAGTTTGACCAGATCCGCAGCTCGCTCCTCGAGCGCATGCCCCCGCCAGAAGCCCGCGAGATCCGCAAGTCGGGTGGTGCTGCTTCCGGTGAGTCGCCACTGGAGTCTGTATCGGCTTCCGCGCCTGCTGCACAGTTCCAGCAGCAGCAGCAGCAGACATCGTCGGCGTCAGCTGCATCCAACCTCCTCGAGCTCGATCTCATGGGCGACCTTGCCCCCTCCCAGCCTGTGGCCGCATCCACATCCTCGGCCAACGACCTCTTGTCGCTTTTTGGCGGATCCAGTGCGCCAGCTGCTGCACCGGCTGTCTACCACCAGTCCCTTGACCCGCTCGCCGACCTGTTGGGCGGCAGCCTTTCTTCGCCTGCTCCTGCTGCTGTTGTGTCGCCTTCGTACGCCGCGGCATCTCCTCTGGCCAGCGCAGGTGGCGCCGCCACGTTTGTTGGATACGAGAAGAACGGCATCAAGATCCAGTTCACCGTCCAAAAGGACCCTTCAAACGCTCAAGTATCTCGACTGTCTTTTATTGTTTTTCTTGCTACTTGCTCACCTTCCCGTTCTTGTAGATCATCAACACTACAGTCAACTTTGTCAACGGCACACCCGCAGCCCTAAACGATTTTGGTGTCCAGGTGGCCGTGCCCAAGACTCTCAAGCTCCAAGTGCAGCCCCCATCAACAACTGTCCTCACCCCGGGCGGCAGCGGCACGCAGCTCATGCGCATCCTCAACCCTACTGGCGTATGCTTCCTCTTCAATAAAAATAAATTTTTATTTAAATTTTTTTTTTTTTTTTTTTTTTTGCAGGAGCTTGTACGTCTCCGCCTCAAGGTCGTCTTTAACGCCAACGGTCAGCACTACGAGGATCTCGATCAGGTCAACAACTTCCCTCAGCTCTAGACCATCTCCTTTTTTTTTTCCAGGTTATTTCGTTTGTGTTTTTTTTTTTGTGTTGAATTTAAATAAAAAATTTTTTTTCGCATTGGTCTTTTTTTTATTATTTTTATTATTTTCTCTTTTTTTTCTCGTTATTTTAATTCACAAGTTGTCGGTAGATAGCTACGTAGACGCTGAAAAGAAAACACAGCAGGAGAAAGCAAAAAGCGCCCTCTGTCCACTGGGGGTTGGCTCTTCTTTTTAACGGTACGACTTCTGGTAGCGTGCGCGGGCACCGGGTCCACCGAACTTCTTGGGCTCGCAGCGGCGGGGGTCGGCAACGAGGAGCGAGCGGTCGTAAGCGAGGAGGGTGTCCTTGATCTCCTTCTTGGATGCCTCGTCGACAAACTTCTGGTAGAAAGCAACGACGCCCTTGGCAATGGCCTGACGGATAGCATAGACACGCGAAGTGCTACCACCACCGTTGACACGGACGCGGATGTCGAGGTCAGCGAAGCGGTTAGCGCCGAGGAGGAGGATGGGCTCCTGGACTGTAGTCGTGCAACGTCCAAATTATCCACAGTCACCAAAAAAAAAGAGAGAGAGTCGAAGAGCGGAAGGGAGCAAGTCAGTCACAAGCACCGGCGGTCGTTTCAATAGAGCGTTACCCTTGGTGCGGAGGATCTCGGGCTGGACAAGCGAGAGGGGGACACCGTTCACCTTGATCACACCCTTGCCCTTCTTGACGTGGGCGACGGCGGTGGCGGTTTTCTGTGCAAAAAATGGGTCAGTTGCGTCGTCCGAGCACAGTTAAGCGCGGGTTACCTTGCGACCGTAAGTCTGGACAGCTTCAGCCATTCTCTACAAAGCGCAAGTTGCAAAATTAGCACAGTCCAACCAACCCACCAAACTCAATCCAATCCCGTACAATCCCGTCCAATCCAATCCATCCATCCTCTTCCAAGAGCGGTCCCCACCCTCTCCTGCGCTGCGCAACGGACGTATCTCCCTCCTCCTCCCTCAGCAGTCCCCTCCACACGTCCGCTGCCGCGCCCTCGGCCACCACGCCCGACTCGTACGTACGGAATAAAAGAGAACGTTCTCGAATCAATTTTCAGCCAAAATTTTCCGAGCCAAAAGCTGTGTGTTCCATGAGGCTGCCAATAACTGCGCCGCCGATTCGAACGATACGGACGATGGCCCCATCGGTCAAGACGGGGCGGTCGATGCTGCAGAAACTTACGGATGTCATAAATGTCCCCCACACGAACTCGGCCATCACCTTCACTGCGCATGTGGCGCCGAAAATAAAGTACGCAGGCGACCCAGCCCTCCATCGGCCGGCCAGGCCTGTGGATTCCAGTGAGTTTGGCGGCCCCCTGCTCAAGGAGATCGAAGCGGACATGCGCCAAATAATGGCGTCGAAGGAGCTTGGGCCTGTCGGTCTTGCAGCTAACCAGGTATATTGTGTTAAATTCTTCCTTTATAGTTCTCAAAGAATAATTATATTATTCAATCAAGGTCGGGGCCCCTCTGCAGATATTGGCTTTGCAGTTCAAGGACGAGTGGATGAGCGACACAACTAGGGCAATAGGCTGTCGTCCCGTGCCGCTCACCGTACGCCTTTGGATCTGTTGATGCGAATGACTTGTTTTTCTAAACTGTGCGCAACAGTTTGTAGCAAATCCGATTGTCACCTTTGCAACCGATTCATTCAAGGATGACTACGAGGCAAGCCATGTGATACTACCCCCAAAACTGTTCCACTGACGAAAGCAATTGCAATACTAGGTATGTCTTAGTGTTCCCGGTTACGCCGCCATCGTCCCTCGCGCTACCAAGGTGCTCGTCTCTGGCGTGAGTATGGAAGGAAAGCCTGTTAAATTCATGTACCCATCAACGGAAGCGTACCTACTGTTTTCTAAAAAAAGGAACGATTACTTTTTTACACAGGGCACTAGACTACACCGCACGCATCATTCAGCACGAATATGACCATCTCAAAGGCATTCTCTTCACCGAGCGAGCCTACATCAACACTCTCCGCGTCCTTGAAAACGTAAGTATGCCCCGCCCGGACGAGAAAAGCAACCCTGCGCTTCCGCAGACGTTTGCTTCCTCTCGAAAAATGTAAATCAATGTACACATGAACAACAACAAGACAAGTTTTATTTCTTCAACGTGCGTTGTTTCTCGGCGTTCTCGACAATTTTGTCGTCAACAGCGAGACCCTAGAATAGAGATAATATGCAATTTTTTTTTTTTTTAATTTAAATAAAAAGAAAAGTACTACTAATTTTGAAATTACCTTGCGACGGCGGACCGCGAGCATATAGCGACGTGCGACATTCTCGCGGTCAGACTTTTCGCCCAGGTCCTCCAGCTCCTCCTCAGTCGTGGGCACCCAGAAGGGATCCAGCTCAAAGGTCTCCCATCCACTGAAAACAAGCTGAGGACTCGCGAGGCCGGACGTCTTGCTGCGGATCTCGTCTGCAAAGCCGAAACTCTCGACAACGGGGAGGGTTGCGCGGATGTTGAAGATGGACGTGCCCTCTTTCATCACTTCGGAGAGGATCTTGCCGCGGCGGCGAGACAGTACAGCGTAGACCTTGCCAAGAACGTCCGCTAAAAGAGCCGACGTTTACAATTTTCAAATGAATAGGAGCAAACGGAACGTACAGGTCGCCTGGATATTGCACGAGTACACCGCCAGGACCAACCGTGGAGAGCTTCCCAAAAAAGCCTGACGGCAAGCCTCCTTGGTTGCGGAGATGATTTGTCCGGTGATCGGACCAAATGAGCGAGTCTCTGGAAAACACACACACGCAAAAAAAAAAATTTTTTTTTTACTTTCATCCAACGAGAAAAACACCCAACGCACCCTCCTGATCATTGTCGTCCTTTCGAATGCCCTCGACGATAAAGCAAACACCGGTGATGGGCTCGTCACACAAAGGACCTGCCATGGTCGCAAGCTGGAAGCCGTTGATGATGGCAGAGTCGTACTCGCCATGGTACCCACCCGTTCGGAAGAATCCTGCCGACGAACTCACGGAATGGTCATCGCTGGCAGCCTGTGACCTCGTGTCGTCCTCAAGAGCCGCATTGGCAATCGCGTCACTTGAATCGGCGCCATCCTGGTCGCGGAAAGCGGGCGCTTTACCGGTCCACTCGGGGGATACCGGCGAGACCCACGAACTGCAAGTAGGAATGAGAGAGAGAGAGAGAACAAAACTAAATAACCCAGGTACCTGTCGGTTCCGTAACCGGGGATTGCGTTGATGAGAATGTTGGACCCAACGCGCCTTGGGCCAAAGCTCCACAAGAGGTTGAACCGTGCCTTCCACTCTGGGCCGGCCTCGGCGAAAGCGTCGTTTAGACTGTCGTAGAACACGGTTGCGGCCTCCTTGTCGTGTGGGCGTGCCTGCAGGGCCTTGATCTGTTCGGCCGACTTTTCGAGCAAGACGCGGAGCGATTCAGGCAAAGGCACGGCCTGGACCGTCATGTGCAGTTTCTTGTTGGCGGTGGCGATTGTTGCCGTGTTCTTGTCATTTCCATTGACAGGCGTGACCGTCTCGCGGAAGGGCACGATAGGGGGCGATTGTTCGATGCTGATTTTGGCAAAGCGCTCCCTGAGATCCTTCATGCACCGCTCGAGATGGAGCTCGCCAGCTGTGATGAGGATGTGTTCGCCGGTGGACTGCTGGATGATTTCAACAGAAGGATCCGCCTGGTTGAGCAGCTTGAGACCCTCTACAAGCTGCGGCATCTTGACTGCACAAGGCATTTTTAGGGCAAGGGGGAGAGAAATGACAAAGTAGATATGTACGTGGATTGGTAGGCTCGAGGGCGACGCGGACAATGGGAGCTTGCTATAAATTGTTGCAACGAGAGTTACATCAATGCGTGTATGTGGGGCCATACCGCGCCATGGACTTTGCCGAATGGTGGGCAGGAGAGGGTCGACGAGATGGTTGCAGACTTGAGGACGGTCTCGGCGAGGCCTTCGATCGAGACAAGGTTTCCGGGCGGCACCTCGTCGAGCTCCTCGAGATCGCGACCCATCATCAAGTAGATCTTGTCGATGGTAACCTTGTGGAAGTGCTGCGTTGGGTCCGCGGGGTTGTAGCGCGGCAAGAGCACGTAAACCTCTTGTCCTGGTCGCAGCACGCCGGAAAAGACACGCGCAAAGCCCATGAACACGTCTGTCTCTCGTTTGGCAGGTTGAGCCGCAGCGGCTTTTGCGACCTCGATGGAGATCGCATCGGTGGCGACTTCTACAGTGCTAGGTGCGGCCACAGGCGATTCGGTCGCGCCCGATGCAGCCGTGGCTGCTGCTGCCTCCCTACAAGCACAGTCATCAGTGAATTATTTTTAAAAGGGTGTTTTAAAAAAAAAATACGCACTTGGCCTTTTGGCGACGAGCGCGCAGCTCCTCGGCTGTGAGTTGAATACGTCGGTTGGTAGGGAAGGATTCAGGGGCCACTGCGACCATCTTGGCGACGAAGACGGCGAGGGGAGCCGCATCGTCCGAGCGGCAGTGCGCTATGGCCTCCTCCACTGCGGCTGTTTCTGGGTTGGTCGAAACGGCCTTGAAAACCTTTTCGCCGACAGTGGAGAAGTCTGGCTTGGCACCGTGCAGGATCGAGGGTGCACGCACGAGTTGAGCCTGGCGGGGGGATGGGAGCGCGTGCACGACCATCACTAGAAAGAAAGGTGCTTAAATATTACTACTTTATTCTTATCCAGTACGCAGGACGGCGTTGGAGAGAGGCAGCCACTGGGACATGAGGATGTTGACGAGCAGTTTGCCGTCTTTAATCTTGAGGTCTCGCGGCTGGACTTTAAGTTTGAGTGTGTTGACAATCTTTTCGATCTTGGCCGAATCCCTGAATTGTTCATCAAAAAAATAGGCCACATAAATTTCCCAAATACGGGTTCAAAATGACGCTGTCATAGACGGCCCAGATGTTCTCGAGGACAAACTGGACAAACATGGGCTTGAGCTTGCCGTGGCCCTGTGCACGTCCGACCACGCGCTTTGCCTTGGGGTCGAGGTAAAAGTCGCCCCAGAGCGTTTTCCTGAGCACGTCGACCTTGACTCCGAGCTTTTCGGCGTAGATCTGGGCAAACTGGTCCAGACTGAACGCCCAGCCGTCGATGGCCGAGGCAAAGACGACGTTGCCGCGCTCAGGCAAAAAGTAGATCTCCGAGTCGTCCTTGTCCTCGAGGTTCCAGTCAAACACACGCTCCTCCAGCGGGACGGCGCTCTCCTCGGCCGTCGGCAGCGGCACATCGTCTTCGTCTGCGAGATCGCCTGCAAAGAGCATGCCCATGATCGCATTGACGCGCTCGACAATGTTTTGCAGGTGCTGATGGGCCTCCATCGGCGTCAGGCGCAGCTCGGTGATGAGCCGGTCAATCTTGTTGAGGACGAGGCACGGCTTGACGTTCTCGCTCCACGCCTGGCGCAGCACCGAGATCGTCTGTGTGCTCACGCCCTCGACCGCATCGACCAGCACGAGGCCGCCGTCGCACAGCCGCACGGCCGTCGAGACCTCGCTCGCAAAGTCGACGTGTCCGGGCGAGTCGATCAGGTTGATCAGGTACTCTTTTGTCTCCAACGATTCGTCCGCCTATGTTTTTTTTTTGTTTTGTTTTTTGTTTTTGTTTTTTCATTCCTTGTTAACGATGGAGCTCACCTTTTTGTGCTGGACACCAAAGTACAGCGAGACGGCGCTCGATTTCATCGTGATGCCACGCTCCTGCTCGTCCTCGCGGCTGTCCAGGTAGCGCACCTTTCCGGCCATCTTGTTGGAGATGATGCCGTTGGACGCCAGCAGCGAGTCGGACAAGGTCGTCTTGCCTTTTGTGGTGCAAAAAATGGTTAGAGAGACCCTTCACAGTGGAGGCATACCGTGGTCAATGTGCGCCAAAATGCAAATGTTGCGGATCGCATCCGCGTCGTGCTGCAATCGCACGATCCGTTCCTTTGGTGGTGGTGGGGCCATCCGGGCAGCGGTCGCAGCGGTTGCGCAAAAAGGGCTGCCACGTGGTCGCTCACAGCCACATTTTCAAGCAGTGTATTCCCCATGCATTACGTGTACGTTGACCCGGTCAACGACAACCTGGTGTGCGGCGTGTGCGGCGAGCCCTTTCAATCGCCGCGTGTGCTGCCGTGCGGCCATACGTAACAGCCCTTTTTCTTTTCTTTTTGAATTTTTCGGTTAGTTTTAAATAAGGGTGGCAAATTACAGGTTTTGTTTGGACTGCCTCGAACGCGCACTCGCCGTCAAGGCCGAGTGCCCGCTGGACCGATCGCCTGCGTCGATCGACGAGTGCTCGCCGGCAGGGCGGATCATCAACAACATGCTCAACGAGCTAAAGGTGCACTGCGAACATCGCGACAAGGGCTGCAAGGCCGTTGTGGAACGCCAGACACTGGAAGGGCACCTGGCAAACGTGTGCGAGTACCACCCGATCCCGTGTGGCCACGATCCGTGCTCGGCGACCGTCGTGCGCACAGACAAGGCAAAGCATGAGGCCGACTGCCAGTACAGGCCCGAGGCCTGCGCTCTGTGCTCGGCGATGGTGCCCAAATGCCAGATGGAGGTAAACAGCCCCCTCTTCTTGCAAATATTTAAATTCTCTGCTGCAGCAACACATCCAAGGCGCATGTCCCTCGGCTATAATAACGTGCGATCAATGCGAGGCGCAGTTTGTCCGGTCCGCGCTCGATGAGCATCAGACAACGTGCCCGTTTTGCCCCGTGCCGTGTTCGAATAGCACCTACGGATGCCGGCACTCGATGGCTCGGAAGGACCTCGGAGAACACGTGTCGTCCGGCTGCGTCTTTGAGACGTTCAGGCCGTACTTTGAGCAGCAGCGCCTCAAGTACGAGGCCATGGCAGAGGAAAATATTGAGCTCAAACGTCGCCTCGCGCTCGTCGAAACCGAGCTGCAATCGCTGCAGAATCCTGACTTGCCGCTGCCTATGGGCCCCAATGGCGAAATGCTTCCCTTTATCAGCCCCGACGAGATGGACTTGATTCGGCGCGAGAACGATTTGCTTCGGCAGGACCTTGAGAGTGCGCTCAATCTTTCGCAAGGAAACGTACACTTAATAAAAAACAAACAATTCTAGTCCTCCGGGAAGACACACGGCGTATGGACATGCTTCAGAACGTGCAGCGGTCCGCCGACAATATGCGCTTACATGAGGTACCCTCCAGAGGAATTGAAAACCGGCTCGCTAAACAAATAACGAAAGGAGGTGGAGGCGCTCAATGCCATTACGAGAACTCTGCAAGCCCAGATAACACGGCTCTCTTCAGATCTCGTGTCCCAGCAGCGCTCTACCAGTACAACACGCAAGACTGGTGCAAGTGCGAACCAGCAGCCACAGCCGACTGCTCAGCCGGCTTCAAACCCGCCGACTTCCATTGGCTCGAGTGGAGCCGGAGTATCGGGAGGAAACGGAGCGGCGTCGACCTCCGCAATCGTGCACGATCTTCTATCCAGCTTCTCGGCTGGCGGGAAAAAACAGGGAAACAAACTGTAGCCATTTATTTATTTGGATTTTTTTTTTTTCAGAAATGCGAAAGCGTAACTGAGACTGAGCAAAGAAGAAGGAAAACAAATAACTAAAGATAAAGATTATAAGGTGTAACTTGGTCAACCTATAAAAAAAAAAAAAAGAGGAGAAAGACAACTGCTCTTCTTTTTTCCCAAGGAGGGACAGATACCTGTCGGTAGCGTATTCTTTTTTCTTTTTCTTTTTCTTTTTTTTTTTTTTTGCCCACCCTTCATTGCCTACCCATC
>Ga0302227_10002856_pt1 | contig 11632 bp, 9 predicted proteins | sample II_Palsa_N1_1_FD_193525 | JGI IMG/M metagenome (GOLD analysis project Ga0302227, IMG submission 193525) | Peat permafrost microbial communities from Stordalen Mire near Abisko, Sweden - II_Palsa_N1_1 | ecosystem: Environmental > Terrestrial > Soil > Palsa > Peat permafrost | place: Sweden...
ACACTGATCGCCCCATTAGGATGCGGCATCGACCCATGCACTTCCTTTAATATCCCCAGCGCCGGCCGGATGCTTACTGAACTAAATCCCGGCGCAGCCGGTGTAATGCCGCACAGCGTGGCCAGGAAATCGTAGATAGGGCTCGCGCTCCACGCATGGCAGTCCGACCGCGTAGGATCGGGATTCTCCGCAAATGTCGTCAGCCCGTTGGCAACCATGGCCCGCCACGGTGTTAGTGAAGAATAATATAAATCCCCCATACCAGCTTTGACCAACGCCCGCGTCAAATAAAACCGGTAATAAAATGTAGCCTGGCTTAACGTAGAATCCTGTAAGACCCGGTTCATCACAGCAGGCGCCTCGTCCCCGGGAATGCTCCCGGTCAAAACTCCCATAATACTCGCATGTTGGCTGAAAGTCGACCGCCCCGGCGTATTGGCCATCTCCCCCTTTACCGGATCATAACACCACCGATAAGTCTGACCCGCCAGCATCCCCGCCAACTGGCTATAATGGCTGGCCGCCGCCGTATCCTGGTAATAGTTAAACAACTCCGCCGCCTGCTGCAGAGTATACGCGAACTGTAAAGTGATCACCGAACTGTTACCGTCTGTCGCCCCGTCAGGCGTCCCGCCGGGAAAACGGTTGTTCCAGTCCACAAAATTCCACCACGTCATCGGCCCCAGCATGGACTTGTCGGGATCAATCCTTTTCTCGTACCAGCTCAGCACATCTTTGACGGCAAATAATTTTTCCCGGATAAACGCATCGTCCGTCCGGTGCATCCAATAGTCATAGATCATGCTGATCCAAAACAGCGAGAACGGCGGGATCACCTGCAGCCGGTTACTCGGATACCGCCCCTGCGTCAGCCCCTCCGCTACCCGCGAGTTGAAAAAATCAGTGATCGCCTTCCGCATCAGCCGGTCATCTCCCGCGATATACAAAGAGATCAGCGACTGGATCCGCGTATCGGCTTCGTACTGCAATTGTTCATAGTACGGACAATCGAAATAATTCTCCCCGGCACAAAGCCTCGCCGTCCGCCAGCCGATATCCCACAACGTTCGCAACGAAGTATCGTTACTGCTGAAACGTGCCACTGCCCTGAACGGATATCCTGTATACATGCCATACAGATCCTCGATCACCAACGGCTCAGAACCCGTGACGACAGTCAGCTGCAGATACCGGTATGTCCTCATCCACAAAGGTCTGAAAAGGCGTTTTACACCCCCATCCGGATGGAATACATCAAAATTACCCATCATATCCTTCCCCTCGATCTCATTCCGGTTGCCCTTCTGCCGATGACCGTCGAATAACGCTTCCGCATAAGTCATCCGTATCGTGCTCCCCTTCCCCTTGCTCACCAGCATCTGCGGATACGCAATCGTCTCGTATGTCTGATCCAGCAGGATAACAGTCGAATCATGCGCAGGGATAGTCATCGGATGCCCGCCCGTCAGAAAAGCCCCGCTCATTTCCACACCGCTTCCCCCCGACTCGCGCCGCCCCCTGCCACTCATTCGCCGAACGGTCGGGATCCGCTGCATCACCTCCTCCATCAACGGGATCGTCCTCGGTACCAGCGTCCACAAATTATCCGACCCATATCCCGCATTCACCGGCCGCGTAATATTCACGGCCTGCACCCAACCCTGATCCCCATAACCGGGCTGCTCCCATCCCCAGGGATACCGGGCCCCGTCTACCTCATCACCCGGACCTACCACATAATAAGTTCGGAGAACGCTGCCCGCATCGGTGCTGCAAGGCTCGTATGCAGTGTCTTTCATCACCTTCCAGTTTTGATCTGTATTGATAACCTCCTCCTGGACAGAATCCCCCTGCACAAGAAAAGCCGTTTGATTACTGATCTGCGCCACCGCTGCATACTCCCCCATATTCCACACTAATGCCGCCACGGTATTCTTCCCGGCCCGCAAATACGCCGCGATATCGATGGTCTCGAAATTCCAATGCGCCAGGTCACTCCGCGCCGGTCCGAAACAAACGGGAAGACCATTCACAAACAACCGGTACCGGTTGTCCGCAGACACATGCACGATAAAGCGAACCGGCGCCGCCACCAACACAAATGTTTTCCTGAAATGATAAACCCCATACGCCCGCTGTGATATACCGGGACAACTAATCCAGTTCGCCGACCAGTTACCATGCATCAATGCAGTACTGATCACCGGCCATGCATCCGTTCCTCCACCCTGGGCCCTCGCCCCCGCCAGGCAGGCTGCCAGATAGCCCAAAAGCAAATATTTTTTCATGAGACTAAAGATACGGCGCCCTGCCGAAACCCGCCTTATTGCACATAAATAGCAGAAGCGCCGCCCGTACCCGGGCTTAGATGGGTAGCAACCCCATTCTTCCAGTAAGTGGCATACGCCACCTCATTCACCACATCAACCCCGGCAACATAGACATCACTGCCGGATACAAATATCGCATTGGCCACTGTACTCTGGGGGCTGGTGCTGAGCACTGTCGGCTGTCCGTTTACCCAGTACGTAGCTACGTTAACGCCGTTGATGATCGAATACCCGGCAACATACACATCGCTGCCGGATACAAATATCGCATTGGCCGATCCGTTGCCAATAATGCTGGAAACACCATTCTTCCAATAAACGGCCTGGGGGGTAAAAAGGCCGGATACCACCCCCGCCACATAGACATCCGTGCCCGAAACATAAATGCCTGTCGTATTCGGACGTTCGGTGACATTGCCTCCGGAACTGTCAAGCAGGTTACCCACCAGGCTCGTAGCAACTCCCTGGTCCCAATACTGCGCAAACTGATAGGTGGACGAAACGTCGCTATAATATTCATTGCTGCCGCCGGCCACATAGACGTTCCCGTCGGCCACGAATATCCCGCTAACATATTCGGAATACACATCGACGGTGGAATTCTGGGGGCCCGCGGGAAAAAACTGCCCGGGCAACTGTACCGGTACCCCATTCAGCCAGTAATTGGCCACCCATCCCGCCTTGGGGTATACCGCCGTAGGAGTAGTATAGACCGCTGTAGAAGGGGCGAAATAACCCATGGAACCCACCACATAGACATCAGCTCCATTGACATATATGCCGCTGGCCGTGGCAAGCCCGGTCGAATCAGGAAGAGCAACGCCAACCCCGTTCTTCCAGTATTCCGCATGGGCCTCCTCCAAATTGTTGGACGAAACACCGGTAACCACCTGCCCGGCTACATACACGTCGCTATCCGAAACCGTCATAGCAAAGGCGGACAGGGTTCCCGGCCCGTCGGCCGTCAGGACCGTGGCCACACTGTTCTTCCAGTATTCGATCGTATCGCCGGAACTGCCCAGAACATACACCGTGGGCGAAGGGGGGGTAGTATTGGCAGGGGTTTCATGATGCTTCTTACAAGCAATTAACCCCATCACCGCACAAAGCAGGATGCAGGGGGTGGCAACCTTCAAATAGCCGGACATGGGACTCGGTGTTTTAGTGATAATTAAAGCTACAAAATAATGAACGCCGTCACGCTGAAAAAGGTTGGGCGATAATAGTAATTACTTAAAATTAAGCCGCTTACCTCCATGATCCGGCTTGATTTTTTCCCTATATTTAGCAAAAGCCGACTGCAATGAGAAAATTCGCGCTCACCATTTTTTGGCTGTGGACCGTCTGCGTCAGCGCCTCCACCCACGCCCAATCCCCGGGTGCCTCAACCCTCGCAGGCCAGGCCCAGCCGATGACCGCCACCACCATCGACAGCCTCGTCACCCGAACGCTCAAAACCTTCGACGTCCCCGGCATCGCCGTCTGTATCATCAAGGATGGCAAAGTCATTCACTCCAAAGGCTATGGCGTCAGATCCCTCGATACCCGCCAGCCCGTGGACGAAAATACCCTGTTCGGCATCGCCTCTAATAGCAAAGCCTTCACCACCGCAGCCCTCGGTATGCTGGTCGACGAAGGACGGCTCAACTGGGACGACAAAGTCAGAAAATACATCCCCGAATTCAAACTCTATGACCCCTATGTCACCGAAGAATTCACCATCAGGGACCTCCTCTGCCACCGCAGCGGCATGGGCCTTGGCGCCGGCGACCTCATGTTTTTTCCCGATTCCAGCGATTTCACCATCCCCGATATCCTCCACAACCTGCAGTTCCTTAAACCGGTCACCAGTTTCCGCTCCACCTACGCTTATGACAATAACCTCTACATCGTCGCCGGTGAAGTAGTCGCCCGCGTCAGCGGCATGAGCTGGGAAGACTTCATAGAGAAAAAGATCCTGCAACCACTCGGTATGACGCATAGCGCCGCCAGCTACGACCGGCTGCACGATACCAGCGACATCATCGACGGCCACGCCGATGTGGAAGGAAAAGTACAGGTCATCGCCAGGAGCCGGTCGAAAGTCGACCATGCCGCCGGCGGTATCTACTCCAGCATCGCCGACCTCAGCAAATGGGTGCAGCTCCACCTCGCCGGCGGTAAATATGATGACAGCCTCCGTCTGTTTTCTCCTGCCGTTCTACACGAACGCTGGTCGCCTCAAACCATCATCCCCTTCGGCGGCCCCGGCACCTACAATACCCATTTTGCAGCCTATGCCCTCGGATTCCTCGTCAATGATGTAAAAGGATACAAACAGATCAGCCATACCGGCGGCCTCGAAGGCATGGTCACCCAGATCACCATGATCCCCGAACTGCAATTAGGCATCATCGTCCTCACCAACCAGGAAGAAGCCCTTGCCTTTTCCGCCATCACTAACCAGATCAAGGACGCCTACCTCGGCATCCCCGGCACGGACCGGGTCACCGAATATGCAGCGATCAGACAGTCTCAGCTGGCATCGGCCAAACATATCACCGATTCGATCTGGAAAGAAGTTGCTGCCTTCCAGGCACAGCAGGCTACCACAGTCTCCGGCCGCCGTGGAGCACCCACCGGATCCGCCCGCGACCTCTCAATCTACCTGGGTACCTATCGCGACCCCTGGCTCGGCGAAATTGTCATCTCGATGAAAAACGGCAAACCCTGGTTTGACAGCAAACGCTCCCCAAAGCTGACCGGTGAGATGCTGCCTTATAAAGGCAATTCTTTCATCGTCAAATGGCGCGACCGCAGCATGGGCGCCGACGCCTTCGTCCTCTTTACCCTCGACCAGCGTGGCATCGCCTCGGGAATAAAAATGCTGCCGGTATCGCCGCTCACAGATTTTAGCTACGATTTTCAGGACCTCGATTTTCACCGGATATAAAATACAATTATGCACCACCCCCGCCTCCGCTCTATTTTCACCCGCACCGCCGCCGCCGCTCGTCATGCTTCCATCGCCGTCACCATCGTCCTCGTATCCGCTGGCCACGCCAACGCCCAGGAATACCTGAAATTACATGAAAAAGCCATCGTCGTCGATACCCACAACGACGTACTGTCGACCGCCACTATGGAAGGCATGGACTTCGAGACCGACCTCACCGGCAAGACTCACTCCGACCTCGCCCGCTTCAAAAAAGGCGGCGTCGACGTCCAGGTCTTCTCTATCTTTTGTGATGATAACTATGGCGTCGGCACGGCTTTCAAATTTGCCAACCGCGAAATCGACAGCCTCTACGCCATCGCCGGCCGCAACCCGGACAAAATGCAGATCGTCACCAACGCTGCCGGTCTCGAAAAAGCAGTCAGGCACCATCGGCTGGCCGCCATGATCGGCGTCGAAGGCGGCCATATGATCGAAGACAATATGGATTACCTGGATAGCTTCTACCGGCGGGGTGTAAGATACATGACCCTGACCTGGAACAACAGCACGCCCTGGGCTACCTCCGCGGCAGATGAATCATCGAAAGCCTTCACGGTCACCCCTTATGGGCTCACCGAACACGGCAAGGCCATCGTAAGGCATATGAATCAGCTCGGCATGCTTGTAGACCTGTCCCATGTAGGCGAACAAACTTTCTGGGACGCCATCCACACAGTCAACAAACCGGTGCTCGTCAGTCATAGCAGCGTATACGCCTTGTGCCACGTTTACCGCAACCTCAAGGACGACCAGATCCGGGCTGTAGGCGCCAATGGCGGCGTTATCCAGGTCAATTTTTATTCCGGTTTCCTCGACAGCAATTACGCCCCCAGGATGATACGTTTCATGGCACGCCATAAACCTGAAATGGATAGCATGGCGGCCGTAAAAACGCCCACCTACGCTGTCAACGAATACCTCTCGAAAAAATACCCGCAGGAGGCTGATTCCCTCCGCGCCCCCCTCTCCCTGCTGATGGACCATATCGACTATATCGTCAGATTGATCGGCCCCGACCACGTCGGCCTCGGCTCGGATTTCGACGGTATCGAATCCCCGCCCCAACAACTGGACGACGTAACCACCTATCCGCTCATCACCCGCGAACTCCTCAAACGTGGCTATAAACCCGAAGACATCATGAAGATCCTTGGTGGCAATTTCATCCGCGTCCTGAAAGCCAACGAAGTCCCGGAACCACCTGCGCCCGCCTCAACCTCGGTCGCGCCCCACCCGTCGCTGGTCTCCGTCACCCCGCATTCGCTTCCCCCGCCCATCACACTTTGACATGCATCACCCGTACCCCTGCCTTCCGCATCGCCCTGCACGCCGCCGCCGGCGCATCTGTGATCAACATATCGACCAGGCTGAGATCGGCAAACTGCAAATACGTCTCCTTCCCTATCTTCCCCGCATCACACAGCAAATAAGTGACGCTGCTCTGCCTTGCCATGGCCAGCGTCAACGCTGCCTCCTTCTCACTGTTCGCAAACAACCCCGCCCCGGAAATCCCATCTACCCCCAAAAAAGCCTTAGTAGCCCGATATTTCCCAATATGGTATTCCGCCATCTTCCCATGCACAGCCTGCCGTTCCCCATCCAACTCCCCACCGACCACATTCACCTCCACCGCACTGCCCTGCAGGGCATATACCACCGGCAACGAATTGGTGATCACCCGGATCTTTTTATTTTTAATGAAGGGACAGACATGGAATACGGTACTGCCACAATCCATCAGCAAAATATCCCCATTGACGACTTCCGCAGCAGCCCGCCGCGCAATCGCCTCCTTGGCCCCCGCATTAACCGCCGCCTTGTTGGCAAAAGGATAGGACGGCTCAAAAGGATCCACCCGCATCGCTCCACCATGCGTCCGGTACAATAATCCGTCCGCAGCTAATAAGTTCAGGTCCCGCCGGACGGTGATCTCCGCCACTTTCATCTCTGACGCCAATCCCTTGATGTCCGCTTCCCCCGCCTCTTCCAGCTTCCGCAGGATAGCTTGCTTTCTTTTTTGAAAATTCATGGGCAATAGTTACTTTTGATCATAATAGATCAAATATAATCAAAAATGATCAATCCTGTAAAAATCAGCATCATCGAAGACCAGGTACTCTCTGACAACTGGTATACCCTCAGAAAAATAACTTACGATAAGACGACATCGGGCCATCACACCGTCCGGCAGGTGCGGGAAGTCTATGACCGCGGCAATGGCGCCACTATCCTTCTCTACAACAAAGAAAGACAAACGGTCATTCTCACGCGGCAATTCCGTCTGCCGACCTATGTCAACGGCAACGACACCGGTATGCTGATAGAAACCTGTGCAGGATTACTGGACAAAGACCATCCGGAAGTGGCCATCAAAAGAGAGACCGAAGAAGAGACCGGCTATAAGATCGACCAGGTGGAAAAAGTATTCGAAGCCTATATGTCCCCCGGCTCGGTCACCGAAATCCTGTATTTTTTCGTGGCCAGCTATACAAAAGAAATGAAGGTCAGCGAAGGCGGCGGCCTCGAAGATGAAGACGAAAGTATCGAAGTGCTGGAAATTCCCTACGTAACGGCATTGGAAATGATCACCTCCGGCAGGATCAGGGACGGTAAGACCATCCTGCTATTACAATATGCCCAGTTGCATAAATTGCTTTGACATTCCGGCAAGGCTTCTAGGCAATTATCTGTAAATTTACGCATGACGAAGTTCTACGTCAATCTCCTCCGGCTCCTGGCTGTTGTCCTTGCTGGCCTGGCACTTATCCGGCCGATGATGGACCTTGCGGCGTTGCCTTCGGTCATAAGTCTTCCTCAGGACGATTATGCGGCGGTACAATATGCCAACCAGTCGTGGGCCTGGCTCCAGCTCATACAACTTGCCTCCTTCTTTTCGATTGTCGGTCTGTTCTTCTTTGAACGGGAGCACAACCGGGTACTCTGGCCCATACGCGGCGCGTTCATCGCGCAATTGCTCATCATCGTACTATACGTCGTCTTTACACTGCCGATTAATATCACTACGTTTAACTGGACCTTTTTCCCGAACAGCAACTGGGCATGGCTCCGTGTACAGTGGGAATATGCGCATGCCCTAAGCGCCATCATCGCGGGGATTTCTTTCGTCCTGCTGCTCCTGGACCTCGTTTGGGCAAAATGGCGTCGAAGTTAATAATGTCACCTTAAGGTCCTTTTATTTCGTAGTCTTATTAATTTAGCGACTTCCTCGCCGGTTTGGACAACATCTTCCCGCTATAAGATAGAATTTGAAACCCAATGTATATTTGATCGATGCAAAGGCGAAAAAAGTCATTGATTGTTAGTGGATTAGACGAATAGATATATTGTTTCCTGTTCGCGATTTGCAAACAGCGAACAAAATGCCTATATTTGCTCTATGAAGTCTCATAATGGCATGCGCCCGCAGGATATAGTGCTTCTCCTTAAGATATTGACCATCCCTGAACCGGACTGGCAATACAGGGATCTTGCTGCCTCTCTTTACCTAAGCATTTCGGAAATATCCGAATCCTTAAACCGCAGCCATATTGGGGGACTCATTGATGAAAGCAAGCGTAAAGTTCATCGCCAATCATTGATGGAATTCATACGTTATGGACTGCATCACGTTTTCCCACAGGTGCCGGGGACCATGGTGACAGGCATTCCGACTGCTCATTCTTATCCCTTCTACGGGAAGCTATTCAAAAGCGAAATGAACTATGTCTGGCCGGATGATAAAGGAGATACCAGAGGCCTGGCCATTCAGCCCTTATACTCATCCGTTGTTAAGGCGGTTAAAAAAGATGAACTATTATATAAATTGCTCGCCAGTATCGATATCATCCGGGTTGGACGGACGAGAGAACTGAAAGTTGCCATAGAAGAATTGGAAAAGATAATTCTATGAGTCACCGCGAAAATATAACCAGGATCAAGGCGGTCTATCTCGCCTTGGAAGAGTTTGCTTCGGAAGTCGTTTTCGTCGGTGGGGCAACCGTTTCGCTGTATTCCACGAGACCGGAGACGGAAATCCGGCCGACAGACGACGTCGATATTGTAGTCGAGATCATGCATTATAAGGACTATGCCGCTATTGAGGAAAAATTGAGGAGCAAGGGATTTGTTAACGACATAGAATCGGGCGTGATCTGCCGCTATATTATTCACGGCATCACGGTTGATGTGATGCCGACCTCTGAAGAAATATTGGGATTTTCGAATAAATGGTATTCGGAGGCATTCGCTCATTCTACCTCGGTGACATTGGACAATGGCCTATCCATTCGCATTTTCACGGCGCCCTATTTTTTGGCGACGAAGCTGGAGGCTTTTGTGGACCGTGGAGAGAACGAAGGTAGGTTCAGCTCCGACTTTGAAGATATTGTTCACGTATTAAATAACCGCCAGTCGATTTGGGAAGAAATTAAACGTGCGGATGAGCCGGTAAAGCAATACCTGAAAGACCAATTCCGGCAATTATTAAGTCAAAAGTACATCGACGAATGGATAAGTGTGCATCTGGAATATAACGAGCAAAAGAGAGTAGGGTTTATATTGGGAAGCATGACTGAGTTGGTGGAAGATTAAAGTGAACGTACAGGCAATAAGCAACGATTTTGTCGCATTTATACAAGCCTACCGCAGCAGCATGCCGTAATTTTGTGTTTCATAAATTACCTCAGGTGAATATCATGTTAATACAAAATAAGCAAATCGCCATAATTGGCGGCGGCCCCAGCGGACTAACATTGGCACGGCTTTTACAACTAAAAGGCGCAAATGTAAAAGTCTATGAAAGAGATCTTAATAAAGATGCTCGCGTGCAAGGTTCACCGCTTGACATGCATGAAGAATCGGGATCGGCAGCCTTACGCGCTGCAAATTTATTAGACGAATTTAAAAAGAATATTCGTCAGGGTGCGGATAAAAAGATCATAGTAAATGAACGTGCGGAAATAATTTTCAGCGACCACGATGCCAAACCTCTTGAAGATTTCGCCAATGAACATTTTCGCCCCGAAATAGACCGCGGCGCATTAAGAAAAATATTTTTGGAGTCTTTACAACCGGAAACCGTTGTGTGGGACAGTCATTTTGTTTCGATGGAAAAACAAAATGAGGGCTGGTTGCTGCATTTTAAAAACGGCTTATCCGCTTACGCGGATATTGTAGTTGCATCTGATGGCGCTAATTCCAAAATCCGGCCATACATCACAGACATCAAAGCCTTTTATTCAGGCTTTACAATGGTTGAAATCAATGTTTATGATGCAGCGAGGGTAACACCTCATATTTATGGATTGCTGAATGGCGGGAAAATAATGGCTTTCGGAAATGCAAAGTGTGTATTAGGAGGTCAGAAAGGCAACGGCGATCTGGGTTTTTATGCAAGCTTCAAACCCGATGAAAACTGGGCAACAAATAGTGGTTTGGATTTTTCTGATACAACCCAAGTGTTGGCATGGTTCAAAAACGAATATAGCCAATGGAGCAGTATTTGGTACGAATTGTTCGAAAATGCGGCAGCGCCTGTTATTCCACGTCCAATTTATTGTATGCCTTTAGATCAAACCTGGGAAGCCTTGCCCAATGTAACAATGCTTGGTGATGCCGCACATGTAATGCCGCCCTTCGCAGGAGAAGGCGCAAACATGGCTATGCTTGATGCTTTGGAATTGAGTGAATGTTTAACATCTGACAAATTCAACACATTACAGAAAGCCATTTCTTTCTATGAAGTAAATATGCGCAAAAGGGCAGCAATGGCAGCAAAACAATCGCTTGAAAATGGTCAGCGGATGCACTCCGAAGGTGCGCTGGAAAAAATGCTGACGATTTTTGGCATACGGCGATAATTGAACAACCAAAATGAAGTCGAAAAAACAACTATGGATTATTATAGGGATTGTGGTGTTGAATTCCATAGGACTGTCGATAGTCCTCCCTCTTTTGCCTTTTATTGTAGGTAAATACCTTCCCTTTCAGCAGGTTGTTGTTGGCATGAGTGCACTAATGTCGGTATTTGCTGCCTGTACGTTTATTGCAGCTCCCGCTTTGGGGGCATTAAGCGACAGATACGGACGGAAAAACATTCTCATCGTCAGTTTGATGGGCTCTGTCATCGGATATGTTTTATTTGGAATAGGGGGAGCGCTCTGGATACTTTTCCTTGGACGTATTATCGACGGGCTTACCGCCGGAAATATTAGTACGCTGTTTGCGTATGTATCCGATAGTACCGAACCTAAAGAACGGGCTAAGTGGTTTGGCTATATAGGCTCTGCCATGGGAATAGGAAAATTGGGAGGCCCTGCATTAGGCG
>Ga0302227_10002860_pt1 | contig 11624 bp, 9 predicted proteins | sample II_Palsa_N1_1_FD_193525 | JGI IMG/M metagenome (GOLD analysis project Ga0302227, IMG submission 193525) | Peat permafrost microbial communities from Stordalen Mire near Abisko, Sweden - II_Palsa_N1_1 | ecosystem: Environmental > Terrestrial > Soil > Palsa > Peat permafrost | place: Sweden...
TCGAGGTGAGACATTTGTGACGCGCAAGATCACTCGGGCACTAGCGCGCATCAAGTTGGGCTTGCAGGATACGTTATACCTGGGAAACCTGAGTGCTCTCCGAGACTGGGGTCATGCCCGCGACTACGTGGAGATGCAGTGGCGGATGCTTCAGCAGGAGCAGGCAGAGGATTTTGTCATCGCAACCGGGGTGCAGCACAGCGTGAGGGAGTTTGTCACGCTGGCGGCTGAGATGCTTGATATCAGGCTCACCTGGGTTGGCGAGGGAATAGACGAGAAGGCGGTGGATGAGAACGGATCCACGGTGGTATCGGTGGATCCGAGATATTTTCGTCCGTCGGAGGTGGAGACCTTACTGGGCGATCCCAGCTATGCCCATGAACGATTGGGATGGAAGCCGAAGGCTAGCTTCGAAGAACTCGTGAAAGAGATGGTGGACGCCGATCTGTTGGCGGCTGAGAGGGACCAACTTGTGAAGAAGCACGGATACAGCGCCTATGAATACCACGAATAGTTCCATTCTTGCCGGCTCGAAAGTGTATGTGGCGGGGCACCGGGGGCTGGCGGGCTCGGCCATCATGAGGCGGCTTGAGGGTGAAGGTTGCGGTGATATCGTTACGCGGAGTCATGCAGAGTTGGATCTGACCGATGCAGCAGAGGTAGTTCGTTTCTTTGCAGAAGAGCGACCGGAGTATGTGTTTCTCGCCGCGGCGAGGGTGGGTGGCATCCTGGCTAACAACACACGTCCAGCAGAATTCATTCAGGATAACCTCAAAATCCAGACGAACGTTATCCAGGCGGCGCATGATTTCGAGGTGAAGCGCCTGATGTTTCTCGGGTCAAGCTGCATCTATCCGCGTGACTGTCCCCAGCCGATCCGGGAGGAGTACATGCTCTCCGGGCCGCTGGAGTCGACTAACCGCTCCTATGCTGTGGCCAAGATCGCCGGCATCGAGACCTGCTGGGCCTTCAATCGCCAATACGGAACGCAATTCATCTCAGTGATGCCAACCAACCTCTATGGACCGAATGACAACTATGACCTGGCAGATTCCCATGTGCTGGCCGCGCTGATGCGCAAGATGCACGAGGCGAAGGTGGCGGGTGCGTCCGAAGTTTCCGTTTGGGGGACGGGCACGGTGCGCAGGGAGTTTCTGCATAGTGACGATATGGCGGACGCGTGCGTCTTCGTGATGAACCTGCCGGATGCAGTGTATGGACCTATGGTGCAATCGGGGTTGCAGGCCCCTTTGCTCAACATTGGCTGCGGCGAAGACTTGACGGTGCAGGAACTTGCGCAGCTTATTGGCGAGGTGGTGGGCTTCAAGGGCCGGCTGGTCTTCGATCCGTCCAAGCCGGATGGGACTCCGCGAAAATTGCTTGATGTGTCGCGGATGAAGGAGCTTGGCTGGGAGGCCAGCACCTCTCTACGGAAGGGGCTTACTACTGTTTACCAGCAGTATTCGACCATTCCTAAGGTGGCGGGGCCGCTTTCAGGCCATGGCAAACAGGTCGCTGAGTGATTCAGTCGGCGATAAGCGGAGTTTTGCAGTCACTGCGGCTCCGTGATCAGAACAGTCTGAGCGACCCCGAGCTAGAGCCCGACACTAATCGTCGCGCTTTGCTGACCGACAGCACTTCGACGTTGACGCGCGTGGGCCAGGTCCCCCTAAAAGCGGGCTATCGATTCGGCCTATGGCTAATATGCCGCAGCGTGGCTGGATTCGTCATATCCCGGGTAAGTACCATTCCTCAGGAACGCACAATGAACGGCTACGGGATGGAGATCGAATGAATCTTCAGGCCCGAGCACTCGCTCTATCCTCGATAATCCAACGCTTGCGCGTTCTGTTCCGATTGAGGGCATTCGATACTTCGACGGTAGAGGGTCGCTCCAAGGAGCGCTATCGCCGCATCCTGCTAACTACTGCATCCAGCGTGGCTACCAGGGTAATAACAGCGCTAGTTGGTCTGGTCACGATTCCTCTTGCACTGTCTTATCTCGGAGAGGAGAAGTACGGCCTTTGGGCTATCGTCACTTCGCTTGTTGCATGGACAAGCCTCTGCGACTTCGGCATCATCAACAGTCTCGTTAATGCATTATCTGAAGCCAACGGCAAGGACAACCGGGAAGATGCGAAGAGTTATGTGTCTACAGCCTTTTTTGCCCTTGTTGGTATTGCCACTGTATTGATGATTCTGCTGGCCGTCTGCGCTGGCTGGGTTCCCTGGTCACGACTCTTAGCAGTAAGGGTTCCGATTGCGCAGAGAACGGTGATGTGGACGGTAGTCGCCGCATTGGTTTGCGTCCTGGCAGCTCTGCCTCTTTCCATCGTGCGCCAGATCTACGCCGGATACCAGAAGAGCTACTTGGGGAATCTCTTCTTGTCCTTCGGCGCCCTGACAACTCTGGCGGCTCTGTATGTGGTGATTTGGACGAAGGGCGGTCTTCCTTCCCTGGTGTTTGCTTTCGCTGGCCCCGCAGTTCTCATCGGGGGCATAAACCTGCTTTATCTGACACGCAGGGAAATGCCTTGGATCACACCACAGCTCAGCTCTGTGTCACGTAAGGCCCTGCGCCGCTTGTCCAAGACATCTACTCCCCTGTTTCTTCTTCAAATTGGCGGGCTGCTGGTCAACGAGACCCAGATGATCATTCTCGCTCACGTGACCAGCCTCAAGCTCGTGTCGGAATATTCAATTATTTGGCGTCTTGGGCTAACGCTTTCCAGCGTTGTTGGGTTAGGCACAGCCGCATTTGTTCCTGTATTTCGAGAGGCGCATGAGCGCGGAGATAGCGGCTGGATGAGGGCCGGGTTCCGACGAATGCTGATATTGCGCATGTCAATTTCAGTAGTCGTCGCGCTTACACTGGCCTTCGGTGGAAATTTCATCTTGCGAGTTTGGCTTCACCGGGGGGATTTCAATTTCCCAGCTTCTCTCTGGATAGCCGAAGGCGTGGCTCTAGCAAGCGGGGTATGGGTTACAGCATTTACAGACTTTCTTACGATCATGGATCGAATATGGATTCAAGTCACCCTAATCATGATCAACGGGATCGCAACGATCGGGTTGACCTTAGTTCTAGCTCCCAGACTTGGTCTACTAGGTGCTGTAATTTCCATTAGTTTTGTAACCGTATGCTTTTGGACTTGGTTGGTTCCTCTGCTGGTCCAGCGCTTTTTTGCTGCGCATCCTGAGAAGCTTGGGCAAGTGGGTCAGCTTGAAAAATTCGATGGAGAAGAAGATATAAACTGAACGAACAGTGCTGTGCCTTTGCCTTTCGCCGGTTTTTATGGCGTATATCGCTCGGACACCCAATCCCTGACAGGCTATGTAATGAAGAGGGTTTACAGTCAAATCGAGAGTGCGCCCGAAATTCCCAGCCGGACAAAGGTGCGCATTGTCCGTGGTATAGGGGCAGTTCTGACCCCTTTCTATCTACTTGCAGCTTCCCTGCTCGGTGCGCCCGGAATCCGCATGCATATCAGGTGTGCTGCGCTTGCATTTAGGTTAATGATTAACCGCCGCATCCCTCTATCTGAGGCCCTGACGCTCGCGTGCTATCCATTCGATTCCGTTCGATATTTTGAGTTCGATACCTTATGGAAATGGCTACACAAGTGCAAGCGTGGGGATCGTCATCTCGATATCTCATCCCCACGGCTGTTCTTCCTGCTTCTGTCGGTTGCTCACCCGGAATTGGATGTATGGCTTGTCAACCCTGACCAACGAGATATGACCACGACTCAAGCCAGCATTCACGCATTAGATCTGGACAAGAGATGCAGAACCTTTAATTGCCTGATCGCCGACGCGAACTTGACTCCCGCGAACTTCTACACCATTACGTCCATTTCCGTCATCGAACACATACCCGAGCCCGATGACCTGATTGCGCTGAAACATATCTGGGAGCTTCTTACTCCGGGTGGCAGACTGTTCCTTTCTGTTCCATGTGCTGCCGAAGCTTTTGAAGAATATTTGAACCTCAATGAATATGGCATTCTGGAGACGGCCGAGGACGGGTACGTTTATGGCCAGCGGTTTTATGATGAGGAACTGCTGCAGTCGCGCATTTTCCGGATATTGGGCCAGCCTGAGCGCACCAGAATTTACGGTGAAAAGAATTCAGGGGCATTCGTAGCAAGCCGAACTCAGAAGGCGCGGGATGTTCTGTACCCGTTTTGGCGCGAATCGTACATGATGGGACGAGCATATCGCTATTTTGAGCGTGTCCGGGAAATGCCGGGACTCGGAGTTATTTGTATGGAATTCGTAAAGACACAGGAGCCTTGAGCCGTCATGCCTAAGCTAGCAATTATCGATCAGACCGTCAGTGCAGGAGGCGTCGAGCGCTTTCTGCATGGGCTCATCGGTGGTGCAATAGACGAGGGGATTACTGACGACTGGGAGATAGTCCTAGTCCGGTCTAGGTTCAACTCGGCGCATATACACATACCTTGGCCGCAGGGTCTTTCTGCTCCAAAGTTGGACATCCAATACCTTGGAGGCGATAGTCGGTTGGCACGCGTATTGGACAGGTTCACCCGAGCGCAGCGTGTCTGGGGAATCCCGGGCACAGGGCTGCTGCAGAGAGGGTTCGCAAGTGCCTTCCGTCGGATTGGACCCCACCGCTGGAAAGCGTATTGTGGCGAAACACGCTGCTGGATTGAAAATTACGTGCAGAAGAATCGCTTTGACATTGTCTATTTTAGTTACCCTTATTTTCTCGACCCTCCGCGGCTTCAGATACCAATGGTCGCCACTCCCCACGATTTCACCTTCAAGCATGGCCTGAGTATGAGTATGAATGTTCAGCGTCAACTCGATACTCAAATGCCAAAGTGGCTCGAGGCGTGTTCGCAGGTAGCGGTGTCAAGTCAATTCATCGCCGATGAGTTGAAGCATTTCTACCCCGAGTGGGCACACAAAGCGCATATTATTCGCTTGGGCATTCCCTCTGCTAAACAAGATCCAAAGCCTGAGGAGATAGATGAGTTTCGGAAACGTATGGGTCTGCCAGAACGATTCGTGCTGGTTGTGGGATGGATTGTCGAGCATAAGAACCAGCAAGTGGTTTTCGAGTCGATAGCAAAGCTTCGTGATCGAGGGATTCGTATCCCTGTGGTGTGCGTTGGTCCGAATAGCAATGTTCTTAACGAGAGCTCCGAAAGAATGAACGGCGGATATCGCTCTTCAAGTTACGTCACACAGATATTGAAGTTTTGTGCAAGCTCGGGCCTCAGGAACGGATCTGATTATTTCAGCCTCGGCTTTGTCAATGATTTCGAAGTGGATTGTTTGTATCGCAGCGCTATGATGTTAATAGTACCTACGATCACCGAGGCCGGTAGCTTTCCAGCCCGTGAAGCTATGCGAGCCGGCTGTCCGGTCGCCTATTCGCGCATCCCTGTGTTTGACGAAGAGATGCGATTGATAGATGGCAACGCATGGACCTTCCCAACCCATGACAGTAACGAGCTTGCAAATCTAATTGCGCGGGTAGCAGAAAACGGGGAGGAGGCGCGCCGACGTGCGACCACCGCAAAAGAAATCATTGTCCGTGTGTATTCATGGAAAAGGACAGCGCGTGAATACTTTTATCTTTTTGAGCAAGCAGCTGGATTGGGAAGCGCGGCGAAGGAAGCTTCAGCCAAGCCATAGTCGATCATACCCTTTATCTCTAGAGCCAGGTCACTTCAACAACGTACAAGTAACATCGTCATCCGGGCTCGCGCAGAAAGCATCGGTGAGACAGTAATATACGGACAATCAACTAGGCTGTGGGGCAATCGAAGTAACAGGAGAACAGGTGCAATGTATAAGTATCCCGTGTATCAGCCGTCACTTACCGGCAACGAAAAAAAGTATGTGAACGAATGCCTGGACTCCACTTGGATATCCTCGAAGGGGAAGTTTATTCCAGCATTCGAGGACGGATTCAAAGCTTACATCGGCGTGCGCCACGCTGCGACCGTTGCCAATGGCACCGTCGCGCTCCATCTTGCGCTGCTGGCGCTGGGTATTGGGCCAGAGACCGAGGTGATCGTGCCAACGCTAACCTACGTCGCATCAGTTAATGCGATCGCTTATACGGGCGCCACGCCTGTATTCTGCGACTCTCTCAAGAGCACGTGGCAGATGGATCCAGAAGACGTTCGGCGGAAGATAACTCCTCGCACCCGGGCGATTCTCGCCGTCCACCTATATGGCCAGCCATGCGAGATGGACGATTTGAAACAAATTGCCCGCGAGCACAACCTGTTTCTGGTGGAGGATTGCGCAGAAGCTCTTGGGTCCTACTACAAAGGGCGCCATGTCGGCACCTTCGGTGACATCGGCACTTTCAGTTTCTTCGGAAATAAGACCATCACAACCGGCGAGGGCGGTATGGTTGTCACTGACGACGACACACTTCACGACCGCATGGTTCATTTCAAAGGTCAGGGATTGGCCAAATATCGGGAGTATTGGCACGATGTGATTGGTTATAACTATCGAATGACGAACATCTGCGCCGCGATAGGACTCGCTCAGTTGGAGCAGGCCGACAGTTTTATAGCCAAGAAGCGACAGATCGCCACTTGGTACAGGCGCGAACTGAGAGACTTGCCGGTCACTTTTCAGGAAGAAGCCGGCGATGTTCGGCACTCATATTGGATGGTGTCGATCCTTGCCCCGGACGCGGCGGATCGGGATCCCTTGCGAAGCGCATTACAGAAGAATGGAATTGAGACACGCCCATTATTTTATCCCGTGCATAGTATGCCAATGTATTCCTCAGCCTTTCAGCGCCACCCGGTTGCGGAAAACCTCGGCTGGCGAGGTATTAATTTGCCCAGCTATCCTGGCCTGGACGAGCAGGCCGTACAAGAAATATGCGCCGCGATCGGAAATTACTTTACTCCGGCAGCCGTCAATTCAGTTGAAGAGAAGTGAGCAAACCAGTGACGAATTCACCGTGGACAAGGACTACTCCACGCATTGCTATATTGGCTGACTCCCTGGCACGGTGGACTGGAGGAATCGATTTTCTACGATTCTGTGTCAGCGCGCTTAACTCCGTTTCTTCTGAAGCCAGCTGGAGCGTCCTTGTTCCGTCGAAGAGCATCTCGAAATCCATGATGACACTGGCCAAGAATGGAATTAAAACACTGGCAGGCATGAAAACCAGTTCTTTGTCCGAGATTCCCAGGGGCGGGTTGCTTGAGGCGCTGTCAAGTTCTGGGGCGCGCATCGAGATTGTGGACTATCGCGATACGGTCTCGGGATTGACATCCGCTCTGCGGCAATGCAGCGCCGAAGTCCTGTTCCCTTGTGCCACCTCGCTCGGGCCTTCGTTCCCAGTTCCATGGATTGGCTATATTCCAGACCTGCAGCATAAGCGATTGCCGAACTGGTTTAGCGAGAGAGAGCGCAAGGCGCGGGACAAGTTGTTTTCCAGAATTCTTGCCGAGGCTCCAGCCGTAATCGTCAATGCGGCCGCCGTTGTTCAGGACATTGAGGAGTTCTATCCCAACCACAAGTCGCGTCTATTTGCGCTGCCGTTCTGTCCACCGGCGAATCTGGAGTTGTCATCAAAGGCTTCAGATCCGGCAGTGCGCACCGCCTATGGTCTGCCGACACGTTACTTTATGGTTTCCAATCAATTCTGGATACATAAGTCGCATGAAACTGCGTTCATGGCGCTTCGGCAGGTACGGGACGCAGGTCATGATGTCCACATCGTATGTACGGGAAACACCGTCGACTACAGATGGCCGGAACATTTCAGCAATCTTAAGAATATTATCGAGAAAAATCACCTGAGGGATTACATCCATATTTTGGGTCTGATCCCCAAGGACGATCAATTGGCGATCATGCGTGGCTCGTTGGGAGTAGTTCAACCTACCCTCTTTGAAGGCGGTCCAGGCGGCGGGGCAGTCTACGATGCGGTATCTACGGGAACGCCGAGCATCGTTTCGGATATTCCAGTGAATCGCGAGATAGACCTAGGAGTTATACGATTCTTCGCCGCTGGCTCCGCGGATGATTTAGCAGCAAAGATGATGGAAATGCTACGGGACCCACCACGGATGCCCAGCAAAGAAGAAACCTACAAGCAGTTGACCATGCGCCAGCGTGAACTCGGAAGCCTTTTGTTCGATATATCAGCTATGGTCACGAAATTTCACACCTCTGGGAGGGGCGCTGGGATTTAGAAAAATCCATCCGCTCTATCTGTTTGACTGTATCCGCGCCGGCGTACCAAACACGATTGAGCCCGGAGGGACATTCGAGACGACCGCGGAACCTGCGCCGACGATTGAATCATCTCCGATCGAAATACCCGGTCGCACGGCGCTTCCAACGCCCACAAGAGCACGTTGACCGACCCTCACTCTTCCTGCCAGAACCGCTCCTGGAGCAATGTGAGCGGCTTGTCCAATCTGGTTGTCATGCTCCACGATTGCGCCGGTATTAATGAGGGCGAACTCTCCAATATTAGCCAGAGTCCCCACAACGGCCCTGGCCATCACGACAGTTCCATCCGCTATCGTTGCACTTGGCGCAAGGATAGCGGATGGATGAGCGACGACGGGAAGCGCGAATCCCATTGCAAGCAAACTTTGGCCTATTTTCTGGCGCCTGAGATTTGTTCCGACTGCCACCACTGCCGCGGCTACACCCTGCCTCAGAAGTCCAGGCAACAATTCATCCCCGCCTAGAACGGGGACACCTAAGACTTCCACGCACGTAGGATGGGGATCTAGGAGACCCGCCACGTCAAAGCCACCCATAGCCCATAACACCTCCAGGACTACTTTGGCGTGATCTCCCGCGCCAACTACTACGATTCGTTGCGTCTCGACGCCCAAATGAGCCCTCTCGCCTAGCTCCGCAGAAGCAGAGCGAATCTCTTACATATAGCAGATTGCAATCAAGAGCGCCGCGACGCATAGCCATGGGAGAGCGGGCACGTCTCTTTGTATTGGAAGCAGTCGCCGGAGCGAAAGTTTTTCTGAAAATGATCCCGCGGCTTTGGCGGATTCCACGGGGGCGGCATACGATGAGTCTGGATGCAACACGATGGCGCTGTGCAGGATAAGGGTCAGGACCTGCTTCGCGGAACGACAGCACGAGGGCACAGAGCCCCACTGAGATATCATAGGTAGACTGTCAGAGGATCGAATCCCTTCCAGGTGACAGGTAAGCGCTGCTCTAGCAAACGGAGCATTCATTAGGAGTTGCAATGCAAACCGACCATGAAACCAAATCTGGCGGAATGCGGATGAAGGGAGTTCTGCGGGAGAACAGCTTGCATCGTCCATTGGTCACCGTGGTGACGGCGGTCTTCAATGGACAACCGTATCTGGAGGGATGCCTGGAGAGCGTACTGAGGCAGGATTATCCGAACATCGAGCACATTGTGATGGACGGTGGATCGAGCGACGGAACGCTCGACGTGCTGCGCCATTACGACGACCGGATCGCGTTTTGGAAAAGCGGACCGGACAAAGGCGTCTATGACGCATGGAACAAAGCATTAGCGGAGGCAAGCGGGGAGTGGATATCCTTCTTGGGGGCAGATGACGAACTGCTCCCCGGGGCAGTGAGTGCTTACGTGGCACTGGCCGCAATGCACCCCGAGGCGGAGTACTTGAGTTCGAGGGTGAGGGGGGTGCATGACTCCGGCTATGAGCGCATCACTGGCGGCCCTTGGGCCTGGCCTGAATTTTCACGATGGATGTGCGTTGCTCATGTGGGCAGCATGCATCGGCGCACTCTCTACAACCGCCTCGGCACGTATGACACCTCCTACCGCAGCGCCGCTGACTATGAGTTTCTGCTACGGGCCGGCTTACAACTAAATACCGCATTTATGCCGATTACGACCGTGGTCATGCGCGCAGGAGGCGTGAGCGACGATACCGCAGCCCTTGTCGAGGCGACTCGTGCAAAGATAACCACTGGGGGGCGGAACAAGGCGCTAGCCGATTTGGAACTTCGCATCGCCAAGGCAAAGTTCATGATCCGCCCGCTGCGCCGAGTTGTGGGAAAGATTACGGCGTTCAGGTTTGGCCGCAGCGTTGGCGGCACGCGTTGAACAGTCCGTCGCAAGACACCGCTCCTCGTTCCGCCATTTACGTTAGAGCGTTTAACCCATCGCTTCGCACCTATGTCTACTACTCGACGCTATTAGGCGTGTTCAGCGCTGTCTTGATGATTCGAGTGCCTTTTGCAATTCGTTTGTTCGACGTGATTATTTTGACGAACGTTCTTTTGATGCTCCTGCTGATTAAAATGGATCGCATCGCCCCATGGGTGCTCTGGCTCATGTTGTACCTGGCTCTGAGCGGCGGCATCGGAATCGTAAATGGAACTGACTCGATTTCGTTGGTCGCCAAAGAATTTCTAGGAATATCTGTCAGCCTTTTTTATTTTTACGGTTTTTTTAAACTAATCCACAACGACTTTGCGAGGGCATTCTTGACCTATGCAAAGTTTGCTTATTGGTTTGCTATCATTGCGTTCCCGCTATGGGCCGTCTCCTGCATTCAAATACACGGATACCAACGTTTGCAAGGCATCACGAGCGAGCCTACAGCATTTTGCCAACTTGTTCTACCCGCCTTCTATTGGTACGCGAGTCAGTACTTCGCGTCGCGCAAACATGGACTCGAAGTTGCGGTTTTCACGCTGGCAATTGTACTGTCTGGGTCTTCAAATGGTTACCTTTGCGTCGCATTCGGAGCCATCCTCCTACTGTCCGGGCGCAAGAAGCATCTACTAGCTGTCCCCATCGTACTGGGAGGGCTTCTTGGCTTGGTATACGCTGTATCTCCCGACTTTCAAATCAGAATCAATGACACTCTGCTGGCTGCGACCACGGAGGACGTGAGCGGATCCAATCTCAGCACCTACGCTCTCATCTCGAACATGATTGTCACGCAGCAGGTACTCAAGGAAAGCCCGATTATTGGGAATGGACTGGGCTCCCATCCCCTATCCCATGAGAAATTCATGGGCGACGTTCCGGGCATCCAGTCATTCATTGATACGGGCACTTCCAATCTCAACGCAGCCGATGCAGCATCCTTAACCTTGCGCGTCCTGTCGGAACTCGGTCTGTTGGGATACATAGGAGTTGTCACCTTTCTCATTTATTTCCATGTCAGTGGTAGCGGGCCGCGGGCGGCCATTAGCAATGCCATCCTAGTATACTTTTTCCTAAAACTCCTTCGGGGTGGGCAATACTTTGACCCCGAGCAGTTTTTTTTCATCTTTATCTACATATTCAACCATCGACACTTCAAGCGTGAAGCACGGGCAGTTGATCGCCTCAACTCATCACGGCCTTCAACGGCAGGCATGAAGCTTTTGGAAGACTAACCAAACCAAGTGACTAAGCGATGAGCAAAAAGCTAAAGATAGGTTTCGTTTCTCGGGATGATGCAGCAGTTATTCCATCATGGTCAGAAATCCCTATGACATTTGGAAGCCCTGAGGAGGCAGCACGTATCCAGGTAGTGATGGAAGACGATGTTTGGCTCGGCGAGTTTGTCTCGGTGCTGGCGGGTGTGCGGATCGGCAAAGGGTCAATCATCGGCACGATGTCGACTGTATCTCGTGACATC
>Ga0302227_10002862_pt1 | contig 11620 bp, 1 predicted proteins | sample II_Palsa_N1_1_FD_193525 | JGI IMG/M metagenome (GOLD analysis project Ga0302227, IMG submission 193525) | Peat permafrost microbial communities from Stordalen Mire near Abisko, Sweden - II_Palsa_N1_1 | ecosystem: Environmental > Terrestrial > Soil > Palsa > Peat permafrost | place: Sweden...
AGAAATCTAAAGTTATGTTTAAAAAGAAGCAATCTACTAAAGCTATAATGAGTGCTTTATTAGAAAATAATGAGTTAATAAATAATGAAGTCAATTCTTTTAAAATTATTAAAAATACTCCTTCTAAAGAAGAAGTAGAATTTTTTGAAATAATTAAAGAAAAAGTCATTAATAAGACTAAAGACTACTCTAATTCTTTAAATAAAGGATTAATATTAGACTCAGGTGCTTCTGAACATTATACTCCCTATAAAGATTATTTAATAGACTATAAACCAATTTCAAATAAATCGGTAATTATAGCTAATGGGGTTAGATTACCTATTAAAGGTATAGGGCATATTCCGATTATAATAAATCAAAATACGTTTTTAATTAAAAACGTGAATTATGTCCCTAATATAAATACTACTTTAATTAGTTCTAAAGAATTAACTAATAAAGGTTGGGAAATTCTTTTTAAGAAAGATATAGCGATATTAAGTTATAATAATAAAATTATAACTAATGCTAAATGGCATTTAAACGCTTATTTCCTAGATAAGGTTTATATAAATTATAAGGCCTTAGAACCAGTAGTATATAATATAAATAATTATAATAAAAATCCTATATTAAGTAATAATAATATAAATCTTAATAAAGATTCAAATCTTAGTAAAGAATTAAATCTTAGTAAAGAATTAAATCTTAGTAAAGAATTAAATCTTAGTAAAGATTTAAATCTTAATAACAAAGATTTAAATCTTAATAACAAAGATTTAAATCTTAATAACAAAGATTTAAATCTTAATAAAGATGTTAATCTTAATAATAATTTATTAGATTTATATCATCAAAGATTATTACATATTAATAAGGACTTTATAATTAAAAGTGCTAAGAACTCGATTGGGATAACTATACCTAATCAAGGATTATCTTTAAATAATTGCGATAATTGTTATTATGCAAAATTTAAAGAGATAATTAGCCGTAAACCTAATAACCCAGTTAATATATTAGAATTTATTGACTGTGATATATTAGGTCCTTTTAAAATAAAAGGATTAAAAGAAGAGAATTATATATTTAGTATTACATGTCGCGCTAGTAAATGTATATGGCTTTATGCTATTAAGCATAAATCAGATATTTACGATATTATAATTAATTTTTATAATATGATATTAACTCAATTTAACGTTAATATTAAGGGAGCGCGCTTAGATAATGCTAAGGAGTTTAAATCTATAAAATTAAGCTCTTTTTGTAATTCTAAAGGGTTATTATTAGAATATAGCTCTATATATACACAAGCCCAAAACGGTAAATCCGAAAGGCTTAATTTATATTTATTAGAACGAATTATAGCTATTTGTTCTTTTAAAAACATTCCTTTAAAGCTATGGTCTATATTAATTCAAGGAATAGCACATATTAAAAATCGTACTTATAATAGTACAATTAAAACTAGTCCTTATGAATTAATAACTAAGCAAAAACCTAATTTATCTTATATAAGAATATTAGGGTCTTTATGTTATTCTCTAGTGCCTAAAGAAACTAGAGGCGGTAAAAACTTTAGTAATAAATCTAAGAAAGGAATATTACTAGGTTTTGAGTCTTCTAATAATTTTATTATTTATATTCCCGAAGATAATAAAGTTATAATTACTAGAGATATAGTAATTAAAGAAGAACTCAATTATAAAGACGATTATAAATTAGAAGAGGATTATAATACTCTTCTAGAATTAGATTCACCTGATCATAATGATTATATATTAATATATAATAAAAAGCCGATAGAAGATAATCAAGAAGATATTTATAGTGAAGACGAATTAAGCTTACCGATTATACCAATTAAAAAGGTTAAGCAACGTCAAACTAGTGATAAAACAATTATGGATCAATATGACGACGATTTAGACGAATTAAATCCTAATTATAGGATTACTAGGTCTAATAAATCGCCTGATCCGAATTTAAATATTGTTCAATCAAATATCTATAATATAGCTTCTTTAGCTTATTTAGAATCATTAAATCAGGGGGTAACATCCGATTTAAGTAATAATATTATTACTTTTATTAAGAATGACGATTTTGATGATTTATTAATATTCAATTCTAATCTTAATAAGAATCTTAATAAGAAATCAATATTCGAAGAAAATATAAATATTAATACTATAAATATTAGTATTAATAATAATCTTAATAAAAATAAAATCGAGATTAAAGATTTAATAGAACCTAATAATTATAAAGAAGCTATTAATAGTCTTTATAAAGATAATTGGGTTAAATCCATGTTATTAGAGTTAGATACTTTAAAAAATAATAACACTTGGGACTTAGTGCTTAGACCAATTAATACTAAGGTATTAAAAAGCAGATGGGTCTATAAAATAAAGGATGAAACATCTAATAATCCTATATTTAAATCTAGATTCGTAGCTAAAGGCTTCGAACAATTATATGGTTTAAATTATATAGAAACCTACGCTAGTGTTATTAAACAAATAGCATGGAAATTAGTATTTGCATTAGCAATACTTAATAATTTAATTATATTTAAAGCAGATATGGTTTCAGCCTTTACTCAAGGTAATATCGATGCTTTATTATATTTAGAACAGCCGGAAGGCTTTATAGACCCTAAATATCCTGATTACGTATATAAGCTTAATAAAGCTTTATATGGATTAAAACAATCAGCTAGAATATGGTTTTATACTTTAAAACCTAAATTATTAAAACTAGGATTTATAGTTTTAAATTCTGAAGCTTGTCTATTTATAAATAATAATACTAAAGTTATTATTTGTTTATATGTCGACGATCTAGCTGTATTAGCTCCTAATGAAGATATTTTTAATGACTTCATTAACTCTATTAGTAAAGATTTTAAAATTAAAAATCTAAGAGTTATTAAGGATTATTTAGGGATAGATATTGATTTTAATCTTAATAAAGGATTTATTAAATTAAGTCAAGAAACTTATATTAATAAAATTCTTAATAAGTTTAATTTACAAGACGCTAAGATTAAATCTACGCCTATGGATTCTAATATAAAATTAGAACCTAATAAGGAACAAGCTAATAAAGAAGATATTAAGCTGTTTCAAATGCTTATAGGATCTTTGTTATATATTATGCTTGGTACTAGAGTAGATATAGCGTTTGCTGTAATTAAATTAGCTCGTTTTGCGTCTAATCCAAGTAATATCCATTTTACAGCAGTAAAAAGAGTCTTTAAATACTTAAAAGGGACTAAAAACTATGGAATTACTTATTATAAGGGCGCTAGTCGATTTATATCAGGCTATTGCGACGCAGATTATGCTGGCGATTTAATATCAGCCAAATCTACTACTGGCTATATAATATTATTAGCTGGCGGTATTATAAGCTGGAAATCTAAATTACAATCAATTATAGCACAAAGCACTACTGAGGCTGAATATATTGCTATAAATTCTGTAATTAAAGAAGCAGTTTATATAAAAGCTTTATTAGAAGAATTAGGATTTTATAATCAAAATAAATTCCCTATTTATACTGATAATAACGGAGCTTTATTATTAGCTAAAAATCCTATTTTTCACGAGCGAACTAAGCATATAGCGGTTAGATACCACTATATAAGGGATTTAATAATTAAAGGCATTATTGACCTTAATTATATTCCTTCTAAAGATCAAAAATCTGATGGCTTAACTAAGCCCTTAGATAAAGTTAAATTTAATAACTTTTTAATTCAAATAGGATTTAAAAGTATTAATAATTAAATTATAAACTAAAATAATAATAACTTAGTTATTAAGGGAGCGTGTCGTATTTAATAATATATATACGTATATATATGTTTATTATTGATATACGCTGTTAATAATATAAGTTATTATATAAGTATTAATAATAATACTTAAATCTTTAGAAAAATACTTAAGGACTTAAACTATTATTAAAACTTAAGAACTATTAATAAGAATATGTTAATTTTAATTATCTAAGATTCTTATTATTAGTAATATTATATTCTTCAAACTAGACTTAATTTTATAAATTATTAAGCAATTTATAAGTTATTAAGACTTAATTAAGATTTAACTAAGATTTAATTAAGATTTAATTAAGATGCTTAAGTTTAATTTAAGGAATTAAGATAAAATAGGGTATATTAAGAGTTACCCGCACCTAGCCGGCATAAGCCGTATATAAGCGGTGCCGCTTATACTAAGCCGACATAAGCCGTGCTTAAGCTGAGCCGTCCGGAGCACAGTCGTCCGAAGTCAAGCCACCCGAGTCTAAGCGAGACGTGTGACCTCTTGTCAAGAGGCAAATGACTTGTTTGACGTAATAAGGAATGGGAAATGACTTATTTGACGTAATAAGGAATGGCAAATGACTTATTTTATGTAATAATTAAGTAAATGACCTATGGAATGACTTAGTAGTTAGGTAAAGGGATAGGAAATGACTCATAAAGTGGCTTGCTTTACGAAATAGTTATCTAAGAGAATTAGTCAGTACGGCCGTAAGATCTAGGTATCGTGATTTAAATCCGTAGCTAAGTTGATTATATATAGCAGTAGAATTCCCTTAGAAAATAAGAAATCAAGCATTCGAGCATCAATTACTTTTACTCTTACTTATTACTCAATCATCTTTTAACCAAGTGATTTATTATTATTATAAGTCGATACTTATAATATATATTTATTATCGGACCTACATTTACAATATTCCGACATGGTAGCAATGCTTAGTTTTTAACTAAGAGTAAAACTACTTATCGATCGATTCGAAGCTTCCTCTTATAAATAGTATCATTAGTATACTAAGTGAGAGTATTCCCTTCCCCTATACTAATTTACGAATATAAGTGATTGCAAACCTGTGCCTGCGTCCCTGAGACAAAGTTATAGTGAGCGTATAAGCTATAACCTCTTGATTATATATCTGCGAGAGCATACGTGTCCGTAACCCATAGCGGGTGATATATACACTTTCTCATACCAAGGATTCCAGCTTTATTAAGCTTATTATTATAAATAATAAGCTTTAATATAAGTTGTGTCTTTTTGCAATTATTTATATTAATTATATTTGGCTATATATCGGTATTTTTATAATTAGTTAAGGGCAACATAGTTGGTTTTAACTCTTATATTAATATTTGTACGATATATACGGACATACGTTCCAAATATAATTTAGGGCGATTCTCTATATATCTGGCTATATATAGGTATAAGATAATTAAGAGTAAACTCGAGTTTATTCTTAATAATCTTATATTTGTACTATATATACGATTACTCCAGATATAAATTTTAATTACTTATATAGTAATATAAAATTAATTATTATTTTTATAATAATTGAGAGAAATAAAAAAGAATTACGAATATAAATAAAAAATTATTAAAACTAATAAACTCTATAAAAAATTATTTTATAATTTTTCTATCTTAAAAACTTAATATTTTAAGCTATTACCTTTTTTATTTATAAAAGGTTCATTTCCAGCTTAAAAGTCAAAGATAAGAGTTTTTAATTAATTTATATTCTAATTTCTTAAATCAAGGGAATTAATATAGGCTATATTATTTATAGACCTATATATAGTTATTTATATCTAAACAATTAGTTTTAGATTATTTAGAAGTTATTAACTCTAAATAAATAAATAACTTTAAAAATCGCAGTTATAATATATCTTAATTATTAAAAATAATAAGATATTAAAAATATCATAGTATATTAAAAAATATCATAGTATATTAAAAAATATCATAGTATATTAAAAAATATTATAGTATATTAAAATACCATAATATAACAAAATACTAATAAAGTATTAAAAATATTATCGAGTATTAATAATAAAAGATGTCTAATTTTTCATCTTTTAAAGGCGATAAGCTAGTTGGAACCTCTAATTTTATAGAGTGGAAGATTAATGCCGATTTATTCTTAGAAATAAACGGTTATATGTCATATATTGATGGCACGGAATCAAGCCCTAGTAAATCTCTATATTATACAATAGAGACTAATACTAATAAAGAGGGTAAAGAGACTAGATCTTATGGTGACGCTATATCACCTGAATTAGGAGCTAGATATTCCGATAGACTGTCCGAATTTAATCGTAATAATAAAAGAGCTTTGGGTGCCTTAAAATCTATTATATCAATTGATAATAATGATCGATTTAAGGATAAATCTACAGCCGAAGATCTTTATCAAGCTATTATTACAACTTTCGGCCAAACTAGCTTAGAATTAATAGGTCGCTATTTTAATAAAATAGTCGATACTAATTATAATTCTTTTAATAATATGGATGAATATACCAGTAATATTCAGTCATCAATTATTTATTTAAAAGAATTAAAACAATTCCTGCCTAAGGCTATAACTGCGTGGTTAATATTAAAAGGCTTACCTAGCTCTTATGATAATTACGCTTCACGTAAATACGAAGAGTTAACAGAGGATTTAGCCGAAATTAATATCTCAAAGCTTATAACTGATTTAATATCAGAAGAAGGGAGATTTAATTCTAATATTAACTTAGAAGCTAATAAAGCTTTTAAAAATAATCAGTCCTATTGTAAACACTGCAATAGAAAGGGACATATAGAGGATAAATGCTTTATTAAATACCCCGAATTAAAAAACAATAATAGTTTTTATTCAAATAATAAAAGCAAAGATAATAAAACATATAAAAAAGATTCTAAGAAATCTAAAGTTATGTTTAAAAAGAAGCAATCTACTAAAGCTATAATGAGTGCTTTATTAGAAAATAATGAGTTAATAAATAATGAAGTCAATTCTTTTAAAATTATTAAAAATACTCCTTCTAAAGAAGAAGTAGAATTTTTTGAAATAATTAAAGAAAAAGTCATTAATAAGACTAAAGACTACTCTAATTCTTTAAATAAAGGATTAATATTAGACTCAGGTGCTTCTGAACATTATACTCCCTATAAAGATTATTTAATAGACTATAAACCAATTTCAAATAAATCGGTAATTATAGCTAATGGGGTTAGATTACCTATTAAAGGTATAGGGCATATTCCGATTATAATAAATCAAAATACGTTTTTAATTAAAAACGTGAATTATGTCCCTAATATAAATACTACTTTAATTAGTTCTAAAGAATTAACTAATAAAGGTTGGGAAATTCTTTTTAAGAAAGATATAGCGATATTAAGTTATAATAATAAAATTATAACTAATGCTAAATGGCATTTAAACGCTTATTTCCTAGATAAGGTTTATATAAATTATAAGGCCTTAGAACCAGTAGTATATAATATAAATAATTATAATAAAAATCCTATATTAAGTAATAATAATATAAATCTTAATAAAGATTCAAATCTTAGTAAAGAATTAAATCTTAGTAAAGAATTAAATCTTAGTAAAGAATTAAATCTTAGTAAAGATTTAAATCTTAATAACAAAGATTTAAATCTTAATAACAAAGATTTAAATCTTAATAACAAAGATTTAAATCTTAATAAAGATGTTAATCTTAATAATAATTTATTAGATTTATATCATCAAAGATTATTACATATTAATAAGGACTTTATAATTAAAAGTGCTAAGAACTCGATTGGGATAACTATACCTAATCAAGGATTATCTTTAAATAATTGCGATAATTGTTATTATGCAAAATTTAAAGAGATAATTAGCCGTAAACCTAATAACCCAGTTAATATATTAGAATTTATTGACTGTGATATATTAGGTCCTTTTAAAATAAAAGGATTAAAAGAAGAGAATTATATATTTAGTATTACATGTCGCGCTAGTAAATGTATATGGCTTTATGCTATTAAGCATAAATCAGATATTTACGATATTATAATTAATTTTTATAATATGATATTAACTCAATTTAACGTTAATATTAAGGGAGCGCGCTTAGATAATGCTAAGGAGTTTAAATCTATAAAATTAAGCTCTTTTTGTAATTCTAAAGGGTTATTATTAGAATATAGCTCTATATATACACAAGCCCAAAACGGTAAATCCGAAAGGCTTAATTTATATTTATTAGAACGAATTATAGCTATTTGTTCTTTTAAAAACATTCCTTTAAAGCTATGGTCTATATTAATTCAAGGAATAGCACATATTAAAAATCGTACTTATAATAGTACAATTAAAACTAGTCCTTATGAATTAATAACTAAGCAAAAACCTAATTTATCTTATATAAGAATATTAGGGTCTTTATGTTATTCTCTAGTGCCTAAAGAAACTAGAGGCGGTAAAAACTTTAGTAATAAATCTAAGAAAGGAATATTACTAGGTTTTGAGTCTTCTAATAATTTTATTATTTATATTCCCGAAGATAATAAAGTTATAATTACTAGAGATATAGTAATTAAAGAAGAACTCAATTATAAAGACGATTATAAATTAGAAGAGGATTATAATACTCTTCTAGAATTAGATTCACCTGATCATAATGATTATATATTAATATATAATAAAAAGCCGATAGAAGATAATCAAGAAGATATTTATAGTGAAGACGAATTAAGCTTACCGATTATACCAATTAAAAAGGTTAAGCAACGTCAAACTAGTGATAAAACAATTATGGATCAATATGACGACGATTTAGACGAATTAAATCCTAATTATAGGATTACTAGGTCTAATAAATCGCCTGATCCGAATTTAAATATTGTTCAATCAAATATCTATAATATAGCTTCTTTAGCTTATTTAGAATCATTAAATCAGGGGGTAACATCCGATTTAAGTAATAATATTATTACTTTTATTAAGAATGACGATTTTGATGATTTATTAATATTCAATTCTAATCTTAATAAGAATCTTAATAAGAAATCAATATTCGAAGAAAATATAAATATTAATACTATAAATATTAGTATTAATAATAATCTTAATAAAAATAAAATCGAGATTAAAGATTTAATAGAACCTAATAATTATAAAGAAGCTATTAATAGTCTTTATAAAGATAATTGGGTTAAATCCATGTTATTAGAGTTAGATACTTTAAAAAATAATAACACTTGGGACTTAGTGCTTAGACCAATTAATACTAAGGTATTAAAAAGCAGATGGGTCTATAAAATAAAGGATGAAACATCTAATAATCCTATATTTAAATCTAGATTCGTAGCTAAAGGCTTCGAACAATTATATGGTTTAAATTATATAGAAACCTACGCTAGTGTTATTAAACAAATAGCATGGAAATTAGTATTTGCATTAGCAATACTTAATAATTTAATTATATTTAAAGCAGATATGGTTTCAGCCTTTACTCAAGGTAATATCGATGCTTTATTATATTTAGAACAGCCGGAAGGCTTTATAGACCCTAAATATCCTGATTACGTATATAAGCTTAATAAAGCTTTATATGGATTAAAACAATCAGCTAGAATATGGTTTTATACTTTAAAACCTAAATTATTAAAACTAGGATTTATAGTTTTAAATTCTGAAGCTTGTCTATTTATAAATAATAATACTAAAGTTATTATTTGTTTATATGTCGACGATCTAGCTGTATTAGCTCCTAATGAAGATATTTTTAATGACTTCATTAACTCTATTAGTAAAGATTTTAAAATTAAAAATCTAAGAGTTATTAAGGATTATTTAGGGATAGATATTGATTTTAATCTTAATAAAGGATTTATTAAATTAAGTCAAGAAACTTATATTAATAAAATTCTTAATAAGTTTAATTTACAAGACGCTAAGATTAAATCTACGCCTATGGATTCTAATATAAAATTAGAACCTAATAAGGAACAAGCTAATAAAGAAGATATTAAGCTGTTTCAAATGCTTATAGGATCTTTGTTATATATTATGCTTGGTACTAGAGTAGATATAGCGTTTGCTGTAATTAAATTAGCTCGTTTTGCGTCTAATCCAAGTAATATCCATTTTACAGCAGTAAAAAGAGTCTTTAAATACTTAAAAGGGACTAAAAACTATGGAATTACTTATTATAAGGGCGCTAGTCGATTTATATCAGGCTATTGCGACGCAGATTATGCTGGCGATTTAATATCAGCCAAATCTACTACTGGCTATATAATATTATTAGCTGGCGGTATTATAAGCTGGAAATCTAAATTACAATCAATTATAGCACAAAGCACTACTGAGGCTGAATATATTGCTATAAATTCTGTAATTAAAGAAGCAGTTTATATAAAAGCTTTATTAGAAGAATTAGGATTTTATAATCAAAATAAATTCCCTATTTATACTGATAATAACGGAGCTTTATTATTAGCTAAAAATCCTATTTTTCACGAGCGAACTAAGCATATAGCGGTTAGATACCACTATATAAGGGATTTAATAATTAAAGGCATTATTGACCTTAATTATATTCCTTCTAAAGATCAAAAATCTGATGGCTTAACTAAGCCCTTAGATAAAGTTAAATTTAATAACTTTTTAATTCAAATAGGATTTAAAAGTATTAATAATTAAATTATAAACTAAAATAATAATAACTTAGTTATTAAGGGAGCGTGTCGTATTTAATAATATATATACGTATATATATGTTTATTATTGATATACGCTGTTAATAATATAAGTTATTATATAAGTATTAATAATAATACTTAAATCTTTAGAAAAATACTTAAGGACTTAAACTATTATTAAAACTTAAGAACTATTAATAAGAATATGTTAATTTTAATTATCTAAGATTCTTATTATTAGTAATATTATATTCTTCAAACTAGACTTAATTTTATAAATTATTAAGCAATTTATAAGTTATTAAGACTTAATTAAGATTTAACTAAGATTTAATTAAGATTTAATTAAGATGCTTAAGTTTAATTTAAGGAATTAAGATAAAATAGGGTATATTAAGAGTTACCCGCACCTAGCCGGCATAAGCCGTATATAAGCGGTGCCGCTTATACTAAGCCGACATAAGCCGTGCTTAAGCTGAGCCGTCCGGAGCACAGTCGTCCGAAGTCAAGCCACCCGAGTCTAAGCGAGACGTGTGACCTCTTGTCAAGAGGCAAATGACTTGTTTGACGTAATAAGGAATGGGAAATGACTTATTTGACGTAATAAGGAATGGCAAATGACTTATTTTATGTAATAATTAAGTAAATGACCTATGGAATGACTTAGTAGTTAGGTAAAGGGATAGGAAATGACTCATAAAGTGGCTTGCTTTACGAAATAGTTATCTAAGAGAATTAGTCAGTACGGCCGTAAGATCTAGGTATCGTGATTTAAATCCGTAGCTAAGTTGATTATATATAGCAGTAGAATTCCCTTAGAAAATAAGAAATCAAGCATTCGAGCATCAATTACTTTTACTCTTACTTATTACTCAATCATCTTTTAACCAAGTGATTTATTATTATTATAAGTCGATACTTATAATATATATATTTATTATCGGACCTATATTTACAATATTCCGACAGAAATCTAAAGTTATGTTTAAAAAGAAGCAATCTACTAAAGCTATAATGAGTGCTTTATTAGAAAATAATGAGTTAATAAATAATGAAGTCAATTCTTTTAAAATTATTAAAAATACTCCTTCTAA
>Ga0302227_10002863_pt1 | contig 11620 bp, 8 predicted proteins | sample II_Palsa_N1_1_FD_193525 | JGI IMG/M metagenome (GOLD analysis project Ga0302227, IMG submission 193525) | Peat permafrost microbial communities from Stordalen Mire near Abisko, Sweden - II_Palsa_N1_1 | ecosystem: Environmental > Terrestrial > Soil > Palsa > Peat permafrost | place: Sweden...
TCATAGTTATGCATTGATTATTTACTCATAATGTTATGGCTGCTTTGGTCCTTGTTATGTACCTCCTTATGCGCTCCTTTGTGGCTCTTTACACAGTCCTTACGAAGCCTATGTTGAGATTCGACTAACCGCTGTATCCAGAAGGGGTCAGCGGTTACAGGGACCTAAGGCGATTTCGAAGCTATGAAATTAAAGCGTCGGTTGAAGCTTCCTTTCGGTCGAAAGGAAGCCTGAAGGCAACTGTGTTTCATAAGTCAAGTCACTTCAGAACTTACAGAATGACAGCAATAAGTTTGCGATTTCTTTAGGCCGCCTGCACAAGTATTAGAACTGAGTGAAGCGGAATGAAATGGCTATCACTCAGCATAAGCAATCATCTTTTAACCCGGTGCCATTGTGCGCCGAGGAGGCAAGGCAACGATGAAGAGGAACATCATGACGGCCATCGCACTTGGAACTGCCATCTGCGGTCTTGCGGTGCAGCTCGCGTGTCAGGCGCAAAGCGTGGCGTCGAGTCCGGATAGCAAGACTGCTCAGCAATCCGCGATTCCGGCAGGGCCGGCTCATTCGAACTCAATTGACTTCGCAGCCCTGAAAGGGCCCGCGACGGACCCCGGCGCACTGTCAAGCGAAGCGACGGATCCGGCCGCTGCCATCAATCCTGGAACGCCAGCCGGCGCCCCAAAGAGCGCCGCACCTCCCGCCCCGTCCACGATTGGGCTTCTGATCGCGAACGAGGCGGTTTTGAAGGAACTCGCCGAGATGAAGAAGCAGTTCGAGCAGACGGCAAAGACGCAGGCCCTTATCAAGGCGCAGATTGACAGGCTCGAGTCTGCGCTCAACACGGATGTTGGGACCGGTGATGCCATCTCTGCGGAGAAGGACGCGGCCGCGTTGCGTTCGGCGGAGACAGGTGGCGTTGGCGACGGTTCCGGTTTCTCGACGTATGGCCAGGCCACTCCTGCTTCGGCCGTACCTGCGGCTCCCCCGGAACTCTCTGCGGAGCGGACCACGAAGCCGGCGCCATTTCCAGGTGACTGGACCTGGCTGAACAACAACGGACACCAGGTGGACAGCCCGATGGCCACGAAGTACTTCACACCAGAGTTTCGGGCTGACGCAAACTATACCATCGATATGAACCACCCCGAGGATGACACTTTGGGTGGGTCGACCGAGACCTTTCGCTCGGACGAGTGGCAGCTTGAGCAGATCAGCATCGGTGGCGACATTCGCATCGACAACGTTCGCGGGCGCTTTCTTTGTCTGTGCGGCGGTTTATGGGCTGTCACCACAACGCGAAACGACCCCAGCGTCGTCCGAGGCAGTTGGGACCTGTCCGGAGCGTACAAATATGTTGCGGAAGGCTGGGGAGGGTATCACTGGGATGTCAATCACGGCCTCAACCTGGATGCCGGCATTTTCGTCTCCTACATCGGTCTTTTCAGCTACTACAACTTCGACAACTGGACCTATCAGCCGTCCTTTGTGTCCTCGAATACCCCATGGTTCTTCAACGGGGTGCGAGTCCAGTGGTTTCCCACGGCCAAGCTGAAGATCGAGCCATGGTTCATCAACGGCTGGCAGACATATGCCCGAGCCAACGGCAAACCCGGTCTGGGGGGACAAATTCTGTGGCGGCCCACGGGGTGGCTTGATATTGTGAGCAACAACTACGGCCTGGGTGAAGACGATACGCTAGAACAACAAAGTCAACTTACCGGGGGTACCGGGGCGACACGGTCCCGAATTCATACCGACAACAGCGTAGAGGTCAAGTACTACGACAAGCCTGGAAAGTTCATGGACAAGATGGCCTTCACACTCACCGGCGATCTTGGCTGCGAATACGGCGGCGGCGCTCCGAGCGGGTATTATGCACCGAATGGAACGTCCCCGGAGATGGGTACCTCTGATACCTACGGCGGCGGCGTGAACTGTCACAACAGCAGGAACGGTAAGCCCAAACAAGCCTTTGCGGGCTGGATGGCTTATCAGCGCTTCTGGTTTAAGAAGGATCTGTGGGCGGTCACTCTTGGCGGCGGCCAGATGACCAATCCCGGGCGTTATCTTACGCTGCTACCCCCGATCAATGCTGCCACCGCAGTCACCGGTTCTCCGTACTTCACCGAGAATCCAGGGGATCGCGCTCAGATGCACGACGGAACTGTCACCCTGGACTACATGCCCAGCCAGTTCATCACCTTCCGTTGGGAGACTGGCTATCGCTTCTCCGACATACCCTACTGGACTGGCCACGGCGGAATCACGCCTCCGGGGGGTGACAACGGCAACCCTGCTGATTACCAATGCGCGGCTGGCGGAGACTCGGGCGCGGGATACTTCCCGCCGGCGAGTTCTTCGCTTGCCACCGGGCAGGCGCAGGCAATCCAGAACTGCATCGGTCTCGGCTTGAACAGCGGCAATTCTGGGCCTGCAGCGCTCTGGTGGCCGGATCTGCGCAAGGATCAAACCGTCGCGACGATGGCAATCATGGTACGATTCTGACCGTCCGCTCCAGGCGGAGACGATTCGTTGTTCTGCAACATGCGACGTCGGGATCGCTCACAAAACCGGTGTCGCTGCAGTGCTTCCGATTCGCGATGGAGCGGCGCTCAGATGTTGGTACTGCATTACCTGGATTGGTCCGTTCACCTGCCTCCTGTCGTTGACGGCTCGAAGTTCAGGTAGCAAATTCCATCCCCTCATAGTGCATGAACTTAAGCAAAGGAGCCACACGTGTTGAATCGCAGGAAAGTCGGATTTGCCGTCGCAGGTTTTGCCGCATCCTGCCTCCTATCCGGGAGGGCGATTGCTCAGAAACAACCCGTTTCGAAGCCAGCAGATAAGCTTGTTCTCGGAGAGGATGAGGTCAAACAGCTGCTGTTGCTGATGGATACTGACAAGAGCGGCAAGATCTCCAAGCAAGAGTGGATGAAATTCATGGAAGCCGAGTTCGATCGGCTGGACAAAGATAAGAACGGAGAGTTGGACGTCAAAGAGATTGCAAAATCAAGGCTGCGCGCGAGCCGCTTCTCGAACGCGGGCAAGTAGTTCAACGGCATCAATCAATTCCATTGAAGGGGCTCCTACGACGCAGGCGTTGGAGTCCCATAAAGCTTGTATAAAGAACGCATTATTTTTGGTCTTTCCCTCTCGATCCCGTGTCATCCTGTAACTTCCAGACCATGCAGCCCTCCACTTGAAGTGGCTTTGAGTCTCAAGCAGTGGGCTTTACATTCTCGAGTGAGAATCGGGGCTGGGATGTTTTGTCCAAGGAATGCACATGGCAGGAGCGGCAACAGGCACGAACCAATTCTTTCCGGGGTTCACCCGCGATTCAAAGGCGAGAATTGCTTCGAGAAGCAGTCATTCTTAAACTGCGAGAAGTCGTGTAGGCCTTGCATGATTCGCACGTAGACCATTGATCCACCGGTTTCCAGCGCATCGTTGGATTTGAGCCTGGATCTTAATCGCTCTCTTGCCACAGGAGAGCACAGGAGAGTTGCGCGCAGTTGACGCGGTAGATGAAAGATTTGAATCTTCATACGAAAGAGAGCCAATTTGATCGCAGCATATTCGCGGAGCGTATCTCGTATCGGACTTATTTTCCTAGTTCTTGGTAGTTTGTCGGGACCCTGTTATGCGGTGAGTGGGCCTGCAAATGCAGGGTTGAGCAATTCAAATTGGGGTGCTTTGCATGGAACTGTTGTGCGACAGGACGGCGGTCCAACGACCGGAATAGGGGTCGTTGTGCGCAGCGACGATCGAAGATTTCGTGAAGTTGTGACTACGGATGCCGCGGGCAATTTTGCGATCGCGGCGCTTGCTCCAGGCCACTACGAAGTGTCTTCTGAATCGAGTCATGAGGCTGCGGTCGAAGTAGTCTCGGGTGGGGATGCGACAGCTTCGATTGAGATCCAGTCTGCGACGCAAACCCCGACTCCGGTGTTGGCGGCATCGCCGGTTGCGCCACCAGCACCCTTCTTTAAGCCGACGGATGGGTTCTTCAAACGTTGGGGTAAAGCCTATGTTGCGGATTGGGCGGGCACAACCCCTACTGATCCGGATGCGCCCACGCGTCGAGGAACGCCGCCGCCACTTCCGTCTCCACCTTTTCCATCTTCCGACTGGCCGATGGGTGGAACACAGGAGATTGGCGCTCCTGACTATCAGACGTACATGATGCAAGAGGCCATCGACAAAGATCCGGTGAAGCTGAACGCGATTAAATGGTACGGCTGGATTTCGGTCGGAGCCAATGGTTCGACCAATAATAGGGGTAACGCGGGAGCGGGGATCCCGGCCAACGCTCCATCAGCATACGACGAGTTTCCCAATACAGTTGTTCTGGATCAGTTGGCGCTTTATGTTGAGAAGTTAGCGGATACGGTTCAGACGGATCACTTCGATTGGGGTTTTCGAATCACGAATCTTTATGGGCAGGATTATCGATATACGACATCGCACGGCATTTTCAGCCAGCAACTCCTAGTGAAGAACGCCCAGTACGGATATGACCCGGTGATGTGGTATGCGGACCTCTACTTTCCCAAACTTGGTCAAGGTTCTGATTTGCGGGTAGGGCGTTACATTTCTCTGCCGGACATTGAGGCGCAGCTAGCGCCCAACAACTACACCTATTCACACTCGATTCTTTACACATATGACTGCTACACGCAGGTTGGAGCGAACCTGACGACCAAGATCGACGATCACTGGACGGTGCAAGTGGGTATCTCGCCAGGTTGTGACACGGCTCCGTGGACGACTCAGGCACAGGTGACGGGAAATGGCTGCGTGATATTTACCTGGCGAGACGGAGGCGATACATTGAGCACGTGCGATAACACCCTGAACAATGGCAAATACTCTTACAACAACCTCACGGCCTTTTACGAGACTTACTATCACAAGATCAATGAGCACTGGCACACGGACACGGAGGCTTGGTATCAGTACATGCGGGATACGCCCAATATGTACTGGATCAATACCGGAACGCCGGACTCCAGATCCACACCCTGGCCTGAGACCACAACCAATGGTCGATTCACCGGAAGCGGAGCAACACCTGCGACATTGAATTTCGGTGCGGTCTGCGGAGATCCGCGACTTCCGGCGGGAAATCAACCGGCGGCATGCTACGCCCCGGAGTGGGCAATTACCAACTATGTTGAACATGATTTCTGGAATCACTCGGCCTCGCTCAATATCCGCAGCGAAATAGTAGATGATATCAAGGGGCAGAGGACCGGGACGCCAGGTTACTACGAGGAGCATATGGTGGGTTTCGACTTCTGGGCAGGTTCAACAGTGACCTTCCGTCCAGAGATCAGCTACACGCACAGCTTCAGTCCATATGGACTCCATGCGTTAGATATTTCTCCGGGTGCATCGGTTGCGGCCCTGTCAAATCTCGCGCCGAGTGAGACCTCGGCCCAGGCGATGGGTCTGATAGGTGCCAAGACGCAGGCACTGACGGTGGCTGCGGACATCATCTGGCATTTTTGAAACGCAAGAAATTCTAAGGGCTCCGGGTCAATTGCCCCGGAGCCCTTGTTCATTGGAGATGACAGCAGAAGCCATAAGTAAAATTTCTAGGGCGAATAAAAACGGCACGCTCAACGCATAAAGAATGTATTTTTATGAAGTAAGGAAAGCCTATGATTTTTATGAGCAAGACATTTTTCCTTCTCCGGGCATGAATCCCATGTCATTCTGTAGCTTCCGCACCAGTCTGCGTCTAGTTCGGGGTTCGACTCGAATCTCAGGGCGAGGCTCTATATCTTTTTCATCCAGCAATGATCGCTGGCATACTTTATCTCAGGAGCGCACATGGCAGAAGCAACGACAGGCGAGATGAAACCCACCCTGGGCCTCACGGGCCTCACCAGCAACGCAATGGCACTGATTGCTCCGGGAGCTTTTCTTTGGCTTACTTTTCTTGTGCAAGCTACCGAGGGCGCAACGTCACCATCGATGTGGTGGGGAATTGTCGGAGCGCTGTTGCTTTGTCTATCCACCGCAGTCTGCTATGCCGAAATGGCGAAACTTTACCCTGGGGCAGGGAGTTCCTACTACTTTGCTGAGCAAGCTTTTCTCAACCGTGACAAGGCTTGGAAGTATGCACGTATTTCCAAGTTTATCGTTGGTTGGGGCTCTCACCTTTACTACTGGATTTATCCCGGCGTGATGGTTGGAACCACGGGCATTATTTGCGGCTATGTGGTTGGGACTATATGGCCAAATTTCATGAGCGCCTCGAATCCCGGCATCTTTTTCATGATGGCGGTTGCGATTATCTTTTCATTCTGCATCGCTTACATCGCGCATCGGGGAATCAGCAGTTCGACCGTGGTTAACATGGGCATCAACGTGATTCAGATTGCGGCGTTGCTGACGTTCGCTGTGCTTGCGCTGGGTTATCGCCTGAATCATCCACCGGGATCGGAGGCCTGGCAGTTCGACTCTACATCGGGCGAGGCATATACCTATGAGTTCCAGACTACGACGACAACCGTGGCAGGAGTTGCTACTGAAACAGTTGTCCGTGACGCCAATGGCGTGCCTGTGCCGAAGAAGGACTCGGCAGGAAAGGTGGTCAAGTTCCACGTCAGCTATCCGGAGAAGGACGCTTCGGGAAACTTCCTTACACATCAGACTGCTGTTTCGGTCGTGAGCCCACACAATTGGAACTGGGTGTTTGTGCAGGCAACGGTTGCGATTCTGATCCTGGTCGGATTTGAATCGGTAACTACAATGGGAGATGAAGCCAAGAACGCCAAGCGGGATGTGCCTATTGCGGTGATCACTTCGCTTCTAATCCAGGGAGGCTTGTTTTACTTCTTTGAGTACTTCTCGGCCAATTTCTTTCTCAATAGCGGCTACACCATGCAGAGCGCATCCGGATCAGCGGCCCCTATTGGAGACATGATGGTCATGGTCGGAGATGCGCTGCTAGGTCAGGGCAATGGCCGTACGTTCATGTTGATCGAGGCGGCCACCGTGTTTCTCGCGCTCATCGGCACTACGCTTTCGTGCATGAATACAGGCGCGCGCGTGACGTATGCCATGGGCAAGGACCAGGAGGTGCGCGGGCACTTTGGCGCGCTGCATGAAAAGAACCTGACTCCTCACAACGCAATCTGGACTTTGGCGGCGATTTCGGCCGTGATTGGTTGCATCGCGGTGGTGCTAGTCTTTGCGGACGGCAGTGCACCAACCGACGCGGCGATTTCTGCAATTCCGCATGGGTTCTGGTCTAGCTTCGGATACACGACCCACGACAAGCTGGCTGCGTTGCCGAATAGCCTACTTACAATCACACTCGCTTCTAACTTTGGTACATTCATTCTCTATGCACTGAGCTGTGCCCTTTGCATGGTGGCGTATCACAAGCATCCCAAGTACAGCTTCATTCGTCATATGGGCATTCCCGTGTTCGGGCTGCTAGCGAATCTAGTGTGCATGGCATTCTATATTGTTGGTCCATTCGAGGGCTACGGCACACCGCATGAGCCACTGCTTGCGCTGGGGATTGCTGCGGTATGGGCTCTGTATGGCGGCTTCTACTTCCTTACCTCGGGGAAGGCGACGGGCAGGACTCCGCTGCTTCAGTCGCGAACTCCGACGGTGTAAGTTAGAGGGTCGGCTAAAATCAGCTCATCGGCGCGAATCCACTTTCGCGCCGATGAACGCAGGCTCAACTATTTTGGAATCGAATGCTAGATATTGAATTTGCCGAGCTTACCGATTGTGGTCTGAGTCGCGGGCACAATGAGGATTCGCTCGGCCATTCGATTCCGTCCTCACCGGTGCAGGTCCAGTCGCAGGGATGGCTGTTTGCGATTGCAGACGGAGTGGGTGGGCAAGAAAATGGGGAAGTGGCTTCCCGCCTAGCTATCGAAACCGTAGTTTCCGGCTTCCGAAAGATCCCAAAAGGCATCATGCATGTTTCTCTTCTGCCACGGTTGGTGCAGGAGGCAAATTCTGCCGTGTATGATGCCGGTCATGCGAGGTCGGCTCAAGAGCAGCCTCATGGCCCGGAGCGGGCTTCGCGCATGGGAACTACGCTGGTGGCCTGTGCGTTGCGGTTCGATTCGGCGGTGGTCTCGCATGTGGGAGATTCGCGATGCTATCTCTATCGTGAAGGTGTGGGCTCTCAACTTACGCGCGATCATACGATGGCTGCGGAACAGTTTCGGCTTGGTATCCTCTCGCAGGCAGAAGCTTCGACCGGCGATAACCGCCATATACTAACCCGGTGCTTGGGTAGCGAATTATTTGTAGCAGCCGATACAGTCACTGTGAATGTGATTCCTGGCGATGTATTATTGCTCTGTTCCGATGGTCTTCACGGATATGTTTCAGATGCCAGGATGCAGCAGTTGGTGAACTCGACATCGGATTTGGGAAGCGCGGCTGCGCGACTTGTTGCGGCTGCCAACGAGGCCGGCGGCTTTGACAACATCAGCGTTCAACTCGTTCGTGTTCAATCGGTGGAGCGAATGGGCTTGTATCGCGGGCGTCCGTACAGGCTGCTTTAGTGTGAACAGGCTCTGATGATCGCACCTAACTTGACAATCCAACCTGGCGATCAGCTTGACCACTTCCAGATTGAGAACATTGTTGCCACTAGCGGTATGGCAACCGTGTTTCGGGCACGTGACCTCAACACGGAGCGGCTGGTTGCGATCAAAGTGCCGCATCCGGAAGTCGAGAGCGATCCCGCGCTCTACGATCGCTTCTTGCGCGAAGAAGAGATTGGCAAGAGGATCGATCATCCTGGCGTGATGAAGGTCTACGCCAATCCCGATCGGTCGCATGTGTACATGGTGATGGAATGGATTGATGGCCGTCTACTGCGCCAGATCATGAATGAAGAGAAAAAGCTTCCTGTAGATCGCGCTGTCAAGCTCACGATTCGCATCTGTGAGGCGCTCGAACACATCCATGCCAATGGTGTAGTGCATCGCGATCTGAAGCCGGAAAACGTGATGGTGGATGCGGAGGACAACATTCGGCTGATTGATTTTGGGATCGCGGGGAATGCGGGTTCGCGGCGGCTCACATTTGGCAATTTTTCGAAGAATATGGGTACGCCCGACTACATCTCTCCAGAACAAGTGCGCGGGAAGCGTGGCGATGCTCGCAGCGATGTCTATTCCTTGGCAGTAATGCTATATGAGATGGTCACTGGGAAGGTGCCATTCTCAGGGCCCAATGCGTTTGCGGTGATGAATGACAGGCTCGTGAATCAGATCGTGCCGCCGCGGACCATTGAGCCTTCGATCACGCCACAGATACAGGAGATTCTTTACCGTGCACTGGAGCGCGAACCGAAAAACCGATACCACAGCGCGCGGGAGTTTGCGCATGATCTCGCGCACCAGGACGAGGTAGGTGTGGCTGCGCGGGTAGAAGAGGCGAAGTGGGCGAAGCGGCAGTCGCCAGGCAAGCGACGATTGTTGCTGTATGCGGGACTAGCGATGCTGCCGGTGGCAATTTTCCTGTTGATGTATTTAGTTGCGCGCCATCGATGAGCTTGCACCGGCGTGCGAAGGATGGTGCGTCATGTCGAAACTCGGAGGCTGCCTTCATTCGACGACGATGCGGCTTCAGCAATATCTCATCCTACCCGTCATTGCGCTCCATGAAGGCGAGGATACTATAGGGATCGCAAATCTGGTCAGCGGGGCACGAATTCGTCGGCGTGGATTACGAACTCGGGGTAGGCACCTGCGCCGAGTTCTCGGATGTCCATGCCTTGCCAGTCGCCGTCGCGATCGACCCGATAAGGCAGGAAGCGATTCAAAAGCAGATTGCCTCCGTGGATCAATGGCAGCATAAAGCCGAGCAACGTGGCGATTCCGATCCATTGAGACAGGAACTGTGCGCTGGAGGATGTGGCCGAGTGGTTTCCGAAGAGAGCAACTGAGATTAAGCCCCAGATTCCAGAAGCAGCGTGGACCGAGATCGCGCCGCCGGGATCATCGACAAGCAAGCGCAACTCAAGAAGCTCGACTAGATACGTAGTGAGGATTCCCGCCATTGCGGCGGTGAATATAGCTGCGAGTGGTGAAACGAGTGCGCAGGCAGCACTGCCGGAGACGAGTCCTGCGATCCAACCATTGGCGCTGAGAGACGCATCTGGTTTGCGGTATCGGATCCGGGTGGTTATGACAGCGGCGAGGAATCCCGCAGAGGCCGAAAGAACGGCGTTGATGATGACCCCCACGATCTGTTCCGTCGCCACTCCGTAGAAGAGCATGGAAGAGGCTGATTCAAGCCCGATCCATCCGACGAGCGCGAGGATGCACCCGAACAAAACGAGAACGATATTGTGGCCGGGAATGGCGGTGGCCATGCTTTCGTCAGAATACTTGCCGCGACGGGGTCCGAGTATCCACGCGGCGGAAAGAGCGGCCAGGCCGCCCGTGATCTGGATGACTCCTGCTCCGCCCACGTCTTGAAATCGCGCGAGGCCGAAATTGGCGCTCAATTCCGAGAGCCATCCGCCACCCCAGACCCAATGTGCGAAGACGGGATACACAAATCCAGAGAATAGGGCAGTTGCGAGGCAGATGGGAGCGAGTCGCCAGCGGTCGGTACCGGCACTGAGCGGGATGATTGCGGCTATACCGACTGCAAAGACCTGCAGACAGAGGGTGAGCGATCCCAGCGAACCCTCGCGTAAAATGCCCTGAGCGAAGAAAGCTTCATTGCCGAGCCAGTTCCACTGGGTTCCGCCAGCTTGAAACGAGTGCGCAGCGCCGCCGGGGAAACCGGTCCAGGACGCTCCAACGAGAACGAAAACAATGGCTGCGACCGACAGGGCGCATAGGGTTGCCATCATGGAGTGAGCGGCGCTGCGAGACCGTCCCAGCCCCTGGTGGATGAGTGCCAGGCCTGCGGCGGCAAGCGGAGTCAAGAGAATGCAAAGCAGGCAGAGCGCGAAATTCATTGTGGCCTCCGCTGCATGGCGGTATAGCCGCGAGTGAGCAGGACGAGCCCGAGAAGTTCAATGGCGACTCCGGCAACAACAAAGGCCGTGCGCTGCGTCACGGCGACGAGCATGACAAGGGCAGCTAGAACGATGAACCAGCCGGATAAGAGTAATAGACATCCAATCAGCTTCAATGAAACTCCTCTGTTGCGTTAGGACGGATGCATAGGATCTGGGAGTTCCAGTGTACCGATAACAGTACGGTTTTGAGGGATGATTTCGTTTGCTAAAGCTTTATGAAGTGTCTGCTAGGATTCGGCTAATCGAACAGTAGAATAGAAAGGGTCGGAAATGAAGAATGTTCTCAGCCAGATTGTCAATACCCCCGTGGGCGCCTTCGCAGTCTTGTCTCTTGCAGCGATCTTAGAGGTTTCCGGCGACGCTTGTTTTCAATCTGGGCTGTACCAAGCCACCGGAGCTACAAGGGGATTGTGGTTTTTGGCCGGCGCTGTTGTGTTGGCTTCGTATGGCATTTTCGTGAATACGCCTCAGTGGGATTTCGGGAAGCTGTTGGGAGTCTACGTCGTTCTGTTCTTCTTGGTTGCCCAGATCATTGCCAAATTGCGATTTCACCAGTCTCCGTCTACGCCAATCCTAGTAGGGGGTGGATTC
>Ga0302227_10002864_pt1 | contig 11619 bp, 10 predicted proteins | sample II_Palsa_N1_1_FD_193525 | JGI IMG/M metagenome (GOLD analysis project Ga0302227, IMG submission 193525) | Peat permafrost microbial communities from Stordalen Mire near Abisko, Sweden - II_Palsa_N1_1 | ecosystem: Environmental > Terrestrial > Soil > Palsa > Peat permafrost | place: Sweden...
GCAGATGTCTTCATTGATGGATACAGACCATCTGTTCTTGAGCATCTTGGGTTTGGTCGTGACGCAGTATTTGGTATCGTTGAGGGCCGCTCAAGAGGAATTGTGTACTGCCAGGAGAACTGCTATGGCTGGAAAGGTCCTTGGGTTCATCGTCCTGGATGGGCACAAATCTCGGACACAGTAAGTTGCACTATCATTTCAGAGATTGCATCGGCATGCTAAATATCTTCCAGCTCACAGGAATTGGCCTTAATGTCGGTCGATTCAACGGTTTTGATGAAGCCCATATCTTCCCTGGTCCCAATGCCGATTATCTGTAAGCTACCCGAAAAGAAAACTTGCCTCATATTCTGACAAGTCGTGCTAGAACTGGTCATGCCGGAGCTGCTAGTGTTCTCCATGCTCTGTATTTGAGAAGCCATGACGGAGGCTCATACAACGTGCAGTGCTCTCTCACAATCTCGAATTTGCAAATGATCAAAGCCGGAAAATACAGCGCTAAACAACAAGAAGCGATGAAGAAGCGAAATATCGAGTTGGTTGGACACATGAGACATTTTGATGAAATTGTTTCCCATGGCAAAAATCGGCATTGCGTGCGAGGGTACATTGCCGACCGACCATTTGACAAAGCCATTAGGAAGGAGTTTTACGAAGCTATTAGTGGTAAGCCTTGGGGTTGGAGTCAGGAAGTGGAAGTGGTTAGTCTCGCACTTCGTTTTAGCGCCACGAAGACAAGCTTCCCATACGGCGCCTTTCCTCCAGGCTATCATTTGCCAAGCTGGACCCCAGTTGCCAATCCTGGTTTTGTTCCTCTTCCTGTATACAATAGCTCGCAGGGACAAGTGAATTAGATCACCGTTGCAGATATATCTTAGACTGTTCAGTTTTTAGAGACCTGATATGTCAGCTCATGCTTACGATAAGTACTTTAATTTGAACAGCTTTCGAGGGTTTGGTGATAATTGGACGGAAGTTGTGTTTGGTCACCACAAAAGTTCCGCATGCGCTAGACAGCGAATTCACTCCATTTTTCAACTCTCAAATTTTATCCCCTTAACTCCGTGCTGGACTTTTCCAATCCCGCAGCTGCGTCCCCAATGCATGGATATTTAGTACCACCCGCAACTCCGAGAGTAGCGCAGCGCACGAACGCTTGTCACATATTTCACTATTGCCATGATTTTGATGGTTCTCTACTCGCGCCCTTCGCTTTGGGTAGATTTCTAGCGCGAAGACGTGTATTTGATATCCGTAAAATAGAATAACAAATGGGACAACCAAAATCAAATATTTCCGGTGCTAGTTCTCAATGGCATGCTGCAAGGAAGGTCAAGCAGGATGCTCTACTTACTTTCCCAAAGGTGCTTTCCAAAAGTTTGGAGGTCTTCCGCTGTACATCTCATGGGTGGAAAACAATGATAATTTTTCCAAGTCCGAACTTGAATGGATATCGGATGCCACCGTCAGCAAGTCAAATGGCTTGTTACTGTTCTTACCAGATGGATTTGGTTTGGCAACTCACAATCTGATTCTCGCCGATCTCTTTGCTTCGAGAGGATGGTTCACCATGGTTGTTGACTATTTTAAAGGTTTTGTGTCACACCTTGGCTAAGATAGTTTAGATGAAATATGTAATGTGCTGATTTGGATTAGGGGACGCAATTCCGGGGTCATTTCTTCTACGCAATCGACCCAGATCGGAGCTCTCTAAGAAAGATGCAGACGAAATTGATGCTTTCGACTTGCCCGCATGGGCTCAGCGCCATGACCACGCAAAAGTCGACGCGTTGATGAAAGAACTATTCAAGGAGCTCCAAGCGAATTTCGTTGCAACAAAGAGCGTTATGGTCGTTGGATACTGCTTTGGAGGCAGATATGCAATTCGACACGCCTCTAGGGATTGCATAGCTGCCGCAGCTTTTCACCCTGTATGAATATTGTCTTTCTGTTTTAGATTTTTTATAGAAAGAGCTGACCAATTGTTGCTAAAACCAGAGTGGTGTCACAAGAAACGATTGCGAGGGTAAGAAAGTACCGCTGTTCATTGGATGTGCTGGGAAAGACCAAATGGTGTCCCCCACTCTACCTCAAGATTTGAAAAGGTCACTTGGTGAGAATGAGGGAAATCAGTTCGAAATCAAGGTGTATCCGGATATGCAGCATGGGTTTGCAGCGCGGCCCCGGCATGAAGATGTGACGCAGTGTATGGCTGCGTTCGAGGATGCGGTGGAGTTCTTCAATCGCCATCGAATGAAGTTAAATTAAGCAATAAAGTTACTATTTGTAAGTTCGAGAATTACCAAATAAAGAAATATAATCTTCACGTATCAATTCTTCAGGACCTTCAAACCTTGATTATGTCTCGGCAGCATTACAAGTGCAGGCAAGAAAGACTTTGTAGCATGAATTTAAGAAATCAACCGTATCAAAAGTTGAACTAAGAAGCCAGAGATATAGGAATTTGTACCTTGGTTGAGCTTTTTTTTTCTTTTCTTCCTTCTCTTAGAACCACGGCAGCTCGATTTAAAGCACTCATTTGCGAAGATGCAGGGGCAGCAACGTGCGGTTAAGCAGCAATGGTTTAATATCAACCAAATCTATTCTTCCCCGGCCTTCTTAATTTTCTACTATCCTTCACTGAATGAATCCCAAAGTTGTGCCGAATTATTGCTTGGATTTTACCTTAAGAGGATTTTCGAACAATGATTTCCCACTCACGCCACTTGATACTACGTAGCATCCACCAGAAACGTGGGTAGCTCCAGGGCATTGTATAGGTAATCCAGCCAGCATCGTTCTTATAATAAGAAGTGCATTCAGAAGCAGCCCACACAAATTTTTGCTGCTGCACCTGCAGCTGATCATTGTACTCCCGCTCAGCTTTTTTGTTAGGATACATGGCGAACTTTCGGCCAGCTTCTTTCTCGGCTCGGTGATCCAGTGTTCGAATTGCCTTCGCAGCGAACTTGGCTTGAAGCTTCCAATTATCCTGCTGTGAAGACCATAGGGTTGCTGTGTTAGGACCAAAACACATGAACATGTTGGGGAAATTTGATGTCGCAAGGCCGTAGAGGGCTTCTGGGTGGTCACACCATTGATCCTGAAGGTCAATGCCATTGACGCCTTTGATCTCGATATGCTCCAGATACTGAGCGACGTTAAATCCAGTTCCAAAAATGATGACATCGAATGCTCTCTCGTTCGACTTCTTGCTATCCACATCTTTGGAAAGGACGCCTCTCTCGGTATACCGCAGCAAAGTCTCTCTCAAAACAGTGCAGTTGTTCTTGACAAGTGAGCTGTAGAAGTTATCTAGACGCAGAGGACGTTTACAGTAGTCTATTAATCGGTCTCAGAAAAGAGGTGGGGAAAAGCATTCTGTTCGAAGGGTCCTTACATTTCGAGTGTGGTTTCAATATTTCTCGCAACTTCTCATCTTTGACTTCCTGCTCCAAGAAAGTTTCCGAGGCCCGAGTCATCACATCGTTTTCAACTGTCATATTTGTTGCAGTCCTCATGTTGAGCCTCATCCGAAAATTCAATTTTTGGCGGACGAAGTATGCAAAGAACGGGACCCAGAAGCACATCCAGCGAAATAATCTAGCCTTGACATATTAGCAAAATACATGCTTCCCAGTTCCCCAGATAAATAACAGAATTAAAGCTCACCTGGAGTATTGAAAGTCATTTCGAGGAACACAAACAGGTGGATTTCGCATGTACACACTCAGATGGCCAACCTGGTCGATGATTTCAGGAATAATTTGGGCTGCACTGGGACCACACCCGATGATCGCAACAGTCTTGCCTGTCAAATCGACATCGTCTCGCCAGTGAGCGGTATGCCATGAAGTGCCCTTGAAGTCCTCCCTGCCAGGTGTGGTTCCAAATTTGGGCCGGTCAAGACTTCCTACACATTGGGACAGATAGTCGCAAAGCCAATACTCCGTCAACCTGGTTGATTTGTTTGACACCGTCACACGCCACTTAAAGTTCACCTCGTCCCAAATGCATGATTGAACGAGGGTCCCGAACTGAGTGCATTTTTCCAGATTGTAATGATGTGCAAATTCAGTGTAGTATTGCTCAATTTGTGGCTGAGTTGCGAAGAAGTTGGTCCATTCTATCAAAGTTTCAGTGTCTGGCTTCGAATAAAGTCTAATTTCACTCACTCTTGTTCACAAAGTATGACGTTGTGTATATCATGGCAGGGACATCACATGCACAGCCTGGGTATTTGTTCTTGTTCCAGACTCCCCCGTATCCCTCCAATGCATCAAATACCATAATGTCTTCATGGTTGAGATGCTTATCGCGAATTAAGACAGTAGCTTGTTGAATACCAGAAACACCAGCTCCCACAATAATGATTCTCTTCTGTCGGTGAGTTGGAATGTGTAGCGGCCAAAAGTCATTCTTGTGATGTGAGAAGCCCGATAGACCTCCGTATTCGCGCCCGTCAATGATGCCTGCTGAATAAGTATTATTTGGTGATGGTCCTGTTGTCACGTTTGTTGGATCTTCATTTTCCACGCGCTGCGAATCAAGCAATGGTGTGCGTTCAATGTCCATATTGACCAAAATCTCAATTGTTGGAAACGAAGAGATCCACTGAATCCACCGTACGAAGAAAGAACAATGATATGTACAAGGGATTTCGACCACCTCGGACAGCCGAGGTATGTTGAAACCATCTATTCGCCATAGTCAGTATATACAGCAGCCTAGCTCAGAAAGTCCGGAGCGATTTGTTTGCCTCCACAAACTCGCCTCACTCATGACATTTTTGGGTGAGAGCCGAACCGCAATACACTCCGAACTCCGAAATGCATTGCGAAGAACATCCCAGGAGGCTTGGCTAGCACTCCGAATAGACGCTGAAGCGGAATTTCCTCTTTATTACACACACCTAGTCCCGGAGGACAGCCGCGCCAAAAAAAGGGGCGGACCAAATTCTCACTTTGCGAGCTTTCATTCACCCTCCAGCTTAGATCGTAGTTTACCGAGTTTAGGGTGTTCTACCTTGTATTTATTTTTATGAATACACTTGCAGTGCACCCGATAACAGCTCAGCGATCAATTTTTTACTTTGGTAATAATTTTTGAAGCAAGATGTCGAGACATGCAACCCCATACCAGCTCACTATGCGGCTCATGGAATTTCTCAACACTGGTGATGACTCGATTGCAGATGAGATTATCTCCGAGAGCAAGTGATACCCTTCCGAAAAATGCATTGCCTCGTCTCACACACTGAAACAGGTTACAATGAGATTGATAAGAATACTGTGCCCGGAGCAAGTCACAGCAACGGTAAATCCGGAGTTAAAGCCCAGGTACACGTTATGAGGGCCGCATTCCCAGATGGACGTTGGGAAGTACAGCAATATATTGAGCTTCCAGAAGAAGGCCGTATTGCTACTCAAGATCTTTGGACTGGCACGCATCTGGGGCCTTTTATGGGAGTACCGGCTACAAGGAAAAAGATACATGTCTTGGCATTCGCGTAAGCTACTCTGTCTAGCTACTACAGAACGGAGATTATGTGCTCATGACGCCTGATGGCCACCAGTTTCTCGAAAATGCAGGATGGCAAAATTATTGAGAGCAACATGATGTTCGATAAGCTGGGACTGCTACAGCAACTTGGAGTTGAGCGTATTCCATCCTTCTGACATCTCCGATGGCTGTAGATGCTGCACTTGAAGAAGTGTCGATACTCCAGTACTGTCATCATTGACCCCAAGGTATGGCATTCCTTTCTTTCTTTGCGCCAAGGAGGGGAGTATCGAAGATGAAAATGATGGTTGCGGAATTCTTCATGGTACAGATTTTTTGCAAGAGTAAACTTCTCTAGGTTTCTTGTTTAATGCCATGCTGCATAATGCGTGTCTTGAATTCTGTTTTATTTTACTTAGGCATTTGATATTTGGCCTAGTGAATCCTTAAGATCGGTTGGGAGGTTCGGGCGAGATGGCAAAATGGTTTACTCGGGCGGAGCTTAGAACGGCGAAAGGAACTCAGTGAAGCGCTTTCTTCTTAGAGGAGAGGGGTCTTGGTAGTAGGTGCATGTAATAATCTCCATGATAACTCTGAAAGGGATTCCGAACTAAGGGTAAAATCTCAATCTATGTGCCCAGTTGCTGTTCAGTTCTCTTTCCAAACTTCCGAGATAACCTGTAAATAAACCAACAACCCCAAATCTATACCTTTAAAGATTATAAGTAGAATTAAGCAAGAAGATCCGGTGTCAAGCTAGAGGTAGGTAGGTATGTGGGGGCAGCAAAACCACCCCCGCATTGAATTTCCCTTTGCGGATTCTGCTTTGCATTATTCGATTTCCCTAGTCATGCTGTCAACGGAGGCAAACTTGCAGAGAGAAAGAAAACTTTTATTATATATTACTAATAGTACTTGTATTTACTTGTCTTTAATACCGAACACTATATTAATAAATAGATCTTAAACAAAGTCGCGGATCAAATAAACAAATAAATAATTAATAACTATATCTTTACTTCCAAAACTATAGCGGATTAAAAAACAAAAGACGAGTAGTGTTTACTGAAAAGTCTTTAAAAAAGCTTTAGAGGTAATATATCTAACTATACTTATAGTTATTATTATTGTTAGAGGGCTTTGAGGATGCACGGCTATAATAGCGATGTATTACTAAGGTTTCGAGATCAAAATATTCGAGAAAATTAATAAATTCTTGTATTTTGGAAATTCGCTTGGACTTGGGGAAAAATACCCCTAGGTTACTAAAGAGATAAGGTTTACACGAGTAATTATTTACTATAAGCAATAAATCCAAGTTTTTATAAACTCGATATTCAGAAATCAAAGAAATTATTATATAGTAATCGCTTATAAATATAGCTAAATATATTAGGCATTACGGAGACTATTACTAGACTTTTTTTAATAAAGTTATTATATTAGGAATTTTAATTTATATAAAGTATAATATAAGTTTTTAATATTTTTTTGCTTATTTAATAGTTTTAATTAATGCTAAGGCCTTAAAATCATTTATTACAATAAGTATAAGCCGGATTATAATAATCCCTTAAACTAGTTTTATTAATAAAAAGGGGCAGCTGTAATTAACTTTATTATCGCCGCTTCCATTTTAATCTCTCAACGTGAGGGTGAGCTTATTTGAGCCAAGGGTGAGTATACCTGATTGTACGGCTGATATTCGTGCCCGAAGAACCGGAAACGCGAATCTCTTCGCTGTTCCGGCAGCTTAGAACGCAGAGAGTTATTCTTTACGGCGTCGTTTTCTCAAAAGCGCCCAGCTCGTGCTTTGTACTCGGGTAATAAAGATAAAGATAACGAGTAATTGCCGTTTCACGAGGCGCTACAAGCACTGCGTAGCCGCGGGTATAAGTCTTAACCCTCTTGTAATGCCATTTAGTATATAGCTAATATTTGTGTCCGAAGTACGGGAAAGAAGATGCTCGCTGATAATCAGTTCAATGACCTGCCCCTGTGTACCAGGGTCAATGAGTGGTGTAATGCTGCAGCTTTGTCACACGAAGACCCCGAAGGGAAGCGCCCGATCCACGACCTCCGCGACTTGACAGGTGGCCCAGGTTTCCTGCCATACGAATGCGTCGAGGAGAATTGCGATATGGCAATATCCACAGTTCCAGCACTAGCATATCACCTCGCTGAATGCCATGATATCTTGGTCGGGCCAGACCAGAAACTCCGATTAAAAGGTCACAAATACCTCGCCGCTCATTGCCAATACACATCAGCCAGCTACGATATACTGCGCAGACATGTGAACATACACAAGAACATATTGTTTGGTCGATCTCGTGGATCTCGTTCTCAGAATATACGTTTCAACATCATCGTCGTCGACCTTGCGTTGGTCGAGTTTACTTGGCTCGCGTGAAATTGTCGTGGGGGTATTCATTGGACTCAGCTCAGCCCCGCTGGCGTCACTTCGTCAGTTGCTTGGTAGTTGCTCTGAAGGATTCAGAGATGTGGATCAATGATGTATTTGTATCTTGCTTGGTGGTTGCTTTGAAGGATTCAAAGACATGGATCGCTAATAAAAGGTGGAGCGACCAGTTCTATTTTGTAAAAATGTTGGAAAAGAAGGGTCAAGATAGTACTTACAAGGTAATTGAGTTTGGATCAGGAAATCCGAGAGCCTTGGCAGGATTCTCGGTTCAGGGCGCGAATCTTTCGTCGAAGCACCAGTGGGTGTCAGAATTCTTGACGAAATACTACATACCATCATCGACAATGACAAACCGAGCACCCTTAAAGGCAGCGAGCGAGAGAGTATGTACTCTTACGCTGATCGTGAAGTTCCCTTGCTGACATTTCACAGTTGCGCCACGTCATAGAGGAGGTCATGGAGTTGGACCCTTCAGGGGCGGCGGTCATGCGCACAGCATACTCAGGTTAGCAACCACCGCCTTTCCCCGTCAATTCAGCTTGTTAATATCCCATAGTGATCTACCCAGAGAGTCGGCTCCTCCCTGAAGTCGTTCCCTCGAGCACCTTGGCCACCGGTTGCGGCTGAGGACGAAGCCGCTCCCATCTACAGCCTCGAGCTCTGGCTCTTCCAGTGTCGGCAAACCTGCGGTTGAACCGATTGCGGCCAAAGGCACGGCTCGCAAACAAGCAGAAACCGACGTGCTGAGCAGCATGAAGCACGACAGCGGATTCGACTCCGACTCTGTCGGCCAATTTGTCAATCTCCTGGAGCCCAACGTCGCCAAGAATCTCGCAGCAGCTAAGGCGACTCCATCGGGCAGCCCCACGCCAAAGACGAAGAAGCGGAGGGTTGACAAGAACTTAACTCCTTGATAAAACTTGAGGCCTAAATGGGCAGTTTAGAGGCTTTTAATACTCCTCACGTGACTCTCACTTAATGCTTGCTCTATATCTTATATACTAGCACTAAACTCTAATTCTTTTATAAATAGAGACACGTTAATACGTGTTATAGTAAGGAAATTAAGGACAGCCCGGTGCATGTGACCTGTGCATCACGTGTCCTTAAGGATGGCCCAAGTACATGAAGTCACGTGGGTATTACAAAAATGTCAAATAAAAACCTACCTTCCCGCTCGAATATTGAAATAAAATTAATTAAGTAATAGTAAATAAATGCAGAGAGTTAATTCTTAGAGTCAAGCCCCGAAAAGAGAGGGGTACGGTTTTTACTAATTATGGGGGTACCTTTTTACCTTTTGCCGTATGCGGCGGAGATGTTAGTGATAGCGAAGCCTGGGGAAATGGAAAAGAAAAGAGTCTCAATGAAAGGTAATTTGTTCTGATCTCAAGTTCCTCAAGATCAAATTTTCCCAGTCTTCTTGATAAACAATTGATTGTTTTCGCCTTCGATTCAGGTTCTCAGAATTGAAACGCGAGTCACGTAGTCACGTGAATAGACATAGCCCCTTGCGCTAAGATCCCTTGTCGCCATGGGGCACCCCTGTTTCGTCTCGCCCACCGCTTCAATGGCCCACCATAAGATCACTCATGTCCACATCTCGGCGGATCTACCTTTATCGACTCAAGTTTCGCAAAAGGAGTCTCAAGAACTGACACCACCAAGGTCAGCCGTGCAACGCGATGGACAGAAAGAGGCGTTCGTTTTTGTCGAGGCGAGAAATCGAGGGTCTGATTGCAGAAGGTGCCAATCTGTTTATCATTGACCAGCTCGTTATCAAGGCAGATTCCTGGATCCCATACCATCCCGGCGGCGAGAAGGCAATTCAGTATATGGTTGGCCGCGACGCTACTCAGGAGGTTACCGCGTTTGTTGACCCTAGTTCCTTCCTTCAATAATTGAAAGAAAGGTCTCTGACATCCTGGGTCTATAGTCTACACTCAGCTGAAGTCAAAAAACGAATAGAACGCTACTGTATCGGCAAAATCGGAGGAAGGTGGAAGAATTTCCTTCCTCCTGTCCAGGGAGGTAAATACAGGAAGATTACCAACAACGCTCCGGACGAGTATGAGATCAACAACATCGCTTTTCCGTCCGGCTCGAGTGATAGCGCACTCCTTGGTAATGCTGAATCACGGAACAGACGATACGAAGTTGGTTTCTCAAACTCAGAGTCTACATGCTCGTCCACAGGCAAAGATGATGGAATGGCACACCTTGATTCATTAACGAGAGAGAAAATCAGCCTTGATCTCGACAAATATCCTGGCTTGGACCCTGCGGTACAGGATCAAATTGTCTTCAAGTACCGGTTACTTGAGGAACGAGTGAAAGCCGAAGGGTTGTATCAATGCAACTACTGGGCCTACATGATCGAACTATGGCGTTACTCGTTTCTCTTTGTAGGCATGTTATTGTGCCTTCGGTGGGGTTGGTATGCGCTGAGTGGGATATGTATGGGTGCATTTTGGCACCAATTGGCCTTTGTAGCGCACGATGCTGGGCATATGGGAATCACACATAACTATCACACCGACACAGTCATTGGTATCCTTATAGCTGATTTTATGGGCGGCTTGTCTATCGGCTGGTGGAAGAGAAACCACAACGTCCACCATATCGTGACCAGTACGTCAAGATTGCCCTTGATTCGGTGTTCTCAGAAGTGTGCCTGGGAAAACTCCTCTCCGAGCAGTGTCCGTCAAGCTGCTTTTTGCGCGTCGAGACCTTTTTTCAAATCCTGCTGAGGCAGCCACAGAGACATTTACTGACATGTCGATAGACTCACCTGAGCACGATCCTGATGTCCAATATCTACCCTTATTTGCGGTCTCCCACAGATTCTTTTGCAGCTTACGATCGTCCTACTACGGGCGGATCATGGAGTACGATTCAATTGCAAAGTCTCTTGTCAAGTTTCAGAAGTACATGTATTATCCCATCATGGTTTTCGGGCGATTCAACCTCTATCGGCTCTCGTGGGAATACCTTCTAGGCGGTGTGGCCCCTCGAAAAGGTCCGGCCTCATGGTATAGATACCTAGAGATGGTTGGTCAAGTCTTTTTCTGGACTTGGTACGGCTATGGCATATTATATCACATCCCTAGTAATTGGGGCAGATTTACCTTTTTTATGGTTAGCCATATGATCGTGGCTCCACTTCATGTTCAACTTACCCTTTCGCACTTCGCGATGAGTACTGCTGATCTTGGTCCGGAAGAGTCTTTCCCGCAGAAGATGCTTCGTACTACGACGGATATAGTAAGTAAGACCTTACAAGCTTTCAGATAGTCTTTTTCATTTTGGCTGCCCATTTTAATTTGGCAGGAACTTTATCTCCATCGACCTCGATGCGTCTATTTCGTTCCCAAGATCACAGCAGATGCTTTTGGCTCTGCAAAGTTCATGACTTCAAAGTATCAAGACCGCTAACGCCTTGCACTTCATAACAGGACTGCCCTCAATGGCTGGACTTCTTTCATGGTGGGCTTCAATTCCAAGCCGTTCATCACCTCTTTCCCCGTATTCCACGACATAATCTTCGTCGGACGCAGAAATTGGTTCAAGAGTTTTGCATCGACGTCGGGATACCGTATGCATTGTATGGCTTTGTCGATGGCAATAAGCAGGTCATTAGTCGACTTGGAGAGGTCTCAAGACAGGCTGCTATTCTGGCGAAGTGTCAAGAG
>Ga0302227_10002875_pt1 | contig 11594 bp, 21 predicted proteins | sample II_Palsa_N1_1_FD_193525 | JGI IMG/M metagenome (GOLD analysis project Ga0302227, IMG submission 193525) | Peat permafrost microbial communities from Stordalen Mire near Abisko, Sweden - II_Palsa_N1_1 | ecosystem: Environmental > Terrestrial > Soil > Palsa > Peat permafrost | place: Sweden...
CCCTTCTTTATTTTCGCGAGCTTGGTAAGCAAACATTACGCATTTCGCAATCCTAAAAGCAAAATAAAATAATAATTTAAAAAAGATTGCCCTCCTGGTCTCCCGCGCCGCAGACGTGTTTACTCTTGCCCTTGTGCTCAACCATGGCATCAACCGCAAGAAGCCGCACTTGCATATCTCCATTGAAAATCAGACCATGCTCTGGTGGGCCGGTCTCCGTGGTGGAATGGCGTTTGCCCTGGCCATGAAGCTCGACGAGGGCAATACTGGCGGTGAAGTCGTCGAGATCATCATGACAACGACACTTATGCTCGTCGTCGTCACTATCTGCTGCTTTGGCGGACTCACTGCATTCCTCATCGAACGGCTCAAGATTCCCTTCAACGTTCCTGAAGAAGACGAGACGCAAGCAGCACCAGCACCTGTGGTAATATTTCATTTTTTGCAAACTGTTACCTGAGTATACCGTCTTTTTTTTTCTTTATTTGCGTCAGACGCAACCACCCTCAAAGACGCACTGGTTCCAGGGCTTTGACAAAAAGTACCTTCGTCCTATCTTCATGCGTCCAAAGTCCGAGTACTCTCGGTTCAACGAGCACGGCACCTTTGTTACAACGTCTCACCCTGTGCAAGCGATCGAACTCGACAATCACCAGGTGGTTGTCATTAGCAACCCTAGCGAACAGAACAACGGCACCAGCCACAACAACACCCACGAGTCTACTGGCAAGGAGGGATATAACCATCTGCAGGAGAACGTCGTTTTCGAGGAAGACGAGCAATAATCCTAATCATTTTCGTAGGTCTGGTATTTTGTTTTGTGTACAAACTATGGACGTCATCCAAAAAATGGCCTGGCAAAAAATGACCGTTACTTTACAGTTTCTGTTCTGAAAAAAAAAAAAACTCTGCAAAAATGAGCGGACGTGCACGCGAACAGTATGGCTTCCCTGTGCTGCAGGACGACGAGATTCTCCTGTGCATGGAGGAATTGCACCTGCCGATAACACACGCTGACCTTGCCAAGGTACGAAAAGGAACGTAACCGTGATGATTGACCGTTATTGTTCAACCCGCCCTTCCTTTTCGACACCGTCTCGCTTCCACGCACGCATTTTCACTGGCGCCTGCAGCCAACGGGACAGCACTTTGCCAAAGTCGTCGAGGGGTTCCTTGACCTGCTCATGGGCGTAACGCGGGACGAAATCGAGCCACCGTCACGAACGTCCGCGTTGGAGTCGCAAGAGTTCCCCGACCTCTACCTCCAAAGCTTGCGCGACTTGGCCATTTTCCGCTCTTTGTAGCGTGTCGTATTGCACATTCGGATTAGTACCAACTTGCGTTTTTTTTTTTTGTTTTGTTTTTTTGCAGCCGAAACCTGATGAGCGTGGCTGGTGTTGGCGATGTCTCGCTCAAGGACCTGACAAAGCCAGAGTCTCCACGTGTCCGCCTCCTCCTCAGTGCCCTCATCAACTTTGCAAAGTTTCGCGAGATGGAGCTTGGAAACTTTGAGAAGCTGACAGAGAAGACGGTACCTTAGTTTTTTGTGTTTATTTTCTTTTCTTAAAATAAAAATTATTACAGGAGGAACTTCAGGAGATGCTCATCCAGCGAGAGCAAGAGAACCAGAAGCTCGAAGAGCAGTATGCCGCCAGACTGTATGCACCACATTCTTTTTTTTTCCCCTTCTTTTTTTGTTTCCTAAAAAATAACAGTAAGCAACGGGCGGACGAGGAACCTCGCGTACGTGTTCTCCAGGAGAAGTCGGCGAGCCTCCTCGAAACGGTCAACCAGTTGAACAAGGAGCAGCAGTCCAAGAGCTCACAGTACAAGAACCTCAAGGACCAGGAGACAATGCTGAAAGAGCAAATTGTATGCAGGCAATCTCTTTTTTTTTGTTTTTGTTTTTGTTTTTGTTGCTTTAAACCAATGGCAACATGCAGGACAATGCAAACAAGCACCTCGCCAAAGTCAAGGCCGCGTGCGCTGACCTCAAGTCCAAGATCGTCGAAAACCCCGAAAAGCTCAAAGTGACAATCCAGGAGATGGATCAGCAGCTGCAAGCCGAGCGCGAGGCAGTTCAAGGAACGGACAAGAAATCCCGCGAGCTTCAAGCCAAGATTGACGGACTGGTTCAGCTTGAGCAGGTTTGTTTGTTTGTTTTTTTTGCTTTTTTTAAAAAGAAAATTATCTCGATTTCCCTAGGACATTGAACGAGTGATCAAGACGATGCAAGACTGTGAGGCTACAACGCAAAAGGTGGACGAGACGCAGAAGAAAATCAACGACGCAAACGAACTCCTTGTTCAGAAAGAGGCTGCCAAGAAACAGCTGCAGCTGCAGGACCAGGTATTAAAGTGTTTCATTGAAAACTAGTATTAATGTAATATTGCAGAATTTGAAGCGCCAAATGGCTGTGATTGAGGACAAGATTGCCCGTCAGCACCGTCAACAAAGCATGAAGCGCGAGCAAATGGAGAGCAAAATGAACGCGCTAAGGCAAGAACACCTGGCCGTCTCACACGAGCGTGCTGCGATCAAAGCAAAACTCGATGAGCAGGAAGCGGTCATCCAAAAGCTTGAGACAAGGGTAAAAGAAAAATCCTCCTGGGTGCGGGCTAACAAATACCTTTCAGATCAAAGACGTCAAGCAAGCACATGAAGCCGAGATGGCCGGTGCCCGCAGCGATTTTGCCCAGCTTATGTCTACTGTTGGCGAATACACAGCCATCGTTCAGCAGTCGTTGGTCGCATAAGCCTTTCACTACGAAATACAGAAATACATTTTGCGATGTGTTTAGAATAGGGAAACGAGTTTGAAATGCATTCGGGGCGTCGAGTGTGGACAGGATGGGCGACGGAGGCCGAAGAGGACATGTCACAATTGAAGAGAGAAATTAGGGTTTGATGTTAAAAAAAAAGAAACGTACAGGATGTATAGCCTTCTACCCGGCGGCCAACTCACTCGACCTGATCAAGATCTGTTTCTCCCCTTCAGGTTGTTTTTTCTTTTCTCTGCTTCCAATTTTTTCTTCTTCTCCCCTTCAGGTTGTTTTTTCTTTTCTCTGCTTCCAATTTTTTCTTCTTCTCCCCTTCAGTTGCTTGCTGTGGCATGGGTGGCGCGGGCGGCTCTGGTCATTTGTATGTCGTTTAAAACGCATTTACAAACGTATTTTCGAATGGATCTAAAACGCATTGCCACAAACACATCTAAGGCGCATTTCGAAGGCGGTCAGAAATGCTTTCAAAAGCCTTTCCGGCGACGCGTTTGAGATGCGTTGGAAATGCGTTTGAGATGCGGTCCAAAATGCATTTAAGACGCGCTTTTCGTTTTTGCTCTTGTAGTTGTCACAGAAAGTTGTTCCAGAAAAAACACTGATTTCGAAAAAAACAAAACTCACCCGTCACAACCAAAACAACAAGTCGACCAGAAGAATGAGCAAGGCCCTCAAGTTTGTTATTGACAACCCCACACTGGTAACTAAGTCATGCACCACGATACTCCGTGTGAAGAGGGTGCTGCTTGGGAGGGTGGGGAAAAGTGAGACAGAAGCGTAATGGCTTTTTTTGTGGGGAGAAACGAACTGTTTATCGTGGTTGCTACTTTCTTCCCAAGTTGTCGCAGTCAGAAGAGCAGTCCCTTTCGTTCTCTCTGTCTCCCCTCTATTCTTGCTAGACGTACACACTGAAAGAAACGGCAGAGGGGAGGGGTTCTTAAAAAGGTTTTTTTTTTTTTTTTTTTGGGTTTGTTTACTCTTTTTTTTTTACCCCACAAATCACACAGGCCCCACTTTTCTTCTGCGTTGGTGCAGGCATTGTCGCCTCGGGCTACTTTATGGGGCACGTGATGAAGAACCACCCGGACGTGATGTACGTCTGTGCTTTTACTGCCTATTATTTGTTAAAAGAAACAAAGCAGTGTTGACAAGCGAGACCCGTTCAAGTGGAACAACGTTCATGCCAACCAAAACATCAAGGTACGTAGTTCTTCTTGTTGTGTGTCTACATGTGCATAGTAACCGTGTGATAATCATACAGTTCATGGCCGTGAACCAGAAGTTTGAAGGCAACCCCGAGATCCCAAAATTCTAGTGCTCTACCCTGCCGCCGCCCGTCCCATCCCCGAGTCTGTTGTCCCTCTTTCCGTATCTTTGTCTCGTCGTCTCCTCTTTCCATCCTCCTCTGTGCGGTAGTCTGGTAGAGCTTGTTGTAATACCCGGGCCCGAGTAAAATTAATTCTTTTTTTATTTTTTTTTGTTTGCGTGTCAGCGACTGCAATGCCACGTCCGCACTCGCAAAACGAGCGTTTAAAGGCCCCTCGCCCCATGCATTTTCCCTAACGCACGCACGCACACGCTCACGCACACGATGCTGGCAACGCAGCTGCTGGCTGCCGCCCCGCTGACCCTTCCTGTACGTAAAGGCACGGAATGCCCACACTCAAGAACTGCCACATAAACTGCAGGACGAAGTGGTGGGGCTCGTGTTTAGCTATCTCTCTGCCAAGGACGTCCAGCGCGCCGGCCGCGTCTGTCGCCAGTGGAACGCCGTGGCCAACGACCCGCGGCTGTGGCTTGTGCTGGCGGATCTGGCCGAAAAGTACTGCTTGTCCATGTGCAGCTGCTGCCTCACGCGTCAACAGGGGGGCCCTCGTCAGCAACAGCACGAGGACCACAAGCGCAGATTCATGCTGTACCTGCCCGATCCAGGCGAGGGCGGGATCCTCTGCGCCAACCGCGAGGTCGAGAGCCCGCTCAGAAGCCTCCTGCGCAAGACCCCACTGCGCGACCGGCAGGCGCCGTGGACAATCGTCCTGTTTGGGTCTGGTCTCGAGGTCCCTGGATCGGGGCTGGTGTCGCGGCTAATGTGGGGCGACCGATCGTCACCATTTACAACCCTGGGCGCGTTCCCCGGTACGGCGATGGGCATTGGCGGTGGTGTGCGACTCGCCTTCAAGTCGCGCATCCTCAACCTGATCACGCTCTACCGCCACAACAAAACTGTTCGCGAGCAGCGCAGCGTCGATGGCATGCCCGTCGTCCTCACAAATAACACGATCGACAACCGTGCGGCCCGCGAGGCAACCCTCTCGGTCTGCCAGCGATCGGACGCCATTGTATACGTTCACGACGCAACCCTGCCCGCCACAGACGACGTCGTGCGCGACTTCCACCTGCTCGTCCCCGCGGCCTCGGAAAAGCCACTGCTTGTCCTCCTCCTCGTCTCGGGCGACATGGACTCGACCCGTGTCACTTGCAATCAGCTCATGAACATCCTCGAGCTGCACCAGCGCAAGAGCCGCTGGTGGATCCTCACGGTCGACGGCTTTTCCTTCAACCAGCTCGAGCGTGGGTTCGAGTGGCTCTTGCCCAAGCCCTGGTGCTGACCAGCGCAGATATAATTTGGTTTTTTTTTTATTTTTTTAAAATTACAATGCACGACGGATGAGAATCGACAATCGACGTTATCTCCACGTGCCTTTTGTGGTATTCGACTACTTCTCCAGTCGCCAAAACCTTCAAGCACGAAATAGTAGGAGTTCTCATTGTAATAGCCTACTTTACAAAGACAGTGGCACCAAACAATTTTACGGTACGATCACTATGCTCGGTAACGACCTCCTCAAACTCAATGGTCATGTGAGCCTGCTCAATGTAGCTCCGAAAGTCCTTCTCGTACGTCACCTTTCCAAAATCAATCGAGGTCAGGTAGACGAGCATTGGCTTGATGTTTTCCATTAGCCACGATCGCTCCTTTTGAAAAGTCTGAGTAAAATAGACGACTCCTAAAGATAAATAAATAAAGATACCGGTTAGCAAGCATATTTGAATTTTCAAGCATTTATTCGCACCTTGTGGCTTTAGTTGAGATGTGACATGAGAAAGGGCCCTGACAGGATCCGGCATGAGCATGAAGCTGCCACTAAAATAGATGGCGTCGTAGGGTCCACCGACGTGATCGTAAACAGACTGAAGCCTGGCCTCGACATTTTGTTGTATCTGATTGCTCACGATGAGGTCGTTCGCCCGCTGGATATATGCCGCATCAATGTCCACGCCCAAAAAGTGCAGCTGCTGGTTCCTTATTAGTGCGCTGTGCTGCAAGAGGGCAGCCGCAGTTCCGATGCCGACATCCAGCACCTTGGCGCCCATTGGTAGTTTGTGGATGACCCTCAAGTACCATTCAGAGGTCATGTAGACGATCGCAATATCGTAGACGAATGAGCGAGTCTGCCCCCAGATGCTCCACAGCTGATCGACGAGTGACATTCCTATTTTTCAAAAAAAATACTTGCAAGTGCGGTTAGCGATCAAGTACTGACTGATAGGAGAGTGTAATGTGAAAGAACAAGGTGTTGGAGAGTCGTCAGTTTCGCCTTCAAGTAATCATGTATCCAAAGCAAGTCACGCGAAAAAAACGCCGCAGAGCGAGTTTTCGATGACCTGCAATGCGCGAGTTCGATATAACATTGCCACACCTCGATCTGCCATCCCAATCCAACTCGTGTGTGCGTGCGTGCGTGCGTGCGTGCGTGCGTCAGCAGCGGTATCTCAACCCCAGTTGCAAAAGAAGCCCATGTCCAAGCCATCCATCAGCTCAAACCCCTCAAAACCACCCAATCTCGCTTTCGCAGTTGTGGGCCCTCAATTACGTCTCATTTGGAATATTAACAGACTGGCCGTATCAGTGCGAGCGTTCTTTTTTGCAAGTGCGAGGGACAGACGGCGTTGCTGCTGTCACACCCCCGCTGTGACCTGGACGTTTGCAAGCCGCCCATAAATCTTTGGGCGATCCTGCCTTTTAGCCACCAGGGAGTCATTCTTCACTGTCCCTTCTGTCGCCTTTTGTCATCGAGCACAAGAAGGGGAGGCTTTCTATCGCCCACTTTCGCTCGCTCTCAAAGGGACGGACACGGTGACCGTGATTTGGACGGAGGTCCAAAGGGAACAAACAAACAGACCGGCTCAAAGACTGCGCCTCTTTGCACAAAAGGAGGAGGTGGTAACGAAAAACCCTCACTACCAGCACACCGACACACACAAACGCACACAACACAAACGCGACGAGCTGAGAAGAAGGAGGGAGGGGCATGGCAAAGAACACGCTTAAGACCTTTTACTTGCTCATCATCGACTAAAATGGCTACCGTGAGATTATTGCCAGCTCTTTTAATTGTAGTCCTATTCTACTTGACCTGCTGGGCAGCCTTGGCTTGCTGCTGCTGGCGGTACAGCGTGAGGGCCTTGTCGTCGATCGAGCTAGGCTCCTCGGGGGCCAAAATGAGCACGCGATCGCCCTCGGCAAGGCGTGCGAGGCGCTTGGGGTTGGTGTAGACGTATGGCTGCGAGTTGCCGTGCAGCTCGGCGGGGCGGTAGAGGGCCACAGGGACGATGCCGTGGCGCAGCAGGTGGCTCGTCAGCTCAAGGTACGATGTGTTGACAAAGCTATCGGGCACGGGCTTGACAAAGAGATGCGCCGATCCCTCGAGCTCGGTCATGGACAGCAGCTGGTCCACGATCTCGATCAGGTACGGCTTGTAGTATTCCTGCACAGAAATAGTTTTTTTATTTAATTTGGGTAGTTTCTCCAGCTTACGGCAAACAGGAGCGTGTTGGCAGCCATCGGGCAGTACAGACTGCCCGAGGCAAAGTACGGGTTGAAGTGGTAACTGGGGAACGAGCGCACCATGCCGACGTCGTCGAGCTCGTTTGTCGCGGGCTCGTACACTCCACTCGCACTCGCAGATCGGTCGACTTCACGGACGTACCGGGTCCCGTCCGGGTTGTACTCCACCGTCTGCTCCTTCTTGGCTTTTTTGCTGCTGCTGCTGCTGCTGGCCTGGTTATCGGGATCGATGCCACGCTCGCGCTTCCATTCTTGCATATGTGTGTACCGGACACGTTGCGGCAGATCGGGTCGGTCCCAGTCGGCGCGCATCCGTTTTATCCGGTCATTGATGTCCTCTGGTGCAGGCTCCATCAGATGTGCATAGTGAACGAGCTCCGCGACAACGTTGGCATTAGGGTTGAGCTCAGCAGCCAGCCTGCTCACGTATACGACCTCGGCATCCATCGTGTGGTCATAATCGCTTGCGCTCATCGCCTCTGCACAAATGTATCCTTGAATTTTGCATCGAGATTTTATGGTAGTTACTGTCGAGGAGGATGATAATGGACGAGCACGTTGTGATGCCGGCGCGACGGAGGACAGACTGCATGCGCGGCGCACCAAGCACAAAGTAGACCTGCCCCAGGGACTCGAGCTCTGCCCACAGATCTGGATCGGGCTCGTACTCGCTCACTACCACCACAGGTTGTTTTCTTTTAAGACGAGTAGACCTGAGCGGCCTCACGAGCGACACCAGAGCTAAAAGGAAGATAAGTTGTAAGTAAAAAGACGAGGAAGAAGAAGAAAATCGTACAAAGGGAGAGCCCACAGACGATGACGTGCTGGTCAAACTCGCCCTCTTGGATCGGATGTGAGAGAATGTCCTCAAAGAGAGCTGGCTCCGAACTGGTCGACGTTCGGTTCTGGGCAATCGAGCTATCCACCGTCACTGTCGATCCTCCGCGCAAGTGTCCCGAAGTGTCAAATGTCGTGTCACTAAAACTCAAAAAAAAAAATTAAAAAACAGCCAAAGTAAAATAAAATAAAATAAAAAATACATACATATCAAATGCATCGATGTCGCTCGTCCGATTGTTTGTGTGTATCGAAGAACCCTACAGAACATGGTTATTAAACCCAATTTTCTCTTTGGCTCACCTTGGTAACGTTGGAGGATGAACCGGTGGAACCCTTTCGAGCAAACGGATCGTTGATCAGAAGGGGTGCTGCAGACTTGGAGGAGAACGACTGGAGAGGAACATTTTCCAGCACGTTGCTATCTTCGCCCATGCCAATGCCCGCTCCAGCAAACGCCGTCCCGCTATCCTCGTTTTGTCCGATTCCACCGACCACGTTGGCCCTGGTTGTCATAAATCCGTTGAATCATAAAACTTGTTGTAAGAAAACAATCATTACTCGCCAATGTCGTAATAGTCTGCCGGGATGGGCTCCGCTTCGTTGCAAATGACGAAGCCTACGTCGCCTCTTTTGATGGTGTAGCCTCTGCAGAAAAAAAAAAAAGAATGTCGTCTTCAAAAAAATATATTGATTGCACCGGAGCGTACAGTTCAACGCCTGGGGCCAATAAAATGTCTGACTTGCCGCGCTTGACGCCGATGAGGATGGCACCGTGGTCGGCAAAAATGGCCAATGCGGCTGACGAGAATGAATCTCCTTCGAACGAGCGAGGCAAGGGGAAGGTCAGGATGGTCTGGCACGAGCCATAAGCTAACGAACAGATCAGTACGCAATACTTGAATCGAAGGACCGTTTACTGTATTCTTCGAGCCAACGCGATGGGGCCGTCTCGTTCGGGAGTCGGAATGATGAAAACAGGTTGGTGACGAGAGTGAGCGTTCCCGGGACGACACACGTGCGACCAAGGATGGCCATCTTGAGCTCTTCGATACAGAGGATCCGTTCGCAGCTCTCCATCATGCGCGTGGACTTGATGTCGTTGGTGTGAAGCTGAACAAACACAGGGGTCTCGGGTGTGTAGTGCTTAACCGTGGACGAATAGAGCGACACAGCGGCCTCAGAGAGACGCATGCTGTCGTCCATTGTCGTGGCAGCGATAATGAAGATGGCCTTGGCTTGAGCGATGTGACAGCGACGCAAGTCATCCTCCACCAGGGGACTCCCACGTAGGTACGTGATGCGTTCTGTAAATGGAGTTTGTAAATAAATAAATAAATAAATAAAAATAAATAAATTAAAAAAAAAAGCGCACTTCGAAAGTACGCCAGATCGATAAAGTTTTTGAGCTCCTCAGAGGGAGCGGGATCGGTGGACATGACGAGGATCTTGGAGCGGCCGCCGTCGGCGAGGTTGTTGAGGAGCTCTCGCATGAGGACGACCGCGCCGTCATAGTTGAAGCTGCCCATGACGACAAACTGCGAGACAGGCTCAGAGTACTCGGCCTCGTAGGGCGTTGCGCGCTTGCTGAGGACCTCGACCAGTTTTCCAGTGTAGATTGGGAGCATGATGATGAAAATGACAATGAGGCACATCATGATCATCCTATTTTCAAAACGGATAAATAACTTCTCTTGTTGCTGTTGCTGTTTGTTTGTTTGTTTGTTGGACGACATACCGAATGACAGTGTGCTGGGGGGAAACGTCACCGTAGCCGACAGTGGACATGGTGACGACGATGAAATAAAGAGCGTCGTGAAACTGGCCGACGTCGGCTGGGACGCCAGGCACGTTGTTGGCATCGTAGAAGGCCTTGACGAAAAGGGGTAAAAAAGGAACGCGTTTTTAGAATGAAAGTGTGTTGTGAACTTGGGTTTCAGTACTTGGATTGCATTGATGACCGAAGCAGACAAAAACATGAGACTGAGGAACGGAAGCATGAGGAGACCGATGTCGCGTTGGACCTCTGGAACGAAAATGCAGAGTATGAGCGTAAACACACAGGCAACGCCAACGTACGCGATTGGGTAAAGTACAAAATGCGGTCGAAACGAAGGATTCGCAGGGAGGGGAGAACGAGGATGACTTCAAAAAGGTTGAGCCCAATGAGTGACGGTGGCATGAAAAAATGAGTGAATGCAGGCATGATCGACAGCAAGTCGATGATGCTGTAGATGGAGAAGTAGTACTTTAACCTGTCACGGCGAGTTTTGTATTGTTATTTAATGCGTGGATAAGACGATTACCGGTCCTGGGCAACCAGCATCAGGAGGATGTAGTCAACCATGAAGAAGAAAGCACATAGAGTTTGAAGAGCCTGGAGGACTTGAGCCGCGTATGCGATACGGCGAGTGTAGGTGCCGACAATGTAAAAGATGAGAGATGCAATTGTAAAGTAAGCTTGGAGCATGTTCTACGCGCAAAAAAAAAAAAAAAAAGCATTAGTTAAACGGCTCCTTTAGCTTCTTTGCGGACCCAGTAGCGACCCAACCAGCTCATTTCAAAGGCGTGTCGGATTCGATCGTTCATCTTGGCAACCCAACTGAGCTCGGCGTCAATGTACTTTGCGCGTTCAAACATTTAAGACAAATGAAAACAGAGGCCATTGTGGCAATACCCGTTCGACGCGTCTACCGTGCGACTGTGTCTTGAACCACTTCAGGATCTTCTTGGTTGACCTGAACATGAGGATGAAGGCCGGGATGAGGAGGAACGGCATGATCATGACCAATGCAACGCCAATGATGTCCATTTCATCTGGCAAGAGTGTCGCATGAGCCTTTCCTGGCCCGTATCTGCGCAAATCGATACCTTCCAACGTCAGCTCGTCGGGATTGGTCGGCGTGGCCGATGGCAAATCTGTCGGGAGACTCTCGCTCATCGTGGCGGGTCCTAAACGTCTTACTAAACTTGGTTCAGCTGAGAAATATATTTTGTTTTCAAGTAAAAAAAAAATAATAAAATTCAGATGAAAGGGCCGAGTCTGCCCGGACAAGGGCACGCTGAATCCACTCAAACACACATCCTCCTGGGGAGCTCACAGAGACAGGAACGGGAAGGCAAGAACAAAC
>Ga0302227_10002877_pt1 | contig 11593 bp, 7 predicted proteins | sample II_Palsa_N1_1_FD_193525 | JGI IMG/M metagenome (GOLD analysis project Ga0302227, IMG submission 193525) | Peat permafrost microbial communities from Stordalen Mire near Abisko, Sweden - II_Palsa_N1_1 | ecosystem: Environmental > Terrestrial > Soil > Palsa > Peat permafrost | place: Sweden...
GTGTTGGGGTGCGCTTTGCTCACCCCAACGTATGCGTTGCCTCCTCGCCGGAAGGACGAAGCAATGGACGGCTGTCGCCTCAATAAAGCCGCCAGCGTCGGCGCAAACAACTCGCCACAACCCTTACCTATCGTCATCCCTGCGAAAGCAGGGACCCAGGAACCTCACGTTCCCTGGAAGGCAAACGGCGCCGATTCCACCCTTCGCCGGAATGACAAGTCCACAGGATTCTCCGTCCTGGAAAGCCACCCCACCCGACCGTAAAAAAGCTAACACCGCCGCTATTTTTTACTGCGCTTTCGTGTGATCCTGCGTCTCGATCGGTACTTCCGTCGTTCATGAAATGTGACCCGCACGTTCATACGGGTTTCTTTCAAACGGGAATGCCGGTCGAGCAATCAGCTATGCCGCACTACGCAAAGAAAGGGATCGTGACGGCAAGCGTGCTTCGGGGGAGCCGCGTGTAGCGATCGTCGGGCAGGGGGGCCTGCCCAGGGGATCGTTGTCGTCATGAAGTCCTGACACATCCGTCAATTTATGGGGAGAACTTCATGCATCGTGCACTGCCTCGCAATCCGCTCGCATTGGCGCTTTCCTGCGCCCTGCTTACTACGGCGTCACTCGGCTCATCGGCCGTACACGCACAGCAGCAAACCACCACCGACACCAGCACCACGAGCACTACCAGCACGACCACGACGCAGACACCGGCCAAACCTGAGGCCAGCAAGGCCAAGACACTGACCGCCGTCGTGGTGACCGGCTCGCTGATTCGGCGTGTCGATATGGAAACCGCCAGTCCGGTGGTGACGCTTGATCGCAACAACATCCTCAATTCCGGCAAGCCGACTCTCGGCGACGTGCTGCAGCAACTCCCCAGCGTTTCCGGCAACGCAACGAACCCATCGAACAACAGCAACGGCGGCGGCGGCGCCAGTCCGACGCTGGAAGGCGGTGACGGTGCATCGCGCGTATCGCTACGTGGCCTTGGTGAAAACCGCACGCTGGTGTTGATCGATGGTCAGCGCATGGCCAATCCCGATCTCAACATGATTCCGCAAAGCATGATCGCGCGGGTGGACGTGCTGGCCGAAGGTGCCTCGACGGTGTATGGCTCGGACGCGATCGGCGGCGTGGTCAATTTCATCCTGCGCAAGGATTACAAAGGCGCCGAGTTCAGCCTCAATGACGGCATTTCCAGCCATGGCGACGGTCAGCGGCACGGCTTCAACTTCACCGTGGGCGAGAGCGGCGAGAACGGCAGCATCGTGGCCGGCCTGGACTACAACAAATACGATCCGGTGCTGACCACCAAGCGCAATTTCTCGACGTCGCCGCTGTACCTGTCCAGCGGCAAGGTCAGCGCGGCGGGTTCCAGCAGCACGCCGAACGGCCGCATCCAGGTGCCGGCCAACGTAGCGAACCAGTACGGCTGCCCCATTGATTCCTCGGGTACTGCGCTGGTCACCAAGGCGCAGGGTACGGGGTCGAGCCTTGCCGACTACCGTTGCCGCACGTCGGACGACACGTTCAACTACAACGCCTACAACTACATCCAGACGAAGCAGGAGCGCGAGGACGTCTTCGCCCTGGGTACTTACAAGTTGTCGGACAACGTGACGTTCTTCGCCGACATGTTCTTCAATCACACCCTGTCCAGCGGGCAGGACGCGCCAGCGCCCACCGGCGTGGGCGACGGCTGGAGCATCCTGGCCAGCAACCCGATCAATCCGTTTGGCGTCACCTTCAGTGCCAACACCATTCCCGGCGACCCGAACAGCGGCTACGCGTTTAATACCCGGCTTACCGGCCTGGGCACGCGTCTGCATACCTTCACGACCGACAACGCCCAGATCAACACCGGCCTGCGCGGCAACTACGGCAACGACAGTTCGTGGACCTGGGACGCATCGGTCGACTATGGCCACACCAACCGCGAGCAGCGCGACTACAACGAGGTCAACGTGGCCGCGTTCCAGAACGCGATCAACAGCGGTGTGAACATCTTCGACCAGGCCGATCCCACCGTGTCCAAGGCGCTGCAGGCCGGCGTGGACACGCCGATCTACACCCTGGACAAGACCACCAAGCAGTTCCAGTTCGACTCCAATGGCGAGCTGTGGGATATGCCCGCCGGCGCGGTGCAGCTGTCGGTAGGCGCCCTGTACCGGCAGGAATCGATGAACTACACGGTGACCAGCGATGCCATCCTCGATCCCACCACGGGCACCTGCGAAGTGCTGCAGGAAGCGTGCGGCTCGCCGGGAAGTGGCAGCTACAACGTCAAGGAGCTCTACGCCGAAACCTTGATTCCGCTGCTCTCCGAGCAACCCTGGGCGCATTCGCTGAATATCGATCTGGGCGTACGCTCGTCCGACTACAGCACCAGCGGAACAACCACCAACGGCAAGATCGCCCTCGAGTGGCGGCCGATCCCCGACCTGCTGGTGCGCGGCACGATTTCACAGGTGTTCCGCGCTCCCGATCTCGATGAACTGTACGACGGACGCACGATTGGTGGTCCAACGCTGAACGATCCTTGCGCCGGCCTCTCCGCGGCCGAGCTCGCGCAGCATGCCAGCGCCTGTCAGTTCGTACCGGTCAACTGGGCCGGCAACCCGAACCCGCAGGTGACGGCTTACTCGTCCGGTGCAACAGCCGTGGGTGCCAGCTTGAAGCCGGAGAAAGGCAAGTCCGTCGATTTCGGACTGGTCTACGATCCGCAGTGGGCGCCGGGCCTGTCGAGCTCGCTCGATTTCTGGCACATCTACCTGACCGACCTGCTGACGCAGATTACCGCGCAGACGGTAGCCAACTCCTGCTACGCCAATGGCGATAGCCCGTACTGCTCGTACATCAACCGCATCGGCACCAACAGCCAGACCCCCGGTCAGATCCTTTACATCGCCACACCGGTGGTCAACCTGGGCAACCTGAGCACCAGCGGCATCGACTACACGCTGACCTATCAGGTCCCGCACTTCAACATGGGCAGCGTTGACCCGGGCAACTTCAAGGTGGGTCTGAACACCACCTACATTGCCACGTACAACAACGACGCCACACCCGGCCAGCCCGGTGCCGAAACGATCAACTACGCCGGCACCTACACGCAGCAGTTCGGCAACATTGCACGCTGGCGCGCCACAGCGACGTTGAACTGGGTCATGGGCAACTGGAGCGCCCAGTGGCAGACCCGCTACATCAACCATCTCACCGACCTCAATGCCGACGCGGTGACCCTCGCCAACGCACCGATGGCCTCGGCCACCTACCACTCGATCCAGGTCGGTTATGCGGTACCGTCCATCCACACCACGTTCGATGTGGGCGTGGACAATCTCGGCAACCGCATACCGCCGCTGATCTACCAGAACGGCTTGAACTACAACGTCGACACGGCCACTTACGACACCCTCGGGCGTTACTACTGGGCCCGCGCCACGGTCAAGTTCTGATCCGTTGACCGAACAGGGGCCGAGACGTAACGTCTCGGCCCTTACCTCTTGAGTACGGCGACCGGATGACCGATCGGCAAAACCAGTCGAATGCGAGCGCCCACGCGCTCACGACGGCCATCTCGGAGGCCTATAACGCCGGGCAGATGCAACGGGTTATCGCTCTGGCCACGCAAGCGGACAAAGCAGGCCAGGACAACGAATTCATCCAGTTGCTGCTCGGCATGGCGCAACAGGCCAGCCACCTTTACAACGCGTCCGCGGCGACCTTTCTGCAGCTGACCGTAGAACACCCGAACGTTTCGGCATACTGGAACAATCTCGCGCTCGCGCAGCAACAGCTCGGCGACGCGGCGGCTTCCGAACTGGCCTTCCAGACGGCTCGCTCGCTGGCACCCGACGACGCTGAAATCCTCTACAACCTTGGGCTGCTGCTGATCACTGAGCGTCGCTGGCCCGAGGCCCGCGAAACGCTTATGGATGCCGTCGAACTCCAACCCGATTTCGTCGAAGCGCGATTGCAGGCTGCCTACGCCTGCTACACGTGTGGTGACAATAGTGGGCAGGAAATGATGTTGACGGGCGCCGCTGAATGGCCAGCGCAATCAGCCGACCAAGCGATGATTCTGGCGAGCATGCTTTCCGTGCAGGGTGATACCGATGCCGCCTTGCGCGCATTGGCGATCGCCACGTTGCCCGACGCGTCCGCCAACGAAGTCTCACGACTGCGCCTTGCGGCGCACCGCGTTGGGTTGTACGAAAGAAGCAACCAGGTGGTACTGGCACGAGACGCGTTGCGACAGGTGCCGCTGGATCTTGTCGACCAGCTGCCCCGCGAAGACGCGCGCACGCGCAGCGAATGCTGGAGCGCACATGCCGCCGTCGCCTTGCGTGATGGCCGCGATGCGGACGCTGCCGAACTGTATCGCCGCGTGCTGGCGATCGCGACCGATGAGGAAAGTACCGCCAGCGCAAACTTCGGCCTGGCCCAGGCCTGCGACCGTCAAGCGCACCACACGGAGGCTTGGCGAGCAGCCAATGATGCGCATGCAGCACAACTGACCATCGCGCGCGAGATCGTTCCTGAGCTGCTCGCCGCCGACAGCAAGCCACTGCAGATGGCCGACCGCGTCGTCAGCCACATCGAATACGCGGGCTGGGCCTCACTGCCTGCGCCGCAAAGCAGGCACAACCCGGTGTTCGTCGTCGGCTTTCCGCGCTCGGGCACTACCCTGCTCGAACAGATGCTCGATGCGCATCCCGATTTCCGCTCCATGGACGAACGCGCCTTCATCCACGAATTGACGGAGCGCATGGCGATGATCGGCCAGCAGTACCCAGCGGATCTGGCGAGCCTGACCCCGACCGATGCCGACCAGCTGCGTGCCGTCTATGCACGATTGGTCGGCAAGGTGCTTCCCGACCTTGGCGGCAAGCGCCTGGTGGACAAGAATCCGCTCAACATGCTGTGCCTGCCGATGATCATGCGACTGTTTCCCGAGGCGCCGATCATCCTATGCCTGCGCCATCCCTGCGACGTACTCCTTAGCTGTTTCCTGCAGCCATTCCGCTCACCGGCTTACATGGTGATGTGCTCGTCGCTGCAGCGACTGGCAGAAGGCTACGTGCAGGCATTCGAGCAGTGGCACCAACAGGTCGAAGTATTCAGGCCGCACCTGCTTGAATGGCGCTACGAGTCCGTCGTCGGCGCGTTCGACGCGAACGTCGCCAGCCTCGGCAAGTTCCTTGAGCTCAAGGACGCCTCGCCGATGGCGCGGTTCGCGGAACATGCGCTAGGCAAGCGCTTCATCAGCACACCGAGCTACGCCCAGGTGACCCAGGGCATCAGCAGCAAGGCGGTCAATCGCTGGCATGCTTACCGCGACATGTTCGAGCCCGTGCTGCCGACACTGCGCCCCATCATGCAGCGACTGGGCTATGCGGACTGAGCCACGCGTATGATGGCGACGCGAAGTTCACCAGCTTTTGCGACAGAGACTGTCTTCTTCCGACGAGACGAATAAGCGCCGATGAGCCCGCCCGAGCCGTCCCCGGAAACATGTCGTGCGATCGCGCGGCAACATGCGCAGCGAGGTGAGCTGGACGCGGCGGAGAAATTTTTTCTGAGCCTGCTCGAGCGTCAGCCGCAGGATGTCGAGGCGCTGATGTTTGTGGCCGATCGACAGTCCGCACGCGGAGAGCATGCAGTAGCCATTCGGCAACTGCACATGGCCGTGGAAGTGCAGCAGAACGAGCCGGCCTTATGGGTGCAACTCGCATCGGCCCAATTGGCGACGGGGGATTTCAGCGCAGCCGCTGTCAACTTTCAGCGCGGGCTTTCGCTGGCCCCACGGATGTTCGTGGCAAGGCTGCAACTGGGCATGGCGCAGGAACAACTGGGGCAGTCGCACGAGGCGCTGAAGGCATACTTCATGGCTATCGAGAGTGCGAGGGCACTGGGACGCTGGCTGGACGACGCCACTACCGCGCCGGCTCTGCGCCATCTGGTGAAGTACGCGGTGAACTACGCCAATGCGGGCCGCCACAATCTGTTCCGCCGTGCACTGGAACCGTTGCGGGAACGCTACGGCAACGATGAACTGACGCGTGTGCAGCGCGCCCTGTCGATCTATTTTTTTGAGCAGCCGGCGAATATTCCCGATCCGCGACAGAAACCGAAGTTTCTGTATTTCCCCGACATTGCCAGTCAGCCGTATTACCCGCGCAAACACTTCCCCTGGCTCGAAGCGTTGGAAGCGGCCAACTCTACGGTGCGCGATGAACTGCGCGCCGTGTTGGCGCAGGAGCAATCGCTGGAGGCGTTTCTTGGCCACACTGCTGCACCGGCCGGCCAAAGCATGCTGCGTTCGTCCAACGGTCAGGAGCCTGCCTGGGACGCCTACTTTTTCTATCGGCATGGCGTGCGCTACGACGAACACTGCGCACGCTGTCCGCAAACCACGGCCCTGCTCGATGCGTTGCCGCTGGTGCGCATTCGCGATCATGCACCGGAGACGCTGTTCTCCGTGCTGAGCCCGGGCACGCACATCCTTCCGCACAGCGGGGTCACCAACACGCGACTGGTGACCCACCTGCCGCTGATCGTTCCACCCGATTGCGCGATTCGCGTGGGTGGCGAGGAGCACGTGTGGCAAGAAGGTCGCTGCGTGACTTTCGACGACACCTACGAGCATGAGGCGTGGAACCGCAGCGAGCAGAGGCGGGTGGTGCTGATCCTGGACAGCTGGCACCCCGATCTCAGCGAAGCAGAGCGTGCTGCCGTCACCGATCTGGTCGAGGCGATCGGCGATTTCAATCAGTCCTGCGACATACCTGCCGCACCGGGCTGAGGCGCGTCGTTGAACATGGTGGTCGGCACCAGAACGTCGACCCCGAAAGCCTGCGCGATTCACATCCCGATTAGCGACTCAAGTGGCCGGTGCATGGCTCCTCCCCTGCAAGCAGGGGAGGGAGCAGACCTAGCTTTGCCCCTTCTTGTGCACCTGGGGAGGGAGCCAAAGCCGAACTGGTTGAGATTACATACGTGCAAAAAGAAAGGGCAGCGCTTTCGCGCCGCCCTTTTTTTCCCGCTGCGTGCCGTCAGTGAGTTACTGCAGGTGCCGCGGCTGCCGGAGGTGTTGCCGGCGTGGGCGCGGCGACTGCCGCGAGGAAGCTTCCACTGAATTTTCCGCCATACGGCAAAACTTCAGCCGCTAGTTTCGGATCCGTCTTGATCATGCCGACGGCGTCGTAAAGGATGTGCGCGGTTTCATTCAACGGCACGTCCTTGGCCTTCTTCGCGTCGCTCTCTTCCTTCAGCTCGGTCTTCAGGCTGCGCTCGTTCGCGTCCAGGCCGTCGTCGAGGCTGCGGTCATCGCTCAGCGAGGCATCGCTACCATCGATGGCTTTGTGCCGTGCGCGGAACGAGGCCTGCATGGCATCCAGCTGCTTGCGTTCGGTTTCGCGTGCGGCAAGGTTGAGCGAGACCGAGGTCTTGTCGCGCATCATCTTGTACTGATTCAGTTCGTCCAGCATCAGATTCCATGCGGGCGACTTCGCCACGCGGGCATCATGCATCTGCTGCAACGGCTGCAGATAAGCACTCATGTCCGCCACTGGCTTGTAACCGGCAGGTGCGATCTGAGTCCACGGCAGCGCGTTGTCGTAGGTCGACTCGCCGAAATCCTTCGCATCGCCATTCTTCGGGAATTCGATATCCGGCGTCACGCCCTTCAGCTGGGTCGAACCACCGTTGATGCGAAAGAACTCCGCGATGGTCATCTTCAGCTCGCCGTACTGCGGCTTTTCGCTGTCGCCATTGCTGAAGTGATCCAGGTCAATCAGGTTCTGCACGGTGCCCTTGCCAAACGTGGGCTCACCGACGATCAGACCGCGATGGTAGTCCTGAATCGCCGCGGAGAAGATCTCCGATGCCGACGCCGTACCGCGGTTGACCAGCACGGCCAACGGACCGCTCCAGGCCATGCCCGGGTCGTCATCGCCATCCACTTCGATCTTGCCCTTGGCATCGCGCACCTGCACCACCGGACCCTTGTCGATGAACAGACCGGTCAGCGAGTTGGCCTCGGCCAGCGAGCCGCCGCCGTTATTGCGCAGATCCACGACCACGCCCTGCACACCGGCCGTCTTGAGCTCGCCGAGCAACTTGGCGACGTCGCGGGTCGCGCTCTTGTAATCCTTGTCGCCTTCGCTGCGCGCACCGAAGTCGGAATAGAACGTGGGCAGTTCGATCACACCGATCTTGCGGGTGACATCGCCGTCCTTGATGTCGACGATCTTCTTCTTGGCTGCCTGCTCTTCGATGCTGACTTTCTTGCGCACCAGGGTGATGATTTCATGCTTGCCGTCCAGGCCGGCATCGGCGGGCAGGATTTCCAGCCGCACGGTGGTGTCTTTCTTGCCGCGGATCCGCTTGACCACATCGTCCAGGCGCCAACCGATCACGTCGACGATCGGGCCGGTTTCGCCTTCGCCGATACCGAGCACTCGGTCACCCACATGCACTTTGCCGGACTGGTTGGCCGGACCGGCCGGGACCAGCTCGCGGATCTGCGTGTAGTCGTCGCGCGCCTGCAACACCGCGCCGATGCCTTCCAGCGACAGCTTCATCTCGATATCGAAATTCTCTGCCGCGCGCGGGCTGAGATAATCGGTATGCGGGTCGGTGGTTTCGGCATAGGCCGTCATGAAGGTCGAGAACGCGTCCTCGCCATCGAGCTGCTTCACGCGATCGATGTAGCCGGCGTAGCGCTTGTCCAACGTCTTGCGAATCTCGTCGTCGCTCTGGCCGGCCAGCTTAAGGCGCAACCAGTCGTTCATCGTGCGCTTGCGCCACAGATCGTCCAGCTCGGCCTGGTCTTTGGGCCAGGTGGCATCCTTGCGGTCGAACGTGTAGTTCTCGTTGGTGGTGAAATCAAAACCCTTCTTCAGCAGCCCGCGCGCATACGTCATGCGTTCGACCGCGCGCTGCACGTACAGGTTGAATATCGAGTACGGCGCCGACAGGTCCTGATTCCAGATCGCGTCGTCGAGCTTGGTCTTGAGCGGCTCGAACTTGTCCATGTCGACCTGGGTGAAAAAGACTTTCTCGCTGTCGATCAGCTTGAAGTAAGCCTTGTAGATCCGCGCCGACATCGCATCGTCAAGCGGCTGCGCATCGTAGTGGAAGCGAGTCAGGAATCGGGCCGACAGCTGGGCGGCCTGTGCTTCGGTGGTGGTGGGCGTGAGCGGCCACACCGAAGCCTTGCGATTCTGGTCGCCGGCGCCAAGGTCAGCCGCCGACTGTGCGTAGACGCAAGTCAGGGAGAGAGTGAGCAGCAAGGCCAGCAGGGAGCGCGATTTCATGAATATTCTCAGGTTGCCTCAGTGACGCCGGCTGCATGGGCCTGCAGGTCGGCATGGTAGGACGAACGTACCAGCGGGCCGGACGCGACGTGGTGGAAACCCATCGCCTCGCCCGCTTCGCGCAGTGCGTCAAATTCTTCGGGAGTCCAGTAGCGGATCACCGGGTGATGGTGAGCCGTAGGCTGCAAATACTGACCGATGGTGATCATTTCGACGTCATGGGCGCGTAAATCACCCATCGTCTCGATCACCTGATCCCAGGTTTCGCCCAGGCCCAGCATGATGCCGGACTTGGTCGGCACGTCCGGATGCTGCGCCTTGAACCGCTTCAGCAGGTCCAGCGACCACTGATAGTCAGCGCCCGGGCGCACTTCGCGATAGAGGTGCGGCACGGTTTCCAGATTGTGGTTGAAGACGTCTGGCGGGAAATCCTTGAGCACTTCGAGCGCGCGTTCCATGCGCCCCTTGCCACGGAAATCCGGCGTGAGGATTTCGATCTTGATGTTCGGGCTGGCGTGCCGCACCGCGCGGATGCACGAAGCGAAATGCTCGGCGCCGCCGTCGCGCAAGTCGTCACGATCGACCGAGGTGATCACCACGTAGCGCAGGCGCATGTCGCGGATCGTTTCGGCCAGACGCGCCGGCTCCAGTGCATCGGGAGGCTGCGGACGGCCATGTGCCACGTCGCAGAACGAGCAGCGGCGGGTGCACACTTCACCGAGGATCATGAAGGTCGCGGTGCCTTTGCTGAAGCACTCGTGGATGTTCGGACACGAAGCTTCTTCGCATACTGTCACCAGCGCGTTCTCACGCAAGCGGGCCTTCAGCTGCTGCACGGCATTGCCTTGCGGCAACCGCACGCGTATCCAGCTTGGCTTGCGCAGAGTCGGTACGGCCGTATCAAAACCTGCCCGATTGAGCGCGATCTTGTCGTTGCCGAGTTGTTTCTCAACAGCCGTCGTACCAGCGACAACGCTGATCGGAATGACTCGGGAAGGGGATGCGTTGGTATCGCTCATGTCAGCAAGCCTAGACCGCTACGCGAGCGGGTAGTTCAGGAAGAACGGGGTTAGCCGGCTCGGCATCGAATCCGAACTGGCGACAGAATTCGTCGATCAGCACATCCTCGACCTCCGCCAACCGCGACGGACCACCCAAGTCTACCATCTGAGTGACCGCCAAACCCTTGTAACCGCAAGGGTTGATGCGGTGAAACGGCTCCAGATCCATGTTCACGTCGAGCGCCAAACCGTGGAAACTGCAGCCGCGGCGCACGCGTAATCCCAGCGCCGCCACCTTGGCGGCTCCGACATAGACGCCGGGTGCGCCCTCCACCCGCGCGGCGTCGATATGCCAGTGCGCCAGCGTATCGATGATCGACTGCTCGATCTTGTTGACCAGCTCGCGCACGCTGACGCCCGCTCGGCGCAGGTCAATCAACGGATAACCGACGATCTGGCCGGGACCGTGATAGGTCACCTGACCGCCCCGATCCACTGGAACCACCGGAATATCGCCCGGTATCAACACGTGCTCCATCTTGCCGGCCTGACCCAGGGTGAACACCGGGTCGTGTTCCAGCAGCCACAGCTCATCGACCGTCTCGGCCACCCGGTTGTCGGTAAACGCGCTCATCGCCCGCCATACCGGCTCGTAGGGCTGGCGGCCAAGGCGACGTATCTTCAGCGGCAACGACATGAAAAACCTGGAAGGAGGGGCGAAAGCGCACCGATGCACGCTTTATTGTGCCGCCAGGCCGATCGCGCAAGATGCATTTCGGCATAGACGGCAATTAAAGCCGGGAATTTAAAGCGTGTAGCGGATATCCGGGCTCTCACGCAGCGCGCTGTGCGCCGCTTCGTACTGCTCGCGGTTTTCGCAGCGGAAGCTCACCGTAACCGACACGAAATTGCCCGCACCTGAATGCCGGTGCCGCACGCTTTCGTGCAGCACGTGCAGGCCAGCGCGTTCCAGCAGTTGTGGCACATGGGTCGGCAGGTTCGCGCTCGCGTTACCAACGGCGGTGATCTCAAACTCGCCGGGAAACTGGAAACCCTGGCCGTCCTGCTTCGCTTTGCTGAAGTCGATCGGTTGCATTATTTCGCACCTGTATACGGCCGGGTCATGGCTTACGCCACTGCCCGGCCGGTTGCCTTACTTTTGCGCCGGGGCCTGTTCGGTATTGCCCTTGCTGCCATGGAACCACAACATGATGCTATCCCACAGGCGCGAGAAAAAGCCTCCTTGCGGAGCGTCATTCAGCGAGATCA
>Ga0302227_10002883_pt1 | contig 11570 bp, 14 predicted proteins | sample II_Palsa_N1_1_FD_193525 | JGI IMG/M metagenome (GOLD analysis project Ga0302227, IMG submission 193525) | Peat permafrost microbial communities from Stordalen Mire near Abisko, Sweden - II_Palsa_N1_1 | ecosystem: Environmental > Terrestrial > Soil > Palsa > Peat permafrost | place: Sweden...
CACGAAGACCACACCGGCGCCAAAACCAATCAGGGTAGATCCGCAAGCGACACTGAGGGTGGCTTTCGCTGTAGCACCCACGATCTTTGAGAGCAACCTTGATTAGTCGTCCGTGCTTGGGATCCAGAGGAAATTCGAAATAGGGGAAACTCACAGCACCAATCAAAAGCATGATTTGTTTCGCCAATTAATACATAGAGACGATGGCAGATGTCACTCAAGCCACTTGTTGATGGCGAAAGAGACCGCTGAAGTAAATGATCAACCTTCAGGAATCCATCCGACGTTGTCCATGTCACCAAGAGCGGTTCCAATTTGGGCGAGAATGCCAACGACTAGAACCAGACCACAAGCTACTGCCGGACCATAGGAGAATCCCATGAACTGAATTCACGTAGTTCAACCAAACTTCACTTAGCAGGCTAGTACAAGCAACTTATAAAATGGCCATAATAGTTGATACCGACACAGACTCGGCCGAATCATCTCCTTGTTGAGAAGAGAGAGCTTCATTTGGCTGTTTGAGCTCGAGACTTCTTGCTCTTGACCCGATAGCTGCTCAATAGTGTCCACCTGGACTTTCTCAGGCGTGTTCTTAGTGTCTGCATCTTTAGGAACCGTCAGACAAGGACAGAAGTATGAGAATCTACCAGTCGTGGTAGAACTCTCTGAATAGAAGATCTTTTCAACACCGCCTTAAGCTTACCATTGATAAGCTTTTCTGGCAAATGCATTTCAATGTGGGGCCATCTTTTCATGTACGTGTCTATGTGCAAGCCAATCTCGATTCGTTTTTATCCGCTGGTCGGTGAATGACCTGGATAAAGCTATGAGACAGGATGGACACGGACAACATCGAATTGTTCAGCCTGATTGAGGGGTCCTATCTATTTGCCAGAATCAAAATAAGAGGATAGTACAGCAAATGATGTTGCACATGTGCAATGCGGACTATGCCGCGGATGAAGGCGATCTGTTCGGTGAGTCGGATCACTCGATCTCAAATAGCTAACACAACTATATGAATTGGTTATGGATGCCTTCTAGCGAGTGAATTCAGATTGGATAATTTCGACCGAGAATGCCAGACACGGGAACCGAGAGACAAGGGCGAAATATACGTTAGCCCCGACACCATGGGACTGGATGTCGGTTATGTATTCCATGCTGCATCTGACAGAATCCATATTGGTCGAAGTCGCCTCACTCGAGGCGGAGTGTAACGGCCACTTCACATCAGATCCTCCTAGGCCCCTCTGTTGTGGAGATCGTGGAGAGATCCACTGTCCACATTCGCAAGCCGAGTCAAAAAAGGTGGTTCAGTTGAAGGTGATAGACGGCGAATCACGGAAGATTCTTAACAGACTTGTCTTTCTGGGCTTCCCTCTTCGCCATGGTTCCGAAGCATTGGTTACTTCAAATTTTGGAATTATTTGTAAATTGTGAAAGAGCGGAAAGAGGTTTGAAACGATTTATCAAAAGAGGCTCCACTTCTGGTGCTTGAGTCAGCCACATTAGTCATGCAAGGCTGAAAACGCTATCTCAGCCTCACTCTACCACCCTGGTTCTTTCTACGATTCCCTTGGCGATTGATATCCACATAAACAGCACTCGTTGCACTTACCTACACCCTCCTCTTCTACCGCATCAGATATGGAGCCATCATCTGTCTTCACGCTTTTCACGAATCTGCCCTCGGAGCTCCGGATTAAGATCTGGAAGCACTCATCGCCACCTCCTCGCGTTGTGCCTGTGCGATTCCAACGCAACTCTGGTCAATATACCTCGAACTCAGCGCCACCCACTATGCTTCACGTTTCTTCCGAATCGCGATCGATCTTTCTATCCAATTACACAAAGCTCATGCTCTCACCAAAGTACAACTCGATCGTCTTCGTCAATTTCGATATCGATACAATCTTCTTTGACAGCCTCGATTGTAGTCCTGACGGCGATCTTTCTCTAGACCTTGCGAGAAGTCCCCACAGGGACCGGATTCTGTCATGTGCGATTGACTCTCAGGTGTGGGAGGTACTGCGAGTTTTCAAATACGACCCTCTGAGCGAAGTGACCATGATGCCGAATTTGAGAACAATCGCTCTAGTTATGCAGAGAGATCACGACAACGGAGAATCTCAACAGTTCAGAGTTGATACATACGGGAGGGAGAATGTCCTCGTTAGGATGGAGCCGAACACAGCGGATTCGGAGATAATGCATGTTCAAGGTTGGGTGAACCACCTGAGAGCTGATTTGACCCATGCGATGGAGCTGCATTTGATATGTAACGTCCCTAGCGTACAGACGTGGCTATGGTAATAGAATGGAGTGGCATGTTTACGTCGTTGTGCATAGCAGTCATGTCTCGGATTTCATTCTTGGCTATGATTAATTGAGCGATGTACACTGCACGGACTAATTTTTGATTATTAGTTTGTGACAAAGCAGTTGTCATGCGTCAAATGTATGCTGTCCAGCAAGTGCACCCGTTAATTTAACGAGATTCTTATGGCCAAGATCCATCCAGCAATCAGATGGTGTTCAGCCGTACAAATGGTCCGACCTGGGGTATCACCTTGACAAACAGGGCAGGCCATAACTTCAATATGTTCACTCAATGGTTCCCGGCTCTTGTTCACATTAGTGTTGTTTAGAATGTGTGCTAATCTGAGTTCTCCCTTCTCCTATCTTCATCTCTAACTAGACGCGGTCTCCAACTCACTTCGCCGTTTCAGAATCATAGAGACTGTATCTGCTATCAACGGCTACGTCTTGCTCTTCATTTCGATCGACGTGTAGTTGGATGAATGAAGTATTGCGCAACCGACAAATTGTTGTGAGGGAAATAAAGTCGGCTTAGTGGCAGGGGCAATTCTGACTAGCGATTTGGCATGGATATCTTTGAATTGGAGCAGATGGTACCAGGAGGACAGACAAGACACAAAAGCTTATCTTCGCGCAACCTTGAGGATGGCTTGTTCTTGAATTAAAGGCTAAAACTGGTGGTAGAAGTATTTTACGAGATTCGCCAAGACACAAAAGCAGCAGCTGAGGTATGATGTCTTCGTTGACTTCTTGGATTATACCGAGTACATGGTCAGCCTGATCCTGCCCCTTCGCATAAACCAAAATTTTCGCCGCCTGTCATGTCAGACTTTCGAATTGTCGTCTGAAGACGCAGGCTAAAAACACATGCAGGATATGGAACTCGAGTGAAATTCCTACCGGGCTTGTTAGACAGTATTCTTTGATTGCAAATCAACTCAATCCGGAGCAGCAGCTGAAAAGCGAAGACATCAGAGGGATGTTGCACGCGGGATGCTGCATGCCGCATACGGTATACCGTGTCAGCGAAGCGGAAGAAGATGTAGGCAAGAAATGCTGAGTTCGGACTAGGTCTGACGGCCCGCAGCGGCTTTTTATGTTTTCTCGCACGGCCCAGAGGATATTCGTCCATATTGTCAGAGACGGATGTAAATGATCGTAAGCAGAATTTCCGTCAACCAATGGCATCCCCTTGTCCTGCAGTTTAAATATTACTCCTTGAGGCTTGAATCCTTTCGAATCTCGGCTACCACGGACTTTATCTTCGAGCGAGATACGATGCGCCTTAAATCCGCAGTGTCAGCTTACTTCTCAATTTTGTACCGCTATGTTTCCCAGGTTTTCCGAGTCATTACAGTCAGACGTGAGCCGTGCCTGGATGTCTTTGCCTTCTTTTACTTAGTGGCACTCGATTGGTAGGCGCGAGTCTCACCCAACTGTGTAAGTTTGACCTGCATGTTCTGGAAGCTTTTAAAAAGCATGCATTCCCTCTAGGAAGACAAATCATCTCCTTCGCTATTATTCTCCGTCGTACTCGACCCAATAATCCTGAATTTAAAATGAAGCTCTTTTTAATCATCTGTGTTCTGCTGGGACTCAATTTTTCGTCCTCGAATGCTTTTGTCCGCCCCAGGTCAGGGTCGACCTCCAAGTCCAGGACAATTCCACCTACAGCAGTCACAGGAGATGTCACAGCAAATTTTGAATCCGAGTGCAGCCTGGATGGACCTCAATTATCTGCTGTCAACGGTACTTCTTGGGATTGGTGGTACTTTGATGCCGTCTCATCGGATGGGAAGTCGAATGTAGTTATCATTTTCTACACGGCATCTAGTTCAGGTTTTGCCTTTCTTCCGCCGTCGCCAGACATCACACTGTTCCAACTTCACTCTCTTTTACCCAATGGAACCGTGTTCGATGTATTTATCCCAGCTGAAGAAGCAGTCATTACAACGATTGGAGAGGGGTCATCTGGAGACTTCAAAGGAACTAATGCCTCGTGGACTGGCTCTTCCGACTTGAAGCATTACAAGATTAAGGTCGATTCGCCCGCTAACGGTGTTGTTGGCACATTCAACCTGAGGTCTCTGGCTCCGGGACATTATCCATGTGGCCCAATCCGCTCGGGAGAGAATATGATGGTTGCACCCGAAATCGGCTGGGCGAACGCTGTCCCCGACGGTGATGCAGATGTTGATTTCACGATAGCGGGTGTGAAAGTTGCATTCAAAGGCGTGGGATATCATGACAAAGTAAACCATTTTATCTGACTATGTGACCTGCATTGCTAACTTGAACCTTAGAATTGGGGCGACCAGGTCTTCACTAACAACGTTGCGAGTTGGTACTGGGGTCATGGTCGCCTCGGACACTACTCAATCGTCTGGTTCGACACCCTTGAAACCGATGGCATGGAATACGTCAGTTCCTTCGTCTCGAAACATGATAAGATCATTGTGTCTAGCTGTGATGCGGGGTCAATCAGGGTTCGACCAAGTGGGAACAGCCCATATCCACCGAAGATCAGTACCCCCAATCCGACCGGATTCACAATTGAGATCAATTTGGGGGAAGAAGGCGTGATGAATGTGGAGGTGACTGCTGAAGCAATCTCTTTGGCCGCTGGTGGTCTCTATACTGAGTGGGTTGGCACTATGACCGGGAGTGTGAATGGTGGGAAGCAGATGGAGGGGGTGGCATCGTTTGAGATGTTCAAGTTGACAAATTAAACTCGTAATCAGACTGGTTAATGGTCATCAAAATGCTTTAATTAATTAATGTTCTTCTTACTATCTAGAATCTTTTCCCCCTGCGAAAATGGAGTAGACTCGGGGTGATTCCTCTCTTTCTGTGATCTAGACATTCGCGAGACCATTTTGGGCGCTCTACGTAGAAAGGCACCTCCTCCGCTTGGTCAAATTTACGTCGAGTTGTATGTTAAGAACTATGTTTCATATAATTTTGTAAAACGGCAATGAATTCTAATCCCATAGAAATTTGAGCCCCGAAATTGGAAAGCTCTGCAGCTCGGCTTTGCAATCACATGGACTTCCTCATATTTCCACAGGTACCTTCTCCAGAAAAGCATCGATCAATTTCCATCAGTTTCAATAAACGGCAGTGTCTGGTTGCGTATTGATTTTGTTGGTTCCAGTCAGGATACAAGCACGTGTACTGCCAGAAGACAGATTGGATGAAGAGGCTGATCAAGCTGCAGACAAGTGGTAGAGCTACACGACGGCGATACCGAGTAGAACTGAAAACTACAAGTGGCGAGACTCGAAGGGGCGGCGTTCTAGTTCTCCGAGTAAGTTTACGGATGTGGTTTCAAATGGAAAACCTCAACTCTGGACAACCTACTCTTCGGCTGTGCACGTCAAAAGGCCTCGTCAAATAATGAATCCTTTCCCTGTTCCTTATTCTTGATAAAAACCAGGAGAAAATATAGAGAACAAGTCTGATATTATAAAAATAACCTCTCATTCAGAAGAAAATTCCACGAACTCGACAAGAGTGCCAGTATTTATTTCTAGCAGTATTCTAGTGCAAGTCTCGACATCCTTATCCACACAATATTCACTATCACCCTCACTCAACCATCGCCTGTATCTCCCAGACCACATTTTCTTCAATCACCGATGAAGCTTGCGACCTTTCAATATCATTCAATATGCCCGTTGTTGATTAAGGATCAGGGTTCGCAATTTCAGTGTACGAATTTTTTCGTCCCAATTGTCGGGGTGGTTCTGGTTCTGGATTCAAAAAGTATTCTAGAATGTCAAGTCCAATTTGATATGTCATGATCTCTAGACATCTGCCATCTTCTGTCGCACCCGGAGGAAGGTAGGCTGGATTGAGTCGCGGTGGAGCTTGCCAGGCAAGGTGCGCCATGCCGTGATGGCCATAAAACACACACTTGTCATGTTGAGCTTCCATATACATGCTGCAACAATAACATGCCGGCTTGCTGCACCCAATATAGCGATCGTTGTATGCGAATTTGAAGTTCGTAGTCCGGACTTTGTTGAGTAATATAAGCTCAGCATGAACCTTTAGTTTCCACACTCTAGCTCTGCCTACCTCAAGAATTTTGTCTGAAAGCCCGAACTTCTTGTCCAGCTTTTTCAATCCAGCTTGGCAGACATGTTTCTGGTCGGGATCAGCCAGTTCCTCTATCAAATTTCCTGCGATTCTTGCAAAGTTCATTTCAAGTACCTGCAACGGGAGCGCTATGGCTCGCGGTGAGTGCTCCCGCTGAATCCGAAAGCGCTCCCGAAAAAGTGGAAGTCGGTCTCTAGCTTCAATGAGAAACACAATAGCTTTCATGGTATGGTGTAAACGGCCAATGAGGTGGCGGATGTTTTCGAAATTACTTCCATATGACCCTCCTTGTTTCGCTTCTCGTCTGACAATTTCATAGTGTCCTGAACGCTTCCAGTCATAAGCCATTTCACAGATTTCTTTTGGTGTGTCAACCGAGTCCAGAACCTCCTGAACCCACTTAGAGAGCGATTTTTCATCTGTACAATTGTCAGCCTGAGATTAAAAGTGTATGATTGCCAGAGCCGTACTTACCTGCCTCGTCCAAGCCCAGGTCCCCGGCGTTGTCGCGTAAGACAATCACATCCTCTTCCAATGCGATCCAATACTTTTTGATTTTCTTCTTGCTGTATTCGATAGATTTTGCAAACAACAGAGACTTGGTGGAGGAACGACTGATGTCGCTCGGCTTCATGTCATAAAGAATCTCTAGTGTTTCCTGTAAAAAGTCTCTCATACGGTCAACCGGAGCTGGACCGCCATTTCGGCCTGGCTCTGGGCTTTTGTTGGAAGCGAACCAGAACGTTATGAGGTCTGACGAACTTTCTTCGAGAACAATTGCAGTAACGCGATCACCGCCGCTCTCGTAGTTGCATAGATATGCAAGGTGTCTGATGAACTCTCTTCTGAGTGTCTCACAATTTAGAATTGTGGGATCGTCCATGGGTCCCGGGCTGGGGAGGATTGCAGTCGTATGTACTCCTGCATGAAATTGCAAAACAACAAGCACAAGTAATAGCTCGCAGAAGCTCCGGCTTTTACTGTCTTCTGGGAGCTTTGAAAGATAAGCTGAATCTGTGTTGTTGTTGATTCGATGTAGCATTGCGTAGTATAATAAGTCGTATCTTAATGCTCCCGTGCCTGCTCTGATAGACCTTACCTTGCTGGAGGATGTGAGAACTGCAACTTAACGTAAGATTTGAACAAAAGAACTAATTAGGGACTTGTTGAATTGAAATAAAGTCAACGGAAAAAGGTGTCTGCTGAATAAGATTTGATATCTCTCTTCAGCGAATATACTTATATCAAATTCCTAGATACCCAATGTCGCTCTACTGAAAGAGTTGGAACGTCTACTTCATTGTTGAGATTATCAGTGAAACAAATGTCTTTCTGCGCTCGCTGCATATAATAGCATTCTCAAGGGAACAAGAGCCAGCATCGACCGAGCTCTAACACAAAACTCTACTTGGAGACAGCGACTTTAGTCATTGGTCCCCAATAAAGGTTGACTACAGTAGTGTTCAACCTGAGATGGTGTTAGGTGTTATCAAACACGAAACTTCTGTCTTTTTCGAGACTTTGAACCCCAAGTCTATTTTAAGAACGGTGGGCCAGTTTCCCAAGGTCTGACTTCACGTCCGAGTGAAATCACTTCTTTCACATTTGATCGATCGTGTGAGACTTCTCAATTGTTAAGGTCCCATCATAATAGAGCAAATTCGATAAAGTGGGGCTGCAAGCCGACAATTCGCAGCCTCAGCTCTTGCGGGTAACCCATCAGGGAAATGCACCTTGCAGCTTGGCCTGGACACCTCTTCCATAAGAAAGGCAGCAATTTTCGATCCGACGGTATTCCCGATGCCTCAAGGTAAGAAATTCCAAATGAAAAAAGGGGCAGAACAAAGGGGGACCAAATCTGCAACTCGTTGCCCGTCCTTTCATATTTCTTAACCTCGAACATCGAGCTTTGCGACATGCAGGATTTGAAACACAGACGATGAGTTGTCACTTAGCACAGACTTGATGGCGACGATTGTTCCAGTGCTTTTGGAACTGTTATGCAATGTACAACAGGATGGAGGAAGTAGCGCGTGAAATGATCATGACTGTTGGAGAGAGTGACTCGAACCGCTAATGATTAGCGACAGAAGAAAACAAGGCTTCATCCGAGGGAGACTCCATTTCCTCCTCTGACCGCCAATAGCTTCACCGCTTCCAAGCACAGAGCCAATCCAAGGCAAAAGGTGGAGCCCAAAGGCTCGAACAAATATGAAATGGCTTTGCGTAAAACAAGATTCTGCCATTGAGATCATGCAGTGAGGTGCCAAGTTTAAAAAAAATAAAAAACAGCCCAAAAAAATTTCAATTAAAGTTTTGGTCACTACGAGGGTCGAACTCGCGACCTTGGCGTAATCATTGAATATTAGCACCACGCTCTAACCAACTGAGCTAACTGCACTCTTGTTAGAAATGATCAAATCTGTAGTTGTGTAGATGAACTTACGCGACCGTTGTTTGATTGGACCTTGGATGCCGAATTCCTTATTTGGCTACATTAAACCCTAAAAAGTTTGTGCCCAAAACGGAGCAAATTCGGCATTGCACGTGATTGAACATTCCACCCCACCCTCTTTTCCCTCGTTTTGGCCTGGGAAAGGGCAAGGAGAACATCTTCTATCGAGAGATATTGCGTACAATACCCTGAATTTGTTGGTGATTCCGTGGAAGGCTACAAGACGATTTGTTTTTTTGTGTCATTTGGGAAGCAGCCAAGCTGAATGTTGGGGCAGCTCCACAAAGGATTTACTGCCAACAGTTTAAACCCCAGCTACTCAAACAACCATAATCTAATCCATGGTATCTCCCGAACGCCAATAATGCAAAAAAGAATGCGAGCCAATGCTGTGGTGTTACAATTATCGATTTCTGCCGTCTGTGCAGTCCACTTGCACAATCTTGTGCTTGTGGTCCGAATTTCCGCCTTCAATGACAACAGCAGTAAGTTGCCCTCCCTTCAAACACCCTGTATCAATCCCGAAGCTATAGTCTTCGACCACAAGGCCACGCTTAGAATCGTGGCCATAGATCACTGTGCTTCGTTCGTGCTTTTTGAGGCTTTTCTGGGATTTATTCCAAACCTGACAATCCATCAGCATTTTCCAGATGGTCCCGACCCAGAAAACTTACCTTCATCCAGCCTGTACCTTCTCTGTCCTCACTCGGTACACCATTTTTGATGGTTCTCATGTTCATCACCATGAAGGGGTCTTGTTTCTCCAGAGCAACATTTGGTGCCACGCCAGCATGGACAACGATCACTTCACCCAGAGACCCTAGTTTACCCACCCTCAGAATTACCGGGCATTTCTTCAACCACTTGATCCTCCGCTCTCCCAGAGCCCTGACCAAGGCTCGATCCTTGTAATCTCCATGACTGTTGCTCACCTCCTCTAGAGCGTCTTGTGATTTATATTTCTCCTCGCTGGGTCCTGGAGCATCCATGGAAATATGATCGGCAACCATATCATCGTATGTAAGAATGATACGGTCCTCATGATTCCCTCTTATGCCCGTTGCACCGAGCTTCATCGCCAAATCCACAACTCCAGGGGAATCCGGGCCTTTCGAAATCATGTCCCCTGCCAATATTAAATGATCGTGCTTCTTGTCAAATTTCACTTTGTCCAGCAGATCTACCAGCGCATCTTTCATTCCATGCACATCGCCAACAATCACTAACCTCCCAGAGTGTCTGTGCTTTCCGGTTTCAGGGAGGAAGTTCGCAGGCAGGTCCATGAGCTGAATCATGTCTGTAAAAGCAGGTCGAGCATTGACGCCATACATATCCTCTCCCTTTTCTTCTGACTCTGGATTATTTATGTCGTCCGCTTGCATCGTGTCGGATCCACCGAATAGCATGTAGGCTGCCCAAGACAACACCAGAAACAATACCAGATACACGACTTTTCTTTGCCCTCGGTTCTTATCTGAGCTCGACCATCCCCGGTCTCGATATTGTGGTAACGAGGGCATTCAGAGAATGTTCGAGGGCACGCCGCGTAAGCTCTCAAGGAGCTGTTGGAGATTCCACGGGATCGTTCAAGGTCGTCGCTGCGTCGTTTGGAACAAGACTTGGCGTTCGATTGTTTCTGGAATTGAATTCCGTCTTTGATCTCGCCCCTCTGTACCTAGGTCTGGCCTCTTATGTATTACCAGTCCTGAAGAGTGTTAGGCTTACAAAGTTTGTGCATAAAAGCCGTTGCCAATGCTTCGGCCGCCTATGACGCATTCTGTTTTGCCTGGTCCGTCCGGCAGGCTTAACCCTACTGTAGCGCCAACCTTAATTTTACTTGAACCCCTGGAATTCCAGCCTCCCCCTTTCCCTTCACCAGCCACATTATATTTTACAAGAGAAGAATATCACCATGATTTCAATCCTCTGTTATTTATCGACGTGCCTTGAGATATGGCTGTAGCGTTGAAAGTGCCCCGGAATTTTGCCGGGAAACCTTGCGCTGCCTGGGAAGAGCCTCAGCCAATTTCATGCTCAAGATCAAGTGATAATGGACAGCTCAGTAAGGCCGTATCCGTATGCAGTAGCTTACGAAATACTGGTTTGACTATTGAAGGCCGGATCATCATTCAATTTACACCTACAGTATCTGCTTGGTCAAGTCGGTATTCCTTGGTCGAATGCGATTTTCTTCTGTACCCTCTCCCTCGCGGCCTAATCGTAATCTCCAGTTGTATCGATCTCCTAAGCAACTGAATCAAATGACTGCAATTTCAACTGACAAGATGATCTATTTATCAATTGTGCCCATTACTGCAATCCTCGTTTGCATCAACCATTGGATTTACAACCCGATATATTTGTTGATGCCCCTTCTCCTATGAGCGGATCACGTGGGTGCTGATCAAGTACCACGTGAGGGAAGCGAGCTTACACCACTCCACCTGCATCATCTTCCTTAGCAATACTACTCCCAGAACCCAGTTAAGGCCAGCAATGCACTTTCGACTCTAAGCTTTCGGATTACAGACACACTTCACACTCGCAAACCTATGTACGGCGGAAAAGGCTGGCCAATGCCATTGTCTAGCAAGGGTAGACGGCTTCGGTAACTCGTGCCTGAATGACACCGAAAACGCCGTATGTGCAAGGAACCTCCGGCCAAAACTTCTATGTGCCGAAGACACTT
>Ga0302227_10002890_pt1 | contig 11559 bp, 10 predicted proteins | sample II_Palsa_N1_1_FD_193525 | JGI IMG/M metagenome (GOLD analysis project Ga0302227, IMG submission 193525) | Peat permafrost microbial communities from Stordalen Mire near Abisko, Sweden - II_Palsa_N1_1 | ecosystem: Environmental > Terrestrial > Soil > Palsa > Peat permafrost | place: Sweden...
CGAAGAATACCCCAATGCAAAGAAAACAACTTACTCCTTCTGAGTTCTGTTCGAGCACAACGGAATCGGGAAACCTTTTAGACATCGCATGTGCACTATAAATCCTGTTTAGCCTTGAAAAACAGAAAATTGTGGAAATTTACTTTGTCAAAGGTGTCACAGGATCCAAAGTGTTTCCAATCCACAGAATTGGGTGTGAAGTCACACCTTTAATCTCATCTGACATCACATTAGTTTTGGTTTAGTGCTTCTGCAGGTGAGTGTCTTGCCTGCTGTAATACCCCAAGCTGGCCTTACTCTCCAATGTACACAAGGCAGAGTGACTGTACTCCAGAACTCTCCCATCCACCTGCTTTGCTGATACAGTGCTTTTCCAATGCCTTTGAAATCCTCTTTCGTAGTATTGGTAACATCCCTACCATCTGAACAGAGAATGGCTTTGGTCACCTCCCAGCCACCTGAATAGGGCTGGCACGAGTCGTGGTCACTGTTAAATTCGGAAAATAGACAAGTTGGCTTGTGGGCTCTTTGCTTATATGCCGCAAATGCTGAACCATTGCCGTACACGACATCTGCTAGAAGATCGGCCATCTCTGGAAAGAAGTCAAGAGGTCGGTATATTAACTTTCGAATCATCATCATAACATCGCTGTAAGTAATGATCTCAGGACCTCGAGTCCCATTTCCCGCAACAGCAATTGGATCTTGGTGGAGAGACGAGATAAGTGATTCCAGTGAACCCCGGATTTCGGATGATGTTGAATTGTCGATGTTGAGAGCACACTTCTCTTTTCCTACTATGCTGCAGTATTGAAAGAACTTTGACATGATCTTATCTGTGTCGTTCAGACCACGCATCCAGGCTGTATTATAATAATCGCTTGAGTCTCCCACACCATCCAAGACCATTCGTCCAACGCGATGTGGGTACATGGCCGCGAAGGTCTGACCCAGAATAGTGCCGTAAGAAAACCCCCAGTATTGAAGTTTCTCATCTCCTTTCCTCCACTTCGTTCGTTCAATGACAGCGTCTCGAGAGTAAGGATCGCCAATCTCCTTGCCATCAGTGGTCGATCTTCCACCCTCGCTAGCAAGCCAAAATTCTGCTTGCTTACCCCTCCACTCGCCATGCCTCTCAATGATTTCAACCATATCCCTGGCAACAGGGACAGTGTTCATATGCTTCGATATCTCGTTATCTTGGGCACATGTTTCCATCAATGCCTTAGCTCTCGCCCAAGCTAAAGTGAGCGAGACGTCAGAAGTGTGGTCAATGCCGTCAGCTTCTTCTTGATGTCTCCAGACATCATACGACAATGAATCTGAGAAACATGGTAAATGAGGAGTGGTGTTGTTTACTCCTCGGGGATCAAATGAGATTAGGTCGAAATATTTGCTACTTGAAAGTATCTCAGGGGATGAAAGCGGGTTGACAATTTTAGTGAGGTTGGCCCCATCTGAAAATATGAGGTCAACGCCGGATCCACCCGGTCCTCCTTCAAGATGTTAGATCAAAAGGTCAAGAGAAGTCTAGAACGAAGAAGAAACTGACCCGGATTGAGCAAAATGGCCCCTCCATATCTAGGGTCCGTCACAGAGACTGCAGCTGGAATCTTTATAATAGCGATCGTGACTTGAGAACCACCCGGACTCATCGAGTTCCAGTCCATAGGTACTTTCAGACGTGCACATTGCCATACCCCAAAACATGTAGTATATAACAGCTGGTCTGACGGATTGATCTGTCGACGTTATTTTTGGTGTGAAAAGTGAAGAATCAGCAACTCACCTGACCCCAGTTGAATTTTTCAGATTTGAGAGATGAGCAACCCAAAGGTGAGCATTTATCTTTTTGACCTCGACCCATATACCAGAGCAACGCGGTGCTCGTAAGGGTGAAGACCAAAGCCCATCTGGCAAGCTTCGTGGTCCGGCAGGGTTGTGAGCAAACGGCTGGAGAACACTCAGGCTTAAACATCGTCAAGCCTCTTCAACAAAGGATTTTTTGTTGAAAAAGGAGGGTAAGACCAAATTGAAATCTTACCCCCGTCTTATTGGAAACATGAGGTTCTTCCCAGGCAGATAGAGCACGCGGCGTGACGGCTTTGTTCAATGCCTGTAGATCCTTCCTGTAGCGAGCTTAATTAGGCAGGTCGTTGCGCCTTAGGGAAGGACTGGCGGGGTAAGGCGAGCCCCACATCACATTCACCGGATCACCCAGGCACTTTCCATATTTTATGATAATGACGACCATTGCCCTATTGTTCACATTCTTACAATGTCCCTACTTGCCTTCCTGGTGTCATCTACGCTCTATCTTCTTTCTTTACTAGCCTGGAGCCGGTAGGTATATCTCTTATTGAGTAACCCTATATTTCACACGGATTTCATGGATCTTTAGGAAGCCCAGAGCTTTACAGACCATCTAAACAACTGTTACTTTAGGATGATCCTAGAGGAGGGCAATTGTGGCACGAAAAAAAAAGTTTGTCTGCGGAGAGTGCTGGGAATTTCGGTGAATGAGATTTGAGAAGATAGAGAGGAGGCAAAGGCAAATGTAAAACGAGAGAGGTTGACAGGAGGACTTGATGGTTAAATTTGAAGCAATTAGAGCAATTATCTATCTCGATTGTATTTTCGTAACGCCTTATATATAACCTAACCCAAATAATCCGTCCACGGTGGCTTGATTGTACCTTTTGAGTCATAGCGAAGGCGATAATACAACAAAGCCTGGATGAAGTTCCAGCACACAAAGACAACAAGATAGCCATGACTGTTAGCCAAACTATTAAATCTCCCCAGCAATGGGATCCACACAGCCAGGAGCGCAAGGAGGCCCTTAGTCAGCCAGAATAGGCCGATGAGCAACAACAAGTTTATGCTCCCCCGAGCAAATGTGAAAAATACAGAAGCCTCAAGCATATCGTGTTTCCACAGCAGACCGATGAGCATCTCATCAAGATACCAGAATAAGCAGAACTCGCCAATACCAACAAGAATGATAAGAGGAATCCGAACAACGTCGACTGGACGCGAAAAGTTCCAAGAAATCTCGCCATGGAATGGGTTAACACATTGGTCAACAATCCCCGCAAGGCAACTCAAAAGAACCAATAGTACCAAGGTAATCAATGCAGCCAGCATGAGCGCTAACAACGTCGTCGTCAAACCTTGAACGACTAGAGGTACATACGCGTACCAGAATGAAATAAGCTCCGGGGTTGATTCCCCAACAATGATTCTGTCCAAGATCCAGCCGCAACAAACCAAATGCGCCGCCAAAGCAGCCCACAGAAGAACTTGGCTCAATGCCTTGAAATTCAAGTAAGAGCGACAGTTTGGAGGGCGGTCTCTCCAGTCCTTGGGCGCCAGAAATCCGACCCCTGCAATCACCACATAAGACGACAGATAAACTATGGCCCAGGCCTTTGTCCAAAACACACCCTTAAAACCAATGATTTTGGCTGCTTGCAACACAGCTGCGACCAAAAGAATCACAAATCCCCATGGATGCTTCTCCGCAGGGATATCCTCGAGCTCCTCGACATCTTCCCCAAGACGATGGCGAGCACGTTGCCAATTTACCAGAAGAGCAGCTTGACGTGGTGGCTTTCCTCGAAGGACATGGATAACAAGGGATGTGATTATTCCGAGGGCGTCAGCCAAGCATACGAACGGGGAGCTGCGGGATGCGAAAAGGAGGCTGGATTGGGAGAAAGGTGCATCGAGACTGGAGGGCTGCGTCATGGCATTTAGGGCTAAGGGAGCGAGACCTAGGCATGCGCTTTGCCATGATACGGGACTGGGAGATGATGAGGCTGAGGAGGAGGTTGAATCTGAGTACATGTGAGTTAGCCTCAGCGCGGTCACAGCTTGTTGGGTGTAACGCACCAGGATCTGCACCAAGGACCGAGGGCAACAGTGAGACAGCGAGAGAGACGAAATGGGTGCATGTAAAAGGCATCTTGGTCGATTCACCCTTAAAGTATCCTAGCCTTGCTAGTGAGTAGAGAAGGCTTATCGAAGGAGGTCCAGGCAATGGGTGAGGCTGAGCTAGCCACGGCGCCACTGACTCCAAGCGGTCCAATGAGACGAGTTAAAAGTCCTGTTGGACGTCCATGCTGTATTCTTCGTCAATAAAAGTGTTCAGCAGAAGAGAGACTGAAGCCTCGCAAGCGGAGTTAAAGAAAATAAGCTATTTCTTGACTGTTTAATAAAAGGATCCACTTTTCTGGGACAGAAAAGGGGCTCGCTTAATTGGCTCGCAACCGTCTACAATCCGCATCTCGACAGGCGATCAATGAAGAAGATGTTATATGCCTAAAGAAAAGAGTTTCCTATCACTAATGTGGACCATACGAGCGAGTTTCAAACTTGATAAGATCGAATTTATTCCGCGGGCAATATAACTGGTTCACGCCGGGGATGTGCCGCCTACGGTGGAGGCATTCGGAGAGGATTGAGGGTTTTTTTGCCTTTTGGCCCTTGAGGTGAACTTGATGAACGAAATCAAAGCCTTACTCTTTGTATTCTTGTACCATGAGTAATTTCTTTTGCAAAATTAGAGTTGTTTCTAAGTTTCTAATGCGAGGCCGTGCAAGTATGTGGAAGCTTGTCGCAACTCTCCCAACCCGCAGGCTAAAGTTACGCTTTCCAGAAGCTAAAATGTAACAAAAAGGCTTGTTCTTCTATAGCAGCTTCTGAGCTTTCCAAGTAACGCTAGTTCTGGAATCATTAGCTATTTAATTTGAAATGGTTTTTGCACTCGCACATGGACAAACCGTACGAAGGTATCTGCTCTTCCGGCGGGCTTGCCAACTCGCGTAATGCAATCCGAGTTCATTCGACTTCATCCCAGAAGTATAAGTCGGCCCAGTGGTCATATTGGCATTGGCAAGTCCGATCCTCGCAAAATCCGTACTGCCCCCAAATGGCCTCACTACCAGCAGGAGTGGGAAGTCATCACCATTCGCTTGACCACTCGATGCCATTCAAGGAAGCAACATAAGCTTACAACATGGCAGTCTGCCGTGTCTTCGCCAAATACTTACCCACATGAAATTTCCAGGCAATGTTGACGTCGCCATGCCATAAAATGCAGATATATTAGTCGCCACCACCACTTCCCCGATATTTATTACATTTCTAGGATCTTCCCCCTTAATCATCTTACCCCTATCACCATAGACATGATCAAATCTTTCCTTTTTGTCTACGTTAAGTCGTGATTCAAGAGCACAAGTCAAATGTGCTCGCAAAATGTTGGCGCGGAAACTTAAGAGGATGACTCTGTTGAAGGTCCCACACTTATGGAAAAGTCAGGATCATGGCTGTTAGATGTGATAATGATTTGGATGAAAGGAACGAAGCTGCACAGGGCACCAAGATGCATCCGCCTCATCAGCTGTTTTGACTTGGAACGGCTTGCCAATTCAAGGACTGCATGGGGGCATGTACAAAGCCTTGCGAGCCATCGAGGGCGAAGGAAAAATGGTTTCAACAGGATATATTTCCAATTGACACAACTTAAATCGGGTCAGTCTTGTGGCCTGGAAGGAGTCTTCAATGCAACGACCAGGGACAGTCGGAAGGCAGGGAATTTCTAATGTAATGTTGCTGATTATAGACTGTAAGAGTAACCGTGGGGTATCATCTTCGCTTGCCACTTGGCTTTGTGCTTTTCTATCAGCTGAGAGAGTCGACACATGAAGGAATGCGTGTAATGAATTAAGATATCATTGATTCATGCCCGATTATGAACATCGAGAACAGAACCTTCCTCTAGCCGATCAAAACGCCGTAACATCCCAAGAACACTTGCTCTCAACTCATAGTAGAGCAGATTATCCACCTACCACTTAGTCCATCAAGACAACCCATTCAAGCAATCGGAGCCCCAATTTCCTCCATGTCCCTAACATACTTCTCCCAATTCTCAATCGTAGCCCCATAAAACTCCACATGCGCATCCGCTAGAGACCCAAACTGGCTCTTAAATTCAATCCGCTTTATGCGTTCAAAATCCTGCACTTCCTTCACAACTTCCTCATCGAACGCCTCGGTAACTTTCTTCGCCTCTTCGACTTCCCTGGTCAATTCTTCTATTCTGAGTTCGAGACGTCGTAGGCGCTCGCGCCGGGATTGCTCATGGTCTACACCTCGCACGTCTTCGATTTTGCTTCGGATAAAGCCGCCAGGTCCCGTGTGGCTGCCTGCGCCGTGGGTCGCGGCTAAGATATCTCGGTCGGAAGTTGATTTGGTGAGGTATTCGGTGAGTTGCTCGAAGTCGAGTTGTTTTTGCTCTCGAGCTTTGAGGAGGTTCTTGACTGCTGCGCTGTAGGCTTGCATATCCCTTAGACTGCCGAGGTAATCTTGATCTGTGTGCTCCTTCAACGTCCTCATTCCCGAAGATGTGTCTTCCACGCTGGCTGCAAAGGCGTGCACTGATTGCTCAACCCCTTGCTCCATGGTGATCAGCTTTTGGAATTGTTCGGCGAGATCCTTGTAGTCTGTCTCTAGATCTCCTTCTCGTCGGGCTACACGAGCTACGATTTTCTCCACGTGGCCAAGATCCTCATCGAGTTTATCTGACTTTTCCCGGACTTCAATAAAGCGCTTGTCAGGCTTGTGTACTTTCGTGAAGGCATTTATAAAAGTATCCGTGAAGTTATCGAAGACCCCGACCGGCCCTTGCTCCGAAGATGACGAGCCTCTCTGTTGGCGCATTTTCATTGTTGAATTCCAGTCGACACTTTCGAGAAATAGTGTGAGGAGAGCAGCTCTCCGAAGGACAGGATGGAGTGCTAGTCGTGTGAGAAACCGTTGAAGGGAGTTGGCTCGACGGTTCATAAAATCAGGTCCGAATCGATCGCCCCGAACATATTCCATCTTATGCTTATCAGGTAGAGGAGGAACGGCGCTTGCTGGGTATTCTTTGCATAGAGTCTTCCACAAAAAAACGAAATCCGTAAAGCGTCGGCGGACAGTTGTAGTTGGCTTCTGGAAGGTAGGGAAATTTGTCTACTCTTCTCATCAGTGAGGGCTTCAATCTTTCCACGGGTGACAAACGTTTGTGGTAACCAAATAGGATACATAAGCATCCTTTGATCCATCATTTTCCTTAATAGGATTCGACACTGTGCATTCGAGAACGCCTCCCTCCACTCCAGCAAGATCCATCGGATCAGCATTGCGCCCAAGTTGCCCTCCGCTCTCACGTCTCTTCCCATTCGCATTGCCTGGCCCAATACCATCTCCCTCATCTCTCGGACTTGTGGAGAATGGCGCAGCTTCTTGACCAGCTGGGTTGTTTTGCCATGGGATGTTCGCGAAGTCGTCTCGCTGCATCTTGATCGCTCTGCGCGGGGCACTAGAAATTGAAGGGAAGCCTTTCTTGCGGATGGTGCAGGGATCTGAGGTAAGGGATTCTTTCTGGAGACGGACTATGAAGCATTAAATATCATTATTCATAGAGTAATTCAAGCAAACAAGGAGTCTACAGTCAAGGTGAGTGTGCAGCTTTAGCTGGCGCGGCTAGTAGGCGATGTCATTGCACCCAGGCAGCCACGTGCGGGGCTGGATATTTTGACAGCTTGGGCACCTGATGGTTTCATCAGACTTCTCCAAGGTCACAACTCACCGTCTGCGAAGTGAAATCATCTTATTCATGAGCTGAATCCTTTACATTGCTGAACTGAATAACGTCCAGCCATTCTAGCGGGGTTCTCTATGATTTGTCCCGTCCCTTAATTTATCAACTGTTCCATGCCTGACCCGTCCCAGAATGCCTATGACTACAACAAAAGAAATATGTCTATCAGGCTCAGGATGAATTTTTCTCAGGAATTGAAGCTTCCGTCTTCTTTGCCTCGGCTGAATCCTTCTCCGCCTCAACAGCTTCGCTAGCTTGATCCTTATCACTCTTTTGAGACTCTGCCTCCGCCTCCACTCTGCGTTCCTCTTTCTCGTCAATATCTTCGTCATCACGTGGAGTCGCTCTTCCGGACTCCTTGTTCTCCTCATCTTGCTCGTTCTCTTCCTCAATGAGCTCTTGTTGCTCCTTAAGGACTTCGAGACGTTGCTTGTTGGTCGCTGCACCTTCGGCATTGTGAACCTCGAGTTCAATCTCGTGGAACAATTCCTCAGGAATAGATGACAATACACCTGTAAGTGCGTCAATCTGGGAGTGAAACTCTGAATCTCCCTTGCCCTGAGAATACATGAAAGCATTGCTCAGCACCAAAAGCGTGGATGGTACTCCATGCTTGAGTCGTAAGTCCAACCAAGATTGCAAATCATCCCGTAGTCGGCCAGGAGACACACCGTGAGTTCGAAGTCCACGGCTCAGGCAAGCAATTTGCAGTTCTGGAACTGAAAGACTGTCAACACCTTCGTAGCTGATGGCGCGGTCATCCCTCTTGATCTGCCTCATCCGATGGCGAATTTGATATCGGAGCATCATGTCCGTGCCGAAAGTGTTTAGGTTCATGTATCTGCACATGCCAACAAGCTGAGGTCGAGACAGATTGTCCAACGTCAAATCATCCTTGAAGAGCTTGCAAACCTTGATGACTTCTTCGGGTGTCGGTGATTCTCCAGTTGCACGTACTTTTCGGAAGAACTGAGTGAATTCCTCCTTTTGTGCGTTTGCTGGGCTCAATGGCAATCCAGTTTCCTTCAATGTGTTTTGAAGGAAGTTGCTGACCTCTTTTCGTGTGGCCCTGAGACTGGTAGCCTTTTTGTCTTTTGAGGTCTGTCCCTCGTAGGTGCTAGGTAGAAGATTGGGGAACAACTTCAGAGCAACTGGAAGTAAAAGCTCGGCGAACGGTACCAAGACGAAGACAGAGAATGGAACTAATCGGGCAATATCCTGGACCGTCCTTTGTAGTTGTCTGTGCTCTCTTCGGCTGAGTTCGTAGCCAGCAGCCATCTTCAAAGCCAATCGTGTACTGATCTTGACTTCGGTTGCCAGCAACTTCGTTCCATCCCAGTAATGTTGTGCTTCCCTCTTGACCTTCTGCATCAACGTCAACTTCTTCTCTTCTTTCTTGCCGTCCTTCTGCTCCACGGTCGTTCCCTTCTTCCCCGCTAACTCCGCCAACGTCAAAGCCTCGGTGGCGTCGGTCTTTGGAACAGCTGTTGCCGTATCCATTGGTACTGGATCGATTTCATGCTTCACTGCTTGCTTTGCGGCTTCTTTTGACGGCGCTTTAGCAGCAATACCGACTTCCTTCAGAGGTTTCTTTGCCTGCTCAGCATTGAATCCTGGGGGCGGCCCTGCAGGGGGCCCTCCACTGGTATGTGTATCCGTTGAAACCCCACGTCGAGGGATCAGAATGGCCAACGCTGGCATCTGCGATGGGAGGTTTCGAGCATTGCGACGGAGGAATGCTGTATATGCGGAGGATGGACCGGACCGAGGGAATGCGCGGGCTGTATTATCATCAACTTTCATTCTCGTAGAGAGCCTCTCAACAAGATATTCCGTCTTACCTCCGGTCATGAAGGATGCTTGGGCCGCGTTGCGGACTACAATTCTAGAGGAGGCGCTCATCGTCGACAGTAAAGTGTTGGCAACAAGGAGTTGAGTAGGGCCGGCCTGGAGTCGCAAGATTCGCAAAAGGTTGTGATGGTTCAATGTCGATGGAAGAATCAGACTGGAAGTATCATAATGATGGATTTTGCAGTGCGGTGCTTACAGACCCGAAATATGGATCTTGCGAACATGTGTTTGGTTGCCATTAGATTCGTCGGCGCGGATTTTTGCCTCTTCCGACCATTCACGTGACATATTGGCAAGACAAACGTCATCAAATTCAACGGTTTGAAGATGCTGTAAAGCATATAGCTATTTTGAATTCGCTTTTCAAATCTTGATACTGCAGTGCCATACCGACGTACTTCTCCTCTCTCGACATTTATCTCATAGAGTACCTCTCAGAGAAACACAGCCAACGGACGTGGAGGGCAACCCGAGGTACTGAGCAGGGATCCTTGGAGATCGTCAGCGGTACTCAACCATAGTCCGGGCGTGGAGACCCGGTTCCTCAACAGGCGGCGTTATCCCCCGCTTTGCCATTTGATATCGCACCACAACTCCACGTGAATCTCCTGCTCTTCCATCTGTCCCTCTTTCTTTAAAGCTTGCCTCGGACATTCACTCACTATGGACATCCTTTAATCTCTCATGGCAAAGGCTTAGCTTTATTGTCTACAGCACTTACCTGCCAGGTGCAGGCATATTTGATCCAGATCACAACGCGGCTCGGACTCGGACGTAGGGAATTGAGATAGACAGCACCCACCACCATCTTTGCTTGTAATATTACACCGGTTCATCTTACAGAAAGGCAAAATGAGGTTATCAAAAGCAGCGCGCATTATTCTGGTCGGCGCACCCGGCGTTGGGAAGGGCACACAAGCAGAACGACTCCTTCAACGGTTTCCCCAACTCTCTGCGATCAGTTCCGGAGATCTGCTTCGCGACAATGTTAAGAACCAAACCCCCCTCGGTATTTAAACCTTTACCCTCTACCAAACTCCTCTAGCTAATGCGATTGGCAGGCATAAAAGCCGAAAGCACGATGAGATCTGGCGCTCTTGTCCCAGACGCCATGATCCTCCGATTAATCCTCCACGAACTTAAGACCCGAGGTTGGCTCTTCCCACCCGGTGGACCTACACCAATGACACTCTCTTCAGCATCTATGGCTGCGGCGCGAGAAGACTTCGATACCGATTCCTTCGTTGAGCAACCATCTCTCGCAGCGATGGGCGCCCCACCACAAACGTCTGATGACCCTTCAGCTTCATTTATTCTTGATGGCTTCCCTCGAACAGCGGGTCAAGCTTCGCAGCTCGATTCTTTGATCCCAATCAACTTGGTTGTGTCTCTCAAGACCCCCTTTGAGGTTATCCTAGAAAGGATTGCAGGAAGATGGGTCCATGCTCCCTCAGGACGGGTCTACAACACAACCTTCAACGCACCCAAAGTACCCGGAAAGGACGATATCACTGGTGAGCCACTGACGAAGCGATCTGACGACGATGAAGAGACTTGGAAGGCGAGGTTAAAGAAGTTCGAGGAGACTAGCGAACCTCTACTTGAGCATTATGAACGGAAAGGCGTTCTATGGACTGTTGAGGGAAACAGCAGCAATGAGATTAGCCCCAAATTGTATGAGGAGTTTGAGAGGCGGTTTGCGACCGGTGCTTAGAGGATAGATTGCCATCTAATGGGCTTGGCGTTTCTTTTGGTATATCGGATTGGATAGCGATGATTTTGTAAGATATCTGTAATTAGGTTCTGATCTTCAAAGTTTCAACCATTTCTATCATCTTATTATGAGAGTCAGAAAATTTACCCAAAATCTAGATTTAAGTGGTTGTTAGCTGAGCCACTCGACCGATTGGATAGACGTGATTGGTCAATGCTCTTTTCTTCCTCGACACAGTGGCCTAGAAGTTGTGTTGGACATTCTCCCTTTCCAAGAATTTACAGCACATGTAACATTTGAAACAACTTATTTGGGTATTATGAATTTATCATCGACTGTA